>Ga0208496_1000540_pt1 | contig 13818 bp, 10 predicted proteins | sample CryBogmetaGMA2M_FD_184552 | JGI IMG/M metagenome (GOLD analysis project Ga0208496, IMG submission 184552) | Freshwater microbial communities from Crystal Bog, Wisconsin, USA - MA2M (SPAdes) | ecosystem: Environmental > Aquatic > Freshwater > Lake | place: Crystal Bog, Wisconsin, USA | collected... | reverse complement strand
CTTCCTGGGTGAAGGCGTCGAAGGTCGATCCGCCGTACTCGTAGGCGTAGCCGATGCCACCGTTCACGCCGAGGTGACGGATGATGTGGAGGATGACGTCCTTGGCGTAGACGCCGGGGGCCAGCTTGCCGTCGACGTTGATGCGGCGGACCTTGGGCTTGCCGATCGCCATGGTCTGGGTGGCGAGGACGTCGCGCACCTGACTGGTGCCTATGCCGAAGGCGATCGCGCCGAAGGCGCCGTGCGTCGAGGTGTGGGAGTCGCCGCAGGCGATCGTGGTGCCGGGCTGGGTGATGCCCTGCTCGGGGCCGACGATGTGGACGATCCCCTGCTTACCGGTGGGCAGATCAAAGAAGGTGACGCCGGTTTCGGCGCAGTTCTTGCGGAGCTCCTTCACCATCGCGTCGGCGAGGGGATCGGAGAAGGGTTCGGCGCGCTGGTCGGTCGGGACGATGTGGTCGACCGTGGCGAAGGTGCGGTTCGGGTAGAGGACCTTCAGGCCGAGGTCACGGACCATGCCGAATGCCTGCGGGCTGGTCACCTCGTGAATGAGGTGGGTGCCGATCAAAAGTTGAGTCCTGCCGTCGGGGAGAGTGCGAACGGTGTGTTCCTCCCAGACCTTGTCGAGAAGCGTTTTGGCCATAGTCAGTCCAATTTAGCGGAACTAAACCGGGAGGCAATCCTCTCTTTGGTTGATCGGGAGTATTAGAGGGCCTAATCTCACCGCCATCATGTCAAAGCCCACCATCTTCTACACCAAGACCGACGAGGCACCCGCCCTGGCCACCTATTCTTTCCTGCCGATCGTCCAGGCCTTCACCAAACACGCCGGGATCAATGTCGAGACCCGCGACATCTCGCTGGCCGGCCGCATCATCGCGGCGTTCCCGGATTTTCTCAGCGAGGATCAGAAGATCGGCGACGCTCTGGCCGAACTCGGCGCCCTCACGCTCAGGCCCGAGGCGAACATCATCAAGCTCCCGAACATCAGCGCCTCCATTCCCCAACTCAAGGCGGCGATCGCCGAACTCCAATCGAAGGGATACAAACTCCCCGACTATCCGGAGAACCCCGCCACCGAGGCGGAGAAGGGGATCCGCTCCCGCTACGACAAGATCAAGGGGAGCGCCGTCAACCCGGTCCTCCGCGAGGGGAACTCCGACCGCCGCGCCCCGAAGGCCGTGAAGGAGTATGCCCGCAAGCACCCGCACTCGATGGGTGCGTGGACGGCCGATTCCAAGACCAGCGTCGGGACCATGGGGAAGGATGACTTCTTCTCCAACGAGAAGTCGGTGACCGTTCCCGAGGCGACCGAGGTGAAGATCGAGTTCGTGGGAGCCGACGGCTCCACCAAGGTCCTCAAGGAAAAGACCCCGCTCAAGGCCGGCGAGATCCTCGACGGAACCCGCCTGAGCAAGAGGGCGCTCATCGCCTTCCTTGAGCGCCAGATCGCCCAGGCCAAGGCCGATGGTGTCCTCTTCTCGCTCCACATGAAGGCGACGATGATGAAGGTCTCCGACCCGATCATCTTCGGCCACGCGGTGAAAGTCTTCTTCAAGGACCTGATCGCCAAGCATGCCGCCGAGATCGCCGCGCTCGGCGTTGATTTCAACAACGGCTTTGGTGACCTCGTCGCCAAGATCGAGAAGCTCCCCGCCGACAAGAAGGCCGCGATCGAGGCCGACATCAAGACGGCTCTGGAGAACGGTCCCGCCGTTGCGATGGTCAACTCCGACAAGGGGATCACGAATCTTCACGTGCCGAGCGATGTGATCGTCGACGCCTCCATGCCGGCGATGATCCGTGCGGGTGGCAAGATGTGGGATGCCGAGGGGAAGACCCGGGACACGCTCGCCGTCATTCCCGACAGCTCCTACGCCGGCGTCTACCAGGCGGTGATCGATTTCTGCAAGAAGCACGGGGCGCTTGATCCGAAGAGCATGGGATCGGTTCCCAATGTCGGCCTCATGGCGCAGGCCGCCGAGGAGTACGGCTCCCATAACAAGACCTTCGAGATCCCCGCAAACGGCGTTGTCCGTGTCACCGACGCCTCCGGCAACGTGCTCCTCGAGCACGCCGTCGAGGAGGGGGACATCTGGCGCGCCTGCCAGACCAAGGATGCCCCGATCCGCGACTGGGTGAAGCTCGCCGTGAACCGCGCCCGCGCCACCGGCGATCCCGCCGTCTTCTGGCTCGATGAGAAGCGCGCCCACGACGCCCGGTTGATCGCTAAAGTGAAGACCTACCTCGCCGACCACGACACCAAGGGACTCGACATCCGCATCCTTGCTCCCGCCGAGGCCTGCACCTTCAGCCTTGAGCGCATCGTCCAGGGGAAGGACACGATCTCCGTCACGGGGAATGTCCTCCGCGATTACCTCACCGACCTCTTCCCGATCCTCGAGGTCGGCACCAGCGCCAAGATGCTCTCGATCGTCCCTCTCATGAACGGCGGCGGCCTCTTCGAGACCGGGGCCGGCGGCTCCGCGCCGAAGCATGTCCAGCAGTTCCTTGAGGAGAACTATCTCCGATGGGATTCCCTCGGCGAGTTTTTCGCCCTCGCCCCTTCCTTCGAGCATATTGCCGAGACCTTCGGCAATGCGAAGGCCAAGGTGCTGGCCGAGACCCTCGACGCCGCCACCGGCAAGTTCCTCGAGAACGACAAATCTCCCGGCCGCAAGCTCGGCACGATCGACAACCGCGGCAGTCACTTCTACCTCGCGTTCTATTGGGCCCAGGCGCTCGCCGCCCAGACCCAGGATGCGGAACTTAAGGCGCTCTTCACGTCGATCGCCGCGGAACTGACTGCCAGCGAGCCAACGATCGTCGCCGAGTTGAACGCCGTCCAAGGAAAGGCGACCGATGTCGGCGGCTACTACCTCCCCGATGATGCAAAGGCGAACGCGGTGCTTCGCCCCAGCGAGACCTTCAACACTATCATCGCCAAGCTCTAAGCTTGGTCTTTTGGCGTAGAGCTTTGTTGCCGCTCGGTCGGCGTAGGCCTACTACGCCTTCCCTCACGCGCCTTGCTCTCCATCCAAAATCCCATCGCTTCCTAATCTGACCAACCCGCACTTAAAAAATGAATAAATTACCCGCCTGCCCCGAATGCACGATGGAGGAAGTGATCGCTCACCCCGACAAGTGGGAGTGCGTCACCTGTGGCTTTGAGTGGCCCAAGGAAGCTGAGGAGGAGGTGCACGAGGGTCCGCGTGTCGTGAAGGATGCCCACGGCGCCATCCTTGCCGACGGAGACTGCGTGGTGCTGATCAAGGATCTCAAGCTCGGCGGATCCTCCGTGCTCAAGGGGGGATCAAAGTCGAAGCCGATCAAGTTGGTCGATGGGGATCACGAAATCTCCTGCAAGGTCGACGGCATTGCGGTGGGGTTGAAAGCCTGTTTCGTCAAAAAGGCGTAGGCTTCTTCTGCGGTTTGACGGCGCGGAGCTGATAGGCCGTGTAGACCATGATCGATTCGGGATCGGTGGCGATGAGGTCGAAGTCCCGGCTCATCCGATCGGCCAGATCCGGGGTGATCCGTTCCTTGGCCAAAAGCTCCGGGATCCCGCTGGAGAAGATCGCCCTGAAATAATAGGCCATCTCCGAGCGCTCCTTCATGCTCATCCGCTTGTCGATGTGAGGGGAGATCTCCCTCTGCTCGACCTCAGCAAATCCCTCATCCAGCGCGAGATTGGCCAGGCGCATCCCGATGTCGGGATGGCCGCCGAAGTCGCACTGGAGGGCATTGAAGTGATTCCAGTACTCCATGAGCGCGGCTCGCGGAGGATCGGCATGGACTCCCGAGTTAAAGACCTCCGAATCATGGAGGACTCCTCCCGGTTCGAGGATACGGAAGATCTCCCTCATGGCTTTCGGAGGATCGGCAAGATGTTCCATCACCCAGCAGAGGAAGACTCCATCAAAACTCCCGTCGGCGAAGGGGAGTTCGTAGGCGGAGCCCTCCACGACAGTCACCTGACCCGAGGAGATCTCATCCTTCAGCAGAACCTTTGCTTGTGCGATCTGCTCGGGTGAGAAGTCGACGCCGGTGAAGCGGACGGAGGGAAACCTGCGTGAGAGGACCTTCAACTGGGCTCCGACGCCGCAGCCGATCTCGACGATATGGCGGCGACCCGAGTAATCGATCCGGTGATGAATCCACGGGATGAGATGCTCCGCCTGATGGATCAACCGGGACTGCTCCTCCGGGGTGAATGTGTGGATGTAGCCCTTGGCCATTCCGGGATCCTAGGGTCTTTGGCACTTCTTCTCCAGTCCTGCCAGAGTGATGAGGGGGTTGTCAGGGGGGCTCCCCGGGGTTAGAACTGGATGACCCATGGCCGCCCAGTTCCGCGATTACTACGAGACGCTCGGAGTCCCCAAGTCGGCCTCCGCCGACGAGATCAAGAGTTCCTTCCGCAAGCTTGCCCGCAAGCACCATCCCGATCTTGCCAAGGACAAGAAGGCGGCCGAGGAGAAGTTCAAGGAGATCAACGAGGCCTACGAGGTCCTGAGCGATCCCGAGAAGCGGAAGAAGTACGACGAGTACGGAGCCAACTGGCAGCATGCCGGCAACGGGTTTCAGGGTTCCCCCGGCAGGGGTGCCGGCGGCGGTGGTGGCTACGGAGGGGGCGGCGATGCCTCGGAGTTCCACTTCGGCGGGACCGGATACAGCGATTTCTTCGAGCAGTTTTTCGGAACGCGCCGCGGCCGCGGATTCGGGGGTGGGGTTGAGTTTGAGGAGACTCCCCAGCGCGGACGCGATGTCGAGGCCGACATCCTGGTGACCCTCGACGAGGTGCTGAATGGGGCAACCCGCCAGATTTCCTTCCGCAAGGGCAACTCGCCCGATGTCCAGACCTACACGGTGAAGATCCCCAAGGGGGTGCGTGAGGGGCAGAGAATCCGCCTTGCGGGGCAGGGAGGCTCGGGCGGTGCACGCGGCGAAGCCGGCGACCTCTACCTGCGCGTGAAACTGCAGCAGCATCCCGACTATCGCTTCGAGGGAGCCGACATCTACCACGAGGCGGATGTGCCGGCGTGGCAGGCCGTGCTCGGCGGTGAACTCACCATTCCGACGCCCGATGGCCGGGCGAAGCTGAAGATCCCCGCCGGCACGCAGAACGGCCGCAAGTTCCGTATCCCCGGCAGAGGGCTCCCGGGAAAGAACGGCGGGCGAGGGGACTTCTACGCGGTCGTGGAGATCGCCATTCCCGAGTCGGTCACCCCGGAGCAGAAGGCGGTCTGGGAAGAGCTTTCAAAGCTCGGTTAAAACCGAGCTAGGTGTTGAGGCCGTAGTCTTCGGTTACCTAACACCCTTCAGTCTTTGATTGCCTTGCAATCAGAGCGGCAACTCCACCGCAACGGTCTTTTTCTCGATGGTCTCCTCGATCTTGAGGGTCTGCTGGACCGGGGGTGCAGGGGGGCGATCCCAGAAATAGCGGCGTAGGAGAACCTTCAGGGTCGCGGTGAGCGGCACGGCGAGGAGGGCGCCCAGCAGGCCACCCAGAACGATTGTCCATGCGAAGACAGAGATGATGATCGTCATCGGGTGGAGGCCGACCGAATCACCGATCACCTTGGGGGAAATGAAGATCCCGTCGAGGTTGTGGGCCAGGGTGAAGATCACGATCACCCAGACGGGATGAATGATGTCACCGTACTGGGCCAGCGCGATCAGGATTGCCGGAATGAGGCAGAGGATCATTCCGAAGTAAGGAATGAGGCAAAGGATTCCGACCATCAGTCCGATCAGGAACGAGAAATCGAGCCTTACGAAGAGGAAGAGAGAGATGCCGACGACCGCACCGTCGATTAGGCTGACCAAAAGCTGTCCCCTGAAGAAGTGGATCAGGTAGTCGTTGATCTCGTTGAAGAGGGAGACGATCTCATCCTTGAGAGGGGAGGCGCGAAGAGGAAGGTAGCGGCTCCAGTTTTCCCCGATCCCGGGTGATTCGAGCAGGAAGAAGAACAGAAAGACCGGAACCAGAACAAGGCTGAGGAGGAAGCCGAGGATGCCGAAGACGCCGCCGATGCTTTTCTGCAAAAAGGTTCCGGTGGCGGAGGCGATGGTGGGGAGTTTTTCCTGCACCCAGGAGAGGCTGTTGCTCGCAAGTTCGATCCCGTAGAGCTTGATGCGATCGGGTGAGAGATCCTCGAGGGGAGAGGCGGCGGGATGGGTGGTGGCCGCATTGGCTCTGAGAGCGGCGAGTTTTTGGAGTTCTCCGGCCGATTCCTTGGCGAGGGAACTGATCTTCTGGCTGTAGGCGGGGACGCGGCTGGCAAAGATGCTTCCCTGATGCTCGAGGGCCGGAGCCACGCTGACGATGATGAGCGCAAGGCCCGCGCTGAAGAGAACAAAGACGACGATTACCGCCCAGGTCCGCGGGAGCTTCCATTTGCAGAGCAGGCCGACGACGGGGGTGAGGAGATACGCGAGGACGGCGGCAATGGCGATCGGGGTCAGAACCGGCTTCAGGTACCCGCAGAGCGAAATGACGCTCCAGCCTGCAAGCAGGATGACCGCCACTACGGCGAGACCCGCAAGAGCTGTGAGGCCAGCCCAGCAGACTTTGCGCTGGAAGGGAGTGGGGGCGTCGCCGGTTATCATGAGGTTAGGATCTATCTGCTTTCGGAGGGCTTGTCCAATCCGCTTGATCCAAGTCGCCGGCTGGGCAGATGACCCTCTCCTCCGTCACGATGAGATCCATGAGGACATCATGCGCCTCGGTGGGAACCGCTTCCGCGATCTGCCATTCCCAGGCAAGGGCAACCTTTCGCGCGCCGAAGAGCGGATCTCCGAGAAGGCGGTCATAGTATCCCTTGCCCCGGCCAAGGCGGCCTCCCTTGGTGTCGAAGCCGAGACCGGGAACGAGGGCCAGATCGATTTTTCCGGCGGACGCGCGCTCCCAGCTTTCCGGGTCAGGTTCGTTCAGGTTGGGGAAGTTGGAGGGCCCGGAGATCCAGCGACTCTCCGCCGACCAGCGGAAGAGTTCCAAGTCGGTTCCCTTGATCCGGGGGAAGAAAAACTCCTTTTCCGGGTGCCGGTGCAGGATGCCCATGGGATCGGGTTCTCCCGGGAGGGGAGCGTAGAGAAGCACCGAGGAGGAGTTCTCCCACCACTCGAGACGAGAAAGCCTCGTGATCAGGGGAGCAGGGTCCCCGGGGGCCTTGGTGGCGGCGGTCTCCCTGAGCAGGGCACGCAACCGTTGCTTTTCGGCATGGATCATTCACTCTTAAGTAGCAGAGCCGAGCGAACCATGGTCAAAAAACTTCTTAAGAAAGGCAGCGAGGAGATCCGGAAGCATGCCGCCAAAGTTAGCAAGGAGGTGACCAAGGCGGCCAAGGTCGTCAGGAAGCCGCGTCCCGAGCACCATGTCTCGATGAAGCTCGGGGAGGGTTGGCACCGGAGGAATTTCCTGACGGAGGTCATCATTCCCTCCCTCTTTTCCCCCCGCGAGGAAGCGCTTCCTCGTCCCGGTCTCCCGGAACTGAGCGGCAACCAGATCGGCATCACCTGGATCGGCCACGCTTCCTTCCTGATCCAGACGCCGGAGCATTCGGTGCTGATCGATCCCAACTGGGCGAAGTGGCTCAAGGTGATCAAGCGGCTAAAGCAACCGGGGCTCGAGATCCATGAACTCCCGGCGATCGACCTCGTGCTGGTGAGTCACGCCCATTTCGACCACCTCGACAAGAAGTCGCTGAGGGCCGTCGCCTCGGATCAACCGATCGTTGTCCCCGAGCATGTCGGGAATCTGGTTCACGGGCTGGGGTTCAACCGCGTGCACGAACTCCGCCGATGGGAGAGCATGGAACTCGGATCACTCAAGATCACGCTCACGCCCGCCCAGCACTGGGGTGCCCGGGTGCTCCATGACAAGCACCGGGGATTCGGAGGGTTTCTGCTCGAGTATGCCGGACGCACGATCTACCACTGCGGCGACAGCGCCTGGTTCGAGGGTTTTTCGGAGATCGGCAACCATGCTCCCATCGATATTGCCCTGCTTCCGATCGGTGCCTACGACGCTCCCACGGGACGCGACGTCCACATGAATCCCGAGGAGGCCCTGCGCGCCTTTCAAGCCCTCGGTGCGGGACTCATGATCCCGATGCACTACGGCACCTTCAGGCTGGGATTTGAGCCCCTTGATGAGCCGCCCGACTGGCTTCTCGGTCACGCGCGTTCACTCGGACTGGACGAAAAGATCCGTTTTCTCAAAGAGGGCGAAACCTCCGTCTTCTAAAAGCCTGAAAGAAAAAAGGCGTTGGTGTTGAGGCAACGCCTTGGTGGTGAGACCGGTAGTCAGGTTACGCCGGAACCGGAGCGGCAAGGCCACCTGCCGGATAATCGGGTTCGCTGGGCTTGCTCACTTCCACCGAGGGAGTATCGCTCGGGGGAGGGGGAAGAGGTGGGGGCTTCTGGGCAATCACGGGAGGATTGCGCATATAGCCAAGATTGATCAGATCCTCGATCTGCGATCCCTCGAGGGTCTCGAACTCCAGCAGGGTCTTGGCGATCAACTCGACCTTGTCCTTCTTCGATTCGAGGATCTCAGTGGCCTGACGATAGGCGTCGTCGATGAGGCGCTTCACCTCGGAGTCGATCTGGCGGGCGGTCTCCTCGCTGTACTCGCGGGCGCGACCGGCGTCGCGACCCATGAAGACAAACTCGTTCTCCTCACTGAAGCGGATCATACCGAGATTGCTCATGCCCCACTCGCAGACCATACGGCGAGCGAGTTTGGTGGCCTGGGCGATGTCGCCGGAGGCGCCGTTGGAGACATCGCCTGTGAACATCTCCTCGGCGATACGGCCACCCATTGTCATGACAAGGCTGGCCAAAGCTTCCTTGCGTTGGGTGGAGTATTTGTCCCCCTCGGGAAGATACATGGTGGCCCCGAGATACTGGCCACGCGGGATGATGGTGACCTTGTGAAGGGGGTGGGTGTGGTCGATCACCACGTTCAGCAGGGCGTGGCCGGCCTCGTGCCAGGCGGTGGAGATTTTCTCCCGCTCGCTCATCGCCATGCTGCGGCGCTCCTTGCCCCAGCGAACCTTGTCACGGGCCTCCTCGAGGTCGACCTGCTCGATCGCCTTCTGGTGCTTGCGGGCGGCCATGAGGGCGGCCTCGTTGAGAACATTGGCGAGCTCCGCGCCGGAGTAACCCGGGGTGCCGCGGGCGATCAGGCTGAGATCGACGGACTCGGAGAGTTTAACCTTCTTCGCGTGGACCCGGAGGATCTCCTCGCGTCCCTTCACATCGGGGAGGGAGACGGTGACCTGACGGTCGAAGCGTCCCGGGCGCAGGAGCGCGGGGTCGAGGACGTCCGGGCGGTTCGTGGCGGCGATGATGATCACTCCATCCTGCGCGTCGAAGCCATCCATCTCGACGAGGAGTTGGTTGAGGGTCTGCTCACGCTCGTCGTGGCCCCCTCCGACCCCGTGGCCGCGGTGACGGCCGACAGCGTCGATCTCGTCGATGAAGATGAGGCAGGGGGCGTTCTTGCGACCCTGCTCGAACATGTCGCGGACGCGGGAGGCTCCCACGCCCACGAACATCTCCACAAAGTCGGAACCGCTGATATTGAAGAAGGGGACGTCGGCCTCACCCGCGATGGCGCGTGCCAGCAGGGTCTTGCCGGTGCCGGGGGAGCCGATCATGAGGATCCCCTTGGGGATGCGGCCGCCGAGTTTCTGGAACTTCTTGGGATCCTTGAGGAACTCGACTAACTCCTGCACCTCGTCCTTGGCCTCCTCGACTCCGGCGACATCCTTGAAGGTGATCTTGTTCTTCTCGCGGGCGAGCATCTTGGCCTTGCTCTTGCCAAAGTTCATGGCGCCGCGGCCTGCCATCTTGATCTGCGAGCGGAAGAAGAAATAGAGGACGACCAGGAAGAGGGCGATTGGCAGGATGTTCAGGATCGTCGAGGCGAGCATATTCGACTCGGGGCGGACATTCGGGGTGATGCCTGCGGCGGCGAGATCCTTCTCAAGCGTCGTGCCGTTGAAGGGCATGTAGACGGAGGTCTTGAACGGCGTGGGGATCTCCTCGGTGGCAGGCGGGACGGCCTTCTTGCGGTAGAAGCCGGAGAGGTACTGCGTGTTGCGCCCTTCCTCGATGACCAGATCCAAGGGCTTCTCCACCGTTGAGATGATCTTCCCATCCTTCAGGAGGGTCTGGAACTTCGTCAGGGTGATCTCGTCGGTCGCGGTGATGCTGTTTCCCCGGAACAGGAAGGCGCCGCCGATCAGCGCGAAGGCGATCGCAAAGAGAAGAAGCCCGCGCCAGTTGAACTGCGGCTCCTGACCGCCCGGCTGACGCGAAGGTTTCTGGGATGAGTTGTCGGAATCGGGTGTCTCGTCTGGCATTGGTCGAATCTACAGAGTACACCAGATAACACACCTTGCAACCAATGCAAACTGCTCCACCCAACCCCTCTGTAAAGGGCCCAGCGCCCTGCCTAGTGGTCTCGATCCATGACCTCTCCACGGTGACCCGGGAGATGGTCGTGCGGATGCTGGAGGATCTGGAGGGGGTGGGTGTGCCGGTCACCTCGCTTCTGGTCATCCCCGACCATCATCACAAGGGACGGATCGATGCCGATCCGAAGTTTGTGGAGATGCTTCAGGGAGCGGTGGAGCGGGGGCATGAGGCGGTGCTGCATGGCTATTATCATCTGCGCCCCTCCAAAGAGGGAGAGGGTGTGGCTACCAAGGTGATCACCCGCTCCTACACGGCGGGTGAGGGGGAGTTCTACGATCTCACCCGTGAGGAGGCGGCGGGACTGCTCCGCAGGGGGAAGGAATCCCTGGGGAACTGCGGCGTCCCGTTCACGGGTTTCATTGCACCCGCTTGGTTGCTGGGGCCCGAATCCGAGGAGGCGGTCCGCGAGGAGGGGTTCGCCTACACGACGCGGATCGGCGCGGTCATCGACTGCCGGGATGGATCTCATTTCAACTCCAGAAGCATGGTCTACAGCGTCCGGGCACCATGGCGTCGCGGTGTCAGCCTGCTCTGGAATGAGGCGCTCTTCCACGTGTTCAGGAATGCTCCCTTGCTTCGGATCGGTCTCCACCCGCCCGACTGGGAGCATGAGGCGATCCGTCGTCATGCGCTTGCCTGCATCCGAAAGGCGGCCGCCGAGCGGCAAGTGACGACTTACGGGAAGTGGCTCGACCTCGCCCGTGCAAGCCGTCATGAAGGAGGGGAGAACTGAGTCATGTCCCGCGCCGATCTTCACATTCATACCCGCCACAGCCTCCGTTCCCCGGAGTGGTTGCTCCGGCGTCTGGAGGTTCCGGCAAGTGTTTCCGATCCGAAGGAACTCCGCGCCAAGCTCCGCCGTGCCGGGATGGATTTCGTCACCTTCACCGACGATGACACGATCGACGGGTGTCTTGAGATTGCCGGTCAACCAGGAACCTTCCTGAGCGAGTCGGTGACCGCGACCTTCCCCGAGGATGGAGTGCGCGTTTCCCTGCTGGTCTGGGGCATCACGGAACTTCAGCACCGCGAGATCCAGCAACTCCGCCCGAATATCTACGAACTCCAGCAGTATCTCGCGCAGGCCGGGATCGCCCACGGCGTCGCCATGCCGCTTCAGGGTCTTGCCGACAAGCTGCGTCCCGGGCATCTCATGCGTCTGGCGCTCCTCTTCCGCCATTTCGAAGGGATCAACGGGCGCTCCATCGGCCTTCTCTCGACGGTGACCCGTCACCTCTTTGATCTCACTCCCGCGGATATCGAGCGATTCAGCTCGATGACCGGATTGAGGCCGACCCATGCGGATCCTTGGAAGAAGGTCTGGTTCGGCGGTTCCGATGACCATGGCGGAACGATCCCCGCCGGAGCCTTCACGGAAACCCCCTCGGCCTCCGATGTCCCCGACTTTCTCGCTCATCTCCGCGAGGGACGCTGCGAGGCGAGGGGATCCTCGGGGACTCCGCTTCGCGCCGCGCTCGATACCTATCAGGTCGCTTTCTCCCATGCGAAGGAGCGACTGGCGGGTCACTCGGCCTCGCCGACGATCCAACTCGTGGAGAAGGCCTTCGCCCGCTTCATGGAGGGGAAGGACCCGACGGTCTTCACCGCCGGGGAGAAGTTCGCCTTCCTCGCCCAGGGAATCGCCAGCGGGAAGATCTTTGAACTGGCCAATCCCGGTCCCCGCTCGCTCTGGAAGGAGCTCTCGGGCGCGCTCAACGAGCCGGTGATGCGGGCGGAACTCACTCAGGAACTCGAGGGCGTGGAGGATTCGAGTCGTCGCGCCTTCCTGATGGCCAACATGATGGCGAGCCGCCTCGCTTACCGGCTCACGATGCAGTTTTTGCAGCAGCTCATGGAGGGGCGTTTCCTCGAGAGCATCCAGATGGTCGGGCCGGTGGTGCCGCTTGTGGCACTCCTGAGCCCCTATCTCTACGCCTTCCGGATGCCGCCACGTGAGCGCCTCCGCGAGGCCTCCATACTGCTGAGGGGTGATCTCCCTACGGAGTTGCTGAATACAAAGAGGGCGTGGTTCACCGACACGCTTGATGACGTGAACGGTGTCTCCACGACGATCCAACGGATGAGTGCTGCCTTGGCTGGCAACGGAAAGGCCGTCGAGGTGATGGTCTCGCGCAAGGAGGTCTCCGTGCCGGGGATTCCGCTCAAGAACTTCCCTCCGATCGGCGAGTTCGAGCTGCCCGAGTATGAGTTGCAGAAGCTGAGCTTCCCGCCGCTTCTCCAGATCATCGACCACCTCCAAAGCGGAGGGTTCACCGAGGTGATCATCAGCACGCCGGGGCCGGTCGGCCTCGCCGCTCTGGCCGCCGCGAAGGTGCTCGGTCTTCCGACGACCGTCATCTACCACACCGATTTTCCGGAATATGTCCGCATCCTGACCGAGGATGGGCTGATGGAATCGCTGACCTGGAACTACATGCATTGGTTCCACTCTCAGTTCGACACGATCTATGTGAACTCCGACCACTACCGCCAGTGCTGGGTGGGGAGGGGGCTCCCTGCCGAGAAGCTCAAGATCCTGCCACGCGGTCTCGATACCGGGCTCTTCCATCCGGAGAAGAAGCAGAATGACTTCTGGAAGCAGCGCGGACTCCGCGATGGTGAGGTCGGGGCGCTCTATGTAGGCCGTGTCTCCCGTGAGAAGAATCTCGATCTCTTGGCCGCCTCCTGCCGCCGCCTTCTGGCCTCGGGGGTGAAGGTACGCCCTCTCGTGGTGGGTGACGGTCCCTACGCCGCCATGATGAAGGAACTTCTTCCCGAGGGGATCTACACCGGGAGCCTCCACAGGGAGGAACTTGCCGCCGCTTATGCCTCGGCTGATTTCTTCGTTTTCCCGAGCACGACCGACACTTTCGGCAATGTCGTGATCGAGGCTCAGGCAAGCGGTATTCCCGTGATCGTTTCCGATGTCGGGGGGCCGAAAGATCTGATCGAGGATGGCGTGGATGGTCTGATTACCAAGGGGCTCGATCTCGATGCCCTGACCGCGGCGATCACAAAACTCTGCGATGACGCCCCTCTGCGGAAAAAGATGGGCGAGGCTTCCCGTGCCCGTGTCGCCGAGCGGGATTGGAACCGTGCGGCCCGCCTCTTCTGGGAGGGGAGCGAGGAGTAAGCTTAAGGCTGAAGACCGAAGGCTGAAGACCGAAGGTCTTGGAGTAGTTTTTTCACCAGTTCGCAGTTGCGAACTGCAGCGCCCTGATGGGGGCTCAGGACGTCGGTTGCCACGGTGATCATCGAAGAGCGTTTGTCGGGATCGCAGAGCAAGGTTTGCGCGGCGGAAGCGATCTCTTTGGAATCGTTCACCCGGATTGC
>Ga0208496_1000538_pt1 | contig 13823 bp, 14 predicted proteins | sample CryBogmetaGMA2M_FD_184552 | JGI IMG/M metagenome (GOLD analysis project Ga0208496, IMG submission 184552) | Freshwater microbial communities from Crystal Bog, Wisconsin, USA - MA2M (SPAdes) | ecosystem: Environmental > Aquatic > Freshwater > Lake | place: Crystal Bog, Wisconsin, USA | collected... | reverse complement strand
GCAAACCCCGTCGCGCTTCGCAAACCCCGTCGCGCTTCGCTGAAACAACTTGCTAATCAGGAACCATGAACGTGCCAGCGGCCCCAGCCCTTTTTATTGACAACGTATCCTTGTCTTACGGCGAAAAACTCGCGTTGAACAAGGTCAGCTTCACCGTTTCGCGTGGGGAATGCGTTATACTGCTAGGCCCGAATGGCGCGGGAAAATCCAGCCTTTTTTCCCTCGTCACTCGGCTTTATGACACTCGCGAGGGCGCAATAGAAATTGCCGGCTTCAACCTCAAACGCCACTCAACCAAAGCATTGGGCCGTCTGGGCGTAGTCTTCCAACAATCCACATTGGACATGGACTTGAGCGTCGAAAGAAACCTACTTTACCATGCGGATTTACATGGCCTAGGGCGCAAACTGGCTAACACAAGAATCCGTGAAGAGTTGGAGCGACAAGCTATGTTTGAACGCCGCCATGAAACAGTCCGCCATCTGAATGGTGGGCATCGCCGCCGGGTTGAAATAGCCCGAGCGCTACTGCATAAGCCCGATGTGCTGCTGCTGGACGAGCCAACTGTGGGTTTGGACATGCCTAGCCGGAAAGCCATTGTTGACTATGTGCATCAACTCAGCACGACGCACAACATTGCCGTGCTGTGGGCTACCCATTTGGTGGATGAGATTTTTGCAACCGATCAACTGATTATTTTGCACAAAGGCATCATCCGTTATCAAGGTTCGGTGCCGCAACTGCTCGAAACAACCGCCATGCCCAGTGTCGCCAGCGCTTTCCAGCATCTGACCAAGGGGGAGAAATGAACCCGTTGCACACCCTGCGAGCCTTAAGGGGAATTGTCACCCGCGAACTATTGCGTTTTGTGCATCAGCGCGAGCGATTCGTTTCGGCCTTGGTGCGCCCTTTGGTTTGGCTGTTTATTTTTGCTGCCGGCTTCCGGTCCACCTTGGGGCTATCCCCCACCCCCCCCTATGAAACTTACATTCTCTACGAGGACTACATCACCCCCGGTTTGGTTGGGATGATACAACTGTTCAACGGGATGCAAAGTTCATTGTCCATGGTCTATGACCGGGAGATGGGCAACATGAGGACTCTGCTAGTCAGCCCCTTGCCGCGCTGGTTTCTTCTGGTCGCCAAATTATTGGCGGGAACCTTGGTTTCTGTATTACAGGCATATGGCTTCCTGCTGGTAGCTTGGTTTTACGATGTGAGGGCCCCCATTGAGGGCTATCTTACCCTGCTGCCCGCCTTAGTGCTTGCTGGCTTGATGCTCGGGGCGCTGGGTTTGTTGCTGTCTTCCTTTATCGAACAATTGGAGAACTTCGCCGGGGTGATGAATTTCGTCATATTCCCGATGTTCTTCCTCTCCACGGCCCTTTACCCCTTGTGGAAATTGCAGGAGTCCAGCCAACTGCTTCCTGTGCTGGCGCAATACAACCCATTTTCCCAGGCCGTTGAACTAATCCGCTTCGCTTTATATGGACAGTTCAATGCTTACGCGTGTGCTTACACGTTGGCCGCGCTGGCCTTGTTCCTAAGTGCGGCGGTCATCGGTTACAATCCTTCTAAAGGTATGATGCAAAAAAAAGGCGGAAAACAATAAATGACGACTCAAACATGGTTGGTGACAGGTGGTGCCGGTTTCATAGGCGGCAATTTTGTGTTACGGCAAATGCAAAAGGAAACACTCCAAATTATTAATTTGGATGCCCTTACCTATGCAGGCAATCTTGATACGTTGGAATCCATCCAAGATCATCCTGGGCATGTCTTCGTGCTAGGCGACATCGGCGACCGCAACCTGATCGGCTATCTGCTGAACCGCTATGAACCGGATGCCGTCATCAATTTCGCCGCCGAAAGCCATGTGGACCGTTCTATCGACTCTCCAGAGACTTTTATTCAAACCAATGTGCTAGGCACCTTCCAGTTGCTGGATGCGTCACGCGATTATTGGCGGTCCTTGCCACAAGATAGGGCTGCAAAATTTCGCTTTCTGCATGTATCCACTGACGAGGTTTACGGCAGTTTGGGCGAGACCGGCAAATTTACCGAAACCACGCCTTATCAGCCCAACTCGCCTTATTCGGCCTCGAAAGCCGGTTCTGATCATCTGGTGCGCGCCTATTTCCACACATATGGCCTTCCGGTGTTGACCACAAATTGCTCCAACAATTACGGGCCATACCAATTTCCAGAAAAGCTAATCCCGCTGATAATCTACAATGCCGTCAATGGCAAAGCCCTGCCGGTTTATGGAAAAGGCTCCAATATTCGCGACTGGCTTTATGTTGAGGACCATTGCCGTGCCATTGAATTCGTTCTCGATAAAGGCATTCCGGGTGAGGTTTACAATGTGGGTGGAAACAATGAAAAAACCAACTTGGAAGTGGTTCAAACGATCTGCAATCTGCTCGACGAATTGCTTCCCGGTTCACCCTACCGCCCACACCAAAACTTGATTACTTACGTTGCCGACCGTCCGGGCCATGACCTGCGCTATGCCATCGACGCAACAAAGATTAGCCAGCTTTTGGGATGGGAGCCTTTGGAGACCTTTGAAACTGGACTACGCAAGACCGTGCAGTGGTATTTAAATAATCAGGAATGGACAGAACGTGTCATGGACGGCAGTTATATGGGCGAAAGACTTGGATTGGACGAGAGCGGAAACTAAACGATGAACCCAAAAATCAAAGGCATTATCCTTGCCGGAGGCTCCGGCACAAGGCTGCATCCACTGACCTATGTCGTCAGCAAGCAATTATTGCCCATCTACGACAAACCGATGATTTACTATCCTTTATCGGTATTGATGCTGGCCGGCATTAGGGAGGTGTTAATCATCACCACGCCCCAGGATGAAACCTTGTTCCGCCACTTGTTAGGCGATGGAAGTTCTTGGGGCATGGTCATTGATTATGCCGTACAACCCAATCCAGAAGGCTTGGCCCAAGCCTTTATCATCGGTGAAAACTTCATCGGGGACGAACGTTCGTGCCTCATTTTGGGGGACAATATTTTCTACGGGCATGGATTGCAAGAATACTTGCTTCACGCAACTAGCCAGCAGCAAGGGGCCACCGTATTTGGCTATTGGGTCAGCGACCCGGAACGTTATGGCGTGGCCGAGTTTAACGAAAACGGCGAAGTCACCGGGCTAGTGGAAAAACCCAAAAAACCAAAATCCAACTATGCCATCACTGGCCTTTATTTTTATGACAACCAGGTGGTCGAGATGGCTAAAAACCTCAAGCCTTCACCGCGTGGAGAATTGGAAATCACCGACATCAATAGTATTTACCTTCAGCAGGGCCAGTTGAGTGTGGAAAAACTCGGTCGAGGTATTGCTTGGCTGGATACCGGCACTCATGACTCACTGATGCAAGCATCCAATTTCATTCAAACCATTGAGGAAAGGCAGGGGTTAAAGGTCGCTTGCCCCGAGGAAATCGCCTGGAATCAAGGCTGGATTGATACCGCCCAACTCGAACAATTGGCCTCCCGCCTCAAAAAAAGTCAATATGGTGAATATCTGCTGAGACTGCCTTCATGGGGTAAACACTGATGAAAATCGAACCGACATCCCTCCCCGGCGTTTTGCTGATTCACCCCGACGTGTTTGGCGACCATCGGGGATATTTCCAAGAAAGCTGGAATCAACGTAAATATGCGGAACAGGGTCTGGACGTGGATTTTGTCCAAGACAATCTTTCCTTTTCCAAAAAGGGGATTCTACGCGGACTGCATTTCCAAAACCCGCAGCCCCAGGGAAAACTCGTGCAAGCCTTGCAAGGCGCGGTCTTCGATGTAGCGGTAGACATTCGCAAGGGTTCGCCGAATTTCGGGCAATGGTTTGGCACGGTTTTGTCAGTGGAAAACCATCTCCAGTTGTATGTGCCGGAAGGCTTTGCCCACGGCTTTTGCGTACTCAGCGAGACGGCCTTGTTTGCCTACAAATGCACGGAGTTCTACAACCCGCAAACAGAATCCAGCTTGCGCTTTGACGATCCCGACATCGGCATAGCATGGCCTCTGGACGAACTGCCCAGCCTATCCGCCAAAGACTTGAATGCCAAGTTGTTGAAGGATTTTCCCCAAGAATCATTACCCCTTTATCCAAAACCATGAAAATTCTAGTGACCGGATGTGTTGGCCAAGTGGCTTGGGAATTGCACCGGACCTTGGCTTGCCTAGGCGATGTTGTAGCATTGGAACTCGGCTCTAGCCCGTTGAGCCTGGATTTGGCTGATGCCGATTCCATCCGGCACGTGGTCCAAACCGTCAAACCCGGCCTAATCGTCAATGCCGCCGCTTACACCGCCGTGGACAAGGCCGAACAGAACCAAGGGCTGGCTTATGCCGTCAACGCCACCGCGTTGGGTTTTCTCGCCGAGGAGGGGAAGCGTGTGGGGGCGGGGATCATCCACTACTCCACCGACTACATCTTCCCCGGTGATGCTTCGGTACCCTATAAAGAGACCGACCCCACCGGACCGCAAGGCGTATACGGGGCAAGCAAACTTGCCGGGGAGCAAGCCATCATCGACAGTGGCATACCCCATTACATCTTGCGCACCGCTTGGGTTTACGGCAACCGGGGCGGCAATTTCCTATTGACCATGCTCAAGTTGATGCGTGAACGCGAACTCCTTCGTGTCGTCAATGACCAAATTGGTTCGCCTACTTGGAGCCGGTTGATCGCCGAAGCCACTGCTTTAATCGTCGCCCAGTCATTGGAAGCGGGCCGGTTTGCGCCGGGAGACAGAAGCGGTGTTTACCATCTGACTTGCGGTGGCCAAACCTCATGGTTTGACTTTGCCTCGGCCATCCGCGAAGCAGGCATTAGTTACGGCCTGTTGCCAGAAACCTCTGCCCATATTGAACCCATCCCAAGCAGCGAATACCCAACACCGGCCAAACGTCCGGCTTATTCGGTGTTGAACAATGACAAATTGGCTAAGGTTTTTGGCCTGCGGCTACCGGGCTGGCGGGAAGCGTTGGAGCTTTGTTTGGCGGAGGCTAGAGTTTAGGTCGGGCGCGTTTCTTTGCGTTGCGCCCTATGTGCGGATGTCGGGCAACGCAAGCAGATGTTGACCGACCTACGGGGCTGGAGGTAAATATGCTCTACCCGATTGTTATTCATAAAGATATTGCCAGTGACCATGGTGTCATAGTACCTGATTTACCAGGCTGTTTTTCGGTGGGGACTAGCATGGACGAAGCAATGACGATGGCGCGTGAAGCCATTGAATGCCATATCGGGGGGCTATTGCTAGACGGTGACCCACTTCCTGCTTTGCAACCGCTCGAAATCCATCAAGCTAATCCACAATATGCAGGGGGAGTCTGGTGCATTTTGGATATTGACATATCCCAGTTCGATGACCATTTCGAAAGGGTAAATATAACGCTGCCACGCCGAATATTGCGCACGGTAGATGCCTGCGCTAAACGCATGGGGGAAACCCGATCTGGATTCATAGCCCGTGCTGCTTTGCAAACCATGCGCGAGGATGCTGAACATGGAAGATAATGAAAAAAGGAGAATAGCAGTTACAGCGTTTTTAATATCGAATAGTTACTTGTTACGTTATATTATTCTGCAAGGCCATTCACACAATTGATGGTTTGATTGAGTGTTCTTTACTATTTTTATTTGTTAAGATAAAAACGCTGTAACTCGGTTGGCTCAAAGAAATCCCTTCTCCGGCATTGAATATCCTGTAGCTTGGCAATGCGAGATACGCAAAGATCGACTATTACCAGGACGGGAAGAATGATAGCCGATAGCAACTTGTTTATTAAAATGGATTCGCGGGTTATACCTCGTCAATCCTATTGATGATTGAAATTACCCCCCCCAAGCCGCCCCGTCCACCAGCCAAACCAATTCGCCATCCCTCAACTGCACGGTCCCTGCCGGTAATTCTGCCTCTTTATGGAGGAATAAATCGAGATATAAGGTCGGCAATGTTTCTTTGCGTTGCGCCTGACATTCGATTGGTGGGCAACAGTGAAGTAGTTTTATGATTTTTTTACACAGGACACAACAATCTTTACAGCGTTTTTACTGGGCTTGATATAAGCTTTCTTCCACATCAACAAACACGGGAAACCCCATGTCTGACGGAAGTTATTTAGGCATCGACCACAACGACCATGAGGGTGCTCCGAATGCATCCAGCGTCTAAGCTACTTCTAGCTTGTCGAAGGGGATGGCAAGCTTCAGGTTATGGAGTGCCTTGTAGAGTCTGGTTTGCTCTTAACGTTGCGCCGTTGCGTGAGACAAAACTCTTCGCCCATTGAATGACATCCCACATTGGAGAAAGGCAAAAGAAGGTCTCACGCAACGGCGCAACGTAAATGTGCAAGGTTAATGGGCATATTGACAGTAATGGGCCTAATCGGTTTTCTCGACGAAAACGCTCCCTGAGCTGTAATATCGCTCTTTTCAGCTTTTATTTGGGAGTTGAGTAATCATTGGTTCTAATTGAGGTGGTTTTATGGATATCGCATATCTGGTGTTGACGGTTGCTTTTTTTGCCATCACGGTGGCTTTGGTTTACGGTTGTGAGCGTTTACGGAGGCAGTCATGAGTTGGCTTTATCTTCTGAGCGGCGCGTTGGCTCTGGTGATATTCATTTATTTGGTGGCTGCTCTCTTCTATCCGGAGAAATTCTGATGACGGGCAACGGTTTATTTCAAATCACACTTTACGTCATTATCCTGTTGGCTTTGGCAAAGCCGCTCGGTTGGTATATGGCCCGCATCTACGAAGGGGCACCGGTCGGCTTGAATCGACTACTGGCCCCGTTTGAGGAGATGATTTACCGGGTTTGCGGGGTCAGTCCGAAAGAGGAAATGCGCTGGACCGATTATGCCATCGCGATGCTGGTTTTCAACCTGCTGGGAATCGTGGCTGTCTTCGCCCTGCAACGGCTGCAAGCCTACCTTCCACTGAATCCGCAGAATTTGCCTAGTATCAGCCCGGATTCGTCGTTCAATACAGCGGTCAGTTTTGCCACCAACACCAACTGGCAAGGCTACAGCGGTGAAACAACCATGAGCTATCTGACCCAGATGCTGGGGCTAACGGTGCAGAATTTCGTCTCCGCCGCGACCGGCATGGCGGTGCTGGTGGCTTTTACCCGTGGGTTTATCCGGCGCAATGCGGATACCATCGGCAATTTCTGGGTGGACTTGACGCGCAGCACCTTATACATCCTGTTGCCGCTGTCACTGATTCTGGCTTTGGTATTGGTTGGGCAGGGGGTGGTGCAGAATTTCAGCCCCTATCAGACCGTCAAGCTGGCCGAGACCGTCAGCTACGAACAGCCCAAACTGGGTGAAGACGGCCAACCGCTGAAAAATGCCGACGGCAGTCCATTGATGGAAAAACTCGCGACGAAGGAACAAATTCTAGCGATGGGTCCGGCTGCCTCCCAAGTGGCAATCAAACAACTTGGCACCAACGGCGGCGGTTTTTTCAATGTCAATTCGGCTCATCCTTTTGAAAACCCGACCCCGTTGTCGAATTTTCTCGAAATGTTGGCAATCCTGCTAATTCCAGCGGCTTTATGCCATACCTTTGGCACTATGGTGGGCGACACCCGGCAAGGCTGGGCAATTTTGTTTGCAATGACACTGATCTTTGTTGCTTTGGTTTTTGTCGCCGTGCTCGCCGAACAGGCTGGCAACCCCATGCTTTCGCCCTTGAGCGTGGACCAGTCAGCATCCTCCCAGCAAGCGGGCGGTAACATGGAAGGTAAAGAAACGCGCTTTGGCATCGTCAATTCCACGCTATGGGCGGTGGTGACCACGTCCGCCTCCAACGGTTCGGTCAATGCCATGCATGACTCCTTCACACCCATCGGGGGAATGATTGCCATGTGGTTGATGCAATTGGGCGAGGTGATCTATGGCGGGGTTGGCTCTGGCCTTTACGGTATGATTGTGTATGCCATCGTGGCGGTGTTCGTGGCTGGCCTGATGATAGGCCGTACCCCTGAATACTTGGGCAAGAAGATCGATGCCTATGAAATGAAAATGGCCGCCATTGTCTTGCTTGTCCCTCCACTACTGGTCTTGGGTGGCACTTCCATCGCCGTTTTGGTCGAGATGGGTAAGGCTTCGGTGTTCAATCCTGGCGCACACGGTTTCAGTGAAATCCTTTACGCATTTTCATCGGCCGGCAACAACAACGGCAGTGCCTTTGCCGGACTGTCGGCAAACACGCCTTTTTATAACGTCATGCTCGGTTTGGCAATGTTGTTCTCACGCTATTGGCTGGCCGTTCCGGTGCTGGCCATCGCCGGTTCCCTGGTTGCCAAGAAGATCGTGCCGGTTAGCCCTGGCACCCTGCCTACCCACACGCCATTGTTTGTGGCCTTGTTGATAGGCATCGTTCTATTGGTTGGCGCACTCACCTTCGTTCCGGCGCTCGCATTGGGTCCGGTGGTGGAGCACCTTCAAATGATCGGTTTGAAATAATCAGGAGAATTTCATGGGCAAAAAATCCGTTTCAACATCCTTGATGACCCCGCAAATTTTGCAACAAGCCATGCTTGATTCCTTCCGCAAGCTGACTCCGCAACAACAATGGAAGAACCCGGTGATGTTTGTCGTCTATATTGGCAGTCTGCTGACAACATTTCTGTGGATACAGGCCGTGACTGGCTTAGGTGAGGCTCCGGCTGGCTTCATCTTGGGCGTGGCCATGTGGTTATGGTTCACCGTGCTATTCGCCAATTTTGCCGAGGCCGTCGCCGAGGGGCGCAGCAAGGCGCAGGCGGCATTCCTACGCACTGCCAAGCGCGACGTTGCTGCAAAAAGGTTAGACGAGCCTCGCTACGGTTCCAATTACTCAAAAATCGCCGGTTCCAGCCTTCGGCGTGGCGATGTCGTATTCGTCGAAGCTGGCGACTTTATCCCCGGCGATGGCGATGTCATTGAAGGCGTGGCATCGGTGGACGAAAGCGCCATTACTGGTGAAAGCGCCCCGGTTATCCGCGAATCCGGTGGCGACTTTTGTTCAGTAACCGGTGGTACGCGGGTGTTGTCGGACTGGCTAGTAGTGCGGATCAGCGTCAATCCGGGCGAAACCTTCCTAGACCGCATGATTGCCATGGTGGAAAGCGCCAAGCGGCAAAAGACCCCGAATGAGATTGCCTTGACCATCCTCTTGGTGGCCTTGACCCTGGTTTTCCTGATGGCGACCGTCACCCTGCTGCCGTTCTCCTTGTATAGCGTGAAAACCGCAGGTGCCGGCCAGCCAATTAGCATCACCGTGCTGGTCGCCTTGCTGGTCTGCCTCATCCCCACTACGATTGGCGGCCTATTGTCGGCCATCGGCGTGGCAGGCATTGGCCGTATGATGCAGAAGAACGTCATCGCCACCTCGGGGCGGGCGGTCGAGGCGGCGGGTGATGTGGATGTGCTGCTGTTGGACAAGACCGGCACCATCACACTAGGCAACCGTCAAGCTTCAGCGTTGATTCCTGTCAATGACGTGACCGAAAGGGATTTGGCCGATGCCGCACAATTGGCTTCATTGGCTGACGAAACGCCCGAAGGCCGCAGCATTGTCGTTTTAGCCAAGCAGAAATTTGGATTCAGGGAGCGGGACGTGCAATCCTTGGGTGCAACCTTCGTCCACTTCAGCGCACAAACTCGAATGAGCGGGGTGAATATAGAAGGCCGTCAAATTCGCAAGGGTGCTACCGATGCCATTCGCGGTTTTGTCGAAGACCAGGGCGGGAAATTTCCCGATGAGCTTCGCAAACAGGTTGATGACGTGGCGCGACGGGGCAGCACCCCGCTGGTGGTGGCAGAAGGTGCAAGAACCCTAGGTGTCATCGAACTCAAAGACATCGTCAAGGGGGGCATTAAAGAGCGCTTTGCCGAATTGCGGCAAATGGGCATCAAGACCATCATGATTACCGGGGACAATCGCTTGACTGCCGCCGCCATTGCCGCCGAGGCGGGGGTGGACGACTTTCTTGCCGAGGCCACTCCTGAAACCAAGCTTAAGCTGATACGCGAACACCAAGCCAACGGCCGCCTAGTGGCAATGACCGGCGACGGCACCAATGATGCACCGGCCTTGGCCCAAGCTGATGTCGCCGTGGCGATGAATAGCGGAACCCAAGCGGCCAAAGAGGCCGGCAACATGGTCGATCTGGATTCCAACCCCACCAAACTGATTGAAATCGTTGAAACCGGCAAGCAAATGCTGATGACACGCGGCGCGTTGACGACGTTCAGCATCGCCAACGATGTGGCTAAGTATTTCGCCATTATCCCGGCTGCCTTCGCCACGACCTACCCGGTATTGAACGTGCTGAACGTGATGAAATTAGCCACTCCGGCCAGTGCCATACTGTCTGCCGTGATTTTCAACGCCTTGATTATCATCGCACTGATCCCCTTAGCGTTAAAGGGAGTAAGCTACAAACCGGTCGGAGCCGCTACGTTGTTGCAAAACAACCTGCTGATCTATGGTGGAGGTGGCTTGATTGTGCCGTTTATCGGCATCAAGGCGATTGATCTGTTGCTGGTGGGTTTGGGGTTGGTTTAAAAATTTTGGGTCTCGGGAATTCGCATGGGAACCAGCAGGAGTCTACACGCATATTATTATTTTTGAAGGGGGTCGCCACTTTCCTAGAGCCGTTTATCATGCGAATTCCTGGAGACCCCAAATTTTTGACAGTAGGTCGGCAACCCTTTGCCGACGGCGGTTTCTGTGTTAGAGCTTGACATCAGTGATCAGTTTTTTGTTTACCAACATTAGCCAATGTTTATGAGGGGTACGACCGAATGCTCAAACATTTCAAACCAGCCCTATTGATGCTGCTCGTCTGGACGGCCTTGACCGGCATCGCCTATCCTCTAGCGGTGACTGGTCTGTCACAACTACTGTTTTACAAACAGGCAAACGGAAGTCTGATTCGGGATAGTCAGGGGAAAGCCATCGGGTCGGAACTGATCGGCCAGCCCTTTAGCGATCCGAAGCACTTTTGGGGACGGCCCTCGACCACATCGCCTTATCCCTACAACGCGGGGGCTTCCAGCGGCTCCAACCTAGGACCGACCAATCCCGCCTTGGCAGATGCGGTGAAAACCCGCATTCAGGCACTTATAGAGACGGACCCCGGCAACCCCTTGCCGATTCCGGTTGACCTTGTCACCGCCTCGGGTAGCGGCTTAGACCCGCACATCAGCATGGCGGCGGCGGAGTATCAAATAAACCGGGTTGCCAAGGCGAGGCAACTGGATGTCAGCAAAGTCCGTACTTTGATCAGCCAGCATACCGAACAACGCCAGTGGTGGGTATTGGGCGAGCCTAGGGTGAATGTGCTGGGTTTGAATTTGGCGTTGGATGGGGTGGTCAGGTGAAGGTTTCCTTCCGACATGAAATTCGGCTGCACCCCAAAATCAAAAGCAAAGAAAGCCTCACGCAACGACGCAAAGGCGCAACGAAGAGCACTCTACGTTGCGCCTTTGCGTGAAACCTCTTTTTCTACCGCATAGTGATGGGGACTTGCCGCCGTGTTCGGCTTGCAGCTTGGCGAGCGCTGGTATCTCCGCAACGGGCTTGGCATTGCTAAAATCGAGTTCTGCAAAGCGGTGAAACAGAGGGTCGGAATTGTTGTTCATAACAGATTCGTTGCGGTTGGTTGGCCTTCCAGTCTGAAATCAGACGAACGCTATCACTGCGAGGAGGTTGATCGTGATAAGATGGGCTAAATTGGTTAAGGTTATTATACTCAGCAACTCTTATGGAGAGAATAAAGTTTAGACCTAATTTATTTTTAACTGATTTTACGCATCCTACCAGCGATTTCTGGTGAAAATCCAACGAAACAGCTTCTGCAAGAAAAGCCTGTGGATGGCAATGACTTGCCATTAAAAAACGAGAGAGACATTGAATCTCCACAGGCAGCGAAGGAAGTCGTCTACAAAAGAATACACAACAAACTAACCAATAAGCTAAAACAACGCCTACGCCAAGGCGAAGATGATGTTGCGTTGATTGCCGCCGATGAATTGGCTGGCTTGCTGGAAACGGCACATCTGTTGCGGTCACCCGCCAATGCGGAACGTCTGTTGGCTACGCTGGCCCGTGTACGCCAAGGTCAAGGCGCAGTGCAATCCATAGAAGAACTGCGGCGAGAAGTTGGGCTTAATCCAGTTTAATAGTTCGGCGAATGGCATATAAACATCGCGACGCGGTTTTTCAACCCGAATAGATTTTGCACAGGCCCGTTACCATTATATATGAATCCCGAACGCCCCAACCCCGACGAACTGCTCGCCAAAATCGAGCAGGAAAACGCCAAAGCCAAACGTGGCCGGTTGAAGATATTCTTCGGCTTTGCCGCAGGCGTGGGCAAAACTTACGCCATGTTATTAGCGGCAAGGGAACGGCGTAATGAGAACATTGATGTCCTAGCCGGACTCATTGAAACACATGGCCGTAAAGAAACATCGGATTTGATGGCGGGGCTTGAGGTATTGCCGCGCAAGACTATCGAGTACCGGGGTACAACCCTCAGCGAGTTTGACCTTGATGCCACCCTCAAGCGCAAGCCTTCCATTGTCCTTGTCGATGAGATGGCGCACACCAACGCACCGGGTTCGCGCCATCCCAAGCGTTGGCAGGATATCTTAGAATTGCTTGAAGCTGGTATTGATGTCTACACGACCCTCAATGTCCAGCATCTGGAAAGCCTCAATGACGACATCGGCCAAATTGCGGGCATCCGGGTTTGGGAGACAGTGCCAGATACGGTTTTCGAAGCGGCGGATGAGGTTGAACTGGTGGATTTGCCACCTGACGAATTACTAGTCAGGCTCAAGGAAGGCAAGGTTTACCTGCCGCAACAGGCCGAGGATGCCATTCGCCATTTCTTCCGCAAGGGCAACCTGATTGCTTTGCGCGAATTGGCATTGCGCCAGACCGCCAGCCAGGTTGACTCGCAGATGTTGGATTATCGGGAGGGCCATGCCATCCGGGAAATTTGGCCGGTCGCCGAGCGTATCTTGGTCTGTGTCGGACCCAATGAGTTGGGTGAGCGCCTAGTCCGTGCCGGCAAACGTTTTGCCGTCGGTTTGCGTAGCGAATGGATCGTCGCTTATGTCGAAACACCCGAGTTGCAAAGACTGTCAGCGGAAAAGCGCGATGGCATTCTTCGTGTCCTTCGTCTGGCGGAACAGTTGGGTGCCGAGACGGTGACGTTGAGCGCCAGTGAGATGAGTGAAGCCATCATCAATTTTTGCAATGACCGAAATATCACCAAAATCGTCATTGGCAAGCCCAGCCGCCGAGGCTGGAAGCGCTGGCTATTGGGTTCAGTGGTGGATACGCTCATCAGCGAGGCGCACAATATCAATCTTTACCTATTGGGTAGCCCTCAACCCGGTTCAGGACGGCATGAATCGGAACTGACACGCTATAGTAGAAGTTCGCAACCCGTGCTTCAAGAAATACTCCGCAAACGCAAAAAAGGCTATTTGTGGGGTTATTTTTGGGCCATTGCTGTGGCCATGGGCTGCCTGCTCCTCACTAGTTTAATGTTTGGGCATTTTGAATTGGCCAACCTGGTGATGGTTTTTCTGTTGGGCGTGGTATTCATTGCAACACGTTTTGGGCGCGGCCCGTCGATAGTGGCATCCATACTTTGTGTGGCGATGCTGGATTATTTCTTCGTTGACCCGCAATACAGTTTTTCGGTCTCCGACACACAATATGTGGTGACGCTGGTTGCCATGTTGACCGTTGCCATGTTGATTAGCAATCTGATGGCGAATGT
>Ga0208496_1000537_pt1 | contig 13826 bp, 10 predicted proteins | sample CryBogmetaGMA2M_FD_184552 | JGI IMG/M metagenome (GOLD analysis project Ga0208496, IMG submission 184552) | Freshwater microbial communities from Crystal Bog, Wisconsin, USA - MA2M (SPAdes) | ecosystem: Environmental > Aquatic > Freshwater > Lake | place: Crystal Bog, Wisconsin, USA | collected... | reverse complement strand
TGGTTCCTTGGCATCGAAATTCTTGCCAACCACCACGTCCACGGCGATGGGTACGCTTGCCCCACGGGCCTTCATTTTATCAATCAATGCCAAGGCGGTCGGGACCAAGTCGTCTTCGCATAAAGACTTGCCGACATTGTTGCCTAAGGCTTTAAGGAACGTATTGGCAATGCCGCCACCGACGACTAACTGTTCGCATTTATCGGCTAGGGATTCAAGCACGGTCAGTTTGGTAGAGACTTTGCTTCCACCGACAATCGCCACTAGCGGACGGGCCGGATTGGCCAATGCCTTGCCCAAGGCGTTCAGTTCCTCGGTCACTAAGAATCCTGCGCAGGCGACGGGGGCGTATTTGGCAATGCCATGGGTGGATGCCTCGGCGCGGTGCGCGGTGCCGAAAGCGTCCATCACAAACACATCACACAGGGCGGCATATTTTTTGGCGGTGTCATCGACATTTTTCTTCTCGCCCTTGTTGATGCGGCAGTTTTCCAAAATCACCAACTCGCCTTCGTCCACGTCGAACCCACCATCCACCCAATCTTTGATCAGACGGACGGGCTTGCCCAAACGAACTGCGATATTGTCGGCGACTGGCTTCAGGGAGTTTTCCTCGGTCCATTCGCCTTCGGTGGGACGGCCCAGATGAGAGGTGACCATGACCTTCGCCCCGGCATCAAGGCAATGCTTGATGGTTGCCATGGACGCGGTAATACGGGCATCGGAAGTCACTTTGCCCTCTTTGACGGGTACGTTGAGGTCAGAGCGGATAAAAACACGCTTGCCTTTGATGTCTAAATCGGCCAGACGTAGAAAAGTCATAAAAGTCTCCTAGATGGATTGGAAATAAATTGTTTCAACTAAAAAAAACGGAAGGTCTGATGCGTTTTCTTAACTGGTGATACGCAACACGGTAATGTGCAATCCGTTGGTGTGCTATTGAGCCATTGTCGTCAAAGGGAGCGACGGCGAGCGGATAAAACCGATCAGGCCTGTCACAGTCTTAACTTGCCCATTGCCATATCACCCATCACTTGCGCTTTTACGTTGCGCCGTTGCGTGAAACCTTCTTTTGCTTTTCTCGCAATGCGGCATGTTCATTCAATGGGCAAAGATTTTGTTATCTCACGCAACGGCGCAACGTTAGGAGCAAAGCAGAATCTACAAGGCCCACCGTAAACTAAAAGTCACGCCATTTGATTGAGCAACCCATGCTGGGAATTTGCCCCTCTGGTCCCTTGCCAGTGAGTGCAACTTGTTTCATCGCCTCAAACAAATCGCGGCGAACCTCGGGCGGTGCGGTTTCTTTGCGGCTTGCATCGAGTCGTCCACGGTATTGCAGTTCGAGATTGCGGTTGTAACCGAAAAAGTCCGGTGTGCAGACCGCCCCATACGCCTTGGCAATGGCTTGGGTTTCGTCGTAAAGGTAGGGAAACGGAAAAGCGCAACGCTCGGCAACTAACTTCATGTTGTCGAAAGAGTCTTCGGGGTAATCGGACGGGTCGTTCGGTTGGATGGCGACGGTGTTGATGCCAAATGCCAGCAAATCCCTCGCATCGCGCACTAGGCGTTCTTGCACCGCTTTTACATAAGGGCAGTGGTTACAGATAAACATGACAAGCAGCCCGTTTTCACCGAGACAGTCCTGTAAAGACCAAGTTTTTCCGTCGATTCCCGGCAAGGAAAAATCGGGAGCCTTGAGTCCAAACTCACACACTGGCGTTTCTAAAAGAGCCATAATCCCACTCTGCTGGTTTAAATGGTGGAATCATACCAGAGAAAAGCCTGCTTGGCTGTTTGAGGCGAGTGGATACAGCAGTTCCCGGTTTGGCTAAAACGCCGTCACCAAGCCTTCCCCTTCTTCCTCGCCGCCTCGTAAAACAATTCCATGGCTTCAATAAAAGAATTATCCCGATTCCAGAATTCCGGGAAGTCGCCGCCTTTTTTGATGCTCAAGGCTGCGACGGCAGGGGGGGTGGCGGGTTCGATCCGCTCGGGTAGGCGCTTGTTGCCGCGCCAGAATTCTTCGGGCGGCTGATGGGTGGAGTAAACTTTGGCCTGTGGGCGGGTGAAGTAGGATTCGGACACTATCAGTGGAAGCTCTTCCACGTTCAAGGCTTGCGACAGTACCCGGCCTAGCGGGGTTTCCTGCAATTGCTTGGACAATTCGCTGCGTGGAAGCCCCCGCAGTTCGAACAGCAGGAACGGGTCTTGGTCGAGTTTTGCGGCGAGAAAATAGTCCAGTCCGGCGACGTGTTTGCAGGGGTTTGCGTAATCGGGGCAGGAGCATTGGGTTTGCAAGTCCTTCATGTTCCTTGGCAACAGATGCAGCCCTAATTCCTCGAATGGATCTTCAATGTTGTCCGGCACTTCGTTGAGCAATAGCCGCGAGACAAAAGCGGCTTGGCTACCCAATTGCTGTATGACCTTATTCCAATCGGATGGGGCTATGGCCTTCAATTGGATGGTCGTCTTATACGTCGGTTCCTTATAGACACCGTAATAAGGATTGGTGTTGCCGCGTATCTGGGCGGTGATGAGGTTTCCCTCCATCGCCCACTTTTTTATCCGGTTTTCATTGGCATAGCTTTTGCCGCGTGAGAGCCTTCCCGTGTCGATGAAGCCTTCCAATGCCTCGATGTATTTTTTGCCCCACCAGGTTCTTACGGTTTTCATGGGTTCAGTCCAGCAAGGCTTGTTTATTCAAGGCAATCAGTTGTTTGAAGGCATCATTGTCCAATTTAGCCAGCCAAGATTCATCGCTGCCGACAATGGCCCCGGCAACCTTGCGCTTTTCCTCGATCATCGCATCAATGCGCTCCTCCAAGGTGCCTAGGGTGATGAATTTATGGACGAACACATTGCGGGTCTGGCCGATGCGGAAGGCCCGGTCCGTGGCTTGGTCTTCAACCGCCGGGTTCCACCAGCGGTCAAAATGAAACACATGGTTGGCCCGAGTCAGGGTGATGCCGACACCGCCTGCTTTCAGCGATAGGATAAATACGGCGGGTGGCGATTCTGTGTCTTGGAAACGGCTGATCATCTGCTCGCGTTTATTACGCGGTGTGCCGCCATGCAGGTAATAGGTTTGGCATTGCAGGGTGGACTTTAAATGGCGCTCCAGCGACTCGCCAATGTCGGTGAATTGGGTGAACACCAAAGTGCTTTCGCCCTCGTCCAGCACATCGGTTAGCATATCGGTCAAGCGTTCCAGCTTGTGCGAACGCTCCGCTGTGAACGGCCCTCCATCCTGTAGGAATTGCGCGGGATGGTTGCAAATCTGCTTGAGTTTCATCAAGGTGGACAACATCAGTCCCTGGCGTTGGATGCCCTCGCTTGCTGCCAGTTGCTGTTCCACATCGCGCACCACCGCCTCGTATAATGAGGCTTGTTCTTTGCTTAGGTTGCAATATTGGCGGTTGTCCACTTTGTCCGGCAAATCTTGGATAATTGCCGGGTCGGTCTTGACCCGGCGCAAGATGAAGGGTTCGACGAGTTTGCGCAGCAGGGTGGATTTGCCCACATCGTTTTCGCGTTGGATGGGCAATTCATAGTTTTTGCGGAATTGCGCCTGTTTGCCCAAATAGCCGGGATTGAGGAAATTGAAGATCGACCACAGGTCGAGCAAGCGGTTTTCCACCGGGGTTCCGGTCAGGGCCAGCCTATGTGCTGATTTGATTTGCAGGATGGCCTTGGTCTGCGCGGCGAGTGGATTTTTGATGTTCTGCGCCTCGTCCAGCACCACACGCCTCCACTTGACCCCTTCGAGCAGTTTGGCGTCTCTGCGCGCCAAGGCGTAGGAGGTGATGACCACATCGCAATCCCGGCAGGCTTCGGCAAAGGCTGGTTTGTCGGCAGCCCGTTCGCCGCCATGGTGGATATGGGTGGAAAGATGCGGTGCAAACCGTTCGACCTCCTTGCGCCAGTTGCCAATCACCGAGGTTGGGGCAATCAGCAAATTCGGTTGGTCGCTGAATCCGAGTTCTTTTTCCCGCACCAATTGGGCAATGACTTGGATGGTCTTGCCCAGCCCCATGTCGTCGGCAAGGCAGCCGTTAAGGCCCAGTTGTTCCATGAATTCGAGCCAAGCGACGCCGCGTTTTTGGTATTCGCGCAACGTGGCGTTGAGTCGGGGCGGGTCGCTGATGGGAGTGATTTGCCGATGGTCGTGCAATTTCGCCAGCATCTCGGCGAGTGCGTCCTTCGCGTCAATCTCGAAAAGTTCGGTTTCCCCAGCATTGCGCCTAAGCAGTTCAAGCATGTCCAGGGTTTCGCCTTGCTCGCCTTGCGCTTTCCAGAAAGCCAGCATTTCCTGCATTTTGTCACGGTCCAAGGCCATCCATTGACCGCGAAACTGGACGATAGGCGTTTTGGCATTGACCAGTGATTCCCATTCGGCGGGGCTGACGGGTTCGTCGCCTAGGGTCAGTTCGTATTGGTATTGGAGCAGATTTTCAAGGCTCAAACCGGTTTTGCTGCTGCCTGCAATCGTCTTGGCGGTTTTGCCTGAACTGCGCATCTTCAACTTGGCGCGGCGGCGGCCCTGCGGGGTCCACCACGCTGGGACAATGATTCGAAACCCTGCGTCTTCCAACACCCAGGCGGTTTCGTTGAGAAAGCCAAAGGCATCTTCCAAGCTCAATGACAGTCCGATGGGTTGGTCGGTTTCCAAGCCTTCCCATAATGCCGGATAAATCCGTGCGGCTTGACCTAATTGCAATAGTAAATGTTGTTCGAAGTCATTGCCAAAACTTTTTTGCAGTGCCTGCCGCGCCCGATCAGGCATCTCCCAATAGTCTTCCAGCGCAACGGATAGGGAAGGATCGTGCCGGGCCAACACCTTGAATTCCAGACACCATTTATCGAGTTCCAGTTCTCCGGCCTCATACAATTGAAAGGCCAGTTGAAACCCTAGCGCACTTTGTCTGCCCGATAGCTTATTTACCCAGTCCAGCCAACTGCGGTAGAGCTTCACGTCAGCGGTTTTATGCCACAGACCTGTTGTGCCGATATTGAAAGCCGCATCGACTAAGCTTCCATCAATTTTTTTCGCCAAAGCCTGGGTCAGGTGGGTCTGGATGATGCTGGAGTGCAACAAAACTTCGGCGCAATGAGGCAGCAGGCTTTCCGCATCATACCCTGGCGCGGCACTGGGAGGCATCCGCAGTATTGCCTCGCGGATTAAGTTTTCGTAGGCTTCGGTGGCGAAATCCCAACCCGCGTAGAGTTCATGGGCTTTTTGCTTCGCTACTTTTTTAAGGCGTAGCGCGGGTACGTAGGAGTCCTTGAACAACATCGCTTTGAGTGACTGGGCGAACCAATGCCAAAACAGGAAGTCGGCCCCCGGCAACAAGTCTTGACTTTGAAATTGCGTCTGGAAATGCAATTCATTAAGACTGGCGATGGGTTGCCCTTCCAGTTTCCAGCAATCGACTTTCCAGTCTCGAAATTCCCACTGTTCCTGGAAGTCAGTCTCTAGGAAAGGTGTCAGTTCAGGGCAGGGCAGTGGACCTTGTTGGACTGATGGCAAAGACAGCGTAACTTCACCGGTCATTTTTGGATCGCCCACAATGCCCAGTTCCTGAATAAGGCTATTCAATTCCTTCGCAGACAGTTGGCGCGGGTGACGGGAAAGCAGTGGGGATATATTCGAAATTTCGGTTGTCTCCACCCATAGACGGAAATTTCCATCCTGTACGAATGCGTCGGTCGAATTGGGTAGCCAGATGGCGTGAAGTATTTTCATGGTGGACTAATTTTAATCGACAAACCCCTGCACGGCAAAGCGTCAGGCTTGATTTTGCCTTGTGCTGCAAGCATATTAAATGGTTTACAAACAAACAATACCTTCGTCAACCCCCTTGCCAAGCTGGTGCTCGGCGTTCCCACTGGGAGTGCCAAGCACCAGCTTGGCCCTTAGATCGGCTGTTCCGTGCCATAATTGGTGGTCTGGCACGATATTGGCCAAGGTATTGAAACATTAGGAAGTCTTTTGTATGGTTAAGGTTTTAATGTATAGCACGGCTATTTGCCCTTTTTGCGTGATGGCTGAACGTTTGCTGAGGGCGCGGGGTGTGGCTGAAATTGAAAAAGTCAGAGTCGATCTCGAACCTGACAAACGCTTGGAAATGATGGAGAAAACCCATCGACGCACCGTGCCGCAGATATTTATCGGTTCGGTTTATGTGGGCGGGTTTGACGATCTCTCTGCACTTGACCGGGCTGGAAAGTTGGCGGAATTGCTGGCCGGGGATGCTTGATGGGCAATTCTTCAGAGGGCGATTCAGTAGTGGGAATCATTGGCGGCGGTCCGGCAGGCATGTCTTGTGCCTTGTGGTTAAAATGCCTAGGGTTAGCCCCCCTCATTATCGAGCGCAATGCCGCACTCGGCGGACAATTGCTCAACACTAATCGTATAAACCGCTGGGTGCTGGGGTTGCCGGGACGGACGGGTCCAGAGCTTTCCAAACTATACGGCGAACACATAGTCGAGGAAAATATTCACGTCATTCAAAATACTCAATTGGTGGCGGTCGAGACGGCAGCAGCGGGTTACCGACTGCATTTGCTAGATGCGGATCGGCATCAAACATCCTTACTGGTTCATGCCCTAGTCATTGCCACTGGCATCCGGGTCGTGGGCGGCGAAGTATTGAGTGGCATACCTGGGTTCGGGTCGCTTGATGCTGCTGGGCTTGTTGGCTGTTTTCCCACCGATCATCTTGATGCACTGGAACATTTGCGAGGCAAAACGGTGGCGGTGATCGGCGGCGGCGACAATGCCCATTTCACCGTGAAAGATGTGGCTTCGGTCGCAGCCCTGACGTATCTACTGATCCGTTCGCGTCCGAAAGCGCAAAACAGAGTCCGCCAAGAAGTGAAAACCCTGATAGGCCAGGGGCGTGTTGTCGAATATCTGCAAACTGAGGCAGGCGCTTTCCGCAAGCTTCAGGAGGGCATCGAAATATCCTTAATGCAGTCAGGTTCAATGACAGCCAAAATTAATGTGGACCAGGTTTTTTTACGCATAGGCTTCGCCCCCAACAGCGAATTTCTAGTTGCACTAGGACCGCTTGCCGATATAGGAACACAAGCCGAAGGTTATTTATGCACTGATTCATGCCAACGAACCTCCCTTGCCTCAGTTTATGCCATCGGCGATGTTGCCGGTCCGGGTCTGCAATCGGTGGTGACCGCCATCGCGCAAGGTGCCATTGCGGCACGGGCTATCGCACAGGATATCAGTTCAGATTAGTACAAGATAAATGCCAACCACAAACCCACTCAACAGGGATGAACGATGACCAAGGACGAAAAATATAACGGCAAAACACAAGCTGTGATATGGATCGTTGACAGTGCCTACACGGGTGAACTGAATGCCCGCATTGGGGTGGCAGAACGCCTAGGCCACCCTTACGAAGTCATACCGTTGCCCAACGGTGATGCTCTAGGCTATGCACAAATGCTTAAAGGCCGCTATGCCAGCCATTCGAAAGGCAGTAACCCAAAGCTGTTAATCATAAGTGGAACCGGTGAAGAAACCACTGCCGAAATAGCCGATTTGAAATTGCTGTTTGAAGATCGCCAGATTTTAAACGTTTATCTTGCTTCAATATTGCCGGATGAATTGCACCCCCGCCTTTGCGAATACGATCTTATCGCGTCCCCGCAACTCAACGGCGCGAATATTGTACCGCTGCTTGGCGTACCGCATAAACTGACACGCGACACTCTAGCGATTGCCTACCGACAGCATGAAGATTATTTCGGTGCATTGCCCAAGCCCATCATTGGCCTGCTGATTGGCGGCAATACGCGCTACTGTGACGGATTTAATGAGGCACACGCTGCCGGGTTGGCGCAGCGTGTCGCTAGGATCGCAAAATCACAGGAAGCCTGCCTAGTGGTTACGAATAGCCGCAGAACCCCGGCATCTGCTCAGGCTGCCTTGCTGGGTGAACTGCAAGGCTTAAGCTATTGTTTTTTTGACTGGCGGCAAGTTGATCTGAGCTTTTACCATGCAATGCTCGCCCATGCCGATTTGTTGATCGTCAGCGGTGACTCTCTGTCGATGTGTTCAGAAGCCGCCTATACCGGCAAGCCAGTCCTGGTTGATCTTAGCGACACTGCCACTGAGCGTTATCATCGGGAAATTGTCGGCAAGCTGGTTGACTATGGCGCGATCAAATTACTCACAGACAGCTACGAGCCTTGGACCTATGTGCCCCCGGACTCGGTCGGTGCAGTGGCCGGGGCAATTCGGGCCTGGCTTGATAGTGTTTAAAAATATCCTTCTTTCTTTTTTTCTTCCATCGAACCGGCTTGGTCGTGGTCGATCAGCCTGCCTTGGCGCTCTGAGGTTTTGGTCAGCAACATTTCTTGGATGATTTCAGGCAGGGTCGTCGCGTCGGATTCCACCGCGCCCGTCAACGGATAACAGCCCAAGGTGCGGAAACGGACTTTTATCATCTGTGGGGTTTCACCGGGATTTAGCGGCATACGCTCGTCATCGACCAATATCAACATGCCGTCACGTTCGACTACCGGGCGCTCCTTGGCAAAGTACAGTGGCACGATGGGGATGCCTTCCAGATAAATATATTGCCAGATATCCAACTCGGTCCAGTTGGAAAGCGGGAACACGCGGATGCTCTCGCCTTTATTGATCTTGCCGTTGAACACATTCCACAATTCCGGGCGCTGGTTTTTGGGGTCCCAGCGGTGGTTCTGGTCGCGGAAGGAATAGACCCGCTCCTTGGCGCGGGACTTCTCCTCGTCGCGCCGGGCCCCGCCGAACGCGGCATCAAACTTGTATTTGTCCAAGGCTTGCTTGAGCCCCTCGGTCTTCATCACGTCGGTGTGCTTCTTGCTGCCATGGGTGAAGGGGCTAATGCCGGCACGGATGCCTTCCTCGTTGACGTAAACGATGAGTTCCAGGCCCAATTCGCGGGTATGGCGGTCGCGGAATGCTATCATCTCGCGGAATTTCCAGGTGGTGTCTACATGCATCAGCGGGAATGGCGGTTTGCCAGGGTAAAACGCCTTCATCGCCAAATGCAACATCACCGCCGAGTCTTTCCCGATTGAATAGAGCATGACGGGACGCTCGAACTCGGCGGCGACTTCGCGGATGATGTGGATGCTTTCCGCTTCCAACTGCTTTAAGTGGGTTAGTTTGTGCTCGTTCATCGGGTTCGGGGAGTATAAAGGTTCTAAGGAGGTCACGCCGCCATTTGGCGTTCCTTGCATTGCAAAGGGAAAACCCTTTAAATTCTACCACAAAACCAAGAACGTTTAAGTATGCCAGCAATTCTCATTTTGGCAAAATACCGTTGGGTTGCCATGAAAGTACGGATAACATTTCTGGGAGGGATGTTATCCGGGGGTTGCCGTATGGCACTTTCATCGTCACTGGCATTGATACGCATTGACATGAATGTTAGGTGCGCCTATAAAGATTCTGCCCGTTTATGGCTAGTCCTGTGTGCGCCCTAAGCCGACAGGGGGCTGGCTGGCGGGTTACAGTGCGCGTCAACGTCCAAGCTACTTGGGGCTTGGATGGCAAGTTCTAGTTTACGGTGGGCCATGTAGATTCTGATTTGCACTTAACGTTGCGTCGTTGCGCCGTTGCGTGAGACAAAAAATTTTCGCCCATTAAACGAACATGCCGCTTTGTGAAAAAGGCAAAAGAAGGTTTCACGCAACGGCGCAACGATGCAACGTAAAAGCACCAGTGAAGGGTGATATGGCAATGGGCAGATTGACCGGCCCGATCAATTCTTTCCGCTCGCCGTCGTTCCCTTGGACGACAAGGATGCCATGGCACACCGACTGATTGCACATTACCGTGTTGCGTAACATCAGCTGATTAAATTTAATATAGGCACAAAAAATGGCAGGAAGACTCCAATTTCAATTCGACTTTACCAATGCCGGCAACACCAAGCGACGGGAAGGCTTGCGTAAACGCATCCTGATCCTAGGTGATTACTCGGGGCAGTACCCCGATAAGCCCGGATTGTCCTGCCGTAAACCAAGCCGCGTGGATGTGGATGAGCTTGATGCGGTGCTTAGGCTCATTGCACCGCATTTGCCTATTACACTGGACGACGGCAGCGAAGAAACGCTGATCGAGTTCCGCGAGTTGGAGGATTTCCATCCCGATTCGTTGTACAAACGCCTGCCCGTTTTCAAAACGTTGCGGGATTTGCGTGGGCGTTTGGAAAATCCGTCTACCTATGCGGCGGCTGCTGAAGAGTTAAAACGGGGGGTTGGCTTAGCACCTGCACCGGCTGATGGCATTGAACCCCAAGCCATGCAGCCTAACTCGGATGATGCAAACCTGCTCGACCAGTTGCTTGGGAACCCCGTCCACCCGTCAGGACCAATACCGATAAAACAGGCTGATACGGTTCAGTCCTTGATTCGGCAACTGGTCGAACCCCATCTGCCCAAAGGGGTGGACCTTAGCCAACAGAAGCAGTTCCTCTCCGCGATTGACGATGCCATTAACCAAGTGATGCGCAAAATCCTGCATCATCCGAGCTTCCAAGCACTTGAAGCGGCTTGGCGGGGAATCGACTGGCTGGTCGGCACTATCGAAGACAGCGAGGAATTGCAGGTTTTCATGCTCGACCTATCCAAGGAAGAACTGGCAGAGGATTTCAACCAGTCCGAAGGTCTAGGGGAAAAAACGGCTCTCTATCGTTTGCTGACTGAAAGCAGCTTGGCCGTTCCGGGCGGGGAGCCTTGGTCATTGGTGGTCGGTTTGTACACGTTTGGCGAGGATGCGGAAAGTTTAAGCCTGTTGGAACTGCTGGGTGCTATTAGCCAACGATGCGGTGGTGTTTTTATTGCCGCTGCCAGTCCCAAGCTGCTGGGTTGCGGTTCCTTGATATTGAACCCGGATGCTTCAGACTGGCCGGCACCGCAAACCGACCTTGCCCACGATTGGCAACGCTTGCGCAAGAGCCCGGCAGCGCGAAGCATAGGCCTGGCCTTGCCGCGCTTCATGTTGCGCCGGCCCTATGGCAAGAAATCCAACCCGGTTGAAAACTTCCGCTTTGAAGAAATGCCCCCGCGCCCGGCGCATGAAACCTATTTGTGGGGCAACCCTGCCTTAATCTGTGCCGAAATCATCGCAAGGGGATGGTTGCAAGGCGATGATGAACCCGGAACCTTGCGTGATACCGGCACATTGCCTTATCACATTTATGATGACGGTAGTGGGCAAGCCATCAAACCCTGTGCGGAAGTGTATCTAAACGAGAAAACGGCGAATGTGATTCTCGATGCTGGGATCATACCCGTATTGAGCGTCCGCAACCAAGACCGGGCAATTGTGCCTAGGCTGATGACCATAGCCGAACCGGTGACGGAGATTGGCAAATCACGCTAAACTGGCTCATATGTAAGCCATAATGGCGCACAATACTTGAGGGTATCATCATGTCCACTAAGCGCGAACGTTTACACTTAAGGCTGGATTCGGCTGGTAAAAATCTCATTGAAGAAGCGGCTGCCTGTCAACATAAAACGGCTTCTGAATTTGTGCTGAGCCTAGCGTTGGCTGCTGCCGAAAAAGTTGTCACAACCCACCGGCAGAGTGTGCGGCTCTCGGACGAGGATTGGGATCGTTTCTGCGATGCCTTGGAGAATCCGCCAGCACCCAATGCTGCATTGCTTAATGCCGCCGGACATTATAAAGCTAATGGCGGCATTTGCAAACCCCATCACGCTTCGCTTTTGCCGTTGTAAACCATTCGGTTTTTACCTTGAGCGCCCTTCTTGGTGTAGTATCGGTTTTTTGTGGATATTAAAGCCGAAAAAAGGCATTTCTATTATGTGTGTTCCATGAAACGCGTATTCATCAGTTATCGCCACGTCAACCCTGACGAAGGCTTGGCGCTTGCGCTCGAAAAGGCATTAACTAATAGAGGATGTCAAGTTTTCGTTGATCGCAAAATGTTGCTCGGAACCGAATGGGCACTGGAAATCGACCGTCAAATTCGTGCTGCAGAATTTTTTGTGGTGTTGCTGTCCGCTGAATCCATTCTAAGCGACATGGTCCGGCAGGAGATCAAGCTTGCCCATGAACTGAAGCAGAAGGGCGATCTTCGCATATTGCCGATCCGTATTGGTTTTGGCGGGGCCTTGCCGTACGACATAGGCGGCTATCTCAACCCCCTTCAGTATTTTATTTGGGAATCTGGGAAACCGCTAGACGAGGTTTTAACGGCTATTTGCCTAGCCATTGAGAGCGATACAGAGCTGCCCCATCTAGGACATATGGGTAAGAATCGCGATACTGTAGCCGAAATACAAGCACTACACGAAGTCACTGAGCAGCGTGGGGTGCCACTTCCCCAGATCGACCCACGCGTTCTCGAACTAGCGATGGAAAGGGGTGCCATGAGTTGTGATTCGCCGTTTTATATGCGTCGCCCTACCGATGACGAAATGGATCGACTACTGAGGCGCGGAGGCATCACCACCATCGTCAAGGGCGCACGGCAGATGGGGAAGAGTTCATTGTTGGTCCGAGCAGCGGCCCAGGTGCGAAATCAAGGCCATCGGGTTTGCTACATCGACTTTCAGGGGATTGACGAATCCAGATTAACTAGCCTAGACAATTTGTTACTCTATCTCATGAACCGTCTCGCGAGGGACTTGAAGTTATCAGACAGACCGAAGGATTATTGGGATGAAAACTTAGGTTCCAAGGATGGCGCGACGGACTTTATCCAATACGGGGTTTTAGCCGATTCTGAAGAGTCGATTTTTTTGCTTTTGGACGAAGTGGATCGTGTGTTCAATTATCCCTACCGCAACGATTTTTTTGGCCTATTAAGGTTCTGGACCAACCGAAGGGCGTGTTCTCCTTCTTGGAATGGCTTTAATTTGGTGGTGTCTCATTCTACAGACCCAGTTTTGTGGATTGACGACATCAACCAGTCACCTTTCAATGTCGGTGATTCCATCGTGTTAGCTGATTTTGATGCTGGACAATTTTGCGATCTTAGCCGACGCTACCCGCTGAAACTATCCAGTGCAGAAATGAGCTATTTGTACGGTATGATTGGCGGGCATCCCTATTTGACACGCCAGGCCTTTTATATACTGGCCTCAACACCAACCACGCTGGACGAACTGCGACGCTCGGCTATTCGGCCAAACGGTCCCTTTGGCGATCATCTGCGCCGTTTGTTTGGTCAGCTGTTTCAACACGAACGGCTACGGAAAGCGGTGCTGCAAATTCTTAACAGTAGGTTTTGCGAAGATGAAGACAGTTTCCAGCGGCTTTTTGCCACTGGCTTGGCCGTGGGTACATCGCGACATCAGGCGCGTTTACGGTGTCAACTGTATGATGACTTCTTTAGGGCCAACCTATGAGTCAATCACCTAGCGAAATCGAAATGGTCGACTGTTTTTTCCAGACTGGCGGTACGTTGAAGGCGGATGCGCCCAGTTACATCGAACGCACCGCCGATAAGGAATTGCATAGAAGCGTATTGGCAGGCGATTATTGCTATATCTTGACACCACGGCAAATGGGCAAATCCAGTTTAATGACGAGGACAGCCGTCCGCTTGCGTAAGGAGGGTGTCCATGTCGCAGTGGTGGATTTGTCCGGCATTGGCGGGGATGCCGGTTCGATGACTGCCGACCAATGGTATTACGGTCTGGCGAATCGTCTACTGCGTGAATTGGAAATTCAGTTGACACTTGCGGATTGGTGGAAAGGACAAATTCTGCTGCCGCCGCTGAACCGGCTAATGAATTTTTTTGAAGATATTATCCTCGCACAACTGGAAGGCAACGCC
>Ga0208496_1000535_pt1 | contig 13863 bp, 13 predicted proteins | sample CryBogmetaGMA2M_FD_184552 | JGI IMG/M metagenome (GOLD analysis project Ga0208496, IMG submission 184552) | Freshwater microbial communities from Crystal Bog, Wisconsin, USA - MA2M (SPAdes) | ecosystem: Environmental > Aquatic > Freshwater > Lake | place: Crystal Bog, Wisconsin, USA | collected... | reverse complement strand
GCTAAGAAGCGTCCAGCTGCTAAGAAGCGTCCAGCTGCTAAGAAGCGTCCAGCTGCTAAGAAGCGTCCAGCTGCTAAGAAGCGTCCAGCTGCTAAAAAAGCTGCCGCTAAGAAGCCTGCTGCTAAAAAAGCTGCTAAGAAGCGTCCAGCTAGAAAAGCTGCAAAGAAGCGCGTAGCTAAAAAAAAGTAAGTAAGCCTGCTGCGAAGAAAGCGGGCTCTGCTGTAAAAAAGCCCGCGGCTAAGAAAGCTGCATCAGTAACAACTGCCGCTGCTTGGCCCTTCCCAACTGGCACTCGTCCGTAAGTTTTAACTTTAGACGGGTGGTAAGTAGTTCAAAGGGGTCTCTATGAGACCCCTTTTTTATTTCCTAGCTTCCCTTAGTTCGGGATGATCTGGTTAGCCCTAGAGGCTAAAACCAAACGCCGATTTGAACTGATCTGCAATCTGATCTTTACTTATTTGGTGATTTTGTGGTCCTTGGTGGCTAATTTTTATTGAGCCCATCAGGCTTGCTAGGCGACCGGTAGTCTCCCAATCCATCCCACTTTCTAGTCCAAAAAGCAATCCACCACGAAAAGCATCGCCGCAGCCAGTCGGATCAATCACTTTTGCTGCTGGTACTGGTGGAATAGCAATACATTTGCCATCGGAATAGATATCGGCACCTTCAGCGCCTTTGGTCACAATCAAAGCCTTTACTCGTTCAGCAACTTTTGCCAGGCTAAGACCGGTTCTTTGCGCAAGCATTTCGCCTTCATAGTCATTGACAGCTAGGTAGCTAGCGATATCAACTAACTCAAGCAGCTCTGGACCATTAAACATCGGCAAGCCTTGGCCTGGATCAAAGACAAAAGGGATATTGGCATTTGCTAATTGATGACAGTGTTCCCACATCCCCTGGCGACCGTCTGGTGCAACGATTCCGAATTTAGCAGCGCCTTTAGCGTTTTTGCTACGCTCGCTAACTACTGCAGAAACTTGGTTTAAATGCGATTCATTCATGGCCCCTGGATGAAAAGCAGTGATTTGATTATTAGACTGGTCGGTTGTAATCATCGCTTGCGCAGTGAAGGCACGGTCAATTTGTCGGATGTGGCTCAAGTCAATATTCAATTGCTGGAGTCGATCTAAGTAGGGTTTGGCATCACCACCAACTGTTGCCATGATGATTGGATCGCCACCTAAAAGGCTAAGGTTATAGGCAATATTGCCCGCACACCCACCAAATTCTCGGCGCATCGTTGGCACCAAGAACGCCACATTGAGAATATGAATCTGCTCAGGCAGGATTTGATCAGCAAATTTGCCTTCAAAGTTCATGATGGTGTCGTAGGCGACAGAGCCACAAATCAAGCTAGCCATAAATTACTTTCTGTAAGTGATGAATATGAATCAGAGTTAAGGATAAAGAGGGGGCGTTATAGGGAATGATCTAAGGATAAATAACTGTCACCCGATAGCCAGCAGCATTCTGTGGCAATTGGATAGGTAATTGGGCTTGGATAAACTCTCCTGAGGGGATGCCCGTGCGCAAAAAATCAGCGTGTGATTCTTGCCAAGCAATGGGTAACCACTCTTTTGGAGTTAAGCGGATTGATTTGATCTCAGACTCCTCTGCATCAGTCAGAGAAATTTCTAAATTCGGGGCTAAAACAGCGAGTGCAAGACGATTTTGTATTTCAACTTGCAGCAGAGATTGATTTGCGCCGCTTTTAAGGCCTTCTCGCGGGTTTTCAGGCGTTAGTGTGACTGAAGTTATTTTCCATGCAACAAAATCGCTTACAGGCCGATTTACGCATCCTAGTGCGCCACATATTTTTTCATCAACAGCTTGTAAAGCAGAAAATGCAGTGACTAAAAAAGAATTTGAAGTGCCATCCACGCGAGGGGCTAATAATGGAAGTAATGAATTTCTAGAAAGATGCTCACCAAATACGGTAAGTAGAACCAAGAAGCTCGCTAGTAAAACAAACTTCACTCCTTTTTTTGGCGCAGGTGCAGCAAAATCAGTTTTTTTACTCTTCTGCTTGTCTGAAGATAGAACACCATGCAAGCAAACCCAGCCATCACTTTCTTTCCAGATTGAGAGGGTTAGCCATTGACTGTAGGTAGCAATCACCTCATCAGCTTGGCGAGCAAGTACCCCTGATAAAACAATTTGCCCGCCTGGACGTATTTTATTGACCAATGCTGGGGCAAGGACCTGAAGGGGATTAGCTAAAATATTGGCCATCACAATGTCATATTTTGCTTTTGCTGCAAGCTCTGGAGCATTTTCGTTTGGCAGAACAAACTGAATGATGGCGCGATTAATTCGGGCATTACTCCGTGCCGCAACTATTGCCTGAGGATCAATATCGGTTCCTACAACAGGATTGCAACCCAGTTTTGCGGCTGCAATAGCCAAAATACCGGAACCACAGCCGTAATCTAAAAGACTTTGTTGTGCAAGGTTGTGATGCTCTTCAAGCCACAGCAAACACAAATGTGTTGTTGGGTGGCTGCCAGTACCAAAAGCTAAGCCTGGATCAACCGCTAAACAGATCGCATTCGGATCGGTGGGGGCATCATGCCAAGATGGTACGACCCAGATACGTTTACCAATTTGTATGGGGGCGAACTGGCTTTGGGTAAGTCTTACCCAATCTTGCTCCTCAACGGTTTTTTCTTGCGGAGCTGATAAGTTAAAGCCAGCTTGTTTTAGGTGGGCAAGTAATTGCGGAATAAATCGCGCACTACCGGAAGTATCAATCTCTGGATTAAAGAGAGCGGTTACTGAAGATCTATCCCAAGCTTGCACTTCTGGTGACAGGCCGGGCTCTCCATACAGCGGGTTCTCGTCATATCCGCCGGCGGAATCATCTTCTACAGTGACAGAAAGCGCTCCTAATTCCAGTAGCGTATCGCCTAGTGGTTCGGCTATTTCCGCAACTACCGTGAAGACTAATTCACGATAAGACATGAGGTACTCGCATTAGTTAAGGTTTTCCGCGGCTTGCGGCTTGCTCTTCTAAGCGATGCTCCAGGTAGTGAATGCTGGTGCCGCCTTCCATGAAGTTAGGATCCAACATTAATTCGCGGTGCAAGGGCACGTTAGTAGTAATGCCATCAATTACCATTTCTGATAAGGCAATTTGCATGCGACGAATTGCTTGCTCGCGCGTATTACCGTAAGCAATCAATTTGCCAATCATTGAGTCATAGTTTGAAGGCACAACATAGCCACTGTAAGCGTGAGAATCAACCCGAATTCCGGGGCCGCCTGGCATATGGAAGGAACCAATTTTTCCTGGGCTTGGAGTGAACTTAAATGGGTCTTCTGCGTTCAAACGGCACTCGATGGCATGGCCACGGAACACGATATCTTTTTGGCGGTAACTTAACTTAAGGCCAGCTGCAATCCGAATCTGCTCTTGAACGATGTCTACACCAGTAATCATCTCAGTAACAGGGTGCTCAACTTGAACACGGGTATTCATCTCAATAAAGAAGAATTCTCCATCCTCATAAAGGAACTCAAAGGTTCCTGCGCCACGGTAAGCCATTTTTCGACAGGCTTCAGCACAGCGTTCGCCAATTTTGGCGATCAAGCGACGGTCAATGCCTGGAGCAGGCGCTTCTTCAATCACTTTTTGGTGGCGGCGCTGCATTGAGCAATCACGTTCACCCAACCAAATTGCATTGCCGTGGGTATCGGCCAGGACTTGAATTTCTACGTGGCGAGGCTTTTCTAAAAACTTCTCCATATAAACTTCTGGATTACCAAAGGCGCGACCCGCTTCTTCGCGCGTCATACTAACGGCATTGAGGAGCGCTGCTTCGGTATGAACAACCCGCATACCGCGACCACCACCACCTCCAGCAGCTTTGATGATGACTGGATAACCTACTTTTTTGGCAGCGGTAATAATTTCTTTTGGGTTATCGGGTAAAGCGCCCTCAGATCCTGGAACGCAAGGAACACCTGCTTTGATCATGGCGCGCTTAGCGGAGACCTTATCACCCATCAAGCGAATTGTTTCAGCTTTAGGTCCAATGAAAGCAAAGCCTGATTTCTCAACTCGTTCCGCAAAGTCAGCATTCTCGGAGAGGAATCCGTAACCTGGGTGAATTGCTTCAGCATCAGTTACTTCAGCTGCAGAAATAATGGCTGGCATATTGAGATAGCTCTGTGGTGATGGAGCAGGCCCAATACAAACAGCCTCATCAGCAAGCTTCACATACTTTGCTTCTTTATCTGCGGTGGAGTAGACCACTACAGTTTTAATGCCCAACTCACGGCATGCGCGTTGGATACGGAGAGCAATTTCTCCCCGATTGGCAATCAGAATCTTATCGAACATGTCGGCTCTGAGTTAGGTAAATTAGGTAAAAATAGATTAGTGAGGAAGCTTAAAAGATTAAGCAATGATGAATAGCGGTTGGTCAAATTCAACGCCTTGACCGTTTTCACAAAGAATCTCTTTGATGACGCCAGCGTGCTCTGACTCAATCTCATTGAGTAATTTCATCGCTTCAATGATGCAAAGTGTTTGACCTACTTTTACCGTGTCGCCAATGCTGACAAAATTTGGAGACTCTGGATTTGGGGCGCGATAGAAGGTGCCTACCATTGGAGAGCGCGCTACAAAGCCAGCTTCACCAGTAGGTGTATCAGCAATTGGAGATGCCGCTGGGGTCAGGTTTACTGAAGGAGCAGCTTGTGCAGCGTGACTAGGCGCCGGATGATGTGCATGAACTACTTGACCAGCGGGTGCTGGGGCGCCAGCATTAACGATCCGTACACGGTCTTCACCTTCATTAACCTCTAGCTCAGAAATGCCTGACTCAGAAACGAGGTCGATCAAGGTTTTTAGTTTTCTCAGATCCATGCGAGTACTTCCTCTCTTGTAATACTAAAAGTTGACCTATTTTTGTAAATGGACAATCGCTGCTTGCAATGCCAGTTCGTAACCAATCGCGCCTAGACCGCAAATGACGCCTGTAGCGATATCGGATAAATAGGAATGTTTCCGAAATTCTTCACGCTGATGAATATTGGATAAATGAATTTCGATAAAAGGGATGGCCACCCCAGCTAAAACATCGCGCAGGGCAACGCTAGTATGGGTAAATGCGCCTGGATTGATGATGATGAAGTTCACCCCATCTTGTTTGGCTTTTTGAATGCGGTCAATTAACTCGCCTTCATGGTTGCTTTGATAGGTGCTTAGGTTTATAGATTGATCTTTAGCCAGATCTTCTAGTTTCTGATGAATGTCGTTGAGGGTAGTTGTCCCATAAACCTCTGGTTCACGAGTGCCTAAAAGATTGAGGTTTGGGCCCTGAATTACGAGAATTGAAGCTTTTTTCGACATAGATCCCTGTTTTTAGAAGCAGTTTGGTATTGATTACTGCAAATGCTATGAGGGGAGTATACCTTCTGAAGATGCTGAAAAAAGGAACTCCTGGGATTTTTAGGGGGGGGGTGTTAATGAGGCTAAACACCTTATTTGCCTTATTTTTGAGCAATAAGAAAGGGAATTTGACCTAGTAAAAATCAGGATCATTCGCTATAAAGCGTCTTTAATTGCTTTTCTGAGCTCTTCTTCGCTTATCTTTCCCAATTTTGTATATGTCGCCTTACCTTTGGAATTAATGATCACTGTATAAGGTAGGGCCCCTTGGGTATTCCCCATTTGCTTAGCAAGATTACTTCCTTCGAGGCCGCCGACCACAATTGAATAGGAGACAGGAGTACTTTTGAGAAATTCACGAATATTAGAGGGTGAATCGATGCCAATGCCTACAAATAAGACATTTTGCTGCAAATACTGTTGAGAAAGTAGATCTAAAGTGGGCATTTCCTCAACACAAGGGGGGCACCAGGAGGCCCAAAAGTTCACAATTAGGACTTTTCCTTGCCATTGGGAGCTATTAGCGGGTTTCCCATCAGGAGTTTGCCAAGCATTTGCAAAAAAGGCTTTTACAGAAGGCTCGCTAGCTAAACCACTCTTGGAAATCCATTGCGAAGTCAGCACACCTCCAAGAAGAGCCAAAACACTAATTCCGCAAATGATTAGTAATTGTCTTCGGTTCATTGCAACTCCTTCGCTAAAATTCGTAGATGCATATACATATCTTGGGCATCTGCGGTACTTTCATGGGTGGCATTGCCGCAATTGCTCGGCAAGCCGGACATCGTGTAACTGGTTGTGATGCTAACGTGTATCCGCCAATGAGTACACAGCTTGAGGCTCAAGGTATCAAACTGATTGAGGGTTTTTCACCAGATCAATTATTGCAGTTTGAGACGATGCCTGATTTATTTGTGATCGGCAACGTGGTTTCTCGTGGCAATCCATTGATGGAGGCCATTCTGAATCAAGGGTTGCCTTATATCTCTGGCCCACAGTGGCTAGGCGAACAAGTTTTATATGGCAGGCATGTTTTAGCGGTTGCTGGCACACATGGCAAGACAACAACATCAGCCATGCTCACTTGGATCTTAGAATTTAATGGTTATAAACCAGGTTATTTAATCGGTGGCGTACCGCTTAATTTCACGGTCTCTGCACGTTTAGGTGAGAGTAAATACTTTGTGATTGAGGCTGATGAATATGACACCGCTTTTTTTGATAAGCGCAGTAAATTTGTGCACTATCGACCACGCACTGCGTTATTAAATAACTTGGAATTTGATCATGCCGATATTTTTGCTGATCTTGTAGCCATTGAAACTCAGTTTCATCATCTCGTACGGACTGTCCCGAGTGATGGTCTATTGGTTGTTAACGGCGAAGAGCCTGCCTTGGCGAATGTGATGACACTAGGTGCTTGGGCCCCTGTAGAGCGCTTTGGCCAAGAGGCGGCTAACGAGTGGTCATTAATTTCTCAAGAGAATGATGGATTTATTGTGCGCAAAGCTGACATAGAAGTTGCTACTGTGCAGTGGGCTAAAGACTCTGGAGTGATGGGGCGACATAACCAACTCAATGCATTGGCAGCAATTGCATCTGCAAATCATATTGGTATTTCACCGAGCGATTCTGCGCGTGCCTTGGCGCAATTTAAGAATGTCAAACGACGTCTTGAAACGATTGGCGTTGCAAATGGCATTACCGTCTATGACGATTTTGCGCATCACCCAACCGCAATTACAACTACTGTAGATGGTTTGCGTCGTCGTATTGGTCGGGCGCGTATCTTGGCTGTATTAGAGCCGCGCTCAAATACGATGAAGCTTGGAGTGATGAAAGCCCAGCTTCCCAGTAGCTTGGAGCAAGCGGATCAAGTTTTTGCCTATGGTGCCAATACCGGTAAGGAGTCTTTAGGTTGGGATTTGGCTGAAGTCTTATCTCCACTCAATACAAAAGAGCGGGGCAAGGCACATGCTTTTGATAATCTTGATGCTCTAGTCAATGCAGTTGCAAAAGAGGCAAAGTCTGGCGATCACATCTTGGTAATGAGTAATGGCGGATTTGGTGGCGTGCATCAAAAAATATTAAAAGCGATTAGTCCTTAATTGTTAGAACTGAGTTAAATCAAAATAGAGAGTGTGCAATGGGTGACAGATTAAAAGATAAGGTAGCAATCATTACAGGCGCAGCAAAAGGAATTGGGTTTTCTACTGCACAGCGCTTTGCCCAGGAGGGTGCAATAGTCATCCTTGCAGATATGAATCTAGAGTCTGTAAGAGAGGCTGCTGCAAAAATTTCAAATGCAGAGGGCTTCGTAATGAATGTAACTGATCGAGCAAGCATTCAGGCTGCGGTCGATCAAGTGATGCAAAAACATGGCCGTATTGATATCTTGATTAACAACGCTGGTATTACGCAAGATGCCCGTTTAGTGAAAATGACAGAGGCACAATTTGATGCGGTGATTGATGTCAATCTCAAAGGCGTATTTAATTGCACGCAGTTAATCGTTCCCCATATGTTAGAAGCCAAATCAGGCGCAATTGTGAACGCATCAAGTGTCGTCGGTATATACGGTAACTTTGGTCAAACCAATTATTCAGCAACTAAATTTGGCGTGATTGGCTTTACCAAGACATGGGCTCGCGAACTTGGATCTAAAGGTATTCGGGTGAATGCTATTTGCCCGGGATTTATTGCAACCGAAATGGTTAAAGCGATGCCAGAAAATATTTTGCAAGATATTGAGAGGCGTAGCTGGCTTGGTCGCCTGGGTACTCCTGAAGAAATTGCGAATGTGTATTTATTTTTAGTCAGCAATGAGGCTAGCTTTATTAATGGGGTTGCTTTAGAGGTTAGCGGCGGAATCTCTCTTTAAGCATGAACCTCGTATATGAAGAAGGCGGCGATATCAAGATTGCCACAGTCCAGTCTGCAACGGGCTCGGGAGATTCTGAGTCTTGGCAGGCTACTAGCCTTACTGGAAAAAAGATTAAGCTCAAAGCCAAGGAAGTTTGGCTGCGCTTTGAGAAGCCCGAAGCACAAGCTGTCATGAACGAGGCTGCTTCTTTATCGAAAGAGATTGATTTGCAGTTACTCTGGGATTGCGCGCCAGATGAAGAGTTTGGGCTATTCGATGTCTCAGAGGAGTATTTTGGTGCACAAGCAACCATTCCTCAGCAAGTCTCCTTGGGTATTGCTTTGCAGGGAGCTCCAGTATTTTTTCGCCGCAAGGGACGTGGACGTTTTCAGAGGGCGCCACTTGAGCAATTGCAGGCTGGTTTAGCTGCACTTGAACGTAAGCAAAAAGAGTTGGAGCAGCAGTCTGCTTGGCAGCAAGAGTTGGTGGCAGGTAGATTTCCCGAAGTGCTGAAGTCTTCTGCTCAACAATTATTATTTTCTCCCGATAAAAATACCACTGCATATAAGGCATTGACAGCCGCCTGTAATGAGACGAGCGAGTCTCCTGCACAACTAATGATTCGTTGCGGTGCGATTGATTCCCCTCTGGCTTATCACCAAGGCATGTTTCTCAAGGCACATTTTCCAAATGGGGCTGCACATATTCAGACTAGCGCCGTTGACCAAAATTCCTATACCGCTGCTATCGCGCAGCTGCCACTTGCAGATGTAAAAGCTTTCTCAATTGATGATGCTGGCACGACAGAGATTGATGACGCCTTGTCCGTCACAGAGCTAGCAGATGGGGGTCATCGTATTGGTATTCATATTGCTGCGCCTGGTTTAGTGATTACTAAAGATGATCCCTTAGATCAGGTAGCGCGAAGTCGAATGTCGACGGTGTATTTTCCTGGCGACAAAATCATGATGTTGCCTGACTCCGTCATTGAGCAATTTTCTTTAGATGAGGGTGCACCAAGGCCCGCCTTATCGATCTATGTTGATATTGATACGGCAGGCGTAATAAATAAAGATTCGCTGCAAATGCGAACCGAGATGGTGCCAATGGTAGCCAACTTACGCCTAGAGAATATTGAGCATCTTGTCAGTGAGGAAAGCTTGGCTGATGATGGCGCTTCTTATCCTTATCGCAAAGAGCTCTCCGTTTTGTGGAGGGCTGCTCAATATTTACATGCTGGGCGCCAAGAAAAGCGAGTAGCTAATGGCCTGCGTGCAGAGCAGTTGGGGCTTATTGACCCCAATACCCTAGCGAGGGATTTTTATTTTCAAATTAAAGACGTTAATGGTTTAGAGCGGGTAGAGATCGTAGCGCGCCAACGCGGATCTATTTTGGATACGATTGTTGCCGAATGGATGATTTTCTGTAACAGCGCCTCCGGTCAGCTCTTAGCTGATCATGGTTTACCAGGCTTATTTAGGACCCAAAAAGGTTGGGGGCCTTTACGTACGCGCATGCAAACAGTTCCAGGCCCTCATGAAGGTCTAGGTTTAGATTATTACGCATGGTGTACATCTCCTTTGCGTCGCTATTCTGATTTAGTGAATCAATGGCAACTGATTGCTTTAGCAAGGCATGGTGTAACTGCCAAGATGGTTGCTCCTTTTGCGCCTCAAGATGCCACTTTGATGGGAATTGCAGCAGACTTTGAGTCTTGTTATCAAACTTATGCTGAATATCAAGACAGGTTAGAAAAGTATTGGTGCTTGCGTTGGGCTATGCAAGATGGCGAATCTAAAAATCTCTATGTACGCCATTTGAAAGAAGGTATGTCGAGAGTGGAGTTAGTCCCATTGCATATTCCTGTTCCAGAATTAGCTAGTCATCCGCGTATGACTCGCGCCAAGGTAGTATTGGCAGATATTGACCTACTGCAATTAAGTGCTGCGGTCCGAGTGCTAGAGGTTGAAGCCAAAGTTGAAGTATCGGAAGCTAGTGCGCAAGAAGATGGTAGCGCAGACTAAGACTACAAGATTCGTGATGCCTGAAACATTAAGCAAAATAGTGCTTTATTTTCAGACCACTTGGCGCCGCCATCCGTTCCGCTTGGCACTTTGTGCCTCACTTTTGATTCACATCATTTTTTTATCGATTCGCTGGGGCTTTGGTGAGATTGAATATCGTCGCCTCAATACACCTCTGAGCGTAGTGTTGGTAAATGCTAGCAATAAAACACCCCCTAAGGAAGCCAATAAGTTAGCGCAAGCTGATTTACAGGGCGGTGGCAAAACTGAAAATCAAGATGCCACAGCCCTGCATCGTGCGCGTTTGGGAGCAGAGGCTCGCCTTGAAGTTTTAGAGAAACAGCAAAAACAAATGTTGGCAAGGTTGAGTGAAGAGCGACTTCGTTCGGGTGGACGCAAAAGCGGCGAGGATCAAAAGATGACTCCCCAACTGAACTCCCTGGAAGCCGAACTGGCTAAACGTTTGCAGGCCGATGGGCGTGAACCGCGACGCAAAGTTTTAACAGGTACCAATGCCAAAGCAGTAACGTTTGCGCATTACTACGATGCTATGCGTCAGAAGATCGAAGCTTATGGAAGCGCATTTTTCCCGCGTGCTAATGGTCGTGCTTTATATGGCAACTTAGTGATTGTGGTGAGTGTTGATGATCAAGGACGAATTACAACGAATGCTCAAGGCAAGGATGGCCTATCGATTGGCCGAAGTTCAGGAAACCCTGAGCTAGATCGGCAGGCTATTGCCATCGTGAGGGCTTCAGCCCCCTTTGGACCATTTCCTTCTGAAATGCGTAATCAGATCGATGTGCTCGATTGGGTCTCTACCTTTGAATTTACTCGCGATGGTGCTGACCACCTTGAGTTACGGCATTAATTTTTTGAAAAATAGTTCATAAATTCGCTTATTCTGTAGTCATCATGAGTTCATCTAACCCAGCCGATCTTCATACTGACCCCAGTTTATTTCCTGGGGTAGATGTTTATGCTGTCGCTGGCAATCCTATTTCTCATACCAAGTCTCCAGATATTCATCAACGTTTCGCAGAGCAGGCTAAGCAAAAAATGCATTATGGGCGCTTGCAACCTGAAATTAATTCATTTGCAGCAATGGCAACATCCTTCTTTGCGGCTGGGGGTAAGGGTATGAATATCACTGTGCCATTTAAACTCGATGCGCAAATTTTTGCTGATGTATTAACTGCGCGTGCTCAGCGTGCTGGTGCTGTAAATACTCTGTGGATCAAAGACGGCAAGATTTATGGTGACAATACTGATGGTACTGGGCTGGTACGTGATTTATTAGCTCAAGGCATTGCCATTCACCAATCTAGAATCTTGCTCTTGGGTGCAGGCGGTGCTGCTCGGGGTGTAATTGGTCCATTGTTGGAGCAATCCCCTAAGTCTTTGGTAATTGCCAATCGTTCTAATGCTAAGGCAGATGAATTAGTGAAGTTATTTGCGGATCTAGCAACCAAAAGAGAGGTTGCGCTCGAATCTAGAACTTTGGCTGAGCTCGAGGACTTCAAAAAAACGCCATACCCATTTGACTTGATAATCAATGCCACAGCCGCTGGGTTAAGTGATGAATCTCCTCTAAGTAAACAGGCGGTGACTAATATTTTTGTACCAAGCTCTTTTGCATACGATATGGTTTACGGAAAGTCCACCGCCTTTATGCAGCAAGCTTTAAAAAAAGGTGCACGCGTCAGTGATGGTTTAGGAATGCTAGTAGAGCAAGCTGCTGATGCTTTCTTGTTGTGGCGTGGCGAACAGCTCGCCACAATAATTGATCCACGCGCAGTGTTAGCTAAGCTTCGCAGTTAACTTAGCCGTTGAGCTTAATTTTTTTGATGCGTTGGCTCACTTACCTAGTTAAATGTCTGCTCTGTGGCTTTTTGGCGATGCAGTTTTACTTTGCTATTCAGATCGCCCTATGGATTAGCCTTGATCCTACTAGTACCGCATTTCAAAGGGCCGAGCATTGGCGCTTATGCTCATGGCATTGGTCATGCCCTGTTTATTCTGAATGGACACCATACGATAAGATTTCGAATAATCTCAAACGCGCCGTATTAGTCAGTGAGGACGATATCTTTTTTCAGCACAAAGGCTTTCGCTTTGAAGATATGAAAAAAGCTTGGGAAAAGAATCAACAAAAAACCCAGGTAGGCAATGGTTCGAAGACTGCATTGCGTGGCGGCTCAACGATCACGCAGCAATTAGCAAAAAATCTCTTTCTTTCTTCTGAACAAAATTATTTTCGTAAGGGCCAGGAGTTCATCATTACTGGCCTTTTGGAGTTAATACTTTCGAAACAGCGTTTGTTTGAGATTTACCTTAACTCGGTAGAGTGGGGTGAAGGTATCTTTGGAATAGGGTCTGCTGCTCACTACTACTACGCAAGAACTCCTGCTACATTAGACCGAGATCAAGCGGCTGCCTTAGGTTCTGCCTTGCCTGCCCCTAAGTGTTTTGATAAACCCCAGTATTGTCGCAAGGCCAATATTCATTTTCCAACACGACAAGACTTTATCTTGGAAAACATGGATCGTGTTGCCTTGGCACCATATTCAGCAGCTCAAGGTAGCAAGTAAATAAATTAACTATTGGTACTACGCAAATTATTTTGCAGCAGATCTAAGTGCATCACGCGTACTTTGTGCTACTGCTCTTGCAGCTTGAGCAAAGTCAGCGCCTGAGCTTGCATACAGAATGGCTCTTGAGGAGTTGATGATCATTCCGGTGCCAGGCGCACCAGCAATACGACCTGCGTTAACGGTTGCATCGATGTCGCCCCCTTGAGCGCCAATACCTGGAATTAGCAAAGGCATATCACCAACAATCGTACGTACCTTGGCAATTTCTTCAGGGAAGGTGGCGCCAACTACGAGACTGATCTGACCGGAGCTATTCCACTTCTGCGCAGCTAGCTTGGCCACATGCAAATAGAGGGGTTCGCCAGAATCCACATTTAGAAATTGCAAATCTGAGCCACCTGGATTTGATGTGCGGCAAAGAACGATCACCCCTTTGCCAGCATGCTTCAGATAGGGTTCAATGGTGTCAAAGCCCATGTATGGGTTTACGGTGACTGCATCTGCCCCATAACGCTCAAAAGCCTCTAGGGCATAGTGATCAGCAGTACTGCCAATATCCCCCCGTTTGGAATCGAGGATGACAGGAATATGGGGGTATTTATCTTTCAGGTGGGAAATGAGCTTTTCTAATTGGGTCTCGGCTCTTTGGGAGGCAAAGTAAGCAAACTGTGGTTTAAATGCGCATACTAAATCCGCAGTGGCATCAGCGATTTCTCGGCAAAACTCAAATATTCCCTCGGGTTTGCCTTGGAGGGATGGGGGCAAGCGCTTAGGGTCGGGGTCAAAACCAACGCACAACATGCTGCCTTGAGAGGCCCATGCAGACTGGACTTGCTGGTTAAAGGTATTTGGGCGAGAGTTCATTGGATTTGGCTTATTTTAGTGAAACTGACATGTTGTATAGGATAAACTAGCGCACATTCCTTAGGAGTTCACCATGATCAACTTGTTCGTCCTGCAAAATGGCCGCCTCTCTCAAGAGCAAGT
>Ga0208496_1000529_pt1 | contig 13909 bp, 10 predicted proteins | sample CryBogmetaGMA2M_FD_184552 | JGI IMG/M metagenome (GOLD analysis project Ga0208496, IMG submission 184552) | Freshwater microbial communities from Crystal Bog, Wisconsin, USA - MA2M (SPAdes) | ecosystem: Environmental > Aquatic > Freshwater > Lake | place: Crystal Bog, Wisconsin, USA | collected... | reverse complement strand
CTGTGGTGGCGAATCGAGCTTGAAAGAGTTTAGACATGTCCTGAAGCTATTGTAAAATCATGAAATAATTCATGGTGTTGGGTAAAAAGAGTTGTAAATATAGGGCCCAAACACTTTTAGGAATTTTTGCCAAGGTAAACATAATGCGTCAAAGCTCCAAAATCTCCAAATTAACTGGTTTACGTACTGGTTTTGCTTTTCTCTCCATTTTCGCTTTGATCGGTATTTCTGGGTCTGTTATGGCTGCCGATACTGCTCCTATGGCTCCTGCAGCAGAAGCCAAGGCCGCAGTACCAGGAAAGCCTAAGGCTGATCTTGCTGTTGGCGAATCTCTTTATAACGGCGGTGATGCTTCCCGTGGCGTTGTAGCTTGTATTACTTGCCATGGTCCAAAAGGTCAAAGCGCAGTTAGTACATGGCCTAAGTTATCTGCACAACATGCTGCCTACACAAATAAGCAATTGAAAAACTTCAAAGAGGGTAGTCGTGCTAATCCAATCATGATGGGTATGGCTGCAGCATTGACTGAGCAAGACATGCAAAATATCGCAGCTTACTTAGCAAAGCAAACTGCTTCGCAAGGTGTTGCGCAAAACAAAGAAACCATAGAATTAGGTCAAAGTATTTATCGCGGTGGTATTGCTGCAAAGGGCGTTCCAGCTTGCGCTGCATGCCATAGCCCAACAGGCGCTGGTATTGCTGCTCAATATCCGCTCTTAGGTGGCCAATGGGCTGATTACACAAATGCACAGCTACTTGCATTCCGTGAAGGCGTTCGTAAAAATAGCATTCAAATGACTACCATTGCAACTAAGCTTTCTGACGCAGAAATGAAAGCTGTTTCGGATTATATGGCTGGCTTGCATTAAGCAATTATTCTGAGCTTCAAATAAAAACCCCGCTCTTGAAGCGGGGTTTTTATTTCCTGTAATTTTTAGAAAGTTACTTTGGCAAAACAGTTTCACTTGCAAATAAGTCAGAAGTTGTTTCACGGGCACGAATAAGGTAAGCATTTTTTCCATCAACCATAATTTCAGCCGGTTTTGGGCGTGTATTGTAGTTAGATGCCATGACAAAACCATAAGCACCAGTCGAAAGGATTGCAAGAAGATCGCCTTCCTCTACGACAAGTTCACGATCCCTTCCCAGCCAATCGCCAGACTCGCAGACTGGCCCAACTACATCATAGGTCAAGCTTTTAGTTGTTTTGGCTTTGACTGGAACAATGCCATGGTGTGCTTCGTATAAGGCGGGACGCAGTAGCTCTGTCATAGCTGCATCAACAATGCAGAAGTTTTTCTCAGAACCGGGTTTAAGGTATTGAATAGTAGTTAGAAGAACGCCAGCATTACCGACTAAGGATCTACCTGGCTCCAAAACAATATCTAAATGAGCAAAGCCTCGTTCTGCTACACGATTTAAAAGAGTATTTGTAAACTCGGTGATATCAGGTGGCGTTTCATCGCCATAGGAAATTCCGAGGCCGCCACCTAAATCAAGATGATGAATCACGATACCTTCTTTTTTAAGTTGTTCGACTAAATCTAAAACTTTATCTAAGGCGTCTAAGTAGGGCGCTGTAGTGGTGATTTGTGAACCAATATGACAGTCAATGCCAACCACATCAATCTGTGAGAGCTGGCTGGCTTCACGATAAGTTCTTAGAACTTCGTGATACGCAATACCAAATTTATTTCCTTTCAAGCCAGTAGAAATATAAGGATGTGTTTGTGCATCAACGTCTGGGTTAACTCGCAAAGACACCGGTGCACGGCAGTTCAGTTTGTTTGCTACACGATTAATATTATGAAGCTCAGCAATCGACTCAACATTGATACATTTAACCCCAGCATCTAAGGCAGCAGCGATTTCAGTGGCAGATTTACCCACACCGGCAAAGACCAGACTTTTGGGATCTGCACCAATGGCTAGCGCCCGAGCTAATTCTCCGCCACTCACTAAGTCAAACCCCGCGCCGAGTTTTTTGAAGCAATCAATTACTGCTAAATTACTGTTTGCTTTCATGGCGTAATGAACCCGTGCACGCCGCTTACCTTTGTTATCAATGCAAGCTTTGTCATAAGCTTGGTAGGCCTCAGTCAAAGCTTTCTTGCTATAGACGTAAAGTGGCGTACCAAATTCTTTTGCTAAATCTGCCAGCGGAATTTCTTCGGCATACCAATTACCTTCGCGCTCAGTAAATCCAGATAATGGAGGAAGTGGAATTGCTTTATTTGTCATTACTTTGTCGGTGATGAATTGTTTGTACTGGGAGGGGCTTGTGGTGGATAGAGCTTGCCTTTTGGCTCTGGCTCTATAGGAGCTGCCGGCGCATTAGGTGGATTTGGCAGAAATAGAGGCCCCCTAACCCCACATCCAACAAGGGCTATTAGTAGGGCAATGCCAAAGGCTCTATTAAGAATCGCTATCATGAATGTCTCTAAAACGAATGATTGAATATAGCATGCAGGACTCTAAGATGAATCCAAATAATTTGACCGTGGAAGCCATTGATGACAAGCAGTTTTATCAACTGGGCAGTAATTTATTACAGTCTATTGAAGCAGCCTTGGAGACTGCTGATGACCAATTGGATCTGGATTTAGATGTGGAGCGCCAGGGGGGGAATGTCATCAATATCCGCTTTAGGGATAAAAGCGTGATTGTGGTTAATACCCAGCCACCTTTACATGAAATTTGGGTGGCGGCCAAATCAGGCGGCTATCACTACCGTTGGGCGGGAAGTATGGCTGCGCCCTTATGGCTCGACACTAAAACCGGTAGAGAGCTATTAAGCGATTTAAGTGAGTTTGCGAGTGCCCAGGCTGGACAAGCGGTCAAGATTACTTTGACTAAGTCTTAAGCGCTCTAGGCTGCGCCAGTAGTAACTAAAGTTTCTATCACGAGGGCATCGGGTACGCTCTTGATTTGAGCCTTGCCAATCTTTTCTAAGATGACATAGCGAATTTGGCCACCCTCTGTTTTCTTGTCAACCTGCATGAGCTCCATGTAGCGCTCTGCGCTAAATTTGGGCGGAATAGTTGGCAGGTTCATTGATTTGATAATGTTGGTGAGGCGCTCGCACTCAGCTTTGCTGATCAGATTTAAACGACAAGATAAATCAGCACCCATCACCATGCCGCAGCCAACAGCCTCGCCGTGAAGCCATTCGCCATAACCCATGCCAGCCTCGATTGCATGCCCAAAGGTATGGCCAAAGTTCAGAGTTGCACGAATACCGCCTTCTCTTTCATCTGCGGAAACTACCGCAGATTTAATTTCACACGAACGCAATACTGCATACCCCATAGCGCTTGTATCGCAGGCTAGTAAAGCCGCTGCATTTGCTTCAATCCAATCCAAAAATTGGGCATCAGCAATGGCACCATGTTTCACCACTTCAGCAAGCCCAGCTGAGAGCTCTCGAGGCGGCAAAGTCTTGAGTGTATTGAGATCTGCAATCACAGCAACAGGCTGATGAAAGGCTCCAATCATGTTTTTACCTAAAGGATGATTGATGCCTGTTTTTCCGCCAACAGAAGAATCAACTTGAGCCAATAAGGTAGTTGGAACTTGAATAAACCGAATGCCACGCATAAAGCTGGCTGCAGCAAAACCTGTCATATCACCAATCACACCACCACCTAAGGCAATCAATATCGTTTGGCGATCTGCGCCAAACTTTAAAAGATCATCAAAAATGAGTTGAAGATTTTTCCAGTCCTTATAGGACTCGCCATCCGGTAGAGTGATAGTTCTAACGGGCTTGCCAAATGTTTCTAAGGTCTTAGTTAGGCGGGCGGCATAAAGCGGTGCAACCGTAGTATTAGTAACGATATAAATTGAAGTTGCTTTAGCGCAAGTTCCAAATAGGCTGGCTTGATCAATGAGATCGCTACCAATATAGATTGGATAGCTACGGTTACCAAGATCAACTTCAAGTGTTTTCATCATAGTGCCAATATATTTAAGCAGAAAGTTCAAGTTGCATGATTAAGGTATTGACCAGCTGATTGACGCTGGGCTTGCCCGTTTCAATTACATGATCAGCGATTTCGCGATAAAGAGGGTCGCGAATAGTGTATAAATTTTCCAGAATTTTTTTAGCATCACCATTGCGAAGCAAAGGACGTCCATCACCACTTTTAGTGCGATGCCAAAGCTCATTTGGATTTGCATGCAGATAAATGACAGTGCCATGCTCACTAAGTACTTGGCGGTTGTCAGGAAATAAAACGGCGCCACCACCAGTAGCTAATACGATGTCGTGCTCAGCTGTAATTTCTCGTATCACTTGGGCTTCCCGTTTACGAAATCCTTCTTCACCTTCCATTTCAAAGATCACTGGAATCTTGACGCCACAGCGCTCTTCAATTACGTGATCAGCATCTAGAAAGCGACGCCCTAATTTTTTAGCCAGCACTTTACCGACGGTCGACTTTCCGGCGCCCATGAGGCCAATGAGAAAGATATTGTTTGTTGGCGATTTCACCCTTTGATTTTATTAGGGTTTATCGAGAACGGTGGGGGTTAGGAAGACAAGTAGTTCAGTTTTGTCTTGTAATTTCGATTTATGGCGAAATAAGTGGCCAATTAGAGGAATATCTCCTAGCAAGGGGATTTTGACTTCATCTTCCCTCTCAGTAGTCTGAAAAATACCGCCAATGATGGCCGTTCCACCGTTTTCCACCGTGACCTCAGAGCTTAGACTTTTAGTATCGATTGCGTATCCCTGCTCTGTTTTCATGCCAATGGTGTCCTTATTAATGCCAACTAGCATGGAGATTTTCCCGTCAGGATGAATTTTTGGTAAAACCTCTAAACGTAAATTGGCCTTGCGAAATTGCAATTTGCTGCCATTTTGTGACGTAGTTTGATAGGGGAGTTCAGTACCCTGCTCGATGGTAGCTTTCACTTGATCCCCTGTCATGATGCGCGGATTAGAAAGAATCTTCCCCTGGCCATCGGATTCCAGGGCCGATAATTCTATTTGTAAAAGACGACTACCATTTCTGGAGACTAGAGTGGCAGCGACGGTTGCTGGATTAAACCCACTTAAGCCTGATCCACCCAAATCAAAATTACTAGAAATTGTTCTATCTGGGTTGCCACCTAAAGAGTGGGCTTGATAGCCAAGCTTGACTCCTAGCTCACGTGCAAAGCGCTGATCTGCTTCTACAATGCGCGCCTCAATGAGGATTTGTCTTGGACTATTAATGTGGTCACCACCAAAGGGTAGTGCTGCATCTTCACGACGATGCTTTTGAAATGCAGCAATTTCCGCATGAGGTCCAATCCAATAAATATCACCGTTGCGAACCAATCGTAATCCTCTACTCGCCAAAATTGAGTGGAGGGCTGTTTGCCATGGCGTGTCATTGAGTTCGACCGTAATCCTGCCTTGAATGGATTCACTTAACAAAAAGTTGGTGTTACCTAGTTTTGCCATTGCTTGTAAAAGCTCACTTACTTCAATATCGGTAAATTGCAAACTAATAGGGCTTTCCAGTAAGTTTTGTGGAGGTGTGTTTGCTTGCATTGGATTGGCTAAAAAAATTGATAAAAGGCCAATCCAAAGGCTAAATTTTTGTGCGTATTTATGCATGGGTTTGAGGCTCTACTTCATTCATTTTTGGAGGGCTTGAGGACCAACGTTTTGCCTTGCCCATGAGTGAGGATTGCCTGATCTTTTTCAAGCTGCGTCAGTCGCCAATCCCCCAAAACAAGCATCCCCTTTTGAAACATCACATTACGCTGCCCGGTATGAAAAAAAGCCTGGTGAGAGCCCCCCATTTGGCTTGAACCCAAATAACGCCAGCGGCGGAGTTCAAGCTCATGGGGATGAATATGAGGCTTGGTGGAAAACTTTTTAATTGGCTTATTTTCTATTAATGAGTGAACACTTACTTCTATTTTATCTATTGCCTCATATAGCTCATCTTGCCCATTTTCCAATTCAGTGCGTAATAAAACCAATTCTTTTTTAAGCCCAGAAATTTCCTTATACGACGCTTGGGCTAAAGCCTCAGAACTTGTTTTTAGAGATTCATGGGTAATCAAAAGTGCAATACCAATGCCGATTAAGCATGCTCCAAAAGCAAAGAATCCACCAAGTTTTTGAATTTGACCCAATAGATTTTGGTTGCTAAACCTATCTAGCCCAATACGTCCTTTGCTCGGGTTTGATTGTTCTAAAGGGGCGTGCTTAGGAGAGGTAGATTTACGAATTCCATGGGGATCAGGAATGGCAGGATCATCACCAAGCTCACTCAAAATCTCATCGAAAGATTGGGGGGAAATATGGCGAGATGGCATATCTATATTTTTCAAGTTAAGGTAGGGAATAGCCATCAGCCTAGCTTGAAGCTGATGTCAGCAATGACAGTCAGGAAAGCTCAAAAACAAGGGATTTAGAGCTTTTAGGTAAATTACTTAAGCACCCTATAATTTGAGCTTATGGCCCTCCCACCAAAAGACAAGCCGCCACAAAACCAGCGACCAATCCGTCAGTTTGATAGAAGTCCGCGATATTCCCGAGTAGGGCCTGGTTCACCACGAAAATCATCTAGCAATCCATTAGTAAAAGCTATTTTGATTATTGGTGTGGTATTTGCCATGGTGGTAATGCTGTTAGTGGGATACGCATTCTTAGTGGCCAAACCTAATTTACCGAAAATCTCTGCGCTAACGGATTACAACCCAAAAACCCCACTTCGAATTTATACGGCCGATAAGGTTTTGATCGGTGAGTTTGGCGAAGAACGCCGCAAGGTTATTCCCTTGGACGAAATTCCAAAAAGCATGCGTAATGCAGTTTTGGCGATTGAGGATGACCGCTTCTATTCCCATGGTGGTGTCGACTATGTCGGTATTTTAAGGGCTACCCTCACTAATTTACGCGGGCATTTATCCCAGGGAGCCTCCACGATTACCATGCAGGTCGCCAGAAACTTTTTTCTAAGTAATGAGAAAACCTTCAGTCGAAAAATCTATGAAGTTTTATTAGCCTGGGAAATTGAGTCGCAACTCACCAAAGACAAGATTCTTGAAATCTATATGAATCAGATTTTCTTGGGTCAAAGGGCTTATGGGTTTTCAAGCGCAGCTCAGATTTATTTTGGTAAAGAATTAAAAGACATCACGATTGCGGAGTCTGCAATGTTGGCCGGTTTGCCTAAAGCTCCCTCGGCATACAACCCGGTCACTAATTTTCGTCGCGCTAAGATTCGTCAAGAATATATCTTGCAGCGCATGCGCGATCTTGGTTATATCTCATCAGAGGAATACCAAAAAGCCATGATTGAGGAGTTGCGGATTCGTGGCCTTGGTAATGAATTTGCGGTACGCGCAGATTTCCCTGCAGAAATGGTGCGGCAGCTATTGTTTACTCAATATGGCGAGGCCATTTACTCCCAGGGAATCGATGTCTACACCACGATCTTAAAAGCAGACCAAGATGCTGCTTATAAAGCGGTGCGACGCGGTATTTTTGAATATGACTTACGTCATGCGTATCGAGGTCCAGAGGGCTTCATTGATTTGCCTGAGGATCGTGTTAAGCGTCAACGTGCTATCGATGAAGCTTTGCTTGCCTATCCACAGTTAGATGACTTGCAGTCTGGGGTTGTACTCGATGTGAAGCCAAAAGAAATGCAAGTCATGATTGCCACTGGTGATACTGTCATCTTAAAAGGTGATGGCATGAAATTAGCCTCTGCATCAATAACCGATAGTACTCAGCCAAAAAAACGTTTACGCCCAGGTGCGGTGGTTCGACTGCTTTTCGATGCCGGCACATGGAAATTAGCTCAATTACCTCAAGTCGAAGCAGCTTTCGTTTCTATGAATGCAGATACGGGTGCGATTTTATCCCTAGTAGGAGGTTTTGATTTCCGCCGCAATCAGTTTAACCACGTGACCCAGGCATTGCGCCAACCAGGCTCTTCCTTTAAGCCCTTTATTTATGCTGCAGCAATTGAAAAAGGTTTCACACCGAGCACTATGGTGAACGATGCACCTTTATCGATTGGTAGCATGGAGACAGGTAGTCAGGTTTGGGAACCAAAGAATTATGATGGTAAATATGAAGGTATGATGCGCTTACGTACAGCATTAGCAAAGTCTAAGAACTTAGTTTCTGTTCGCATTATTCGTGCAATTGGACCTTCTTATGCACAAGAATATATTCAGCGGTTTGGTTTTGAACCTGAAAAACATCCACCGTATTTGACGATGGCTTTGGGTGCGGGATCAGTAACGCCTTTGCAGATGGCTTCAGCCTATAGCGTATTTGCAAACGGTGGCTATCGCGTGGATCCATTCTTGATCGATAGGATGGTGGACTCTAAAGGAGAGGTTTTGTTTGAGGCAAAACCGGTTCGAGTGGGAGATGGTGCTAAGCGTGTCTTAGATGCACGCACTGCCTTTGTTATGGATAGCATGTTGCAAGAAGTCACTAAGACTGGGACGGCAGCTTCTGCTAGAGCCAAATTGGGTCGCAATGATATTGCTGGAAAAACTGGTACTACGAATGATTCGCATGATGCTTGGTTCGCTGGTTATAACCCCAAGATTGTTGCGATTGCTTGGATTGGTTTTGATAAACCAGCTAGCTTAGGGGATCGTGAGACTGGTGGTGGCCTTGCTTTGCCAATGTGGATCTCATATATGTCCGTAGCACTAAAAGATGTGCCACAAGAATCTCGCGAAGTTCCGAGTGGTGTGACACAGGCAGATGGTGATTGGTTTATCCCTGAATTTTCTCGTGGTGGTGGTCCACGCGAACTGCAGTAGTTAGCCTCCAAAATGGCTCGGCAAGCGCGCACTGTCATACCTGGCCAAGTAATGCATGTCATGGTTCGTGGCAATAATCGAGAAACTCTTTTCTTTAGTCTCAAAGATCGTCGTATCTATTTAGATTGGTTGCGTGAAGCTGCAAGACAATTTGGTTGCGCAGTTCATGCATTTGCATTAATGCCAAATCATGTGCATTTACTAATGACGCCACAAAATAAAGACTCACTTGCAAAAACAATGCAATCTTTAGGCAGGCGTTATGCGCAATATTTCAATCAACAGCATCATCGCTCCGGAACAATTTGGGAAGGGCGTTATCGCTCCTCCTTAATTGATCCCGATTATTTTTTACGTTGCCAGCGCTATATCGAGTTAAATCCGGTGCGTGCAGGATATGAATCTAACCCACAGGATTCCAGTTGGACTAGCTTTTCAAGCCATATTGGGGGAAATGTAGAGTTTTGGTTGGTTGATCACCAACACTTTTGGAAGTTAGGTAATACGCCTTTTGAAAGACAAATGGGTTGGGCCAATTTTGTGAAAGAGGGGGCACCTCATTGGGAAGACCTTCAAATTACAGAATCTTTACTTAAATCCAAGCCTTGGGTTAGTGATATCTACGCCAGTAAGCTCTTTAAAGATAATCTAGAGCTGGCCCAAATTCGCGATCGTGGACGACCTAGAAAAATTAACCCAATTAATTCAGTAACTTAGAGTTTTTCTAGCATACACATCATGGCATGGGTGAATAACTCTGTCCCCTTTTAAATGGCAAACTATGGTTTGACCTGAAAATAAATGGGACAGACTCAATTTATTTCTATTGCATCGGTATGGGTATTCACCTATATTTGATCCTCCAAAAGTAATCAGGCCTTTGTCGCCCCTCGGAAATACTATGACTACACAATTAAATACTGATCTACGTCCAATCGCTCAAGGTCTATACGACCCTCGTAATGAGCATGATGCATGCGGCGTAGGATTCGTTGCGCACATCAAAGGTAAAAAATCTCACGAGATCGTTTCTCAAGGCTTGAAGATTTTAGAAAATCTAGATCACCGGGGTGCGGTTGGTGCTGATCCATTGATGGGTGATGGTGCCGGTATCTTGATTCAGATTCCGGATACTTTGTATCGCGAAGAGATGGCCAAACAAGGCGTAGCTTTGCCACCCTTGGGTGAATATGGCGTCGGTATGATTTTTTTACCGAAAGAGCATGCATCACGCTTAGCTTGTGAACAAGAGTTGGAGCGCACTGTACGTTTAGAAGGTCAAGTTGTTTTGGGTTGGAGAGATGTACCGGTTGATGTGAAGCTGCCAATGTCTCCAACAGTACAAAAGACAGAGCCATTTATTCGCCAAATTTTTATTGGTCGTGGCCGCGACATTATGACAACGGATGCACTAGAACGTAAGTTGTATGTCATTCGAAAAACTGCGAGCCATGCAATTCAAGATTTACATTTGAAGCACGGCAAAGAATATTTTGTTGCCTCAATGTCTGCGCGCACCATTGTATATAAAGGCTTGCTGCTTGCTAACCAAGTGGGCGCGTATTACCAGGATTTACAAGATTCCCGTACTGTTTCAGCGCTAGCCTTAGTACATCAACGCTTCTCTACAAATACCTTTCCTGCTTGGGAATTGGCTCATCCATACCGCATGATTGCGCATAACGGTGAGATTAACACCGTTAAAGGCAACGTTAATTGGGTAAATGCGCGTGAAGGTGCAATTAGCTCTCCAGTACTCGGCGATGACTTACAAAAACTATGGCCATTGATTTATCCAGGCCAATCAGACACTGCTTGTTTTGATAACTGCTTAGAGTTATTGGTAATGTCGGGTTATCCATTGGCACAAGCCATGATGATGATGATTCCTGAGGCATGGGAACAGCATGCATTGATGGATGATAATCGCCGCGCTTTCTATGAATATCATGCAGCCATGATGGAGCCATGGGATGGCCCAGCTGCCATGGCATTTACTGATGGCCGTCAAATTGGCGCAACTTTGGATCGCAATGGTTTGCGTCCAGCACGTTATTACGTCACAGATGATGACTTGGTGATCATGGCTTCTGAGGCTGGCGTCTTGCCAATTCCAGAAAGTAAGATTATTCAAAAATGGCGTCTTCAGCCAGGTAAGATGTTCATGATCGATATGGAGCAAGGCCGCATCATTGATGACGTTGAGCTCAAGAATGCCGTATCAAAAGCCAAACCATATAAGAGTTGGATCGATGCGGTGCGCGTGAAACTTGATGAAGTTGACGCAAGCAAGGTGGATTTGGTTGATGAAAAAACAACTATTCGTCCAGCTGCTAAGTTATTAGATCGCCAGCAGGCATTTGGTTATACCCAGGAAGATATTAAGTACCTCATGGCTCCAATGGCCATGAACGGTGAAGAGGCAATTGGTTCAATGGGTAACGACAGCCCATTAGCTGTTCTTTCGAATAAGAATAAGCCTTTGTATAACTACTTCAAGCAATTGTTCGCGCAGGTGACCAATCCCCCGATTGATCCTATTCGTGAAAATATGGTGATGTCATTGGTTTCTTTTATTGGGCCAAAACCTAACTTATTAGATACCAACAACATCAATCCTCCAATGCGTTTGGAAGTTAGTCAGCCCATATTAGATTTTGATGACATCACAAAGATTCGTCATATTGGCCACTACACCAACGGTAAGTTCCGCTCTTACGAACTAGATATTTGCTACCCAGCAGCATGGGGTAAGGCTGGTATCGAAGCGCGCCTAGCATCCTTGTGTGCCGAGGCAGCAGATGCTGTACGTTCTGGTTACAACATCTTGATTGTGAGCGATCGTCAAGTTGATGAGAAGCATGTTGCGATTCCAGCTTTGCTAGCGACTTCTGCAATTCATCAACATTTGGTTGAAAAAGGATTGCGTACTAGTGTTGGTCTCGTGGTTGAGACTGGTAGTGCCCGTGAAACACATCACTTCGCACTATTGGCTGGTTATGGCGCTGAAGCCATTCATCCATACCTCGCGATGGAAACTTTAACTGAGATGGCTAAAGGCCTATCAGGGGATTTATCTGGTGAAAAAGCGGTTAAGAATTTCGTTAAAGCGGTTGGTAAGGGCTTACAAAAAGTGATGTCCAAGATGGGTATCTCTACTTATATGTCCTATACCGGCTCACAGATTTTTGAAGCGATTGGCTTGAATCCTGAAATTATCAATCAGTACTTCAAAGGTACTCCCTCCAACGTTGGTGGTATTGGTGTATTCGAAGTTGCTGAAGAAGCCTTGCGTATGCACGCTGCTGCATTTAGTAATGATCCCGTGCTAACGAATATGCTTGATGCTGGTGGTGAGTATGCTTTCCGTATTCGTGGTGAAAATCACATGTGGACTCCAGATACGATTGCAAAGTTGCAACATTCCACTCGGATTGGTGCAGATAAAGGCTATCAGACTTATAAAGAGTACGCTAACATCATCAACGACCAAACCAAACGTCAAATGACTTTGCGTGGACTTTTTGAGTTCAAGATTGATCCAGCAAAAGCTATTCCATTAGATGAAGTTGAGTCTGCCAAAGAAATCGTCAAGCGTTTTGCAACAGGTGCAATGTCCTTGGGTTCGATTTCCACCGAAGCACATGCAACTTTAGCAATTGCGATGAATCGTATTGGCGGTAAGTCGAATACTGGCGAAGGCGGTGAAGATCCTAATCGCTATATTAATGAGCTCAAAGGTATTCCAATTAAGAAGGGTGAGACTCTTTCAAGCGTTTTGGGTAGTGATGTAGTGGAGGCGAATATCCCCTTGCTAGATGGTGACTCGTTACGCTCCAAAATTAAACAAGTAGCTTCCGGTCGTTTTGGTGTAACCACTGAGTACTTGCGCTCTGCAGATCAGATTCAGATCAAGATGGCACAAGGTGCTAAGCCAGGCGAGGGCGGTCAATTACCTGGCGGTAAAGTATCTGACTACATTGGTAAGTTACGCTTTTCTGTCCCAGGTGTTGGCTTGATCTCTCCTCCTCCGCACCATGACATTTACTCGATTGAAGATATTGCGCAGTTAATTCATGACTTGAAGAATGTCAATCCAAAGGCTGACGTTTCTGTGAAGTTGGTATCTGAGGTTGGAGTAGGCACTGTTGCTGCTGGTGTTGCCAAGGCAAAAGCAGATCACGTGGTGATCGCTGGCCATGATGGTGGTACCGGCGCATCACCGTTGTCTTCTATTAAGCATGCTGGTTCACCATGGGAGCTTGGTTTGGCTGAAACTCAGCAAACTTTGGTTCTTAATGGTTTACGTAGCCGCATCCGGGTTCAGGCTGACGGTCAAATGAAGACCGGTCGTGATGTTGTGATCGGTGCATTGTTGGGTGCAGATGAATTTGGTTTTGCAACGGCGCCATTGGTGGTGGAAGGTTGCATCATGATGCGTAAGTGTCATTTAAATACTTGCCCCGTTGGCGTTGCCACACAAGATCCAGAATTGCGTAAGAAGTTTTCTGGCAAGCCTGAGCATGTTGTGAATTTCTTCTTCTTTATTGCAGAAGAAGCTCGGGAGATCATGGCGCAACTGGGCATTCGTAAGTTTGATGACTTGATTGGCCGGGTTGATTTATTGGATACCCGTAAAGGGATTGATAACTGGAAAGTGCACGGTTTAGATTTCAGTAAAATCTTTGCTGAACCACAAGTAGCAAGAGATGTTCCACGCTATCAAGTACTCACGCAAGATCATGGCTTGGCAAGCGCGCTCGATAATATCTTGATTGAGAAAAGCGAGCCTGCTTTGGAGCGTGGCGAGAAAGTGTCATTCATTGTGCCAGTCAAAAACGTGAACCGTACTGTTGGCGCAATGCTTTCTGGTGAGGTTGCACAGCGTTATGGCCATGCTGGTTTGCCTGATGACACCATTCATATTCAATTGAATGGCACTGCTGGCCAAAGCTTTGCGGCTTTCTTGGCGCGAGGTATCACCTTGGATCTAGTTGGCGATGGTAATGACTATGTTGGAAAAGGCCTGTCTGGCGGACGCGTGATTGTGCGTGCTCCACACGAGTTCCGTGGTAATACTGCCGAGAACATTATTGTTGGAAACACTGTTTTATAC
>Ga0208496_1000526_pt1 | contig 13941 bp, 15 predicted proteins | sample CryBogmetaGMA2M_FD_184552 | JGI IMG/M metagenome (GOLD analysis project Ga0208496, IMG submission 184552) | Freshwater microbial communities from Crystal Bog, Wisconsin, USA - MA2M (SPAdes) | ecosystem: Environmental > Aquatic > Freshwater > Lake | place: Crystal Bog, Wisconsin, USA | collected... | reverse complement strand
CCGCCGTGCCGACGAGCGCCGACGTGGGCACGCCGCGGCACGAGGCCAGCGATACGGCCGCCACGGCGATCGCTGCGATCCGCAGCCAGCGCAATCGCACGGCGGCTGGAGCCGCCGAATCGGTCACGCCGGTGGCACGCGACCGCGACATCATGGCCCACCTCGCGGCGTCGGCACCCGATTCCCGAGCACGAGCTCCACGACGGGATCGCCGAGCGTGCTCGCGACTTCGAGCGCGTCATGCCCGGGCTTGACGTCGAACCAACCGCCCGGCACCGGGTCGGGCTGCTCCGATTCGCACGACGCATACACCACGCGGCGCACGTGCGCGCCCTCCGCGGCGGTCTCGAGATCGTCGCGGTCGATCACCACCTCGACCGGAAACCGCCAGGCCATCCCCGCGGGCGTGGCGAGCTTCGCGAGCACCACGATCGACGGAAAGAGCTCGTCCCCCTCACGGCCCGGGATGCCGCCGACCCGCAGCCGGTAGGGCTGCCCGACGACGAGGCCGATCCGCAGCGGGGCCGGCCGGAGCGGCGACCAGCCATCCGCCGTCTCGACCGCCACCAAGAGCCCTTCGGGCCCGCGAATCTCGACCGGCTGCACGCGGTCGGGGAGCACCGTTTCCGGACAGGGACCGGGCTGCAGCCGGCCTGGGGCGCCAATCGCTCCCGGGTGTGAGGTGTTGGCGAATGTGCCCACCGCATTCGCCGCGACAGCCGGATGGGTGGAACCCATCCAGGATGTCGAGACGAGGACGGCGGTCGCCAGCAGCCCGCGGGCAAGCCGCAGCACGGTCCCTGTCCGGAAAAGTCGGTTGCTCGTCATCACTCCATCGGCTCCGGCGGACACGGGGCGTCGCCGGCCATGCCATGCCCGTGCATCATCCGGGCACCCGCCTCGAGGGCGTCGGGGTCCGCCCCGCCGTTGTCCACCCACCGCGTGCGATCCTCACGCGGCTGCTTGAGGTGGATGTGCGGCACGTCGTGCCGCTCGAGCACGTAGGCGTGCCGCGCGGGCTTCGGATAGCTGAGGCCGGGAGACTCCTGCACGTGGAGCCCGACCGACCGCGACGGCGGCGGAATGTGCATCTTCGTGTGGTTGGTGATCGAGTGCTTCTGCAGGCCGGCCGGGATCCCCAGCGGGATGTGCGCCGGACCGGGGAGCCCGATCGGTGTGCCCACCATGGGCATCCCGTACTGCGGCGCGGTCATGCCGGCCACGAAGGCAGGGGGCAGCTGCGATGGATCGCCGCCACAGGGCATGCCCAGCGGCGCGGCCAGTCCCGCCGGGGTGGCGGTTCCCGCGCCGGCGAACCCGCCGGCCGCGGCGCCGCCGTTGCCCGGCGACTCGAGATCCTTGTTGCCGATGCGAATGATCGCGAGGATCGAGCCGCGACGATCGGCCTCGACGACGGGATCGCCGCGCAGATCGCCGTCCATTGGCAGCGGGGACTGACCTACATGCTGGCGGTGCTGGCGGTGCTCGGGGCGCACGAGGCCGGGCACTTCGTCGCCGCCCGCCTGCACGGCATCCCCGCCACGCTGCCCTACTTCATCCCCATGCCCGTCCTCCTCACCGGCACGCTCGGCGCGGTGATCGGCATGGAGGGCTCGCGGGCCAACCGCCGCCAGCTCTTCGACATCGCGCTGGCCGGACCGCTGGCGGGGCTCGTCGTGGCGGTGCCCGTGCTGGCCGCCGGCCTGCTCGGCGGCGAGGCGGTGCGTCGCAGCCCCTTCGCGCTGCCGCCGCTGGCCCGCGGGCTCCTCGCGGTCGTCCGCCCCGACGTCGCCGCCGACGCCACGATCGCGCCCAACGCGCTGTTCATGGCCGGCTGGGTGGGGCTGCTCGTGACGGGGCTCAACATGATCCCGATCAGCCAGCTCGACGGCGGCCACGTGAGCTACGCGCTCTTCGGCCGCCGGGCCCACTGGCTGGCCCGCGGCGTGCTCGTGGCCGCGATCGCCACGATCGTGCTCCTCGGCCGCACCAACTGGGTGGCGATGGTCGTGATCGTGACGCTGCTGGGCACCGATCACCCGCCCATCCACCAGGAGGGCGAGCCGCTCGGCCCGCTGCGCACCGCGCTGGGCGTCGCGGCGTTCCTGATCCCCGTCGTGACGTTCATGCCGGAGCCGCTCGTGCTGAATTGACGGCCGGTCGCCCGCCTTCCACAATTCAAGTTCCGGTGCGTACGGCGGCCGCCACGCCACCGCCACCGCCCGCCATCCCCGTCCACCGCCACCGCCAGGAGAGCCACCCGTGAACGGCACGTCGCACGCCGCCCCCAACTTCGTCGCCCTCGAGGATCCCGACGTCTGGTCGGCGATCGCCGCCGAGCAGGAACGGCAGCAGGACGGCCTCGAGATGATCGCCAGCGAAAACTTCACGAGCCCGGCGGTGATGCAGGCGGTGGGCAGCGTGCTCACCAACAAGTACGCCGAGGGCTACCCCGGCCGGCGGTATTACGGCGGCTGCGAGTTCGTGGACAAGGTGGAAGACATCGCCCGCGACCGGCTCAAGAGCCTGTTCGGCGCCGAGCACGTGAACGTCCAGCCGCACTCCGGCAGCCAGGCCAACGCGGCGGTGTACCTCGCCGCGATCCAGCCGGGCGACACCGTGCTGGCCTTCGACCTCGCCCACGGCGGCCACCTCACGCACGGCATGAAGCTCAACGCCTCGGGCGTGTTCTACAAGTTCGTCCACTACGGCGTCCGTCGCGACGACTGCCGGCTCGACTTCGACCAGGTGGCGAGCCTCGCCCGCGAGCACAAGCCGAAGCTCATCGTGGCCGGGGCGAGCGCGTATCCCCGCGAGATTCCCCACGGGACGTTCGCCGAGATCGCCCGCGAGGTGGGGGCGAAGCTGCTGGTGGACATGGCCCACTACGCGGGCCTGGTGGCCGCCGGCATCCACGACAACCCCGTGCCCGTGGCCGACTTCGTGACGAGCACCACCCACAAGACGCTCCGCGGCCCCCGCGGCGGGATCGCGATGTGCCGCGAGGCGCACGCCAAGGATCTCGACCGGTCGGTGTTCCCCGGCCAGCAGGGCGGCCCCTTGATGCACGTGATCGCCGGCAAGGCCGTGGCCTTCGGCGAGGCGCTGCGTCCCGAGTTCAAGGCCTATGCGAAGCAGGTGGTGGCGAACGCGAAAGTGCTCGCCGAGGCGCTCGCCTCCGGCGGCGTGCGGCTCGTCAGCGGTGGCACCGACAACCACCTGATGCTCGTGGATGTCACGCCGCTGGGCATCGGCGGCAAGATCGCCGAGCAGACGCTCGACCGCTGCGGGATCACCTGCAACAAGAACATGATCCCCTACGACGAGCGGAAGCCGATGGATCCCTCCGGCATCCGCCTCGGCACGCCGGCGCTCACGACCCGCGGCATGGGGGCCGACGAGATGAAGCGGATCGCCCAGTGGATCCTCCGGGCGCTCAAGCACACCGACGATTCGAGCGTGGTGGAGACGACCCGCCGCGAGGTGGCCGAACTCGCCGAGCAGTTCCCGGTGCCCGCCGCACGGCTCCAGGCCGGCGCCGAAGCCGTGGCTTGAAAGTGGCACAGGTTTGCAACCTGTCGGAGATCAGGACCAGCTGCCCGAAGTGGCACAGGTTTTCAACCTGTGGGAGTCCAGGGCCGGCGTTGCTCCCTGTACAGCCTCAAACCCTGCACCCACTTGGCCGGCATGATCGGGCATCGCCCCGCTAGTTGGCCTGCAGCGTCTCGATGCTGTTGATGTGCACGAGCGCGCAGGTCACGCTGCGATCGTCGTCGGGATAGTAGACGATCATCTTGCTCTTCATCACGAAGGCACACTCGGGGTGCCGGATCTCGTGCACCTCACCGTTCGACATCCGGATGACGAACGGTTCGAACGGTTCGCGGCGCAGGTATTCCTTGATGGCGTCGGCGTTCATCATGGGGCTCCGGAATGGTGAACGGAGTGATGTACAGACGAACATGATAGGCCGAGTCAGTGGCCCGTGCAACGCACGGCCTGCCGCGCGGTGGGTCCAACGCGGCTCTACGGCCAGCGGGCGACCACTTCGCGGGTCGAGTCGAAGTCCACGCGGCCCGCGTCGAGCGTGCCGCGCTGGGGGTGCTGGAACGTCACCCGGTGTCCGCCCGCGGGGACGGGCAGCGTGACAGGGGTTGTGGAGGGGATGCCGCTCGAGTCGAGCCACGGCCGGTCGTCGATCAGCACCGCCGCCCCAAGGGGCTCGGTGATGAAGTTGACCGCCGGTGCCGTGGGCGACGTCGCCGGCACCTCCGCCACGGGCGGTCGATTGCGGCGCGGCGAGGTCGTCGATGACGTGCTGGGAGCCGGCCTCATCCTGATCGCGATGGTCGTGGGGAGGACGATGGCCGCGGCGAGCAGCACGGCCGCCACGGCCCAGCGGCGGAATCGGCTCGGGCTTCGCGGGGTGGCCCCCGCGGCCGCATCGACCGCCGCGAGCAGTTCACCGGCGTGTGCCGGCCGCGCGTGATGATCCCGGCTCGCGGCCGCGAGCGCCACGCGGTTGAGATGCGCGAGCCGCGGGTCGGTCGCGATTTCCCGCGCCCGTTCGCCCAGCCGCGGAAACGCCTCCGCCGGCAGGCCGGTGAGCATCTCGTAGATCACGAGGCCCGCGGCGTAGACGTCGGCCCGGAGATCCATGCGGCCATCCGGCGGCATGTAGCGGACGGTGCCGAGCCGCGAGAGCTGCGGGGCCGCCGGCGAGAGCAGGCCGAAGTCGGTGAGCTTCAGATCACGGTTCACGAACAGGCAGTTCGACGGCTTCACGTCGCGGTGTACCATGCCGGCCGCATGGAGGCGGGCGAGGCCGGCGACGAGCTGCCGGGCGCAGCGCAGGCATTCGTCCGCGGCCAGCGGGCCCTGTTCGAGCCGCAGTTCGAGCGTGGCGGGGCGATAGGCCGCGTCGTTGGTGGCCGGCCGTCCCGACACGTCGTCGGCGGGGTCCATGAGGATGAAGAGCACGTCGTCGGTGCGGCCCACGTGCTGCACGTCGAGCAGGTTGGGGTGGCGACCGATCCGCTGGCTTTCGAACTGGGCGAGCGACACGACCTCGCGGCCGGCCGGATCGATCGTGCGGCTGCCGCGGGCGAGCAGCACCACCTTCACCGCCTTGAGCCCGCCCGTGGCCCGATTGACGCCGAGCCACACCTCGCCAAAACCGCCGCGGCCGATGCGCCGCACGAGATCAATGTCGGGGATCGACGGGGGCAGCGAATCGGGTGGCGGGTTCATGCGGCCTTCGGTGGGCGGGGTCATGCGTTGGCTCCGTCGCCGTTGGGCCGAGCGGCGAGCAGTGTCTGTTCCACGTGGATCGTGACGGCGCGTTCGACGGCGTGGCGCGGCGCGTCGCGGAGGGCCTCGCGGAGACTCGCCGCGAGCGTGGCGGCCGGTTCTGCTCTCGCGCCGAGCTCCACGAGCCGCGTGAGAACTCTTCGTCGCGCGAGGTAGACGGCGTTTCGCGACAGGCCCGTAACTCGGGCCACGTCGGCCCCGGGCATCTCCTGAAGCACGGCCAGTTCAAACGCTTGGAACGTGGCGGGGGCCACCTCATGCTGGACGACGTCGAGGAGCGAGGCGAGCGTGGCGAGGTCGAACCGTCGCTGCCATTCGAGATCGGGCGTCAGGGCCCCGTCGGTGATGGCGGCGAGCGGGGCGTCGTCGGCCAGCGGCTTGGCGCGATCGGCGGGGGAGCGGCGGCGGGCCGCCACGGCGTTTCGCACCACGGTGCCGAGCCAGTCGCGAAACCGGCCGCGCGACGGGTCGTAGCGAAACGCGTCGCGACCCCGGAACACGGCGAGCATCGCCTCCTGCACGATCTCTTCGGCCGTGTGATCGGAGCAGCCGCGGCGGCGGGCGGTCGTGAAGATCAGCCGCCAATACCGCTGGTAAAACTCGTCCCACGCCAGCGGGTCGGAGGCCTCCCGGAGCCGTTCGAGGAGCGTGACCTGCGTGGGCGTGTTCATGCGTTAGGACTGCCGCAGCGGCCACAACACCGGGGATGACGATTGACGGAGACGATCCGGTGTCGCTGCGGTCAGAATACCCGCCCGGGCTGGGGAGACACCCGTCCGCGACAGATTCTGGGCCCGAGGTGCATACCGTGTGGCAGAGTCTGTGGGAATCCTGCGTCGGCGGTCTGGAGGCCGCCAACCGGCCGAACGGGGGGCGCTATTGGATAGTCTTTCCTTCGGTGAATCCCGAGGCGAGGTGTTGGGGAACGATGACGACTGCTCTGCCATCCGATCGTGATCGCGTTCAGCTTCTCGGGATGGCGCTGCAAGCCCCGAATCCGGAGCGGATTGCCGCGTATCACCTGGTGGATGAAGGGTCACAGCCGATCGATGCGGACGCGTGTGGTCCGATCGTCGTCGGGCATGACGTTCAGTCTTCATGCTGGGTCGACGACCACGCCCCCACCACGGGCTGCTGTTTTCTGGAGGTCGAGAGTCCCTCCTTCGTCTCGCCCCGTTCGCCGATCATCCGGCCACGGACGGTCGAGCAACTGGCGCATGCGATCCTGACGTGTGCAGCACGCCCCCAGGCTATAGCGGGCATCGACAGCCGGTTCGCCGACCGACACGGCTGCAGGATTGTCTATCTGCTGCCGCGTGTCGCGAAGACGATGGCCACGACCATCTGGCTGACGCAGGCCGACCTCGAAGGCGCACGGTCCATGATCCGCTCCGCCATGTGACCCCGATCGCCGGGAGGCCATCGCGACGAGGGCGGTCGAGAACGTCCTCCGCCAACTCCGGGCTGATGCCGAGCTGAACTAACGGTCCTTCAAGGCCGCGAGCCGCTCGGCGATCCACACCTTGATGATCGACTGGCGGGTGACACCCAGCCGCCCGGCCTCGCGGTCAAGCGACTCGATCATCCAGGCGGGAAAATCGACGTTGACGCGGCGTGCCTCGCGAAGAGGCCGACGAGCCTTCGCAGAATCGAGCGAGTCCGACACGTCTGCGCCGGCGTCGAAGGCCTGATCAAAGTCCTTCGCCATGCTCTTCGTAGAGCGTTTCATAGAGCCGGATCTCCTCGGGGCGTGAACGACGAACGGAAATGATTCGGATGATGGCAGCGCGGTGCGTGATGACGGCCGACCAGTGCTTGCCGGCGATCACACCCACCACGAGCGAGCGAGGTTCGTCGATCGTTCGGGCTGGCACTTCGACGAGCATGTCGTCGAGCCAGAGTTGTTGAGCGGCGACGAAATCGATGCCGTGCTTTCGGGCGTTGGCGATGCTTTTGGCGGGATCAAAGGAAAAACCCACGAGCACAGCCTGTGAGTGAAAATGGTATAAAAAATATACCGTCCGAAACGAGGGCCGGCAAACGCGTGTGACGAGGCCTGGGTCACGGCGACTCCTCAGCCGCGACAGACGGCGAGGGATTCGCGCATACCGAATGGTGAGGCCCGTACGATACCGCCTGTCCTTCCGGATCCCGCCATGCGCCGCCTTGCCGCGACTCTCGCGATCATGTGTTGCCTCCTGGGCGTGGGGCTCCTCGTGCTGCAGGCTGCCGATGAGAGGCTGGCTCCGCCGCCAGCCTTAGTCGCCGAGCCGGCCGGGCCGACCGTGACCACGTCGCCCACGCCGACGACGCGGCTGTACGTGAAGACGGTGCCGCAGGGAGCGCAGGTGACGCTCGACGGGAAGCCGCTGGGCCCGAGCGACGGCCTCTTCATCGTGCCGCCCGGCATATCGAGCGTGAAGGTGGAGTTCGAGGGCAGGGAACCGCAGGAGCGGGTGGTCGAGATCGCCGCCGGTCGGATCACGCGGCTGGAGCTCGACTTCGCCGAGCAGCCGCCGGTGATCAGGCCCACGCCCGGGAGCGCACTCTCGGACGCACTTGCCGGCCCGGCGTCGTTCCTGCCTGATCCGTTGGTGCTGCCTGCTGACGCCAGCCGTGATACGGCGCCGCGCGTTGTGCACATCCTCCCGCTGGCCGACGCGGCGCTGGCCGACCTGCCGGTGACTGCGGAGACGACACTGGCATTCGACATCGACGGGGCGTTGGTGCGTCCGCTCCCCCGGGAGCTGAGCTTCGAACGCGTGCCCCTGCGGGAAGTCGTGCGGCGGCTCGGGGAGGCCGCGGAGATCGGGATCTCGATCGACGAATCGGGGTTGCGAGCGGCGGGCATCGATCCCGATTCACCCATCACGGCCCGCCCTGGGGGCGTGCCGCTCGGCAGTGCGCTGAGCGCGATCGTGCGGACGTGGCAGCTCCGCTGGCTTGCCAAGGACGACCGAGTCGTTATCACGACGAGCGGCGCCGACCAAGGGCCGACGGAACGGGCCTACTTCGTCGCCGATCTCATCGATGCGAACGATCCAGCGGGCATCGGGCTGTTTCGATTCCTCAGCGAAGCGAGTTGGCCCGTCGAGCAGGGCTCCGTCACCCCCTACCGTCCGCTCACGATCGGAAGATTGGCTTTCCGAGACGCGCCGGCCAAGGCCAAGAATGCTCCTCTATTTCCGGTGCGAACCGAATGGTGGCGGCAGTTTCGCATCACACGCCTGGTGGCCCTGCTGCGACAGCTTCGAAAGACGCCCGTGGCTGACCGCGTGCCCCTCTCGGCCGACGGCTACTGGAGCGATTCCACGTCGGCGGCGGCGGCCCGGGCCGCGCTCGATCGGCCTCTGGAAAGCGACGTCGCCATCGACGGACTGCCGCTCGGCGACGCGATCGCGATGCTCTCCAAGGCGGCGGGGGTGCCGATCGCCATCGATACCGTCGCCTTCGCCGGGTCGCCGCGGATGCAGAGGCCCGTGGTCGTTCGCTGGCCGACCAAGGGCCAAACCCTGGCTGCGGTGCTCGAAGGGATTCTCGACAACGGCCTCGGCTACGAGGTGGCGAGGGACCAGCTCACCGTGACCAGCGCAAGCGTGTCTGCGGCGGCCTACTACCCCGTGGACGACCTGCTGGCGGCGGGCCACACGTTCGACTCGCTGCGGTCGCGCATCGGATCGCAGGGCGGCCCGACCTGGGTGATCGACGGGGGCGTCAACTGCCTCGCGATCACGCGCAACACCGCCGGCCATCGCCGGGTCGAGTCGATTCTTCGGTCGCTCCGGGATGAGGAGCGCCGTCGCAACGCGAACAGCGTTCTCGACCCGACGGCGGTTGTCCGTGGCCTCACGGCCGAGGAGATGGTCGCCCGCTGCCTGGAGCGGACGGCCGCCGACGCGCCGGTGGCGGGAGTGTTCAAGATCACGGAGAAGGACAACTCCTGGCCGCCCAGACGAAACGTAGTACCCCGGGAACCCGATCAGTTTCGTTGGGCATGGGATGGCACGACGGAGGTGCGGGAGCGGCTGCCTGACCGTTCATCGCCGCTCAACTTTCTTCACACCAAGGGCCTGTCACTCGACGAAGTCGTCAAAGGGCAGTGGACCTTGGGGCGACTTCCGAGGCTCGTTGGTTACAGTGCGGCGGAGTTCTACCCCCGGCTGGATGGTTACTTCGGCGGCTCGTTGGCCGATTCAACGCCGCGGTTTGATGGAGAACCCGCAGCAGGCACTCGGTGGATCCGTCTCACGCCAAGCAGATTCAAAGGCGCAGGCGAACTGCGGCTCAGGATCCGACAAGCCGACTTTCGAATCCAGTGCGTCGAATTGTCATGCAAAGACGGGATGGTGTGGCGGCTGGACATCGACCAGTTCGCCGTGAGCGACGACGGTCGCGCCTTTCCGACGAAGGCGCGGATCCAGCAGCACGGTTTTACTGTTCCGCCCGATTTGTCGCCCGAGGAGGCAACGGCACTCCAGCCCGACTCTCCGCCCGACCAGTGCGACACGATCGAGCTGGAGGCCATCGACGTGGAGTTTCCGAAGGGGAAGGCGGAGACGGCGAGGTTGCTCGAGCTTGTCATTCCCCGTGGCTCCACGGTGGACGAAAACGCGATTGGCAGCACGAGTCCAGTGGCCAAGCAGGTCATCCGTGAGCCCACGCCGGCCTCCGAGGTCATGGCCCGTAGCCAACTGCGAAGCGCGACGGCAGAGCGCCCGCCCGCTCCCACCGGAGGTGCGACGCAGCACGAGGCGGTGGCCTCGCTCCGTGTCTTACAGCCGGACAAGGACGACTACGAGGTCTATCGCAAGACGCAGGCGCAACTGATCAAGAGCCCCTTCGTGTTCCAGAAGGCCCTGCGTGAGCCGGGCATCGGCGAGCTTCCGACGCTGGCGGGTGAGAAGGATCCCGCCGCCTGGCTCTCGCGCAACGTGCGGGCTGCGGCGCCGAGCGACTCCGAGCTCATCGAGGTGCGGCTGCGCGGGGAGAATGCCGCCGATGTGAACCGAATCGTCGATGCGATCACGAACGTCTATCTCAGGGAAGTCGTGCAAAAGGAACGCCGCGAGCGCATCACGCGCCGCCGCGTGCTGGAAAAGACACACGAGAAGGCCCACGAGCAGCTCCGCGTTGCCCGCGACGCGCTCACCAGCGCGACCGAGGAAAGCGACCGAGAACGGCTCCGAGGCGATGTCGCGAAACTGGAAGAGGCAACGAAACGCATGAAGGCGGAACTCGACTTTGCAGCGGAGGGCATCTCGTCGATTCCCGACCGCGTCGAGCTCATCGAGAAGGCGAGCGTCTCCTCGGATTCTGACTAGGAGATCGGAGAGGACGTCCCAGGGGACCTTTTCCGCTTGCGTACCACTCGTGTCTCTCGACGGCAAAACGCCTTGCTCGGGCACGTGGCGGTTCATGGAGCCGGGGCATTTCCATGCGATACGCCCTCACCGTCAATGTCGCCGAATGGCCGCTCGACTTCGCCAGCCTCTGGTGGGAGGCGCTGCGGCCGCACGGGATGGTCGTCGAACTCGCGTCAGCGCTTCGCCCGGACGCCCATGCCGGCGGCCCGCTCACGTTCCGGCTCGCGATCATGCCAGGAGCATTTCCCGGGGCGGAGCGGCTCGGTGATCGGCCGTGGCTCGCTGGATTCGACGCGAGCTTCGAGCGGCTCGACCCCGTGGACCACGACCGGCTCACGGCCGAGTGCCCGGTGCGCGTGAGAGGCGTGTATCGCCGGAGCCCGTGCGAGGCCCATTTCATGACGGACCACAGGCACACCATCGCCGACATCCGGCTTCAGTGCTTCGCCGCCGCCGCGCTGGCCGCGGCCGGCGACGGCGTGATGCACGACAGCACCTCCGGCGACTACGTCCTCGGCGCCGAGGCGTTTCGCCACGCCGCTTTGCAGTGCAATCGCTATCAGGTCCGCGTGTGCCTTCCCGTGGCGCGGTATCATCGGGTCATGATTAAGAATCCGCAGGCCTACGCTCGGCAGTCCGAGGAAGAAGACCGCGCCGCCCTGCGGGACATGACCGCCGAGGATTCGATCGCCATCGGCGAAGCCCTGCTGACGTCGGATCTGATGCGGCTGGCCCAGTTCCCCGACGACGACCATCCCTGTAGCCTCGCGATCGCCCTGGGACTTCGGACGACGGCCGCCGAAGGGCGGTCGGTGCGCGACGATGGCGATGAGTGAGTTCGACGACTTCTGTCGGTTTGCCTTCAGGTTTCTCGAAGGGCAGGGCACGCGATACCTGGTTGTCGGCGGACTAGCGGTCGTGGCCGTGGGCGAGCCCCGGACGACGGCCGACGCGGATGCGATCGTGTTCGTCTCGCCCGACGAGGCCGAGTCGCTCGTCCGGCAGGCTGCCGAGGCGGGCTTCGACGTCCGCGCGGAAGTCGAACGGGAGCGGCTCGCGACGACGGGCACCATGCGGTTCCGCCGAGGAAGATTCCAACTCGACCTGATCACGGCGTCCCTGCCCTTCGAGGAGACGGCCTACGGTCGCGCCAGCGTCCACGAGCTGTTCGGCATCCGCCTCCCTTTTCCCAGCCCCGAAGACCTGATTCTTCTCAAGGTGCTGGCGGGCCGTGACAAGGACATGCTCGACGCGACGGGCGTGGTCCGCCGTCACGGTGATCGTCTGGACGTTGCGTACCTGGAGCACACGCTGCGGCCGATCTGCGAACTCGCCGAGGACATGGCCCCGTGGAGCCGCCTGCAGCGCGTGCTCGCGAAGGTTCCGCCCGCGCGGCCGTGAGTCGCATGCCCACGAGGGCGGCTATGATCGGTGGAGTCCTCCAGGAGCTTGATGCCATGACCAAGATGTCCGTGCTCGCGGGGATCGGCCTCGCGATGGCCATCGCGGGGTTCGTGTATGGCGTGGTGGCCGTCGGAGTGCCCGCGCAGGATCCCACGCCCGCCCAAGCCGATGCAGAGCGGTTCAATCTCGCCCTCAGCGGCTGGGTCATGGCCGTCGGCGGCGTGGTGATGGTCGCCGGGATCGTCGGCATGGCGGTCAACGCGGCGCGGCGGGCCTCGGGTCGGGGCGTTTGACGGGCGGGAACGACGTCCTCGCGTCACAGGATTCCTGACGTACCATGGCGGGTATGAAGAGCCCCGCCCGGCCCGCGTCTGCGACCTCCACCACCGTCCGCATCGGGCTCGTGCAGTCGGCCTGCACCGCCGACCGCGAGGCCAATATCGTCCAGGCCATCGCCGGCATCTCCGCGGCGGCGAAGCAGGGGGCGCAGGTCGTCTGCCTCCAGGAACTCTTCGCCGGCGAGTATCCCTGCCAGGCCGAGGACCACGGGAAGTTTGCCGAGGCTGAGGCTGTGCCCGGGCCGCTCACCGAGCGGCTGTCCGCGGCCGCGAAGGCGCACGACGTGGTGCTCGTGGGCAGCGTGTTCGAGCGACGAAGCGCCGGGCTTTTCCACAACACCGCGGTGATCTTCGACGCCGACGGCTCGACGGCCGGCGTGTATCGCAAGATGCACATCCCCGACGACCCGCACTACTACGAGAAGTTTTACTTCGCCCCCGGCGACACGGGCTTCATGAGCGTGCCGACCAGCCGGCTCGCCGTGGGGCCGCTCGTCTGCTGGGACCAGTGGTATCCCGAGGCCGCCCGGCTCACGGCCATGGCCGGTGCCCAGGCGATCTTCTATCCCACCGCGATCGGCTGGCTCGACGGCGAGGAGCACCTCCACCGCGAGCAGTATGAGTCGTGGGACACGATGCTCAGGAGCCACGCGATCGCCAACGGCGTGTTCGTGGTGGCGGTGAACCGCACGGGCCGCGAAGGACCGCTACGGTTCTGGGGCGCGAGCGTGGTCTATGCCCCCAACGGCGACTGCCTGATCAAGGCGGCGCACGACGAACCGCTCACCGCCGTGGTGGACTGCGACCTCGACCGCATCGAGTGGTCGCGGACGCGGTGGCCCTTCTTCCGCGACCGGCGGATCGACGCCTATGCCGGCCTCCTCGGCCGCTGGGGCGGGTGATCCATGAGTCGTGATCGGCTGCCGGCCGAGTGGGAGCCGCACGCGGCGACGTGGATCGCGTGGCCGCACCGGAGGGCGACGTTTTTGGGGCCGTTCGCGGCGATCCCGCCGGTGTATGAAGCGCTCGCGACGCTGATCGCCAGGTACGAGCCGGTGCGGATCATCGGGGCGGCCGACGTGCTCGCGGCCCCGCGGGAATCTCTCGCCGACGTGGCGAACGTGTCGTTCGTCGAGATCCTCACCAGCGACTCGTGGATCCGCGACACGGGGCCCGTGTTCCTCGTGCCGCGCGACCGCACCGCCGGCGACCGGCCGCGGGCCGTCTGCTGGGACTGGAACGCCTGGGGGGGCAAGTATCCGCCGTGGGACGCCGACGCGGGCGTATCGCGGGCGGTGGCCGCGCAGCTCGGGATGGCTGCGGACCGGCCCGGGATCGTGCTCGAAGGGGGCGCGATCGAGACCGACGGCGCCGGCACGCTCTTGGCCAACGAACGGTGCGTGGTCGACCCGAAGCGAAACCCCGGCCTCGACCGCGCCGCGATGGAGCAGGCGCTGCGGAAGCAGCTCGCGATCGACCGCGTGATCTGGGTCGGTGGCGACCTCGCCGGCGACGACACCGACGGC
>Ga0208496_1000525_pt1 | contig 13942 bp, 5 predicted proteins | sample CryBogmetaGMA2M_FD_184552 | JGI IMG/M metagenome (GOLD analysis project Ga0208496, IMG submission 184552) | Freshwater microbial communities from Crystal Bog, Wisconsin, USA - MA2M (SPAdes) | ecosystem: Environmental > Aquatic > Freshwater > Lake | place: Crystal Bog, Wisconsin, USA | collected... | reverse complement strand
GCAGTCTATGCGTATGCTTACCTGTTTCCAAAGCAGGGCGAAGACTCGGCGGGAAAACTCGACCCGCGCAGACGCATCGCGGCCGACCTCTACAACCGGGCCATCGCCACGGCGTTTGAGTCCGAAGAAGGCGGACATGTCGTTCTTGCTTCGGGCAAATATCCCTTGCCGTTTGGCGAGCTTGAGGTGACGTTCGACTCCGGGCAACTGAACTGGGGAGACCGCCAACTGGCCGATCTGACCCCAGTGACCGAGATAAAGGTCATTGGTATGCGCAACCGGCACCGGATTCCGGGTCTGGGTGCGGCTATGACCGCCCGTGCGCTTCCCCGACAGGGGGTGGATGTGCAGACCAGCCTGATTGCACCCTTAACCCAAGTGGCTGCAACGGTCATATTGAGGATACAAGATGTGGGTGCAGGGATAGCTAGCGGACGGATGCGGGGATCGCTCAATCTCTACAAGGCGAGCGAGACCGAGAACATCAGCATAGAAGGGCGCGAGATTCCGCTTGAAATTGACGAAACCGCCCCTATTGCCGTCCAACTTGCCGGTTCGTCGATGTGGAAGCAGGAGTTCTGGGGGTTCTTTGGCAGAACTGACACAGGGGTTCCCCTGCCCGTTCTGTTATCGCTTGAACCGTATCGCCACGGTAGGATTCCGGTCGTCTTTGTCCACGGCACAGAATCCAGTCCGGCACGTTGGGCCGACATGGCAAACGATCTACTGGCAGACCCATGGATACGCCAGCATTATCAATTTTGGTATTTCTACTACGAATCCGGCAATCCAATTGCATATTCAGGCATGCTGTTGCGCGACAAGCTCACCGCCGCGGTGGAGCGCATGGACCCGAATCAAAAGGATCGTTGCTTGCACGAAATGGTGGTGATTGGACACAGCCAAGGCGGGATGCTCACCAAGCTGACGGCCATGGACACGGGAGACCGTCTCTGGAATAACGTTTTCAGCGTTTCCCCGGACAAGCTGCCAAAATCCGATCAATCCCGCGAAATATTGCAAAAGGCACTCATCATCAAGCCTGTGCCATTCGTGCGCAGGCTCGTCTTCATCGCAACCCCGCACAGGGGAAGTTTCCTCGCTAGGAACTGGGTCAATAATTTGCTCCGGGGGCTTATCCAACTCCCCGCCACTATCGCCACATTGCCCGTGCAAGCGATGAAGGCAGCGGGGGCTTTTCGCAGTGAAACCGAATTCAGCAAAGGCGCCCTGCCAACGGCAACGGACAACATGACCCCCGGCAATCCTTTCTTGGAGACGTTCAAGGAGATTCCAGTTGCGGAGGGCGTTCCCTATCACTCGATTATTGCTGTCAAGCCGGAATTCCCCGTCATAGAGGAAGGTGACGACGGGGTCGTGAAATATACTAGCGCCCACTTGGATGGAGCCGCCTCGGAGCTAGTGGTCCGGTCGTCCCATTCGACACAAGCAGAACCGCAGACGATTCAGGAGGTGCGCCGCATCCTGCATGTGCATGGCGATGCATTGGAAAACGCCGGCCTTGATTGCGGCCCAAGCCAAAACACTTCAGACGAATAGATTTTATATCACCTGATATAAAGCAAATTGACAAGCAAAGTCATGATGGTATTCTATGCCGATGAGCGAGAATCATCCAGTATGAACCCAAACCAGATTCGATCTTTGCGCCAGACCACCGGACTGACCCAGCAGCAGTTCGCAGACTTGCTCGGCGTTTCGTTTGTCACGCTCAACCGGTGGGAAAACGGGCAAACCAAGCCTTCGGCAATGGGGGCGGCCAAGCTCCAGGAATTGTCCGGCAAACAGCCATCGATGACTGGCTTGGCAGCAGCAGAAGAGGGTCGAAGCGAGCCTGTGCGCCTGGATTTTCTGGGCAATCCCAATGAAGTGCGTGTGCTCGTCGAAGGGGAGCGCCTGTCCTACGGTCATTTGTTCAACCCTGCCTTCGCAACCGAGATCAGCCAGATTGACCCCTTGCCCCATCAGCGCATTGCGGTCTACCAAAAAATGCTGCCACAAAGCCGCCTGAGATTCTTGCTGGCCGATGACGCCGGGGCGGGCAAGACCATCATGACCGGCTTGTATATCCGGGAAAGCCTATCCCGCCGAACCATCCACCGGGTGTTGGTCGTTGCGCCTGCGGGACTGGTTGGCAACTGGCAAAAGGAGTTGAAATCGCTGTTTCAACTCGGCTTCAAGATTGTCACCGGGGCGGATGCCAAGCAAGGGAACCCGTTTGTCGGCACTGACAGTGATCGCATCGTGGTCAGTGTTGACAGTCTGCGAAGCGCCAATTTGTTCAGATGTTTGGGCGATGCCTCAGTGCCAGCTTACGACCTCGTGGTCTTCGACGAGGCCCATAAGCTGTCCGCCAACCGTGACCCTGACGGCACGTTCCGTCCGACCGACCGCTATCGTTTGGCTGAGACGCTGGCCGGTGTGCGGGACATTCCCGCCGAATGGAAGCTGCCGTGGACAACCCACCACCTATTGTTGCTGACCGCCACGCCGCACATGGGCAAGCCTTATCCCTATTATTGCCTGTGGCGGCTGCTCGAACCCGAACTGTTCAGCACCGAAACCGCCTTCAACCTGTTTCCGATGGATTCCCGTTCCAGATACTTCATTCGCCGGGTCAAGGAGGAAATGGTCAACCTACAGGGGCAAAACCTCTATCCGCCCCGCTACTGTGACACGCATAGTTTTGACCTGACCGAGGGTAGCATCAGCGAACAAACCCTGTACGAAGAAACCACCGCCTACATCCAGAACTATTACAACCATGCCCGCTTGCTCAACCGGCAGGCGGCGCGGTTTGCGATGACCGTCTTTCAACGGCGGCTTGCCAGCACCACCTGGGCTTTGCTGTGCTCATTCCGCCGACGCTTGGAAAAGCTCGAAACGCTGATCGACGATGTGCAAGCAGGCCGCATACCCGAGGAGGAACTGCGCAACCAACAGCGCCGTTTGGATGGCAAGGTCAAAGACAGCCTGTCAGAGAGCGGCAAAACCGCCGACGAAGAATCCACCGAGGGCGGCATGGAAGAACACGAGCGGGAGGAAGCCGAAGCGATGGGTGCCTTCATCGCCACCAGCCTGGCCGAATTGGTCACTGAGCGCGCCAAAGTCAAGGAACTGATCGGCTTGGCGGAAGCGGTCCATGCCGATGGCCAGGCATCCAAATTTGACCGCATGAACCAGCTATTGCGTTCTGCCGATTTCGTTGACCAGAAGGTCATCATCTACACCGAGCATAAGGACACGCTGGAATTTCTGCTGCGCCGTTTGGAGGCCCAAGGTTATGCCGACCAAGTGGCCACCATCCACGGGGGGCTTAATTTTCAGCAACGCGATGCCCAAGTCGAACGCTTCCGCACCCCGAATGCGGAGGGCGGCTGTCGCTTCTTCATAGGCACCGATGCGGCGGCGGAGGGGATCAACCTGCAATTCTGCTGGGTTCTGATTAATTACGACATTCCTTGGAACCCGGCCCGCTTGGAACAGCGCATGGGCCGGATTCACCGTTACGGTCAAAAAAAGGACCGGGTTGCCATTATCAATCTGATTGCCGGGGAAACGCGGGAAGGCAAGGTGGTCAAGACCCTGCTCGACAAGCTAGAGGAAATCCGCAAGCAACTGGGTTCCGACAAAGTGTTCGATGTCATCGGACGAGTTTTTGCAGACTTGTCGCTGACGGACTATATCCAACGGGCGGTGATTTCCGATGACGAAGCCGAGCGCGAGGCGCTGGCGCTCTCCGGGCAACTGACGGTGGAACAGATCAAGGCCATTGCCGCACAGGAAGAAACGCTCTTTGGCTCGGGCGGCGACGTGGCCCTCGAGTTGCCGCACCTGCGCGATGCCTTGGCCGTCGAAGAACTGCGCCGGCTGTTGCCGGGCTATGTGCGCCGCTACCTGGAACATGCCATACCCATCGTCGGCGTGGAAATTGTAGGCGACCCCAACCAACATTTTTTCTTGCGGCCCCGCAAGCGTGGTGCGTTGGATAGCTTGATGCCGATTATCGAGACCTACCCCGAACGAATACGCAACAAATTCACCGTGTATAAGCCCGATGACCGCCGCGATGCCATTTTCCTGCATCCCGGCGAGCCGGTGTTTGATCGCCTTTCGATGTGTGCCATCGAACGGTGTCGTCCAGCCGGCCAGTCGGGGGCGATCTTTGTGGATGTGGTGACTAATGAACCTTATTTATTCCATGTCGCCCGGATTGCGGTGGTTCGTGGCATGGACCCCGGTTTTCCGGCTTTTCACAGCGAAGAAGTGGTTGAGCAGCGACTGGTTGGCCTGCGGCAAACGGCGGACAACCGTTTTGAAGAAACCCCGGTCGAGCATTTGTTGTTGCTCAAGCCCACCAATAAAGCAGCCCCCGGTTCGGTGGCGTTTATTGCCCATGGCGAAACTTACCGGCTGGCTGCGGCGGATTTCCTGCGCGGGCAACTGCTAGTCCAAGCGTCGGCGTTGAAAGCCTTGGAATTTCAGCGGCGTTTGCAAGAAACGCAAGACTATCTGCTGCGCGCCTTCGACTATCAAGAATCCGAGCTTGCCAGTGCCAGGAAGCGCTACACCGAAAAGGCCCACAACGGCGAACGTGGCGCACAGGCCGAACTGGATAGGATCAAGCAGCAGCAGCGCACCCTTGCAGCTAGACGCGCCAGCGCATTGGCCCAAGCCCCAACGTGAAGTCGAATTGATCCAGGCGGGCCCGGTGGAAATCATTGCCACGGTCTTGGTGCAGCCGTCCCAAAACCCTGAAGACATCGCGGCGCGCGATGCGGAAGTCGAGCGTATTGCGATGGAAATTGCCATGGCCTTCGAGCTTAGCCACGGTGCGGACGTGAAAGATGTCTCCAACCCGGCGCAAGCGCGTTTGGCTGGATTGGTGGACTACCCTGGATTCGACCTGTATTCCAAACGCCCTAGTCAAGAGCGTGGCATTGAGGTTAAAGGGCGAGTGGGTTTGGGCGGGATCGAATTGACCGAAAATGAATGGGCGCAAGCCTGCAACTTAGGCGACAAGTATTGGCTTTATGCCGTGTTCGATTGTGGTTCGCCGAACCCACGCTTGTTGCGGGTGCAAAATCCCTTCGCCCGCTTGATCGCCAAGGCGCGGGGCAGTGTTGTGATTGCTTACCGCGACATTGCACAATGTGCGACGTGAGTCAAAAGAAGGTTTCACGCAACGACGCTACGACGCAACGTAAAGAAAGCATTGCTTGAAACTAAATTTTAGTTTGAGGGTTTGAATCATGACTGAAAATGAGATTGCCAAGCGGGTTATGGACGCAGCGTTTATGATTCATCGTGAGTTGGGACCGGGTTTGTTGGAGACTGTTTACGAGGCCATACTAGCCAAAAAACTCACCGACATGGGTTTGGCTGTCGAGCGCCAAGTTCCTGTGTCGATTCGATTTGAGGGTATGGTATTCGATGAGGGCTTCCGGGCTGACCTAATCATCGAACGTAAAGTCATTATTGAGTTGAAATCAGTCGAACATCTAGCCCCGGTTCACAGCAAGCAATTACTGACCTATCTGCGCCTGACCGGATGTCGGCTAGGCTTGCTCATCAATTTTGGGGAAGCCTTGCTTAAGGATGGCTTCAAGCGCGTGGCCAACGGAATGTTGGATTGACACTATAGGTGAACAGGTGGCTTCATTCACGCACACGCCGTATATTGCTCTAAACGTTGCGTCGTAGCGTCGTTGCGTGAGGCAAAAGAAGGTTTCACGCAACGGCGCTACGACGCAACGAAAAGAATTCAATTCATGAACTTGGATTTAGTTTGGAAGTATCAATGAGCAAAGCAAAACCATGTTTTCCAACTGGCGAAAAATGTCTTACACCAATACCCTGCTTTGCTCTTAACGTTGCGTCGTTGCGCCGTTGCGTGAGGCAAAAGTGCCGTTGCGTGAAACCTTTTTGCGTTGTGCCCGATATTAAGGAATTACCATGGAACTAAAAAGTTTGACTGAACTCTTGGATGAAATTGACCAAATCAAGCAACAATTCGACCGACTCCGCCCGTTGGACAACCCTTCCATTCTCCACGCTTTGGAGATTGAATACACTTACGAGAGCAACCGCATCGAAGGAAACACCTTGACCTTGCGTGAAACCGAACTGGTCATCGAAAAAGGATTGACGGTAGGCGGCAAGTCCGTGCGCGAACACCTTGAAGCCATCAACCATCATGAGGCATTGTTGTTCCTGCGCGATTGGGTGCGCGGCAAACCGACCCTGACTGAATCATTGGTTAAACAATTGCATGCACTCATTCTCCATGGGATTGACCGAGACAATGCCGGGCGTTATCGGAGCATACCAGTTATGATTGCGGGCAGCCGTCACATACCGCCGCAGCCTTGGGCCGTGCCGGTGCAGATGGAGCAGTGTTTTGCTTGGTACGAAGCCCATAGCCAGACCTTGCACCCCGTGCTATTGGCGGCCGAAATGCATGAGCGCATCGTCACTATCCACCCCTTCATTGACGGCAATGGACGCACGTCCAGACTCGTCATGAATTTGCTATTGCTTGCCAACGGCTATCCCCTAGCGAATATTCAAGGCGATATTGACAGCCGACGGGCTTACTACGATGCCTTGGAGAAGGCCAACGTGCAGGATGACAAGAACGATTTTTTCCGCTTGATCGCCGCCAATGTATTGGCGATGTCGCAACGATTGATGCAAATAGTAGGGGAGCCAAGAGAAGGTTTCACGCCACGGCGCAACGACGCAACGTAAAGAAATTAATTTATGAACAAAAAGAAAGTCTCACGCCACGACGCAAAGACGCAACGTAGGGAAATTAATTTATGAACAAAAAGAAAGTCTCACGCAACGGCGCAACGACGCAACGTAGAGAAACCAATTTATGAACAGCACAAACCCCTGTTTCGCTTTTAACGTTGCGTCGTTGCGCCGTTGCGTGAGGCAAAAGATGTTTCACGCCACGGCGCAACGACGCAACGTAGGAAAGGCTAATCTTTACTTAGGCATACCCGATTTTTTAGGCTTTAGTTTAGCGTCCTTGCGTGAGGCAAAAAAATGACTGACAAAAAGCGTCTCATCGAAGTCGCCTTTCCTCTAAAGCAAGCCTCCATCGACTCGGTACACGAGAAGAACGTTCGCCATGGCCATATTTCGACCTTGCACATTTGGCCTGCGCGGCGTCCGTTGGCTGCATCGCGTGCGGCTTTGATTGCCACCTTGCTGCCCGACCCCGGTGACAAGGCAATACGGGATGAAATTTTGCTTAAATTGGCCGGTACCATCAAAGAAAAAACCAAGAAAAAAAAGCAGGCCAACGGTCAAGTCGAAGATGTGGCAACGGAAGAAACCGAGGGCGGCATTCTGCATTGGGGGCGCGAATCGGGTCCCGGCCTCGATTGGTTCCGTGCAGAAATTCGCAAGGCTTACGGTGGCCGTGCGCCCAAGGTGCTAGACCCTTTTGCTGGTGGCGGTGCCATACCGCTGGAGGCCATGCGTCTAGGCTGCGAGGTGACGGCGGCGGATATCAATCCGGTAGCTTGGTTCATCCTCAAATGCACACTTGAATATCCGCAACAACTGGCCGGTCAAACGCGGCGGCTACCGGAATTCGCACTCCGTGACCGCGAATTCATGGCGGCCTATCTCAAAGCCAAGGGACTGACACCGGCCACAATCAAGCGGCATCTTAACGAACTGTTTCCCCCGCCTTCAGCACACAAGACCGACTCGGACTCTGAGACCGAGTCGGTCTGCACCCAATCCGGCGAAAATATTGACCTATTTGGCCACGATCCCATACCTGTTGAATTGCTGGAGGGCGACTTGGCTTGGCATGTCCGGGCCTGGGGGCTTTGGGTGCTCAAAGAAGCGAGGAAATCGCTGGCGCGTTTCTACCCCACCTATGCCGAATACTGTTCGGAAAAACCCTATGCCAAAGTGCCCTTGGCACAGGATAACGCAGAGCACTTGAAACTCGTGCCGATCAACGAGCTAGGCGAGCCGCAAATCGAATTGCTCAATGCCGGTTTAGCCGCAGACAAGGGTTATTTGGACAACCTTAAAAATCCGCGCTGGATTGCCAAGCCCACGGTGGCTTACCTGTGGGCGCGCACCGTCAAATGCAAAGCTTGCCGGGCTGTCCTGCCGCTGCTGAAAACCCGCTGGTTGTGCAAGAAGGACATTAAACGGGTGCTGCTGACGATGGCACCGGATGCGGAACGGCGTGGTGTGATATTTGGCATAGACCCAGCCGTGAAACAGGCTTCCGGCAATGTCGCGAACAAGCGTGAGCATGACAAAAAGCTAGGGGCCGGGACCATGAGCCGTTCCGGGGCAAGCTGCCCCTGTTGCGGGACGATCATGACCATGGAAGACATTCGCCTGGAAGGCCGTGCGGGGAAACTCGGTGCTATCATGACAACGGTGGTGATGGATAGTCCGGGCGGCAAGGAATATCGACTTCCAACAGCACATGAATTGGAGATGGCGGAATCTGCACAAGGCGAATTGGAGCGTGTGTTTGCCGATGTGCCGTTTGGGATGCCAAGCGAACCCACCCCAAAAGGCGGAAGCGGAGCATCTCGAGCATTCTCGGTGGATGGCTATGGTCTTGACCAGTGGCAGAAGCTTTTTACTCCGAGGCAGTTGGTATCTGTAGCTGAGTTAATCGGTGCAATCCGAAAGGCATATGAAGAACTTTCTGGACATGGCTCTTGGCAGTTGCCTTTAGCGGCTTATCTTACTGCTGGCTTATCGCGGCTCCTTGACTTTGCCAATTGTGGCGCTCAATGGAAAATTGATGTACCCACGATCAACCACAGCTTTGTTCGCTTTGCGTTGCCTATCTCTTGGGATTATGCTGAGAGCAATGTGCTTTGGGTTGGTGCCGGCAGCTATTTACAGTGTGCAGAGCGTATTGTTACACCATTTGATAATACAGAATATTGGTCCTCGCTTACAGAAATTCCGAATGTAGTGCGCCAATCTGCTACACAAGGGAATTTTCGAGATTTTGATGTAATAATAACTGACCCACCTTACTACGATGCTATCCCATATTCCGATATGATGGATTTCTTTTATATCTGGCTGCGACGGACGCTATTCGGTCTTTCACCTGAGTATGACAGTATATTTTCGGATACCTTATCACCGAAATGGAATCATCAAGCAAATGATGGGGAGTTGATTGATGACGCCTCACGGTTTAAGGGTAATGCCGAAGCTTCAAAGAATAATTATGAAAATGGCATGGCATTGGCTTTTACAACTTGTCATGCAGCATTGAGGCCGGAAGGGCGTTTGGTGGTAGTGTTCGCACACAAGCATCCAGACGCTTGGGAAACTCTAGTCGCTGCCATTATCCGTGCTGGATTTGTCGTTGATGGCAGTTGGCCAATCCAAACTGAGCAAACATCTCGAATGCGTGCGATAAGTTCTGCCGCCCTTTCCTCCTCCATTTGGATGGTCTGCAAAAAACGCAACCCTCTCGCCAAAGCCGGTTGGGATGCCCAAGTATTGCAGGAGATGGAGTCCAATATCGTGCAGAAACTGCGCGACTTTTGGGATGCCGGCATTCATGGGCCGGATTTTGTGTGGGCGGCGACCGGCCCGGCCTTGGAATCTTACAGCCGCTATCCGGCGGTGAAAAAAGCCTCCGAGCCGGGCGCGTTGATGGGTGTCAATGAGTTTTTGCGCCATGTGCGGCGCATCGTCGTGGATTTCGTCGTAGGAAGGGTGCTGTCGGGCGACGCGGCGGACAATAATACGATTGAACACGCGCTCGACAACGTGACCAGCTATTACTTGCTGCACCGCTACGATTTCGGCATGAAGGATGCCCCGGCGGGTGCCTGCATCCTTTACGCGGTGTCCTGCGGATTGTCCGAGCGTGAGTTGACCGATCAATATGCGTTATTGGTCCGTTCCGGGTCGGCGGGTTCTGGCGACGATGAAGCGGAGGACGACGGGGAAGAAAGCGAAGTGGCCGAGGCGACGGGCAGTGGCGGGCAATTCAAACTCAACCCATGGATCAAGCGCAAACACAAAAACCTCGGACAGGATTCAGCTTCGGGCCGTCCAACGCCCTTGATCGACCAGATTCACCAACTGATGCACCTGTGGCAAGCCGGCGATGTCATCCACGTCAACGACTACCTTGATGCCAGGGGATTGCGCCGCAGCCGGATCTTCGTGCAATTATTGCAGGCGTTGATTGAGCTTGCGCCGGTGGGCGATTCCGAACGCACCACGCTGGAACGCCTGTCCAACCATGTCAAAGGCTTGGGGAGCGCGGCGCAGGAAGGGTTTGGGTTTTGATGAATTCTCCCGAAAAAGAAGGTCTCACGCCATACAGATTGGCCCTGCCACTGTGCAACGATTTTTTGCCTCACGCAACGGCGCAACGACGCAACGTAAAAAAAATAATTCATGAGCTTGGATTGAGTTTTGCTCGTTCCCAAGCTCCTGCTTGGGAATGGGGTTTTTGAAGCTCCGGCTTCCCGAAGAACGGCCAAGCAGGAGCTTGCGAGTCAAGGGTTCCCAAGCCGGAGCTTGGGAACCAGCTAGGACCATGTCAAAGGCTTGGGGAGCGCGGCGCAGGAAGGGTTTGCTTTGCTCTTAACGTTGCGTCGTTGCGTCGTTGCGTGAGGCTGCTTTTTTTCTTTTGCGTCGTGGCGTGAGCCAAAAGAAAGTTTCACGCAACGACGCAAAGGCGCAACGTAAAGAAATTACGTTTATCAACCAGCATTAAATTTGAAGGCTCCAATGACAAACCAAGATAAGAATTTCATTAATGTTATGCATACCCCCCTTTCCTTTGCTCTTAACGTTGCGTCGTTGCGCCGTTGCGTGAGGCTGCTTTTTTCTTTATCAAGGATTTCCTATGGCTCACCGTTCAAATCTTACTCCCCAAGCCTGGCATAAAGTTGTCAAGCTCCGTGCGGATATCCGCAACGAAGAATTGTCGCAGAAACAATTCGCCGCCGATTTGTACGATGTGATGATGGGCAAGCATCCATCGGTCTACCACGACCCCAAGGAATTCTTCGCGCTGACCTATCCCACGACCAAACTTCGCGACCTGGCCCGCGATGTGATGCGGCGGCTGGCGGGAAAGTCAGAAAAGGCGGTTCGCCAGTTGCACATGACGTTCGGCGGCGGCAAGACCCATTCCCTCATTACCCTGGTCCATCTGTGCCAAAACCCGGAGGCACTGCCTGAAATCCCCGCCGTGCAGCAATTCAAGGCGCATTGTGAAATCCCCTTGCCGAAGGCGCGCATCGCCGCCGTGGTGTTTGACAACCTAGATGCCGAAAATGGCATGGAGGTTCGCGACCCGGCCGGCAATATCGCCCGCTTCAAAATGCCTTGGAGTGTGCTGGCGTGGCAGTTGGGCGGCGCGGCGGCGATGAAGCTGATGAAGGAGTCAGGCGAAGAGCGCCCCGACTCCCCCACCACCAATGTTTGGACAGAAATTCTGCTACTAGCCAAACAAGAAATACCGGCGATATTAATCCTATTCGACGAAGTGCTGATGTTTGTCCGCACCATGGTTGATCGTGACCCAGCCTGGGTTGACCGGATGTCTTATTTTCTGCACCATCTGACCCAAGCCGTAGCCAAGGTTCCGCAATGTTGTTTGGTGGCATCCTTGTTGGCATCTAAAACCGAGAAGATGGATGAACTGGGCCGCAAGATCAGCAAAGCACTCTACGACGAATTCAAGCGGGTGGCCGACGAGGGCATCCAACCGGTGGAGCAGCACGACGTGCCGGAAATTCTGCGGCGGCGGCTGTTTGAACTGGAAAGCTATACGGACCGCACGAAATGGCCGGAGCAGGTCTATGCCACGTTGAACGGCATCAAGTCCGTGGATAGCCAGACCGCCAAAAACCCGGCTATCGAAGAAAAACGCTTCATGGACTCCTATCCCTTCCATCCCGATTTGGTGAATGTGCTGTATGGCAAGTGGACCGGGCTGGAAGGTTTCCAGCAAACCCGTGGCATCCTGAAAACTTTGGCCTCGGCATTGCGCGATGCCGAGCAATGGCAAGACACCGCCCCTATCATCGGAACGCAGGTATTTTTGTCTGCCGCCAACACGGACGGCCTGAGCGTGGCAACCCGTGAACTGACGACGATTGCCCAACTGGAACAGTACGAGGGCAGGAAACAGAACTGGACGGCCATTCTGGAGGCCGAATTAAAACATGCGCGGCAGGTGCAAGACGATTTGGGGGGGCTGAAACACCGTGAAATTGAACAGGCCGTCATCGCCACCTTTCTGCATTCGCAACCCATCGGGCAACGGGCGGCAACGCGTGAATTGCTGATGTTGCTAGGCGGCAGTGCGCCTGACAAGATCGAGTTGGAAAAAGGGCTGCTGCGCTGGGCGGACCGGTCTTGGTATCTCGACGACACCTTTACCAACGAACGTGAGGCGGGTTTGCCCAAGGTTTGGCGTTTAGGCTCGAAGCCCAACCTCAGGCAAATGCACCATGATGCCCGCTTGCATATCAGCCAGACAGTGCTGGAGGACGTGTTGGAAAACCAGGTCGCCAGGGCTAACAAGCTATGGGAAGGTGCCGGTGGTTATGGCATTAAATTGCATAAGCTGCCTAATAAACCCTCGGAAATCGAGGACGACGGCGAGTTTCATTATGCGATCCTCAAACCAAAAGCCGCTTCCGAAGTGGGCAAACCCAGCACCGAGGCTAGGCGATTCCTGGATGAAACGACCGGGCCAGACAAACCAAGGGCGAATAATCGCAATGCGCTGGTGCTGGCCGTGCCGTCCATTGAAGCGATGGACATTGCCCGCGAAAAAGTGCGGGACTTTCTGGGTTGGGAAAAAGTCAGGGACATGCTGAAAGACCGCAACGATATCGACACTGCCCGCACCGCCATGCTGGAGGCGAGCCTACGCGTCGCCGGCAACGACATGGTGTCCCAAATCGTGATGGCCTATTGCATCGTCGTGACCGTTGACAAAAAGAACGAGGTGGCAGCCTACCGCATCACCGTCGATAACGCGCCGTTGTTTGCAAAAATTGTCGCCGACAAGAAAGTCCGTATCGAAAGCACGGCGGTCAATGCCGAAGCACTGCTGCCGGGCGGACCCTACGACCTGTGGGAAGAAGGGGAGAAATCCCGCTTCGTCAAAGACTTGGTCGGGGCCTTCGCGGCAACCGCCAAGTTGCCCAAGATGCTGAATCGCAGCGCCATACTGGAAACCTTGCTGTCGGGCTGCGAATCAGGTGACTTCGTGCTGCGGGTGACCCGATCCGACAAATCGGCGCGGACATTCTGGAAATCCCGCCCCGACGGACACGCCTTGGCCGAATCGAGCTTGGAAGTGCTGCTGTCCGATGCCGCCACGCTGGTTGATCTTGATTCTGCACTGCTTGCACCGGGAATGCTGCCCGGTTTATGGGCTGGCGATTCGATTACACTGGCCCAGTTGGAAACCTATTTTTCCGGGACACACTTTGTATCAGTGGACAAAGGGGGATATTCCGAAAACCTGCTGATTCCGGCGGCGACACCTGAAGCGATTAAAGCCGCCTTAGCCAGTGCGGTCAAGAGCAGTCGGCTTTGGCTAGTCAATGGCATCATCAGTGTGTTGGGTGAGGACGTTCCTAGCGGGTTCTTGAACGAACAGGCGGTCATCCTAACACCGCCAGCCCCAATCCCGACGACCGATCTGCTGCCTGCAAGTCTGGAACCGGCTTGGAAAGACGGAGAGACCACAGGGCATCTCATTCACGCGGCACTGTCTGCGTCAAAAGGGGAGGGCAAACCGCTCCCTTGGGTCATCGTCAAACGGGCGCTGGAAGACGCTTTCAGGATTGGACTGTTGGAGAGGGCTTTAGATTCTTCCCCCTGGCCCTGCGACCTCGGCGGTGCCGGTTCATTAAAGATA
>Ga0208496_1000524_pt1 | contig 13982 bp, 13 predicted proteins | sample CryBogmetaGMA2M_FD_184552 | JGI IMG/M metagenome (GOLD analysis project Ga0208496, IMG submission 184552) | Freshwater microbial communities from Crystal Bog, Wisconsin, USA - MA2M (SPAdes) | ecosystem: Environmental > Aquatic > Freshwater > Lake | place: Crystal Bog, Wisconsin, USA | collected... | reverse complement strand
GTTTAACCCCATGCCATGCATCAATGCCAGCCCAAGAGCGTAATAGGCATCTGCAAAAATGCAACAACCCTGCAATTTTTACTTGCTATGTCCACGTTAGACTTATTAAAATTGATCTATTGATGTGAAACAACCAAGCGTGGATTGTTTTTTTATGGAATGGGAGTGGGTGTGATGTCAGTTCATGAAAATATCCGCGCGGTTAGACGTGCGAAAGGCTTGACGCAAGAGGAAGTCGCGGAAAAGTTGGACATGTCCGTGAATGGCTATGGCGACATTGAGCGGGGTCTTTGCGACATCAAACTCACTCGCTTGCAGCACATAGCCGAGTTGTTTGATGTGGATTTAGCCGAGTTCTTTGAGGACGGGGGGAAAAATACTTTCAACCTAATGGGTACGAATAACACAGGCACACAACACAATCAAAAGCATTGCGTTATCAATCCGTGTTCGCAGGACTATTCTGAATTACAAAACGAATTGGAAAAGCAGCGGTTAATCTGTTCCCATAAGGATCGGGAAATTGAACTGAAAAACCAAGAAATCACTTATCTGAAAGAAATTAATCAACTGCTCAAAAATGCTGGAAGCACATAAAAAGTCTGGCTGGTTCCCAAGCTCCGGCCCTCGTCGTTATACACAAGTGTGGCGATACTTGCCAGAACACATGAATGTTCGACAATTCCAAAGAGCGAGTTTCACGCAAAGGCGCAAAGAAAATCGCTCTTCTTTGCGCCTTTGCGAGCTTTGCGTGAAACTTCTTTTTCCAGTAACGATGGTATAACCCATATTTTACGGACTATTTCGAGTCGGACGGACTTGTGTATAACGGCGAGAATTCCGGCTTGGGAACCCTTTTCTTTCAAACTCCTACTTGGCCGTTCTTCGGGAAGCTGGAGCTTCAAAAACACCATTCCCAAGCGGGAGCTTGGGAACGAGCAAAACGTTGCTGCTGCTGAAAAGTTGGCGGTATTTAGAACCACAGCCTTTGCTGCTGAAAGAATCAAGCGGGCGAATCCGGGTGATATGCTTTCCATTTTGGAATTAGCAGGCACTGATGAAATAGAAATCGAGTGCCATGATTTGATTGAACTTCATTCATCTATGCATAGGAGAAAAACATGATCGGTGCAATCTCAGCCCTTGCCATTTTGCTCATTGCTTATTGGTATTACAAAACTGCCGAAGAATTGAAATTGCCAATTCTTGCCTGGGTGGCTGGTGGAGTGATTGTATATTATGCTGGCTTCCTAATCTGGATGCATATTGTATTAAGATCGTTATTAGGAGGACAATTCAGAGAACATGGATTTCTGTTAGGCATAACTATGGACTTGACAGGGGTGTTGGCCGGCATCGCACTGTCGGCCTTGTTCAGGTCAAAAATCATGTTAAGGGGTTAACTTCACAGCAACCAATACCACAACGCTTCGTCCATTCACCCGGTAGGAATGCTGATTATTAAGCTGATGCATACAACCAAGGTCTGCTATTGCTTCATCACCTTCTAACCAGGTATCCACAAAACGACTCCATTCTCGGCCATCTAGCCTAGGCAGTTCAAATTCATGGGCTTCACTGTGGCTATTTGCGATGAGGTAAATATCATCCGCCGGACCGTTCGTAGTTTTGCCGAAAAGATGCATCGCAATACCGCGTGATTGTTCCCCCCAATCAGGTTGACCCAATTTAAAACCATGCCAGCAAATTAGAGGGCCATACCCGTTCTTGATCTGGAAACTATCGTAGCGCAATAAATCATGATTCCTTCGAAATGCAATTAACAGACGAAAAAAACGGTGCAAAAACTGTTTTTGCTCCAAAGCATCCCAATTCAACCAACTGATGGCGTTGTCCTGGCAATAGGCGTTATTATTGCCACCTTGGCTACGCCCTATTTCATCGCCCGCGAGAATCATTGGAACACCACGAGACAGGATAAGCAATACCGCTAAATTTCGGGTTTGACGGGCGCGCAAGATCAAGACAGACGGGTCTTGAGTGGCTCCTTCGCTACCACAATTCCATGAAAGGTTATTATTATCGCCATCGGCATTGTTTTCGCCGTTCAAAATATTGTGTTTTTCGCTATAGGCCACCAAGTCATTCAAAGTGAAACCATCATGGCAGGTAATGAAGTTAATGCCATGGCTGGGTTCCCGACCCCCTAATTGATAAAGATCGGAACTCCCCGCAAGCCTAGTCGCCAGATTTCCAACCATGCCCGGATCGCCCCGGACAAAACGCCGTATGTCGTCACGGAACCGGCCATTCCATTCCGCCCAACGCCCCCAATTTGGGAAGCTGCCCACCTGATACAAACCTGCCGCATCCCAAGCCTCGGCAATCAATTTGGTATTGGCCAGAATTGGGTCGCCTGCAATTTGTTCCAGCAATGGGGGACTAGCCAATACATGCCCGTTTTGATCACGACCCAAAATTGAAGCTAGATCGAAACGAAACCCATCGACATGCATTTCCATGACAAAGTATCGAAGACTTTCCAGGATGTAATTGCGTACAAACGGATGATTGCAGTTGACGGTGTTCCCACAACCGGAAAAATTCATAAAGTTTCCGTCAACCCCAAACATATAGAAGACCTTTTTATCGATCCCCTTCAAAGAATACACCGGCCCGCGATGATCTCCCTCGCCGGTATGGTTGTAAACAACGTCCAGAATAACCTCGATACCCGCACTGTGAAGTGCTTTGACCATGTCTTTAAATTCATTGACCTCGCCGCCCGGCGTATTATCGGCTGAATAGGCCGCTTTAATGGCGAAAAAAGAAAGTGGATGATATCCCCAGAAATTGTAAAGCGGCGTTCCATCCTCGGGATTTACGCGATTGCTTTCCAATTCGTCGAACTCTGTCACCGGCAACAGTTCGACAGCAGTGACACCCAATTCCTTTAAATAGGGGATTTTATCAATGATGCCGCGAAAAGTGCCTGGATGTGACACCTTGGACGATGGGTCCATGGTAAAGCCACGCACATGCAATTCATAGATTATCGAGTCTGCAAGAGGGCGGTTGATAGGCTGGTCAAATTCCCAATCATATTCGTGGCCGACCAACACAGCGCGGCGGAAACAATCCGAAAGTTCATTTGTCCTATCGCCCCAATGCCTACGTCCATTTAGGGCTATGGCATAGGGATCGGAAAGAACCCATGCAGGATCGAAGCAATGAGGCATAGCCCTAGGCCCGTCCATTCGATAAGCGTATTCGACTCCAGGGTCAAGTCCAGTAATGAAGGCATGCCACACATCACCTGTCCGATTATAATTGCTATCTAAAGGGAACGCGGCAATTTCAGCTTCCACGCCTGGCTGGAACAGCAATAGTGTCACTTCCGTGGCATGGCGAGAAAAGATGGCAAAATTAATACCACCACGCTGGATACTGGTTCCTAGGGGCAAGGGATGACCACGCCCAAAGCTGAAATCTTCCGTTATGAATGAAAGCAGACCATATCTTGAATTAATTTCCTTGGTCATTGAAGTTTGTCACAACGTTGCCATAACTTTTTGCCGCCCACTTTAAGTTTTCGATATATCTTGAATAGGGGTTAACGATAGACCATCGGTTTTTACTTTTGGTTTTTGCAGACTCGGGTGTACGGGTTTGCCTTTGCTATCGTGATCTTGAGCCTCATCATCAGTTGAATGGTTAGCACTCAAACTGATTCTTAATTTCAGGTTGTTGGTGGAATCTGCGTTACGCAGGGCTTCATCAATGGTTATCTTATCCTGCCGGTATAAATGGTATAAATGGGCGTCAAAGGTTTGCATCCCCAATTCCTCTGATTTTTCCATGACTTCCTTAATCAAATGGATATCGCCTTTCCTTATCAAATCAGTGACCAGAGGGGTTCCCAATAGAATTTCAATAGCCGCGACACGCTTTCCATCAATTGAAGGAATTAGACGTTGGGAAATGAAAGCACGGAGATTCAACGACAAATCCATCAACAATTGGTTGCGACGCTCTTCTGGAAAAAAATTGATTATTCTATCCAAGGCTTGATTGGAATTGTTTGCATGCAAAGTCGATAAACACAAATGCCCAGTTTCGGCAAATGCTATGGCATGCTCCATAGTCTCCCTTGCCCTTATTTCTCCTATTAGAATCACATCAGGAGCTTGTCGCAAGGTGTTCTTCAAAGCATCTTCGAACGAGTCGGTATCGACACCTACCTCGCGCTGGTTGACCAAGGATTTTTTGTGCGGATGCACAAATTCTATAGGGTCTTCAATAGTAATGATATGGCCATCCATGGTGCTATTTCGATGGTCAATCAATGCCGCCAATGAGGTTGATTTGCCAGAACCCGTACCCCCGACAAAAAGCACCAAGCCACGCTTAGACAAGATCACATCCTTTAAAATCGGAGGCAAGCCTAGCGTTTCCATCGAAGGGATGTCTGTTTTAATATTTCTAACCACCATTGCAACACTGTTGCGTTGTTTGAAAATATTGACGCGGAAACGACCGATCCCTTTTTCTTGGATGGCCAAATTCATTTCCGGCTTTTCTTCAAACTCGGCCCGTTGCTTTTCATTCATAATGCCATAGGCAATATCCCTGATCCGCCCTGGTGTCAATTTTCCAACCTCCAATGGTATTATTTTTCCTTGAAACTTGCCCGACGGTGAAGCGCCCGATGTCAAAAATAAGTCGGAACCGTCCCCGTGCGCCAATAAAACCAAATAATCCCGGAATTCCACAACTACTGCCCGTTTAATTGCTGATGTTACGCAAACGCGAAGACCATAGCCCGGATAGAGCCGCTTGCGGTGCAATCCGGGTTGTGACCACGTTCTCCTGGATTACGCCGCAAGCGGCTCCCTCCGGGCTACAATGCTTTCCAGTCAGATTCATTGAGTACCATTAGAGTACCACCAAAATCTCACCTTTGCCCGCCCCGGACATATCCCCGGCATAACGCCGGACCCGCTTGATCTTTTCGGCCAACGCACCGAATTGGGTATTGTAAGACTGAAAGCCTTTCAACAACAGGGGCAGGAAGCCTAGGGTATGTGCGCCGCAGTCGTTAAACGTAGAAGGGATGGCCGCAGGGGCTTTGATTAATAGCAGTGTCCCGCGTTTCATCGCATAGCCTGGATAAGCTCCGACCTCGCCCAATACACCGATGGTACCAGCGGTCATGCGTGAACCTAGATAGGCTCCGGCGTTGCCTTCAATGAGTATGGAACCCCTGCGCATATGGTCTCCGACCCGTTCGCCCACATTGCCTTTGACGATGACGACACCACCTTGCAAGCCCTTCTTGTTGCCTGGCAGGGCTGCCCCCAGAAAATCGCCGGCATTGCCGCCAATGGTGATTTCGCCATTTCTCATTTCGCAAGCAGCATAAGCGCCAACGCTACCAGACACGTTGATGATTCCTCCTTTCAATTGAAAGCCAAGATAAGCACCGGCATCGCCATCGACAGTGATGACGCCTTTGCCATTCCCCTTGCCGATATAATCCAACTTGGTCGAAGTTGTTTTAAATACAATATTTAGTGTGTCGTCGCCTGAAAGGGTGAATATTTCATCGGTACGAACCTTGCGGTTGCCAGCTTGCAATTCGATAGCGGCTATTTGGCCCGTTGATTTGCCAGCGAGATTATCCGGGGTCAGCGGAGAAACATCCACACGCTGTTGCAAAGAAATTTTTAAAGCAAACGATAGTGTAGTCATCGGTATCCTCGCATAGGGTACGCATTGCGCACCAAAAAATTCAAGCCATGATTTCATGCAAATGAAACAGGAACGGTCCTAACTTGCCACCGTAATTGCCGGCACTAACGCGCCGGATGCCCTGGGACGCACCCAATTCGCACACCGCCGCAATGCCTACGCGCATGGATTTTTTAATATCCTCCTCGGTAAGTCCATCAATCACAATTTCCATCACCGATTCGATCTCTGGCGATAGTTCCGTCTTGGTCTGGCCTTTTAAGGTTGGACAGAAAGCGTCGTTGGTGGAGGCATTCAGCGATTTGTACTTTGAACCGACCTTAGACCCGGATCGTACCACGCCTCCGGGGAAAGGCATGATGACATTCGGCACTTGCCTCATTGCCTCAATCGCGGCTTCGCAAGCCGCCAAGGCTTGCGGCTGAGATTCGGCCAGCACGAGGAAATTCCCCCCGCCTATGGCCTTCACCACCCCAGTGGTTTCTTGCGTAAGGAACTCCCCGTCCATCACTGGGATACGCCAGTACCGATTGCCGTTGATGCGTTTGGAAATCTGGAAACCATCGCCAAAGTAACGCAAATTTTTACCCAACGGGATAGGCTCCCCTTCGTCTATCCCGGCAAATAACGCTGAAGTGGGAGAAGTCAGCACACACTGGCCCGAACGGGTTTCCAATTGCCACGCCAAACTCTTCCAGCCCATTGCGAAAATCATCGCCGAAACGCCGGGGCGACCATCCGGGGTTTCTGAAGGGTCGAGTTCACGCTCAATGCCCGCTTCACAACCGCATGCAATCACCGAGGTCGCAAAGCCGGTGAAAGCCTGTGCGGAAATATGCGCCCATTTGTGGTTCTGGGCGGTGATGATGACCCGCGTGGCCCGCATAGGAAACGCTTCGGCGAAAGTTTCGTCGATCTGTACGCCGTTTATAATCATTCGGCTCTCCAAAAGTTTTTATGAGTTATTAGTGCAAATGTATGGATTCTATTCTTGTTATGCCAGGAAACAAAGACGAGTTTGTCAGTGGACCTGTGCAATCATAAAAGCTTAGATTGCCTTGCTCGTCGCAAAGCCACACTTCTTTTGCACCACGCGCAAAATAAAGCTCACGCTTTTCTTCCATTTCCCTTTGAGTATTCGAAGGGGACAGCACTTCTATGCAGACTTCGGCAGCTTTTTCAAACGGCGTTTCATCGCCATGCTCATTCAGGAAGAGACTCGACACCCAAACCACATCAGGCACTTTAACACCCTTCGAGGTTTGGATCGGACACGCTGGGAACACCAATCCATCTTTTTTCAGGCGGCTCAGAGCATCAATTATCAACCCTTGCAGAATACCATGGCGATTGGTTGCCGGACTCATCACGATCTGCCCCCACTCATTCAATTCAATTTTATAAGGTAAATCGCGAAGGGTAGGATCATCGCAGACTTCTTGCCAGTTCATTGGGATACCTTAACCATTTCTTCACCATTATCGTTCATGCGTGTAACCGATGAAATATATTCGTCTATCAATGCCAGAATATCTGTATCGCAAGCCCCGCAACCTGAACAAGCACCGGTGACTCTCGATAGGCTTTCCAAATCATTGACTCCCTTGCCAATATGTTTCTTGATTTGCCCTGTCGTTGTTCCACTACAGCGGCAAATGATGTCTTTTTTTCTATCTGGGTTGTTGTTATTCATTTCAAAGTTTGTCACACCGTTGGTCCGTCACCCGCTGAAAAGCTCGAAGATACTGGGTGTAAATTGAGTTGATGTAATATTCAACCCAAGGGGTCAAATCCTCAGATTCACCAAACCAATCCTTCTGGGATAAAAACAAGGCTTGATAATAGGCTTCCCGTGTTTCCAATATCACACTATCCAACTCGCACAAATCGCTCGCAGATAGAGTGGAACTTTTTCTGGGGCTAAGGTCATCACATTGTACCCGCTGCCGCGTGTTGCCACTGCCCGTCCTTTCAAGCGTCCGGCAATTTCTGGTTTGGTGGTCACAAACATTCGGGCATGGACTTCCAAAACGAAATCAAAGTCGATGAAGCTTTTCTTGTCCAGCTTCAACGCCCATAAATACGTTTGATAAATAGACTTGACCGCACGGGCTCGTTCCGACAATTCAGCGGTGACCACATTGTCCTCTTGCTGCGTCACCGCAGCCAAGACCAAATCCAATTCCTCCGCCCGGATATGCTCGTTCTCAATTTGCGAACTCGCATTGACGCTTTGCGCCAAGGCATGGCAATCCTCAACTGACAGCCGCCGCCAATCGTCCATTTCACCCCTTCCAAACGGGAGAACCTCAAATCGCGCCTTCGCCAAATGCTCCAAACGGCCTAGCATTCTGGGCGTGAGTTGGAACCTGTTTCCCTTGCGAACTGGCTCCAATGCATCGGCATCAATGCAATGAGATTGGGTTAAATTGCTATTGTCCATTTGGACGGCCCGTTGAACCATCCATAAAAGTCACCTGTAGCCGATGACCGGGTTCTATTTTGATATTCAATACCCGCCAAGGTGCTGCGGGTTTTATGCCAGGGGCTTGATGGGGTTCGGTTGTTTTAGCTGTTCGCATAATGCCCAGTCTTCCAATAACGCTTGTTGATGCAATTCCGCCCAATCCAATACCAGAAATTGGCTTGTATTATATAGCGCAGCAGAATACGGGTTCCCGTGCCACAACCTTCCCGGATTGCGCCGCAGGGCGGCACCATCCGGGCTACGCTGGGTAGAGTTTGGGAACCAGCGAACGCTGTAACATTGACGGTTTATATCTGATTCGCCAGTTTAAGCAGCAAAGCCGTGATGATAGTCAATTGCAAAACACCCACACCCACCACCCAGCGGATTAACTCGGCTTTGGTTTCGGCAATATCTCTTTTAACCTCTGCCCGCAAAACCTCAATGTCTTTTCTCAAAGATATTTCCAATTCCTTTATCCTGACCTCAAGCCGATTTTCGGATTCGTGTATATCACGCTTCAAATCGGCTTCCCTCGCTTCAACATCCTGCCTGGTCGCCAGTTGCTTCTCCACAATCTCAGCAATGGCGCGGGCCTGGGTTTCCGCCTGTTGTTCAGTGAAACCCCCCGCTTTCAATTTGGTGGCGAATTCCAGTGTATCGAGAATGATGGTACTCATTAAAAACCAATAGCCCAAGGCATCTGTGGTTTGGATGGCTGAGGAATAGGGTTGCCCGCCTTAGTTGATGCTTCCAGCCATAATGCTATGGCTTGGTGCGCTCGTTCCAGAGCTTCCGTTTCCGTTTCGACTGCCGCCGAACAGCCAGGTAAATCAGCAGCAAAAGCGATATAGGCTTCGTCTTCGTCGCTCCAGAACACTTGCAGTGGGTAATATTGCATATCAAACTCCACACGGATGCACAATAATCTTGCTCCTTCCATCCCCTTCAATCTCTTCATCCCGGATGATGAAATTATCCAGCTTCATCGTCAGATAGCGGTCGTAATAATCCTTCAAGTCTTTCTCGACGGGGCCCCGGTCGAATTCGGGCTTGACGGTGTGGACATTGCCCCAGACGATTTTCACCACTTCGCCCTGCTTGACGACCAACTCGCCGTCTTTGAACACATAATCCGGCTTGGCAAACATGGTTTCCTTGTCTTCTTGTTCGGTATAGACGGTAATGTCCGCACCCGCGCCTTCGCCTAAATGCCCCCTGTCTTTCAGGCCCAGCAGCCGCGCCGCACCCGCACGGGTCATGATGGCGATTTCATATAGCGAATACTCGCGATCTATCGTCCCCAGTGTACTTAACGCCGCTGCCTCGGGGTTGATGGTCGCCAGCATGTCATTGCGGAAGCTCTTGTTCGTCAGCAACTTGATCAAATGCGGATACATTGTGAACGGTGCACCGTTAGGGTGGTCCGTGGTCAGGAATATCCGCCAAGGGTCTTCGGCTAGCAGGAAGATTTCCAAGCCGATGGCCCATTGCAGCGCATTGACGAAATTCTTGTCCTTGTATTTGAACGGCACCACGCCACAACCAGCGTCACATTCGATGTCCATGACTACCCATTTGCCGTTGTGGGCATGGGCGGAATTGGCAAACTGGCGCTGCGAGTCGCCGGAGGCGGTGACGGTCGCACCAAACAACACCTGCCCTACGTCCATGGTAATATTCTTGTTGTTGTTGAACGCTTCGGCAATCTGCGCCGCGCCGGAGGAAAACTTACGGTCGCCTTCCGTGCCGTAGCTGTGAAACTGAATATGGGTCAGGTGCATCGGCAAGCCTTCGATGCCGCTGATAGTATCCAGCGTCGTCTGCATATTACCGGGAACCCCCAGGTTGCAACCATGCACATGCAATGGCTGCGGCACACCGAGTTCATGCACGGCACGGGCAAGAGTTTGCAGCACTTTTCGCGGGGTGACGTGGTAATAGTTATGCAGCTCGTCCAAATCGAGACTACGCTGGTTGAATTTGAATGCGCTGATACCGCCGGGATTGACGACTTTTACACCGATGGTCTGGCTGGAGTGGATGGTCCAAGCGACATAGTTGTTGATTTCTTCTTGGGATTTGCCAGAAGACAGCATGCGCAGGAAATAATCGTCACTGCCGAGCATCACATAACCGCCCACGTCCATCAACGGCACATCGGCCATTTCGTGATGGGCCTGTCGGGCGTTGACGGGCAGTACCGCCGGCTCGAAGCCCGCCGTATAGCCCATTTCCGCGTAACGGTAGCCGGTGGTCAGCGTGGATGGCACGGCATGGCCGCAACCGGCCCGCATCAAGCCTTCACGTTCGACCGGATCGCCACGATGATCCTCCGGCAATAGGTTCCGGGCAATGGTGACTTTGCCGCCGCCAATGTGGGTGTGCATGTCGATGGCCCCCGCCATGACGATTTTGCCGCGCAAGTCATATTCTTCGGCAGGCTGGCTATCGCCAGGATTGGCAACGATTCGACCATCCCGAATCCATATGTCGCGGATTTCGCCGTTGATGCCGTGGGCGGGGTCATAGACTTTGCCGCCGGTGAGTTTGGTTAGCATAGTGGTGACTCTCCTGTTGAGTTCGTTGCGTTGTTCGTTGGCTATTTGGCTTATTCGGTTTCCTGATTAGCGAAACGTCTCAGCAATTATGTCATTCCGATTTTAGACTTTATTGACTGTGCGCCCGTGAGGGCGCACAGATTCCGGCGGACCTGCCGGAATAACGCTAATGGATTTGAAGCCGGAGCTTGGAACCAGCTAACTTTTTTGCCCCCCTCACCCCTGCCTCTCCCGCTGGGAGATGGGTAAAAAGGCTTGCTTTACAACCCCGCGTCAAAACGTAGTGCTTCGGCCTTGTCGGTCTTCTCCCAAGTGAATTCCGGCTCTTCACGGCCAAAATGACCATAAGCGGCGGTCTTTTTGTAGATCGGGCGCAGCAGGTCGAGCATGTTGACGATGCCCTTCGGGCGAAGGTCGAAATGTTGCAGCACCAGTTCGGTGATCTGTTCGTCGCTGACCTTGCCGGTGCCATAAGTTTCCACCATCACACTCGTCGGCTTGGAGACACCGATGGCATAGGAAATCTGAATCTGGCAACGCGAGGCCAAACCGGCGGCGACGATGTTCTTCGCCACATAACGGCCTGCATACGCGGCGGAACGGTCCACTTTTGACGGGTCTTTGCCGGAGAAAGCACCGCCGCCGTGGGGGGCTGAGCCACCGTAGGTATCGACGATGATCTTGCGCCCGGTCAGTCCGCAATCGCCTTGCGGTCCGCCTACTACAAAACGCCCTGTGGGGTTGACCAGATATTTGATCGCGCCTTTGACCAGTTCTGGTGGGAGGATGGGCTTGATAATGAGTTCGATGACTGCCTCGCGGATTTGCGGCAAATCAATATCCGGCGCATGCTGGGTGGAGATTACGACGGTGTCAATGGCATCCGGCTTGCCGTCCTCATAGCGGACGGTGACCTGGCTCTTGGCATCGGGGCGCAGCCAGGGTAATTCGCCGGAACGGCGCAATTGCGACTGACGTTCCACAAGTCGATGCGAAAGGTAGATCGGTAGCGGCATTAACACGGGTGTTTCGTCACAAGCAAACCCGAACATTAAACCTTGGTCGCCAGCACCTTGGTCGAGGTCGTCATCGTAAGCCTTGTTGACACCCTGGGCGATATCAGGCGATTGTTTGTCATAGGCTACCAAAACGGCGCAGCCTTTGTAGTCGATGCCGTACTCTGTGTTGTCGTAGCCGATTTCACGAAGCGTATCGCGGGTTACTTTAATGTAATCGACATTGGCGCTGGTGGTGATTTCCCCGGCTAATACGACAAGCCCGGTGTTGGTCAAAGTTTCGGCAGCGACACGCGAGTGCTTGTCTTGATCGAGGATGGCATCGAGGATGGCATCGGAAATCTGGTCGGCTACCTTGTCGGGATGGCCCTCGGATACGGATTCGGAGGTGAAAATGAAGTTTTTGCTCACTGATGTCATTCCTTAAATTAAGTTGAATTGACGATAAAAAATTAAAGCTTGCCATTATAGGCCAGTCATAGGATTTATCAAAATAGGTCAAACCGCAACATCCCCTTTGATCTGGGGATGGGCTTGGTAGCCTATCACCTCGAAATCCTCAAAACGGTATTGGTCGATGGCTGGTGGCTTGCGGTTGATCCGCAAAGTTGGCAAGGGGTAGGGTTCCCTGGAAATCTGCAAACGCACTTGGTCCAAGTGATTCTTGTAAATATGGACATCGCCGCCAGTCCAAACGAATTCGCCCGGTTCCAGCCCACATTGTTGGGCCAGCAGCATCAACAGCAATGCATAGCTGGCCAAGTTAAATGGCAAGCCGATAAACACATCGCAGGAGCGTTGATAAAGTTGCAAATGCAACCGACCGTCACTTACCACCGTTTGGAATAAGCAGTGGCAGGGGGCCAAGGCCATTTTTGGCAAGTCGGCGGGATTCCAAGCGGTGACAATTTGTCTGCGAGAAGCGGGGTGGTTGTTGATTTCTGCGATTAAGGCCGCAATTTGGTCGATGCGATGTCCATCCGGGCTGTCCCAGTCGCGCCATTGCTTGCCATAGACCGGCCCTAAATCACCGTTGCCATCAGCCCATTCATCCCAAATGGTAACGCCATTTTCCTTGAGGTAGGCGATATTGGTTTCCCCCCTTAGAAACCATAGCAGCTCATGGATGATAGAGCGTAAATGCAGTTTCTTGGTGGTGACCAAAGGGAAGCCTTGTCGCAAATCGAAGCGCATCTGGTGACCGAAAACCGACCAAGTACCCACTCCCGTGCGGTCAGATTGCTCATTGCCATCGGTTAAAATGCGGCGTATCAGATCGTGGTATTGTTTCATGGTTAAAATAGCCGTAGGGGCGAATTCATTTGCCTAGTCAATCTTTTCATGAGCGGGTTTGTCGCCAAATTGATGTATTGTAGGCGACTAAATTCGCCCCTACAGGATTCACGCATTTTGGCGGTTGTAGGCCAAGTATATAAGCCATATTCCGATTAACATCATCGGCAAGGTAAGCACCTGACCCATGGTCACCCAGCCGAAGGCTAGATAGCCAATCTGTTCGTCAGGCAATCTGACGAATTCCACGGCGAAGCGGAACACGCCATAAAACAGCAGGAACATCCCTGAAGTTGCCATGCGCGGTCGGGGCTTGTGAATATACCAGTTTAAAATAGCGTATAACACTGGCCCTTCTAGCAGGGCTTCGTAGAGCATCGAGGGGTGGCGAGGCTCTGGACCACCCCCCGGAAAAACCATCGCCCAAGGGAGGTCCGTGACTTTACCCCAAAGCTCCCCATTGATAAAGTTACCGATACGGCCTGCACCCAGTCCGATTGGAACCAAAGGACCGATGAAATCAGCCAGGGTGAAAAAGCCGCACCCCAACTTATGGCCGTACCAAAGCATGGCGGCAAATACGCCTAACATGCCGCCATGGAACGACATGCCCCCTTCCCAGATGCGAAAAATGATGGAGGGATGCTCGATGAAGGCAGGCAAGTTGTAGAAGAACGTGTAACCTAGGCGTCCGCCTAGGATCACGCCTAGGGCACAATAAAATATCAAATCCTCGACTTGGTTGGTGCTCAGAGCCACATCGCCCCGGTTGGCCCGGTTACGCGCCATCCACCAAGCACCACCGATGCCGATTACATACATCAGGCCATACCAATGGACGTGCAACGGGCCTAAGCTGAAGGCGACGGGATCAATGTTAGGGTAAGCAAGCATGGGTTTCCGATCATTGCAGTTGAACATTGCGTCCATGGT
>Ga0208496_1000523_pt1 | contig 13985 bp, 15 predicted proteins | sample CryBogmetaGMA2M_FD_184552 | JGI IMG/M metagenome (GOLD analysis project Ga0208496, IMG submission 184552) | Freshwater microbial communities from Crystal Bog, Wisconsin, USA - MA2M (SPAdes) | ecosystem: Environmental > Aquatic > Freshwater > Lake | place: Crystal Bog, Wisconsin, USA | collected... | reverse complement strand
ATGGGTGAGCGCCGGGCCGGAGCCGAAATCGACCTGGGCGGCCTCGCCCGGCTTGAAGAGAAGCCGCATCGGCACGTCGGGAGCCGACTCGGCTTCCAACTGGCCGAGGAACCGGTTCACCGAGGAATAACTCCCTGTGTAGCCGTGGTTACGGGCCAGCGCCGCATGGATGGTCGTGCCTTGGATGCCTTGCGCGTGCCACTGGGTAACTTGGCTGCGCCAAGGTTCCAGGGTGGAAACGCAACTGGACGGCAATGCCTCCTGGCGGTCGAACCGCGCCGCCAAGGTTGCGTCGTCAGGCAGAGGCGAATCGGATGCCAGCCAGCCGAGTTCGGCCGCCATCGCACGCACTTGGGCGACTTTCTTGCGCCCCATGGCCTTGGACCGGGCAATCTCCCGGTCGGAATCCCCCAGGCGCATCCGCACCAGGATCTGTCGATAGTGATACATCTCAAACCTCCGATTAGTCATAGCCACCTCCGGCAAAAAAGCCGCGAGGATAACCGATTTAATGAAAGTTCGAGCCCCTGATTAAGAGGTGATGTGGCTCCTTTACGGCGAGAATAGAGTGGCTCCTTTATGCCGGAAATCCACTGGCTCCATTACGCCGAAAATTTAGTGGCTCCTTTATGCCGAAAGCGAAATGGTTCCATAGTGCCGAAAATTCACAACTGTATCGCCTTCCTGCAAGGCCATGTCCCGGCATGCACGATGCGTTATGCCGGCCAGCATCGTATTCCCACAGTCGATTTGGACAAGGATGCTTCCCCCCATGGATACCAGTGCGCAAATCCGGCCCTTTATCTGATTTTGGATAGATATGCCGGCTAAGTAGTGCCTCGACAATGCAATATCGCTGGATCGAACAGAGACTTGCACCACACTATCGACAGGCAGATTTGGACACAAAGGCAGAGCCAATTCAATGCCATAGGTCTTGGCAAGGGTGCAACCAGCTTCAATATCGTGTGATTGAATTGAGACGGAAATGACGTTTTCGATTTGACGCACACCCAAATAATCGTGCAGGCCCTCTTCCTTCGCAATATCCCCAAAGTTTCCATCGAAAAGGATTTTACCCTCCAATACAATCTGGCCTGTTTGCGATTGAAGAGTCCCGGCAATCAAACCGAGCAGCGTACTCTTGCCCGCGCCGGAGGCACCGAAAAGGCCGGTGGTTGCATCTTTTACCGCCAACTGGGTGGACAGGTCAAAACTCCCCCGGTTTAGGTTGACATTCATTTCTAATAACATCTAGCCCCCAACACGCGTTATAGTTTTTTATATATATCGTGTATCAGCAAGAAATAGACCAACGCCTAGGATGGAAATATAGACAAGGGAATGTTAGTCGAATGACCTGATATCAACAGCCAATAGACTGACCTTAAAGGACTTTTAACCACGACAACCTGTGAAACATACGCTATGGATGAGATTCCGCCAGCCACACTCTTGTGGCAAAGAAGACAATTGGCAGATGACAAAACAGTCATTCAGCCATCCCATCATTCCAATACACTATTCGGTGTCGGTTTCACCCTCTGCCAACGCGACATCGAACGCATCACTCTCCACCTCGGAATATTTGAGATGATGCTTTACCAATTCCCTAGCCACAAATACCCGCATGGCGACTGCGACCGATAACGCCACAACGAAAACACCGGCAAAAATCCGCATCATGTCGCCGTAGCTCCCGGTTTCCTCCCGCAGAAAAGCCGCCAGCGATGAACCCGTGATCCCTGCCAACGCCCAGGCGGTCAATACGTAACCATGTATCGCGCTCACCTGATGAGTGCCGAACAAGTCGCCTATATACGCCGGCAGGGTTGAAAAACCGCCGCCATAACAGGTCATTATGAGATAAAGCACCACCTGAAACATCAGTACCTCCTTAAGGGAAGGCAGAAGCCCAAATGCCAAAATTTCGATGAGGAAAAAAATCACATAGGTATTTGGCCGGCCAATGCGGTCTGATAGCGATGCCCAGCCGATGCGCCCCAATCCATTGAAAAGGCCATTCATCCCGACAATCGCAGCCGCAGCAATGGCATTGATGCCAATCAATTCCTGCGCCATGGGGGAAGCCACCGATATGACGGCAATGCCACAACTGATGTTGATGAACATCATGATCCATAAACCATAAAACGGAAGGGTTCTTACCGCCTGATTGGCAGTCATTGGCATCAAATCAATCTGCCGATGCTGTGGCTTCAAGCTATCCGGCTGAATAAACCCGCGAGGCCGCCATCCGCTTGGTGGGGGCTCCAAATAAGCAGAAGATGCCAACATGAAGATTAGATAGACAGTGCCTAGGATCAGAAACGTAGCACTCAGCCCCATCGCCTCGATAAGGTGGCCAATAACCGGAGCACCTAAAAACGAGGCAAAACCAAACCCCATGATCGCCAGACCTGTCGCAAGCCCACGATGATCAGGGAACCACTTTATCAGGGTCGAAACTGGTGTCACATAGCCCGTACCCAAACCAACGCCGCCGATTAAGCCATAGGACAGATAAAGCAGCCACAAACGCGCATCATTGGAAACGATAGTGTCCGAAGTCGCATAAGCCGAACCAAACAAACCCGCAGCCCAGAACAACGCGGACACAGTGCCAGAAAACCGCGGTCCCCGATGCTCTACCACATGCCCCATGATGGCGGCGGAAACCCCCAACGTAAAAATGGCAAGCCCAAAGGTAAAATTCGCTTGTTGCAGACTCCAGCCAAAGGCTTTCTGCAAGGGCTTGGAAAACACGCTCCACGCATAAACCGATCCGATGGAAATATGGATTCCCAAGCCAGCTAATGCAATCAACCATCGATTTTTCATAAGCTTAAACCCCCGGTTAGCTCATCTGTAAATTATTATTATATTCAATTTATCGCTTTGTTTAAGCATTGTGCCCGAAAGGCCAGTGATGTAGACATGGGCTGGGCTTGCGAAGACCATCAACCATAGATGTCTGAAAACGCGAATGATGCGCCTCGTTCCTCGGCACATCCTACATTTTTATCGATTATTCGAGCGAAATGGGAGCAGCTACTTACAGCGTTTTTAATATCGATTGGTTACTTTAAACAAACGCCCTATCAAGTAACCATATGATTTTAATAACGCTGTATTAATGCGCCTCATCCCAATTCATCCCCACGCCAATATCCACCACCAACGGAACATCCAATACCGCCGCCTTGCACATCAACTCGCGTATTTGCGGGATGGCGGTTTCAACAAAATCGTCGGCGATTTCAAATACCAATTCGTCATGGACTTGCATAATCATTTTTATAGCTCCCTTGTCCCTCAATGCAATTGACTGGTTCCCAAGCTCCCGCTTGGGAACCTCCGGTTTCGTCCGTTCCGGCGCATCACGTTTCCAAGCAGGAGCTTGAGAACGAGCGTTGACGAGGTGGAACGGGTGGGGAGATGGAGGGTTAATCCACCCATCCACCGCAATCATCGCCATTTTGATAATATCTGCCGCCGTGCCTTGCATCGGCGCGTTAATGGCGGTGCGCTCGGCATATTGGCGCTTCTGGGCGTTTTTGGCGTTGATGTCGGGTATGTACAGCCGGCGGCCAAATAGGGTTTCCACATAGCCTTGCTGGCGAGCTTGTTCGCGGGTGGCATCCATATAGGCTTTGACACCGGGGTAGCGCAGAAAATATAGGTCGATGTAAAGCTGGGCTTTTTCGCGGGCCACGCCAAGTTGCTTGGCAAGGCCGAAGGCGGACATGCCATATATCAGGCCAAAATTGATGGCCTTGGCGGCGCGGCGCTGTTCGGTGGTCACTTTGTCCAATGGATGGTTGAACACTTCGGCAGCGGTGGCGCGGTGGATGTCTTCACCTTGCGCGAAAGCTTCCAGCAGACGATTATCGCCTGACAGATGGGCCATGATACGCAATTCAATCTGCGAATAATCCGCTGCGACTAATTTATAGCCTTCGGGGGCGATGAAGGCTTGGCGGATGCGCCGACCTTCCTGGGTGCGTACAGGGATGTTTTGCAGGTTGGGGTCAGACGATGAGAGCCGCCCGGTTGCAGCAACCGCTTGATGATATGACGTATGGACCCGCCCCGTGCTAGGATCAACCTGCTCGGGCAGGCGGTCGGCATAAGTGGATTTTAATTTGCTCATTGACCGGTAGTCGAGAATCAATTGCGGCAGGTCATACATTTCCGCCAAATCCTGCAATACGGATTCGTCGGTGGAGGGTTGTCCTGTTGGGGTTTTTTTGATGACCGGAAAATTCAGCTTGTCGTATAAAATCGCCTGAATCTGCTTGGGGCTGCCTAGGTTGAACGGCTGGCCGGCGGCGGCGTGGGCTTCTTTTTCAATTTCTTTCATGCGACCCGCCAATTCGCCGCTTTGCCCCGCAAGCATAAACACATCCACCAAAACCCCGGTTCGTTCCATGCGCGAAAGCACAGGCACGAGTGGGATCTCAATTTCTTCGTACAGCTTCGCCAAGCTGGGTATGGCTTGCAGTTGCGGCCAAAAGTATTCATGCAAGCGCAAGGTGATGTCGGCATCTTCGGCGGCATAACGGGTGGCGGAGTCGATATCCACCGCGGCAAAGGGGATTTGCTTTGCACCTTTTCCCGCAACCTCTTCATAATGGATGGTTTTCTCTTTTAGATAAAACTCAGCTAGGGAGTCCATGTCGTGACGGGTGGCGGTGCTGTTGTAAACATAGGATTCCAGCATCGTGTCGTGGGCGATGCCTTGCAAGTGGATGCCATGGTTAAGCAATACATTCGCATCGTATTTGAGGTGCTGGCCCAGTATTGGTTTGTTGGCATCTTCGAGCAATGGACGAAGTTGTTCCAGCACCCATGTGCGGTTAAGTTGGTCCGGTGCGCCGGGGTAGTCATGCTGCAAGGGCACATAAGCCGCCTCGTTCGGAACCACGGCAAAGGACAGTCCGACGATGTTGGCCTTCATGTAATCCAAACTATCGGTCTCGGTGTCGAATGCAAATAGATTGGATTGTTCCAATTTAGCCAACCAAGCATTGAAATTAGCTTCCGTCAACACGGTCTCGTAGTGCTTTTCTTGTCGATGTGCGGGTTGTGGCGCGGGTGCTGCGACATCACCCAATTGCTTAAGCCATGCGTGGAATTCAAAGCGTTTGAATAACTCGGCTAGCTTGGCATGGTCCGGGGGGCTAGGCAGCAAATCGTTAGGCGTGACATCCAGTTCCACGTCGCACACAATCGTCGCAAGCCGGCGTGATAGGGGGATGTTATCCAGGCTGGCGCGCAGTGTTTCGCCTATCTTGCCGCCGATCTCATCGGCCCGAACCATCAATGCATCCAGCGAGCCGAACTCGGTCAACCATTTAACCGCCGTTTTAGGGCCGCATTTTGGCACACCGGGAATGTTGTCGGATGTGTCCCCCACCAAGGCCAAATAATCGACGATAAGCGCCGGCGGAACGCCGAATTTTTCGACCACCCCGGCGGCATCCATCCGCGTGTTGGTCATGGTGTTTTCCAAAATCACTTTATCTGTCACCAACTGCGCCATATCCTTGTCGCCCGTTGAAATCACCACCTCAAAACCCTGTTCCTGTCCTTTTCGTGTGAGTGTGCCGATCACATCATCCGCCTCCACGCCTTGCACCATCAGCACAGGAAAGCCCATCGCCTTGACCAGTTCGTGCAAAGGTTTGATCTGTGCCCTAAGATCATCTGGCATCGGTGGGCGGTTGGCCTTATATTGGTCGTACATCTCATCGCGGAAGGTCTTGCCCGGTGCGTCGAACACCAAACCGATATGTGCCGTGGAATATTCAGCCAGCAGCTTGCGTAGCATATTGGCGACCCCATAAATAGCCCCGGTTGGTTCGCCCTTGGAGTTGCTCAGGGGCGGAAGGCCGTGAAAAGCACGGTATAGAAAAGAGGAACCATCAATCAGGACTAGGGTTTTGGTGGAAGTGTCGGGCATGTCGTGGGTTTCCGGGGTTGGGCGTGATAAGCCATTTTACCCTTAACTTACTATGTGCTGACAGACCGACTCGGTTTTTTAAACCGAGTCGGTCTCTAAAGTTTAATCATTCTTCTTCCACCTCCGCCCACAAATCCCCAAGGTTCAACGCCAATTCTGCAAACGGCGCGACCTGCACCGTTTCGTTATCCTGAAACAGGCCGATCACCGTCCAGCAGCCCTCGCGCAACGCAAAAGCCTCTAATGTCCGGTCTAAGGGGTGTACCAGCCATAAAAAGCTTACACCGTATTGGGCATAAACCGGCATTTTCACCACACGGTCTTTTTTACCCGTACTGGGGGACAGCACTTCACATACCCAGTCGGGGACAGTCTGAAAACGATGGCCCTTAGGGATTTTTGGCATGCGTTCCTTCCGCCAACCGGCAATGTCCGGTACGCACACCACGACATCACGGACGAAGTGGATTTCCGGCTCGTCAATGATCCACCATCCTCCAGGCCCCCCCTTGCCACGCTGAAAAGCCGCGCCAATGTCCATGCCTAGGGCCGAACCAGACATTGCATGAGGTCCGGCGGGGCGGGGTTGGGTGTACAACTTTCCGCCAATGATTTCTCCGGTCACATGGGGGGGCAGATCGCAAAGTTCGGCATATAAATCTTGGGTGGGTTTTGGTAAGGCAGACATGGGAAACCTCTGACTAGTGGTGAGTAGAGAAACATGCAGCATCTTGGCAATAAATTCCTTCTTAGACAAGAGCGATTTCGCGCCAGCAGCAATGTAGATACTGTTTTGCTCTTAACGTTGAGCTGTTGCGTGAGACAACAAATCTTTACCCATTGACAATACCTTCGCCAATATCGTGCGAGACCATCAATTTTGACATAGAGCCGCCGATCTAAGGTCCAAGCTGGTGCTTGGCGCTCCCAGTTGGAACGCCAAGCACCAGCTTGGCAAGCGGATTGGCGAAGGTATTGGCTGCGGAACGGGCTTATCCTGCCTACGGTGCAACGGTGCGTAACATCAGCAAGTAACTTGAATCAGACGCTTGTGCAATCGAAAAGTTACCATCCATGGCTCTGGATTCTGGCATCCCGGCCGGAATGACGGCGTACTTGCCAAAATGAGAATTGCTGAATACTTGCTCCACAGTATGCCAAGTGTGAAAATATGCGATTAACTGGGTTGGGTCGTACTTCGGATTGGATCACTGCATCACGGTCTACCCTACCGACAAGACATGCGCGAAAAAAACCGCATGACCGTTTTTTTCCTTCCACAAAGAGCCACTAACAATGAACGAGAACTGGATTGCCCCTTCGATTTTATCCGCCGATTTTGCCCGCTTGGGCGAAGAAGTCCAAAACGTGCTGAAGGCCGGCGCTGACATCGTCCACTTCGACGTGATGGACAACCATTATGTACCCAACCTGACTATCGGCCCGTTGGTATGCGAAGCCCTGCGCAAGCATGGTGTCACCGCCCCCATCGACGTGCATTTGATGGTCAAGCCGGTGGATCGCATCATCCCCGATTTCGCCAAGGCCGGGGCTTCCATCATCACTTTCCACCCGGAAGCCAGCGAACACATAGACCGCAGCTTGCAATTGGTCAAGGACAACGGCTGTCAATGCGGTCTAGTGTTCAACCCGGCCACCCCGCTGAGCTATCTTGATTATGTGATGGATAAGGTTGACATTATCCTGCTGATGTCGGTCAACCCCGGCTTTGGCGGCCAGTCCTTCATCCCTTATGTTTTAGACAAGGCCCGCGAAGTCGCCGCCCGAATCAAAGACTCGGGCCGCAACATCCGCTTGGAAATCGACGGCGGCGTAGGCCCGAAGAACATCCGCGAAGTGCGCGAGGCCGGTGTGGACACCTTCGTGGCCGGTTCCGCGGTGTTTGGACAAGCCAAAGACAGCGACCCGAACCGTTATGACACCATCATCAAAGCGTTGAGGGACGAGTTGGCAAAGGCGGTGGTTTAAGGGATTATTCGTAATGTTTGGTGGGCAGCTTCTTTTGTTGCTGCCCACCGATTTGACTACGTTAGCAACCATTTTGCGCGATCATGAAATAAAATGATTTGCTTGCCCTGCTAATTTGGCTTCACCATCATCTGTACTTAGAACCACTTAAATGAAAAATAAAAATCAAACCAGCAATAATCACGAACATCTAAACGTTGTTAAAGCACTGAAATCATCTGAAATTGAAAATATCTATTTTAATGAGTTTGCATTAGGTGCTTCAAAAAATGATGTATTTATGCTAACAAGATGTAATGGAAAAGAGCAAGCTGTCTTAAACATGTCTCATGTCACAGCCAAATCTCTAGCTTTAGCATTAACTGAAGCAATTGCTGACTTTGAAAAAAGAACAAACCAGAAAATACTTAATTCTAGCGAAATTGAACAAGCTCTTGAATCCAACGATTAAGAGAAAATTAATATGTTACACAGTCATTATAATCAGAATTGTGATATTGATAAAATTGGAATTTTTGCCGACTCAATCCCCCGTCGAAATTTTCCGATTTTTAAAGAAAAAAACAAAATTTATTCTTTCAAAGAGAATAAACATGAGACTATACCTGACTTTAAAAATACAATAACATTTATTTTTAAAGTATACACAGGGAAGGAAGCACGGTCTCCATTAAACCAAACGATAAAAATAATTCCGAAGTTTGGATGCGCAAAGGGTACTTTTAAAATGGCAGACGATTTTGATGCGCCATTGGATGATTTTGCGGAATATATTTTGTGAATTTACTGCTGGATACCCATGCACTCATTTGGCTGTTGGAAGGTGATGAACGTCTAAGCCGCACGGCAAGATCGGCTATTGAAAACCCTGAAAATACTAATTATGCAAGCATCGCAACATTTTGGGAAATTGCGATTAAAACCAGTATAGGCAAGCTCGAAACGAAAACACCTCTAACAAATTTAAAACATATTCTGTTGGAAAATGGCATTGAGAGATTGCCGATAATGTTTGAACACACGGTTTTAGTCGGTGAACTCCCTTTCTATCATAAAGACCCTTTTGATAGATTATTGATCGCACAAGCAATGAATGAAAATATGACTCTATTAAGTAGAGACGAGTATTTCGTGCAATACAAGATTAGCGTTGTTTGGTAATCGCATGATTGTTTCAGTGAGTTTCAACACCCAAACCCTGTATGTGCGTGAAATATTGACTCATACGGCTTACAATCATTGGAGACCTTAAAACATGCAAACAATTGAAATTGATAATATTGTGCATCATTATCAGAAAATATGCCTTTCAATCCCATTATATCCTATACTTAATGAAACCGAATATGACCATGCAATTCAGATATTGAATGATCTTCTTGATGCGGGTGGTGCTAATGAAAACTATCCTTTGGCAAGTCTTGTAACACTTCTTGGGCATTTTATTGACGACTATGAACGCATTCATTACCGGATGGATGAGGGGTTGCCACATTAACCTCAAACTTTGTTACAGCGTTTTCATGTTTAAAGCGAAACTAGCTTGCAAATAAACGCTAAACACCGCAAAACTTTGGAAGCGGTTTTTTCAACGCCAGTCAACGGCAATCTGGAATGGCGCAAAATTGAAGCATTGTTGGTTGCCTTGGGGACCCAAGTGATAGAAGGTGACGGCTCCCGTGTGACGTTTTTATTAAATGGGAGGCGGGCGGATTTCCATCGCCCCCATCCTGGCAAAGAGGCTTTGCGCTATCGGGTCAAAGCCGTTCGTGAATTTCTTGAATATGCTGGTATTAAACCATGAATATCATGACTTACAAAGGCTACGCGGCCCATATAGAGTACGATGCCGAAGACCGAATTTTTTTTGGACGATTGGCGGGCATTACCGATATTGTCACTTTTCATGGCGAAAGTGTGACAGAATTGGAAGGGGAATTCCAAGCGGCTGTAGATCATTATCTCGATATTAGCGAGAAAAATGGAATACCCGCGCAAAAGCCGTTTTCAGGTGAGGTACACTTAACTATCCCTCCCGCAATCCATGCACATGTTGCCATGATGGCCGAAATTCATGGAAAAAGCCTAAACCAATGGGTAAGCGAGGTCTTGGCTAATGCACATTGACAAATTATCAAGTAACCATTAGATGTTGAAAACGCTGAAAAACATGAACGAAACCAATTGGAACAACTTTGGCCCGGAAACCCAAGCCATACGCGCCGGACAGCGGCGCACTGCGGAGCAGGAACACAGCGACCCGATTTTCGCTACTTCCAGCTATGTCTTCAACAGTGCCGCCGAGGCCGCCGCCCGGTTTTCCGGAAAAGAACCCGGCAATATTTACTCGCGCTTCACCAATCCCACGGTTCGCGCCTTCGAGCAACGCCTGGCGGCTTTGGAAGGCGGTGAGCGCTGCATCGCGGTGGCATCCGGCATGGCGGCGATTGCATCGGTCGGCTTCGGTTTGCTCAAAGCCGGCGATCATGTGGTCTGTTCGCGGGGCGTGTTCGGTAATACCGTATTGCTTTTTCAGAATTACTTCGCCAAATTTGGGGTGGCCACTACCTTTATCGATTTGGTCGATTACGAGGCTTGGCAACAGGCGATCCGCCCTGAAACCCGATTTTTATTGGTGGAAACCCCTTCCAACCCGCTGACCCAAATTGCCGATATTGCACGGCTGGCGGATATCGCCCACGCACAAGGGGTCTTGCTGGTGGTGGACAATTGTTTCTTAACCCCGGTTTTACAAAAGCCGTTGGAGTTGGGCGCAGACATCGTCATCCATTCCGCCACCAAGTATTTGGACGGGCAGGGGCGTTGCGTGGGCGGTGCCATTGTCGGTGGGTTGGAGTTATTGGACAAGGAGATTTATCCTTATCTGCGTACCGGCGGTCCGACCATGAGTCCATTCAATGCCTGGGTATTTCATAAAGGTTTGGAAACCTTAGGCGTAAGGATGCGCGCCCATAGTGAAAATGCTTTTGGCTTGGCGCAATGGCTGGAAACCCAAGATTGGGTCGAGCGTGTCTATTATCCCGGCCTGCCTTCCCACCCTCAATACGAGTTGGCGAAACAGCAGCAAAAATCCGGCGGGGGCATCGTTAGTTTTGAGGTCAAGGGAGGTAAGGATGAGGCTTGGCGGTTGATTGATTCCACCCGAATGTTATCGATCACCGCCAATCTTGGTGACACCAAGACCACCATCACCCATCCATCCACCACTACGCACGGGCGTTTGACTGACCAAGAGCGACTGGCAGCCGGCATCAATGACGGCTTGGTTCGTATTGCGGTGGGTTTGGAAGACCTGGTTGATATTAAGGGCGATTTGTCACGGGCATTCCAATAAAAAAACTTTAAAAAGAAGAAAGTCATGAAAGTCACTGTATTCGGTTCTGGTTATGTGGGATTGGTCACTGGTGCCTGCCTAGCCGAGGTGGGCAATGATGTACTTTGCATTGACGTGGATGCCGGCAAGATCGAGCGATTGAATCGCGGCGAAGTGCCTATTCACGAACCCGGTTTGGATGCCATCATCCAGCGCAACATGGCATCCAGCCGGCTCCGATTTACCACAGACATTGACAAAGCTGTGGAGCATGGCCTGTTTCTATTCGTTGCGGTGGGCACACCGCCAGACGAAGATGGCTCCGCCGATTTGCAATATGTGTTGGCGGTGGCACGTAGTATTGGCGAACGTTTGAATGATTACCGCATTGTCGTCAACAAGTCCACCGTCCCTGTGGGCACTGCCGACAAAGTTCGCGATGCCATTTTGGCCGTACTAAAGGAGCGGGGCAGTGTGATGGAATTCGATGTCGTCTCCAATCCCGAATTCCTTAAGGAGGGGGCTGCGATTGATGACTTCATGAAACCGGACCGCATTGTGGTTGGCACCGACAACCCAAGGACTACCGAATTATTACGCGCCCTTTATGCGCCGTTCAACCGCAACCATGACCGGTTGATTTGCATCGACATTCGTTCCGCCGAGTTGACTAAGTACGCGGCTAATGCGATGCTGGCAACCAAAATCAGTTTTATGAACGAGTTGGCTAACCTAGCCGAGAGGCTGGGTGCGGATATCGAGAAAGTGCGCCTCGGCATTGGTTCTGATCCTCGTATCGGTTATCATTTCATCTATCCTGGATGCGGCTATGGCGGTTCCTGTTTTCCCAAGGATGTGAAGGCATTGGAACACACGGCTAGGGATGTGGGGTATTCCGCTGAATTGTTAAAAGCGGTTGAGGCGGTTAATAACCGCCAGAAAAATCGATTATTCGAAAAGATCAATGCTTATTTTGGCGGAAACCTGAAAGGCAAAACCATCGCCCTTTGGGGCTTGGCGTTCAAACCAAACACCGACGATATGCGGGATGCCCCGAGCCGGGTATTGATGGAAGCTTTGTGGGCGGAAGGTGCAACGGTACGGGCATTTGATCCGGTTGCCATGAACGAAGCCCATAGGATTTACGGTAATCGCATGGCTTTGACGCTTTGCGAAAGTGCCGATTCGGCCTTGGATGGGGCGGATGCATTGGCAATCGTCACTGAATGGAATTTGTTCAGGAGCCCTGATTTTCCTAAGATCAAGCAGACGTTGTCCAGACCGGCGATATTCGATGGCCGCAATTTGTATGACCTAGGTAGGATGGCCGCGGAAGGCTTTGATTATTTTGCCATCGGTAGGATGCCAATAGAGGGCGTTAATTGACTATCCATGCATACACATTGGTTACAATTTGGGTTCATATTGGCTCAACAATTTTGGCTCATATCGGTAAATAGGTGAAACGCAACTAATTTGTCCGGCTTCACCAATTTATCGACATGAGCCACAATCTTTAACTTTGCATTAACCAGAGGGGTAATCTGATGAAACTGATACGATCTTTATGGCTTTGTGGGGTGATGATCTCAGCACCCTTCTTGATAAGTCCCGCTTGGGCTGTAGAACCGATTAATTTTCTTATACGCAATAATGCCGACTTGGTCGCGCTATGCTCCACGCCGCAGAGTGATCCGAATTATGTCGCGGCCATTCATTTTTGCCATGGTGTTGGAGTTGGCTTTGTCCGCTATCATGAGTCGCTTTCGGAAGGAAAGGGTTTCGTGCCATTGTTCTGCTTTCCCGAGACAGTAACCCGCACCCAGGCTTTGAACCAATATGTGAGTTATTCCAAAGCGCATCCCGAATACGACAAGGAGTCGGTTGGCGATGTGGTCTTTAAATTTTTGATCGAAACCTATCCTTGCAAGGCAAACTGAAGTAACTTGCAGACAGGGTTGATTGTCACAATAGTAGGTGAATGTCATGACAAATTCTAATAAAGCTTTGAAACTAACTGCGGTTTTCCTGATAGCCTTGGTTTTCGGCGGCTGTGCGGGAATGTCCGATACCCAGCAGCGGACGATGACGGGTGCGATGGGCGGTGCCGCTGGGGGTGCCTTGATTGGTGCCCTTGCAGGCAATGCGGGCATGGGTGCCGCCATAGGGGCCGGAGCCGGTGCCCTGGGCGGTTTTGCCTTCGGTAAACACCAAGAGTCTGTCAATCGGGCTTATCAACAGGGAAGGCAAAGCGCTAGCAGCCCTCCCCAATAAAAAGGGTTGTCATGATAGACAAGCCGGAAAAGCCGATAGGGTAGGGAAGGCTCGCGCCTCCCCTCCCTCCGAACCGCACGGGCGGTTTTCCCGCATACGGCTCTCCAGTCGGCAGTTTCCTCATCGGGGGTGTCCCGCAGCAAGCCGGCTGGGTAAAGCGCGAACAACCCGGCCCCCGCGAAGAAGGCATTGTTCCAAGGTTTTGGTCGTCAAGGCAGCGTCCCATGCCGTGCCGCTTTTCCCTCTCCCTTAGACGGCGGCGTATAAAACCTTCCAGTTCGTTAAGCGTGTTCCATTGGGCATGTTTGAAGTATCTAAGCCAGCCTCGCAGCATGGGGTTGAGGTCGCTGACAATCTCTTTCAGGCTCCCGCCCCGCGACCGCCCGTCTTCGACCGGATGGCATCCTTGATCCGCTTCAGGCT
>Ga0208496_1000521_pt1 | contig 14005 bp, 12 predicted proteins | sample CryBogmetaGMA2M_FD_184552 | JGI IMG/M metagenome (GOLD analysis project Ga0208496, IMG submission 184552) | Freshwater microbial communities from Crystal Bog, Wisconsin, USA - MA2M (SPAdes) | ecosystem: Environmental > Aquatic > Freshwater > Lake | place: Crystal Bog, Wisconsin, USA | collected... | reverse complement strand
CCCCCAAGTCAAGGAAGCCTCAACAATCAATTGAGCCTTCCTCTCAAAAAAATGCGACAGGCTTTCAGGCCGTTAGTCCGAGCTGCCAATCCGAAGCGTGTTTTAAACCCAAAAGGCTTGGCTGAGACGAAAGGATCGAGCCGCCGCCCAGAACCCGCGAACGGGGGTCGGTTGACTGGTAAAACACACAAGCCTGCCCCGGCGAGACGCCAAACTCACCCTCTGGCAACTCAACCATCGCCTCGCCGTTACGGACGTGGAGAGTGGCTGACTGAGGCGGACGCGTTGATCGCACGCGGACGGCAATCGGCAAGCCATCCGCATCGGAAAACGGTATGTCGCCAAGCCAATTAATATCGCGCAACGGTACAAAGCGCGTTTCCAACGCCTCGCGCGGGCCCACAATCACGCGGGCATGGGCCGCCTCCAGCCGAACCACGTAAAGCGGCTCCCCCGATGCCACGCCTAAACCGCGCCTCTGGCCCACCGTATAGTGGATGATTCCCTGATGACGGCCAAGCACGCGACCATCGAGGTGAACAATGTCGCCCTCATTCGCCGCTTCAGGGCGAAGCCGCTCAATCACATCGGTGTATTTGCCCGACGGCACGAAACAGATGTCCTGACTGTCTGATTTATCGGCGACTGACAAGCCAAGCTCATGCGCAATCGCGCGGGTTTCTGATTTTGGCATTTCGCCAAGCGGAAACCGCAACAGATCAAGCTGGTCCGCTGTTGTACCATAGAGAAAATAACTCTGGTCCTTATCCGGATCGGCAGCGCGAAAGAGCCCCCTACCTCCGCCCGGTAAAGCGCGGGAGGCGACATAATGACCTGTCGCCAAAGCGGCCGCACCCAAATCGCGAGCGGTTTGAAGCAGGTCGCGGAATTTGATCTTTTTATTGCATTCAATGCACGGAACCGGCGTCTCGCCAGCCAGATAGGAGTCGGCGAAGCGTTCGATCACGTCCTCTTTGAAACGGGATTCATAATCGAGTACGTAATGGGGAATGCCGAGCTTGTCAGCAACCCGGCGCGCGTCGTGAATATCTTGGCCAGCACAGCACGCACCAGCGCGGTGCACGGCCTCGCCATGATCATAAAGCTGAAGGGTAAGGCCAACGACGTCGTATCCCTCGCGTTTTAAGAGCGCCGCGACAACGGAAGAGTCGACGCCACCTGACATCGCCACCACTACCCGCGTCTCTTCGGGACGTCCCGACAGATCAAGTCCGTACATTACGCTGCTAATCCTGACCAAGAAGAAGAACCCTTGTACCGCGTCACGCGTTTCGGTTCCAGTGTCGAACGCAGAAAACCGGCAATTCTTGCCGATTGAGGCTAATTTTGCCGCCTACCGTCCTGAATGGAAAATTCCATAAGTCTCTGAATAAATGGGATAAATATGGAAATATTGAATGGAACACCACTTGCTTTGTCTACGCTTGATTTTGTTTTTAGCCCCTTAGGGCATCAAGAACCTGGACGCCATGGCCATCCTATCATCTACCCATTCGCTTGAAACGATCCAAACGCCGAAGCCCCTTGCTCTAGCGCGTGTCGCGCAGGACGTACAAAAATCCTTCGCAGAGGACCTGGCAGATACCGAGTCGTTTGTTTCCCCCATGGCCCCATCCCAATCTGAACCTCATAGAAGGGCACCGCTCGAGAAGGCTCACGCGTCGTCAGACAAGGAATCCGCTCGATTCAATGCTAAAAACAACAAATATTACAATGGTTTAAATCGTCGTGAATCGGCTTTTTCCATAAGCGATAAGACCAATCCGGATGGCGCCGAGGACGCCGCTACTGACATCACTCTAGCGAACGAGCGGGCCGTTTCCATCCCTTCACCGAAAAGCGTATTTGCGGTTGATCAAGACCAATTCGCCTCGAAAGATGAGAATGTAACCTCCGAGACGGTTTCCACACCATCGGAAAGCCCGGACTTGAACCGACCAGAGACGACGGTATTGGCCCCGATACCGGCCACCTCCCCGGATGTAAACCAGCCCGCTATGGCTAGCAATCCGCAGGCAATACACGCATCCCATTCGATCAACCCCGACGCTAACGGCCAATTAACGGCGATTGCGGCTGAAAAGGGGGATGCTCCATCCGAGATCAACGCGGTGTCAGAACGCCAAGCGATCTCAAGCGCCCGCTCCCGGGGGCCTTCAGATGCTCTGAAGGCATTAGGTCCCTCAAGCGAGACTGCATTGAATGAACTCGACACCGATGGGGTAGCTGAAGCCAAAGCGGGCGCTGGATCGGTAAGTTCTAACATCGGTACACCACAATCGATCCGATTAGCATTCATGGCGAAAGCCGAGAAACAACCAAGCGAGCCGGATCGGGACGACACAAGTCTAACCGTGGCCGAGCCACAGGCGATGCAAGCTGATGTTGATTCATCGGCCGCAATAACCGGTGCCAATTTTTCAACAAACCTTCCCCCTGTTGTCGTCGCCAGAGACCGAGCGTCCACATTGGCACCTCTTGCTTCGAATTTGTCCGCTCAAAGCGGATCAGTACCCTATGGCATGTTGCCGATTGAGATTGGTATCGGCGTGCTGCAAGGCCGACGGGCGATTGAGGTTCGGCTTAGCCCCGATGAGCTTGGCACCGTTGAAATCAAACTTGAAATTTCAGATGACACGAAGATTAAGGCCCATATCCGAGCTGATAGGCCCGAAACGCTTGCGCTAATGATGGGCGACGCTCCGTTGTTGAGAAGCGCGCTGGATCAAGCGGGCATGACGACAGGTGCGGATTCGCTGCAATTTTCATTGAAACAGGACAATGGCTCAAGCGCCGGGAACGGCAATGGTCCAAACCAACGCCAAAATGGTCAAACACCGGCTCAAAACCAAAATGAACCGTACCCTTCCGCGCGCTCTGAAGCCATTCCGATCCCAGCCTTACGCCGCGTTGCCGGCCTTCTTGATGTCAATATTTAAAGGAACGCACCATGACAGCTACAGCATCCAACGTTTCGACATCGAGTTCTTCAGCGGCAAGCGGCTCAACCGCATCGGTTGCCGATCGTCAATTGATTGCACAAAATTTCAATCAATTCCTGACCCTGCTGACCGCTCAGCTGAAAAACCAAGACCCAACCTCGCCAATGGATACCAATCAATTTACCTCGCAACTGGTGCAATTCGCTTCCATTGAGCAGCAGATGAAACAGAATGACACGCTCAGCACGCTGGTCAGCAACACGAACAGTTCGAATGCAATCGGATCGCTGAACTTTGTTGGTCATTACGTGACAGCATCAGGAACCAAAACATCCCTCACCGACGGCTCGGCCGACTGGATTCTCGATGCACCACGGGCAGGCAATGCGGAAATCACGATAACAAACAGTCTGGGCTCAAAGGTTTACTCAAAAAAGGAGCCCTTATCGGGTGGGTCGCAGCCGTTTCACTGGGACGGCAAGGATGCATCGGGCACCACACTACCGGACGGCCTTTATACGATATCCGTTATAGGCAAGGCCATCGACCAGTCACCGATCAACGTGTCGACGAATATTTATGGGAAAGTCGATGGCGTCGACCTCAGCACATCTCCGCCTGCATTGAAGCTCGGCAGCCTTTCGATCGACATTCCATCGGTTAAATCGATCGATAGCGCGCCGGCCTCGGCGAAAAAGACTTAAAAGCCAGCATCGAATACCAGTTTTCGCTTTAGCTATTTTTTAAAGGGCTTGGGACTATGGTGAATTTGAAAACGGGTGAGATCAACGAGTACGAGCGTAACATGACGGATACTTATCGCCCTCGGGTGAAATATGTGATTGGTCCAGACGGGAGTCCCCTGACGGTCGCCGACCTACCACCAACTTCAACGCGGCGCTGGGTTATTCGGCGCAAAGCAGAGGTCGTTGCAGCCGTGCGCGGCGGGCTTTTAAGCCTCGACGAGGCCTGCAACCGTTATACATTGACGGTTGAAGAGTTTCTCAATTGGCAAGCCTCCATCGATGAACATGGAATTGCGGGGTTACGCACAACCCGCATCCAACACTATCGCAACTAGGCTGATATAGACGGAGATAGCGGAGCGGCATCGCTTGGATGCCGGTCTGAACGCGCCAATTTTTCTTTCAAGTGAAACCCGTCATCAAGTTATGGGTTACCTAAGGGAAATTTTTTCCTCTTTTGAGCGGTTTGTTTACCATTCGCTAACCACAATCCGGCAATCCTCACCTCACACAAAAAAGTGACCTTACGTCATTTTGCTTGAGGAAAGCCATTCTGTGGAAAATATTCTGGATCAACTAAGGCGGTTTGGGATCGTCCGGTTGGGGGCAATGGCGCTGGTTACCCTCGGCCTACTTTCTTATTTCGGTTATGTCATTTTCAAAGCCTCGCAACCGTCGTTGACGGTTCTTTATGCGGATCTGACACCTGAAGATTCAAATGCCATTATCCGCGAACTCGACACCAGAGCGATTTCCTATGAGCTGCGCGACGAAGGCCGGGCCATTTTGGCAAGTAAAGCTGACATTGCCAAATTGCGGCTCGATCTGGCGTCGAAAGGCATCCCTTCCGGCGGCACCGTCGGCTATGAAATTTTTGACAAGACCGATTCGTTTTCAACCACGGGATTCGTCCAGTCGATCAATCAAATCCGTGCCCTTGAGGGGGAAATCGCCCGATCGATTCGCACCATCGGCACGGTTCAAACAGCGCGGGTGCATCTCGTCGTACCGGAGCGCAAGCTGTTTGAACGGGATCACCAGCCGCCTCGTGCTTCCATCGCGCTGAAGATTAGAGGCGATCTGAGTGCGCAACAGGTCAACGCAATCCGTCGTCTCGTTGCTTCGGCGGTCGATGGGCTAAAGCCTGAAAATATTTCGATCATTGACGAGCAAGGCAGGCTTTTAGCCGATGGCAATGGCGGCGAGCCGGGCTCAGCACTTCAGTTGGAAGAAAAACAACTCGGCCTTGAAAAGCGGATGAAAAACCAGATTGAAGACATTGTTGCGAGCGTCGTAGGCCAAGGTCGTGCGCGGGTACAGATTTCAGCGGAGCTCGACCCTAGCCATGTGCAAACCGTCGCTGAGACCTTTGATCCCGACAGTCGCGTCGTCCGCTCGACCCAAAATCGAAACGAAAGTGCAACGACGACAGAAGCAAAAGACGGTGCTGTTACGGTCGCCAATGAATTACCGGGCGCGAACGCATCAAACACAAATCAGAAAGACGCCTCCGCCAAGAACGAAGAAGTCGTCAATTACGAGATATCCAAAACGACCCGTACTGAAGTCAGTGATGGAGGGAAGGTCAAGCGGATCTCGGTGGCGGTACTGGTCGATGGGACCTATGAGAAGGGTACTAATGGCGAGGCGACCTATCAGCCACGGCCACAAGCCGATCTTGACCGAATTGCGGCACTTGTTAAATCGGGGATTGGATACGATGCGAAACGGGGCGACCAGATCGAAATCGTCAACCTCCGCTTTGCGGCCCCGCCAGAAGCGTTGGCCGAGTCCTCCCAGACGGCTTGGTACGACCCCTCGCGGTTTGATCTTGGGCGCATCCTAGAGCTTGCTGTCTTAGCGATCATTTCGCTCTTGATTGCGCTATTCGTCGGTCGTCCTCTGGTCAAAACGATGGCGCTGCCCCCGGCACGTCCAGGGGCGCTTGCCCTCCCAGGCAGCGCGGGTTTTGATCAAATCGAAGGCGACCCTATCCAACAGATTGCCGGTTTAATTGCGTCCAACCCGCAGGCTTCCACCATTACCGTCCGTCAATGGCTACAAGATAACCGCTGATCCATGGCAACTACCTCGCTCCAGACACAACAAACGCCAGGCCAACAGGCAACCCCGATTCCCGGGCCGGTGCGGGCTGCGATCTTGTTGCTGGCATTGGGCGAAGAAAATGGCAGCGCAATTTGGCAATCCCTCAATGATTCAGAGGCACGGCTGGTTTCCTCTATAATGGCCAAACTCGGTACTGTTCGGCAGGAGACACTTCTTCGCGTCGCTTCCGAATTCATGCGCGAAGTAACGGCGAGCAATTTGAGTGGCGGGCCTGAAAAAACCGAGAAAATTCTTCTCGGTGCCCTGCCCCGCACCCAAGCCCGTTCGATCATTGAGGAAATCAAGACGCCGGAGAGCCCTGATCTCTGGCAAAAATTATCCTTGGCAAAACCGGAACAGCTCGCCGGCTTTCTTGGGAAAGAATATCCCCAAACCATCGCCGTCGTTCTAACCAAAATTACACCCGAGCAATCCGCAAAGGTATTAGCCCTGCTGCCCGCCCCGCTTTCAACCGAAATCGTCAACCGAATGCTCGGTATGGAGCCGGTCTCAGATGAGATCATGAAGGGCATTGAGACGATGATTGAGGAAAGCTTCGTGACGCCCCCTCCCCTGCCCGGGCGGCGGGATCCGATGGATCAGGTTGCCCAGATTTTCAATGCATTGGAAAAAAAGCACGAAAGTCGGTTTTTGGCAGCCTTAGACGTCACAAACCGCCATGCGGCGCAAAAGCTGCGGGCACTCATGTTCTCGTTTGATGAACTCGCTAAATTGGATGCTGCTTCGGCGCAAACCCTCTTACGTTCCGTCGAGCGTGAAACCATGATCAAGGCGCTCAAAGGGGCAACCAAGGGTGTCCGCGAATTCTTCTTCGCGCAGATGTCGCAACGCGCCGCGCGAAGCTTCCTTGAGGATATGGAAGTACAAGGCCCAGTGCGCCTGAAAGAAGTCGACGAGGCGCAACGCGCCATCGTCAATCTTGCAAAAGATCTCGCTGCCAAGGGTGAAATCATTCTGGCGACCAATTCCAACGATGATGAAATGATCAATTGATATGGCACACACTGCGAAACGCTTTCTGTTTGAAGAAGATTTTAGCGCCCAGATCTCCCGGAATACGACTCGGGACGAACAGAAAGACACTGCATCATTGAGGGAAGAAATCGCAGCCAGCGATGCACGGTTTGAGGAGGGGCGCGCGCTTGGCCACGCAGAAGCCCAAGCCATGCGGGAAGCGGAAGCCGTTCAAGCCCTAGCCTCGATTAGGGATACAATGCAGGTCGTCGCACAATCGCTGGATCGCGAATTGGCACGCATTGAAGCCGATTCAATCTCCATGGCCGCCATGCTGGCAAAGCTATATGCCGAGGCGCTCATTGAACGTGACCCATCGCCGATGATTGCCGAAGCGGTTCAGAAATCGATCGAGATGTCGAATAATGCACCCTTATTGACAGTTATTATCGCCGCTAACGCGCCAGAAGACGTGCACAGCGCTATTCGCGAGGCCGCCGACGATGTGGGCTTTTTAGGCCAAATGAGCATTCGCGAAGATGCGGCATTGGCAGCCGGCGATGTGCGGATTGTTTGGCCGGAAGGTGGCTTTCTTCGAGAACGCGCCCGGCTCGATGCTGTCGTTCGGACGCTGATCGAAATGGAGGTTTCCAAAGTATCGGATAAGGCGGGAGAGACGGCATGAGCGAGACCGATCACATCAATCTGCCTGATCTTGATGTTAACGCACCCTATGATCCGCCTCATGGAGGAGATGTTCGCAGAGACCGATCGATGCCCATCAGGGAGGACCAGCTTGATCCCGTACTCGATGTACCGATTACGCTGACCGCGATTTTAGGGCGCACACAATTGCCAATTGGCGATGTGTTACAGCTCGATGCCGGATCAATCGTCGAACTTGATCGCGCGATTGGCGAACCCATCGATATTTTTATCAATAACCGCTTAGTGGCACGCGGCGAGGTTGTCCTGATCGAGGATCGCCTTGGCATCACCATGTCGGAAATTCTATCTCCTGGCGACTGAAAGGAATGGGCTAATGCGTCTGCTTATTGTTGGCCTGATCAAGGGGCAATTATCCGTCGCCGCCCGGATCGCTATGGATCGCGGGGCCAGCGTCACGAATGCGGAGACGACCGGGCAAGCCATTGCGGTCATGCGGTTACGCGGAGCGGATCTCGTTTTGATGGATATGGCTCTGCCTATCCGTGAACTGGCAAACGCCTTTGAGCTTGATCGAATTCGGACGCCGATTGTCGCTTGCGGCATCGATGTCACGCCACAAGCAGCTGCCGATGCCATTCGGGCGGGCGCGAAGGAGTTTATTCCTTTGCCACCAGACCCTGATTTGATCGCCGCCATCCTTGAGGCCGTTGCCAATGATCGACAATCGATCATATTCCGCGATCCAGTGATGGAAAAAACGGTAAAAATGGCCGAGACCTTTGCGCGCTCGGAAGCATCCGTTTTGATAACAGGGGAGAGCGGCACCGGAAAGGAAGTTGTTGCGCGTTATCTTCACGAACGCTCACGCCGCGCGGCAAAGCCCTTCATCTCGGTCAATTGTGCTGCCATTCCAGACGCTTTGCTTGAATCGGAATTGTTTGGTCACGAAAAGGGCGCTTTTACGGGTGCCACCGCACGGCGCATCGGAAAGTTCGAGGAAGCCGATGGTGGTACGCTCTTACTCGATGAAATCTCGGAAATGGATGTAAGGCTGCAAGCCAAATTGTTGCGCGCCTTGCAAGAGCGGGTCATCGATCGCGTTGGCGGATCAAAGCCCGTTCCCGTCAATATTCGAATTCTCGCAACGTCCAATCGCCATCTTGCCGATGAGGTCGCCAAAGGTTCATTTCGCGAGGATTTGTTCTACCGGCTTAATGTCGTCAGTTTAAAAATTCCTGCTTTACGCGAAAGGCCTCAGGATATTTTGGCTTTAGCCAATCATTTTGCGGAAAAATATGCCGATTTGAACGGTTTGCCACGCCTCAAACTTTCCGCTGACGCCAAGCGATTGCTATTAGGAGCAGTTTGGAAGGGTAATGTTCGCGAGCTTGAAAACACCCTGCATCGCGCCGTTTTGCTAGCCTCCGGTGATGAAATCGGCGCGGATGCGATCTCGCTCGACTCGGCAGCTTCCAACGATCGCCGCCCGGGCGATCTAGCGGCAAAAGCGCTTCAAGCAGCAGAAAGCCTAACACGGTCCTTGGTCGGAAAGACCGTTGGTGAAGTTGAACAGCAATTGATTTTGGATACGCTCGACCATTGCCTCGGCAACCGGACGCATGCCGCCAAAATTCTTGGTATCTCGATCAGGACCTTACGCAATAAGCTTAATGAATATGTTGCGATCGGTACCGCCCTTCCGGATGGGGGGCGCTAACGATACGCCTCTAATAGGCTGGATAATATTCCCCGAGCAGGTAGCGCCAAATGGCGCATGCTGATTTTTCCTGCCCGTTGGCCGCCTGTTCGATCGCATATTGAACGATCGAGTGCGCCAGGCCCGCCGATTCCTCAAAGGCACCGGTACGCCTTATTGGCTGATCAGAACCCGCTATCGTCCATATTTTACGACTTTTTTCTTGTTCCGCCATGAAAGAAAAGAAATCCCGCAAGAGGCAATCTTGGTATTTTGGAGGCTTGAGGCGGTGAACAGCTCTCGAGATAAACTCGAGCGCCAAGACATCAATCAAGAGACCGGAAATTGGCACGGAGTGCACCTTGCGCCAAATCCGTGCAATACGGCAAACAAGCAGGAAATTTTCGCGCTCAACCGAATCAAGTCGATAAATGGCATCGCAGGCAACTATTGGGTCAATCCGTCGCAAGCTACCGGCGAATGTTTCATCCGGGTAGCCCATCTCACCCGATTTCATTCGAAAATAAGGCATAACATCGATCACAATGCCTTTATCGAGCGGAATCCCGACCGAATGGCTGTATTCTCGATATTTGGCATTTGGAAATAAGGTGATCAAACGGTTATAAAAGGATTGCAAGTTCGAATTACCGTGGCCGGGGATACCATCGGTCCGATCGGGCATGAAACGATTGGGCAATTCATACGCAATATTGTAGTCGCTTATTCCGGCGACAGCGGTTCCGCGGGTCCACGAACCCAGCAAAACGACGCGCGATAAATCCTGCTCGTTCTGCCAATAATGGTGATCGAGCGGCTGAATAATGGAGGCCGCAAGATCACGATAGCGGTCAAGATAGCTTGCATTATTCGCCAGCTGAACCCGTAAATCCCGAAAGCTATCGACCAAAAGGCTCTGATACATAAAGGCTCCGCTTTACATGCTAACGCAAGCATAGCGCTAAGGAAGTATATTTTCCGTTACGTCAATTTAAAATAAGCAATTTTACGATTTGCTAACCATGATCCGTCAGGGTTTGTCGAGAGAATCGCGATTGCGGGATTCCCATTTTTTTGACGGCAAGGGCCGAACGGCATGAGCAACACGGAAATCACGGAACCGACAAGCACCATCCGGGCGATTGGCAATTTTATGCCGATGCAACGGCTTGGCCAAATCGGGAAGCTTAGTCAGCGCTCGGATCTTTTACTAGCGGTCGCGGTGATGGGCATTATTGTGCTCCTGATCGTGCCACTGCCTGCTATGGTCCTCGATTTGATGCTCGCAGTATCAATAACCTTCTCGGTCCTGATCCTGTTGACAGCGCTGTTTATTGAGACCCCGCTTGAGTTTTCGGCGTTTCCGACCGTTTTGTTGATTGCGACCATGTTGCGTCTCGCACTCAATGTGGCCACCACTCGGCTGATTTTATCCAATGGTCATAAAGGCCCGTCCGCCGCTGGTCATGTGATCGAGGCGTTCGGCAATTTCGTGATGAGCGGTAATTTCGTCATTGGAATTGTCGTTTTTGCGATTCTGTTGATCGTCAATTTTATCGTGATCACCAAGGGTTCGGGACGCATTGCCGAAGTTGCAGCGCGCTTTACGCTCGATGCAATGCCGGGCAAGCAAATGGCCATCGATGCCGAACTTGCCGCCGGTCATATTGATGAAGTGACTGCACGGACGCGGCGCAAGACATTAGAAGATGAGTCCTCCTTCTTTGGCGCCATGGACGGTGCCTCAAAATTCGTACGCGGCGACGCAATCGCAGGCTTATTAATCACCTTCATCAACATTATTGGCGGGATTATCATCGGCGTTGCGCAGGAAGGGCTAAGCTTCTCGGCAGCGGCTAAAACCTACACACTTCTTACTGTCGGCGATGGCGTTGTGTCGCAAATTCCGGCACTGATTGTATCGACCGCGGCAGGCATGTTGGTATCAAAGGCAGGTGTATCAGGTGCAGCCGACAAGGCGCTCGTCAAGCAATTGGCAACCATGCCGAAAGCATTGGGACTATCGGCCGGCGTTATTGGTCTCATGGCGTTTTTGCCGGGTATTCCGTTTTTACCCTTTATGGGAATTGGTGTCGGGCTTGGACTTCTCGCGCGCAACCTGAAGCCACGGATCGCCTCCAATGAGGAAGGTACAGACGCGATCTCAAGTGACGGTCCATCAGGCGGCGGCTCACCGGCCGAGGCTGAAGAGCAAGCCTTAAGCGAAGCAAAACGGTTGGACGAGCTTCGAATAGAAATCGGCTACGCCCTGATGCCACTGATCAATGGGGGCACGAGCGAAGATCGATTGACGGAACAAATCAAGGCACTTAGGCGCACATTGGCTGGTGAAATGGGCTTTGTGATGCCGTCTGTTCGCATTCTCGATAATGTGATGCTGCAAGGCAATGTCTATTCGATCCGGCTTAAGGAAATTGAGGCCGGAACGGGCCAAGTCTATCCCGGCCAGTTTATGGCCATGGACCCCACAGGCGCGCAGGTCAAACTGCCAGGTCTGCAAATGTTGGAGCCTACGTTTGGCCTTCCAGCCACTTGGATCGAAAGCGGGCTCAAAGAGGACGCACAATTGCGCGGGTATACCGTCGTCGATGCCTCTACCGTCGTAACCACGCATCTCACGGAGATCATTAAAGCGAATATTGGCGAACTCTTGGGCTATGCGGATGTCCAAAGGCTCATCCGCGATCTACCCAAGGAACATAGCGACCTTGTGAAGGAGATCGTGCCGTCCCTGATTCCAATGACGACCATTCAGCGTGTGCTGCAAGCGCTGCTGAGCGAGCGGGTTTCCATTCGCGATCTAGGCACCATCGTCGAAGGGATCGCCGAAGCGGTAGGCGTTACAAAAAGCACACGCGACATTGTTGAAATGGTACGCCAAAGACTGTCGCGCCAACTTTGCGCGCAATTTACCAATGCTCAAGGCCAATTGCCAATGATCGCGCTCTCCCCGCATTGGGAAACACTGTTCGCTGAGGCCATTGTAGGCCATGGTGAGGATCGTCATCTGGCGATGCAGCCTTCAAAACTAACCGAATTCGCCAATCTGGTCCGCGACAGGTTCGACGATGCAGCGCGGGAAGGCGAAATGCCAGTCTTGGTGACTTCAGCCTATGCACGACCCTTCGTCCGAGCCATTGTCGAGCGGTTCCGACGTGAAACACCGGTGCTTTCGCAAGCCGAAATTCATTTACGGACGCGGCTGAAAACGGTCAGTTCCCTTTAGACCCGTTTGCGGATCACATCAACGAGACGCTGTCGCTCAAACGCAACAATGACCGGCAGCGACAGGATGAGGGGTACAATCAGGTATAAGAGTCGCCAAATGAGAAGGGCCGCAAATACGGCGGGCGCTGGCATGCCGGGAAGCACCGCCAGAAATACCGCTTCCATCACCCCGATGCCGCCAGGAACTTGCGATAGCAAGCCCGCAGAGAAAGACAACAAAAACGCGCCCAAAATGATGAAAAAGCCAGGATTTCCTTGCTCGGGTAATGCAAAATAAATGATACCCGCTGCTCCCACCAACTCGATAGGGGCCGCCAGATACTGACGAAGCACGACGGGCAACCGAGGATAAACCAAGGTAAACCCACCAATCACCATTGGGGGAAATTGCCGCCACGCACCAAGGGTATATAGCAAGCATAGGCCGATCAACGCCATGCCAACGAGGCGAACGGTCGGTAAAATGGTGCGGAAAAATGGAAAAATATCAACCAAAGGCGACAAAATGGCCGGCTCACCAACAAGGACCAAGCCTAACAGCAACATGGTGCCAAACATAAAAGTGAAGGAACACAGCGCTATTAACACGGTAATTTCAGCAGCATTCAGCCCTTTAGCCGAATAGGCACGATACCGGACAGCGCCGCCGGAAAACACCGAAGCGCCAATATTATGGGACAAGGCATAAGTCACAAAGGAACAGACGGCGATATAACCCCACGAAATTCCCTTTGTCTTGCCGAGATGGATCAACGCAATCCGGTCATACCAAGCCAGCGCCGCATAGGCGACGATACTGGATAAACCAGCCAGCAGGAATGCGTGCAGCGGAATGGCGCTTATTTTGCTGCCAATCACACTCGCGATCATGGAAAGATTGTTTAACACCGCACCATCGACCAACATCGCCGCTAGGTCGGGCTCTAGCGCCACCTCGTGTAGAAGCTTTTGGTACAAAAGCACAATCGACCAGATGACCGCGATCAGCCCAATTAGCGGCCATGCATATTCGAGAATGCGTTTCATGTCGGCCTATGCCAGAAGAAGCAGCGGAAAAAGGGTGATGGCGGCAACTCCGCCGAAGCCCAAGTGTTCTCGCACGAGCAACACGACGGCGACAAGAGGGGTTTGCGAAGCCACTCACGGAAATTAGGGTGCATGGATGAAAATAATAGGATCGAATGGGATACTGCCGACCGAGAATGGCTATTATCCATTGGCACCCGGAAAGCTGGCTGCATTTACGGTTTACTACGAATATCGTGCACCCTTTAACCCAAAATCACCGAAATGGCCCGCGGGAACGACGCTCCACCGGCTCGGACCAAACGACGGAGCGCGTTATCGCAGCCTTTTTCGGACGGTGGGTGCACCGCTGCTTTGGACCACGCGGATAATGGCCAGTGACGAAGAACTCGAAAAAATTCTCTCAAGTACCGATGTGGAAGTATATGCCGCCAAAAGTGGTGAAAAAGATATTGGCCTGATTGAGCTCAATTTCAAAAGCGAGGAAAGTGTCGAAATTGTCTATATAGGGGTAATTTCGTCTGAAAACGGGAAACGTGTGGGAGCAGGCTTAGTCTCACACGCTCTATTAAGAG
>Ga0208496_1000520_pt1 | contig 14011 bp, 17 predicted proteins | sample CryBogmetaGMA2M_FD_184552 | JGI IMG/M metagenome (GOLD analysis project Ga0208496, IMG submission 184552) | Freshwater microbial communities from Crystal Bog, Wisconsin, USA - MA2M (SPAdes) | ecosystem: Environmental > Aquatic > Freshwater > Lake | place: Crystal Bog, Wisconsin, USA | collected... | reverse complement strand
ATCGGGTTACAGCGTTTTCAACATCAAATAATTACTATTAGATTCCATGGATTTTACAGTTTATTCATTTAATCAATGGCTTGATTAGGTGTCCGTTATTATTTTAATTTGTTTAAACCTGAAAACGCTGTCATGGTTTCGCGGTCGCTTCCGGCCAGAGCATACAGGCTATTCAAGTTTTGCAACATGATGGATAACCGCAACCCAATCCGATTTAATCGCTCGCCATGCTCAGTTTGTGTACCGCGAATGGCGCGGAGATGTTCGAGAATAAGGTTTTCAACATTTTCGGTCATTTTGCATGTCCCAAATGATGGTGTCGGCACTGAAGTCCTGCTCATGAGGCCAAATTATCCCATAATGAGCGGGGCGCACCTTCCGAAAATAGGACTCATCGACAAGTTCTTTGAAAGCAGTACCCTGTAGATAGGGTTTAACATCAAATATACCTGAAACGCCGCTGCTAGTAAGTATTTCGATTTTATAATTATCAAGAGGAATGGCTTTTACAATCTTGTCCAAGCGAAGTGCCTCTTATCGTAGCGGATCAATCTTAAACACAGGCTCACCCGGGACCGCCAGTTTCCAATCCACTAGCAAGTTTTCTCGCTATATCTCAATCCATGCCTGTACCAGTTGATGTTTAGCAGACCGGCTCTCCAGTCGGGACGCCCTGCCTGAAAGATGCCTTCAAGATAGGAGAAATCGTGATTGATTCCTTCATAACCCGGAAATGGTTCCCCATGGTAAACCTGTGGAAGTAACTCAGCAATTTTCAATTGATCGATGTACCTTTCGAGTTTCACTGCTTTTACCCGACCGGGACGCACGAACTCTATCTTCATCCGTCCTATTAACTCTTCCCCAAGATTAACGAGTTTAACATCATAGCTGTGCGAATTGTTCTCGCAGCCCCGCGCTAGAACTTCGTAGATTCCACCAAACAACCAAGTTCCCGGCTTGGGATAGAAATCAATAAGAGAGAGAATATATTGCCGGTTAAAACCATCCTTATTTGACCGCCAAGAATTCCAGAGATGCCACTCATCCCTGTCACGGATAAAGACATCCAGTGGCTGCGACTCCTGGTTCCAGCAGGCAAGATGAACCTTGAACCTATCTGGGTAGTCAATATCAATAAGCTTGCGAATGTTCATATAATTCAGTCTAACACGGTGTCGGCCTTAAAAATGAGGCCGACTCTGTGAATGCACTGTGACTAACGCTTGCATTCATATCAACATTAAAATTGCACCTTTGGCCCCTTCCCCTGCGAGTGACAAGTTGTAGGGCGGATACAGGGATGTGATCCGCCGAATGCTGGCGACCGACCCATAACATTCGGCGGAACCCGTCCATGGTTCCGCCCTTGGACCTATTCCCAAGCTGGAGCTTGGTAACAAGGAAAAGCGCCATAACAATTGTGTGATAAAAAAGCCGGCCCCGCCAAGGGCCGGGTTTTTTATTCGAAGTCGAAAGTCTTGCCTGGATACGCAGGCAGGCGCGGCATCTCCTGTTTGGGGAATTCGCCGGTCAACCCGTTTAGAAAGGCAACGATGTCCCCAATCTGTTGAGGACTCAGATCCTTGCCGAGTTGCGTCTTTGCCATGATGGCTACGGCATCCTCAAGCGTTTTGACTTTGCCGTTGTGGAAATACGGTGCGGTCAAAGCGATGTTACGCAAGGTCGGCACTTTGAATAAGTGCTTGTCGGCATCGTTTTTGGTGACTTCATAGCGCCCAAGGTCTTTCGAGAAGCCGTATTGGGCCTCCAAAGCACCATTTTCAATGCCAGGGAACTTAATATAGTCGCCAACACCCTGCCCGTTTTGCGAACCATTAAAGCCAGGCCCGGAATGGCAAGAAGCGCAGCCGGTTTCGGAGAAAGTTTGCAGTCCGCGCTGTTGTTGCTCGCTAAGGGCTGTCAAGTCGCCCTTGGCATATTTGTCATAAGGGCTGTTCGGGGTGATCAACGTGCGCTCATAGGCGGCGATGGCCTTGGCAGCATTGTCCGCAGTGACGACATCAGACCCGGTGAATGCCTTGGCAAACAAACCTGAATAACCAGGGATGAGTTTCAAACGGGCGACCACGTCATCCCAACTCTTCATGCCCATTTCGATAGGGTTGGTGACTGGCCCTTTGGCTTGGGCCTCTAGCGATGGCGCACGGCCATCCCAGAATTGAGTGGCATTGAAGGCCGAATTCCAAACCGTCGGTGAGTTGCGACCGCCCACCTGGGCTTTGACACCTACGGAGCCACTCCGGTTGTCTTCGCCACCAGCCATGACGTTGTGGCAGGATGCGCATGAAACTGTCCCGGAAGAGGATAGGCGCGGATCGTGGTAAAGAATTTTGCCCAATTCGACTTTCTCTGTCGTCGTTGGATTGTCCGCAGGTTCTGGAGCCTTGTCCGGCAAGGCTTGCCATTCGCCGGCAATGGCGATTGTTGTCGCTCCCGCCAAGGCGAGGGCACCGATCAGTGAACCAAGTTTATACATTTATTCGCTCCTAATTGTTGGTTGTTAAGCCAGATACAGGCGTTTTTAGCTTTCCGCGTGTTGCGAATCTTATAGTGATTTCATGACACACTCAACCGTTATGTCCTGATGCCAGCAACTTTCAACAAGGCAGTGAGGCTATATCCATCATCGGGGAATGTGGCAATGCCGATTGAGACGCTGACGCTTAGCTTTTGTTCCCCGCTGTAAAGCGGTAGTTCAATTTGGTGACAAAGGTTTTCGGCGACCGAACTGGCTTGGTCTTGTGGGCAATCTTCCAGGAGGATAAGAAACTCCCCGCCTTCCCAGCGGGTAACTGTGTCACAATTGCGGATAAAACCACTCAAGCGTTTTCCGATACCCGTTACCAGCATATTCCTACATTTTCCGCCTTGATTTTCGTTAATTGAGTCGAATTCGTTTAGCTTTAAATATATAAGGCTGAAATTTCCCTGGCTACGCTTGGTGCGTCTAATCACTTGTTTAAGCCGGTCGAGGAACAGATACCGGCTCGGCAATCCGGTCAAACCATCATAAAGTGCTTGACTGCCAAGCCTTCTGTTCAATGCACATAAAGCCACGGCCATGACTGAGAACAGCCCCGCGAATAACCAACCTAGGATACGCAATAACCAAGGCCAGAATTTTGGCGTGGGCTCGGGGATAGGTTTGACTGCCAGTTGCCAGTTCCTTCCGGCAATGACGATATTCGCGACTTTGGCCTCGGGATCGTCAAACAACCGCGCCAAGCCGAGCATCACCCCCTCGGTTTCGCCATTATCAGTTTGTTCACGCAAGGAATATTCGTATTCTACTAAGTTTGAATCACCTTCTGTGAGCACATGTTTGTTATCAAGGTGTGAAATGGTTAGGGCATTCGCAACGGTGGCAGCCCGTTCTTGCCAATATTCAAAAAGAAACCATTCCACGCAAGCAACTAATGAAAAAAACACCAAGAATCCGCCGACCCATGGCAACAAAGCATTGAATTTGAAAGGGCGTTTAACTTTCTTGCCCTCTCCCGATGACCGTGGTTTCATCATGTATTGATAATCCTTAATGCGCATGGGTTATTGGTTTACCCCAATCAACGCAATAAAATGAAAAAGCCTCCGCCGCCGCGCTGGATGTTCAGCAATATTTCCCGGCTGGATGAAGATGCGCGCTTTAAGTCGTCCAACGATGCGACCGGTTGCCGGTTCACGCCGACAATAATATCGCCCGGCCTCAAACCAGCTTGAAATGCCACCGAAGCCGTGTGCATTTTTTCTATCTTAACCCCTTCCACCGGGTCGCTGGACGTGGTGCCTCCCAAAAGCAGGCCAGCGAGCTTGGGATGAATTTTTTGCCCTTCTTCTTGAACGAGCTTGGGTGTGGCAATTTCCGCCCTGACGGTCTGAGTCTCGCCCCGCCGCATGATTTCAAGCTTGACTTCCTCGCCTATGGGTAAAAGGCCAATCAGGTTGTGGACATCTTGACTGCTTTTAATCGGCTTGCCGTTGATCGTTAGAACGACATCCCCAGGCTCCAACCCTGCCTTATCGGCAGGGGATTTTGCTTGTACAGAGGCGATTACGGCGCCTTGGTGTTGTTCTAGGTTAAATGCCTGGGCTAGTTCTGGATTCAAGTCCTGAAGGGTAATGCCAAGTTGCCCACGCTTTACCGAGCCGTGCTCCAGCAACGTGTTTTTGATGTTCTCCACCATGTTTGAAGGAATGGCGAAGCCTATGCCGACATTGCCTCCGCTGGGTGCCAGGATAGCCGTGTTGATGCCTACCAATTCACCGCGCAAATTGACTAGCGCACCGCCTGAATTGCCAGGATTGATGGATGCGTCGGTCTGGATAAAGTCTTCGTAACCCTCAATCCCCAATCCCGACCGGCCCAATGCGCTGACAATGCCTGAGGTCACCGTTTGCCCTAAGCCGAAAGGATTGCCGATGGCAACCACAAAGTCACCCACCTGCAACTGCGAAGAATCGGCCACCGGAAGTTCAACCAGATTTTTTGGTTCGACCTTAATAACCGCAATATCCGATTCCGAATCGGCACCAATGAGTTTGGCGTTCAATTGCCTAGCGTCACTAAGGGTCACTTGGATTTGGTCCGCCTTGTCAATCACATGATTGTTAGTGATGATATACCCATTTCTGGCATCGACAATCACACCCGAACCTAAACTGGATGTTTCGCGATGGTGCGGCATATTGGGGATTTCAAAGAAACGCCGGAAGAACGGGTCACGCATCAAAGGATTTTCGGCAACCTCGATTTTGGTTTTTGTCGAAATATTGACCACGGCCGGAGTCGCTTTTTTCAACATTGGAGCGAGCGATGGCAGAGCCTGACCGTCAACACTCAGTGGCCATGCAGCCCAAACTGGTTGTCCAATCAACAAGATGGTGGATACCACTAGAAATGCCGGAAAGAGCCTCAACATTAGCATATTCGATACCTCGACGGATTTTTTCACAACGGGACAAACCGCCAACAGTTTGTTCGACGGCTGTTTGAGGATATAAAGTAAGGGTTGGAACGGAATAATAAAAGGGGGGGTCAATGCCACTAAGGGCATTTCTGAATTTACCTGACCGGCTCCCCCCTTTGCAAAAGGGGGGTTAGGGGGATTCCTTACCGAACAAAGCGAAAGATGATCGACTCGACTTCTAAAACCGTGCTAGTCTATCCATAGCACAGAAGAAACTTGCGGAAACCGGGAGATCGGACTACTTGATCTTGCCCTCTTTGTACATCACATGCTTACGGACCACAGGATCGAATTTCTTCATTTCCAATTTTTCCGGCTTGGTGCGCTTGTTTTTAGTTGTGGTGTAGAAATGACCGGTGCCAGCACTGGAAATCATTTTGATTTTATCACGCATGATATTGTCTCCTATTGTTTTAGATGCTGGCGCCGCGTTTGCGAATGTCGCCCAACACAGCATCAATGCCCTTCTTGTCGATGATGCGCAGGCCATGGCAGGATACGCGCAGACTTATCCAGCGTTTTTCGCTCTCGACCCAGAAGCGCCGCTCATGCAGATTTGGATTGAAAATTCTTTTTGTCTTGTTGTTAGCGTGCGAAACGTTATTGCCTACAATACGTCGCTTGCCTGTTACCTGGCATTCTCGTGACATGGTTTACCTCGGGTTTAGTGCCGCCCAGCGGGGGTTCATCAAACATCACTTTATAACTGATTTTGAGTTTTTCTGTCAAGAGCCGTAATATGATGTTATTTTTGAGGCAACAACTATGACTTTAAAACTTGGCGTCGTCATGGACCCTATCCGCGCCATCAACATCAAGAAAGACACGACATTCGCCATGCTGCTGGAATCCCAGGCGAGGGGCTTCGAACTCTGGTACATGGAACTAAACGACCTTTACTTGCAAGACGGTCGCACACACGCCCGTAGGCGGAAGTTGGAAGTCGCTCGCGACCCGTCGAACTGGTTTGCCTTTTTGGACGAGCGGGATGCGCCACTGGACGAACTGGATGTGGTGCTAATGCGCAAGGACCCCCCATTCGACCAAGAATATATTTACACCACTTATTTGCTGGAATGCGCCGAAAGCCGTGGGGTATGCGTTATCAACAAGCCGCGTTCGCTACGCGATGCCAACGAAAAACTGTTCACCGCATGGTTTTCACATTGCTGCGCTCCGACTCTAGTGGCGCGCGAAGCAAGCCGATTCAAGACTTTTCTGCACGAACAGGGTGAAATTGTGTTGAAACCTCTGGACGGCATGGGCGGTGCGTCGATATTCAGGGTGGCAGAAAACGATCCCAATTTGAGCGTCATCCTAGAAACCATGACCCAATATAATACCCGCTTCGTGATGGCGCAGCGTTATTTGCCGGAAATTGTGGACGGAGACAAACGCATCCTAGTGGTCAATGGCGAAGCCGTGCCTTATTGCCTTGCCCGCATTCCGCAACCGGGAGAGAGTCGCGGCAATCTCGCCGCCGGGGGGCGTGCCGAGGGGCGCGAACTGACCGCCCGCGACCGCTGGATTGTCGAACAGGTAGGGCCGACCTTGCGCGAAAAAGGCTTGGTTTTTGTCGGTCTGGATGTGATAGGGGATTATTTGACCGAAGTCAATGTCACCAGCCCCACCTGTGTGCAAGAGTTGGACAAGCAGTTTGGCTTGAATATCAGCGCGATATTGTTGGATTACTTGCAGTCCGTACTGGGCTGGCGATCTTGATTGGTTGAATCATGCCTGTCAATTTGACCCGCCATGGCCGTCTGCTGTTAGCACTACTGTTGGCTGGCCTACTTCACGCTGGGCTAATTCTTGGCATTAGTATCAATAGGCCCAGACCCAACGAAATCGATAAAACCCTAGATGTCATCCTAGTCGTCAATCACTCCCTGGCGCCACCAGCGAAGGCGGATTTCTTGGCTCAGTCGCCACAGAAAGGCGGCGGCGAGTCCAAAAAGAGGACACTGCCCAAGGCGACCCCCAAGCTGGCAGCACCGATTGAACCGAAAGTGGCTCTAACACCCCGCAAGAGCCTCAAGGAAGAGACTGAGGATACACCAACGAAGCACAATGAGATGGCATTGCCTGAACCAAGGACTGAGAAGCCTATAGCCGATAAAAAAACTGTCGCGGAAGAGAACCTCGAAAGCAGCCCCAATTCAGTATTGCAGGTTCCCAAATCGGACAAGAAAACCGTAGGGGGTGTAGCCCACAAAACGGCTATCGAGCCAGTTTCAGAACCCCCGCGGCTTTCCTCAGCCCTACTGAGCCAGCAGATTGCCGAAGTGACCACGGAGTTCAACAAATCGAGGGAAGACCAAGCAAAACTGCACAGGATGGTTTACATTAACTCGGTGAATGCCCACAAATATCATGCCGCAGCCTATGAAGCCGCTTGGCAGGAAAAGGTCGAACAGATCGGCAACCTCAATTACCCTGAAGAAGCGCAAAAGCAAAATTTAAGCGGAAGTTTGTTGCTGGCCGTGGGTATCAAGGCAGATGGGAGCATCTACAGTATCATAGTGAGGCAATCTTCGGGCGAACCGGTATTGGACGAGGCAGCGCAGCGCATAGTCAGGCTGGCCGCACCGTTCGCTGCGTTTCCCAAAGAGTTACAAGAAGAAGCCGATGTATTGATAATTACACGCACATGGCTGTTTTCAGCAGATAATCGCCTCGAAACCGGCAATTAAGCATTTTGGGGCTTGCAGGCTTAGTCCTCTAGGCAGATACTAATCAACATGATCGAACAAACAGACAACCTAACCAATCATTTCCTGATCGCCATGCCCGGCATGGCCGACCCGTTTTTCGCCAAGACGGTGACTTATCTTTGCCAGCATAATCGTGACGGTGCCCTGGGCATCATCATCAACCGGCCGTCCGAGTTGACTCTAGGCGACATCATGCAGCAAATGAACATTGAAATCAGTGCCGAAGAAGTGGGAGGAATACCCATTTATTTCGGTGGGCCAGTGCAGCCCGAACGTGGTTTCGTCCTGCATGAACCCTGTGGGCATTGGGATTCAACACTGCAAGTGGCCCCCACTATTTCCTTAACCACCTCGCGGGACATTCTCGAAGCCATCAGCGTAGGCAAGGGACCGCGCAAAAGCTTAGTGGCCTTGGGCTACGCCGGTTGGGGGCAGGGGCAATTGGAGCGCGAAATGGTGGAGAACGCATGGCTGAGCTCACCCGGCGACCAGTCGATCCTATTCAATGTGGCTTCCGCCTCGCGCTGGAAAGCGGCGGCTGAGTTGATGGGCATCAACATTTCGCTATTAACCTCGCAGGCGGGGCATGGGTGAACATTCCCGGCCTTATGCGTATCGCTCCCAAAATTCGGAGATGGTATCGAAACTTTCATGTGGGGTGGGGAGTTTTTGCAGAAGATGCGACCAGAGTTCGACAGAAAACTGGGAAGCCTACACAATATAAAAGACAACACGGTGTTGATGCGGGCCATGGCTCGTCTCAAAACCTTTCAGACTGATTGGCGGCAGTGGTGGGTGGATGCGCTGGTGTTTGATGCTTTGATTCGCCAGATTTCCAAGCTGCAAAGTCGGCAGGATTCAAGGGCTACCCGGCTTTTCCGCTGCATAGACAGGAAATTCGTCAAGGTGTGGTTGAAGCGCTGATGCGCCGGTTGCCACCCCGCAAACGCGAGGACTTTGCCAAGTATTTAGCCCAACACGGTCTCCCTGCCCCTTTTCAGCATTCTGATTTTGCGCTGTTGGGGTATACCGGTGCGCGATTGCCTAGCGACGGTTTCGCTTTAGTGCCTGAATTCCCTCCAGATGAACTACCCTGTGATTATTTAACCGAAGTCGCGGGTTTGCGTCATGTGTTCAATGGCGATATAGCTTTAATTAACGTTGGTGATTCGGTGTTTTTTGTAACCGACAAGGACAATGCCATTGATGCCGATGCGTTGACGGTTGTTTGTAAGGGCCATATGATTGGTTATGTCAACCGCGCACTCAAGAATACTGTCCGGTATATGGTCACCTACTTACTAGCCTCTTTTATCAGCCAGCTTTAGCGCTGCCTGATAAGCCAACTCTTTTCTAGCCCCGGTGATTTTCGCCGTCAGTGAGGCGGCGGTTTTCACCGAGCATTCTTCCAATAATAGCTTGAGTACACGTGTCTGTTCCGAAGTCAGTTGTTCATTATGATTGTGTTGTGGTGCGCCTTCGAGCAACACCACGAACTCGCCCTTTTCCATGTTCGGGTCGGACTCGACCAAGATGGCAGCTTCTTCGACTTTGCATCTGAGGAAGGTTTCGTGTAGCTTGGTCAATTCGCGGGCGATGACGATGCGGCGTTGCGGAGGAAAAACACTGGCGATATCTTTGAGGAACTCCAAAACCCGATGGCTCGACTCATAGAAAATAAGCGTACCCGAATTATCCGCCAAGTTTTGCAAAAGGGTGCGTCGTGACGATGAGGTGCGCGGAGGAAAGCCTTCGAAAGCGAAGCACCCGGTTGGCAATCCGCTGGCGGAAAGTGCCGCAACCAAGGCACAAGCTCCTGGAACTGGCACTACGCTCAAATTGCGCTCAATCGCCAGCCTGACCAAAGGGAAACCGGGATCGTTTATCAAGGGAGTGCCCGCATCGGATATCAACGCCATTGACTCACCCTTTTCCAATCTGTCCAATAGCTTGGAAGATGCGGTATCTTCGTTGTGTTCGTGCAAGGCGGCCAAAGGCTTGATGATGCCGTGGCGTTCCAGCAAGGGCCGACTGTGGCGGGTGTCCTCGCAAGCGATGAAATCGACACCTTGCAAGACCGCAACAGCGCGAAAACTTAAGTCAGCCAGATTGCCGATAGGTGTCGCGACTAGGTATAGTATGCCTTTAGGATTTTCCGGCACAATTCCACCTCATAACTTGATAAATAATTTTACTCATATGCCCAAAGCCAATTTGCTGTTGATCTTAAGCCTCATCCTCCTGTTGACCGGCTGTGCCGGGCAATCGACACGCCATCGCGACACGCCGATGATAGCCGAGGCGAGCGAACGTTTCCGTAACGGCGATTATGCTGGTGCCTCGCAAATCTATCAGCGCCTTGCCGAAAATTCCAACGACGCGGATTATTACCGCTTGCTGGCAGCCGATGCTGAATTGCGGGCAGGCAATGACCGTGCGGCCCGTGCCCTGCTCGGGGCGATCAACTCGGACGAGTTGGAGGAGGGCGACCGGCAACGCTACGCCCTGCTTCGTGCGCGCCTGGATTTGAACCAAGGCAATGCGCGGGAAGCCATGGCCCGTTTGGATGGCATTGATTACCAGAAGCTGACCTCGCCCTTGCGTTCCCATTATCACATATTGCGCGCATCCGCTTACAATCAGTTGGGTGACATGCTGGAATGTGCGCGTGAACGGGTGTATTACGGACAGTTGACCGAAAATCCCGAAGCCACTCAAAAAAACAACGAGGCTATTTTCGACGCGCTAAACCGCCTACCCTATAAGGTTCTGACCGATCTGCTACCCAGCACCCAAGGCACCCTAGGCGGGTGGATGGCTTTGGTGATCGCCCAGCGCAGCCCTGAGGCAAACCGGACACAGGCATTGCAAATCTGGCGGGCTGCTTATCCTGGTCATCCGGCAAATGGCGCGTTTGTCGAGGGTTTAATGGCCAAGAAAGCCAAGTCAGTGGAAATCACTCCGTTGAAATCCCCGGCGGTAGAATCTGCGGCCCCCGTTCCCGCTCCCATAATACCCGTGCCGGTTCAGGTTACACCCGCACCGCCGCCCCAAGCTTCTGCGCCGGTCCCCGCACCTGCCCAAATGACCCCAACGGCGAGTGGTTTCATTGGCGTCATGCTGCCGTTGACCGGAGCCTACGCGCAGGCTGCCCAAGCCGTCCGTTCGGGAATATCGGCGGCTTGGAACGCCGACACCAATCCAAGCCGCTCCGAGTTGCGCTTCGCCGACACCCAAGTAGCCGATTTGGGTGCAATTTATCGGAAGTTTGTCGATGATGGTGCGAAATTTGTCATTGGACCCTTGCTTAAAGAAGAGGTGGCTGTACTGGCGAGGAGCGGGAATTTCACTGTTCCCGTGCTGGCACTCAACCAAGCATCAGAAGCCAACAATCGCGATGGTCTCTACCAATTCGCATTGACACCCGAGCAAGAGGTCGAGCAGTCTGCCAGTCTTGCTTGGTTCGATGGCCGGCAGAACGCGCTATTGCTTGCCCCGGCATCGGCCTTTGGTCAGCGCATGATCAATCATTTCAGTGACTATTGGAAATCCCTAGGAGGGAAAATCTCCAATATAAAGACTTACCAGCCAGGTGCGGCGGACTATTCCGAGACTGCAAAACGTTTGCTGTCTAACGCGGCGGGGGGGGCCGATGCCGCCTCAGCAAGCACAACTCCACCTGAATTCATCTTCATGATCGCCGACTCACGGGACGGACGACTGCTCAACCCACATATCGAAAACCAAGAGTCCATTCGCATTCCTGTCTATGCAACTTCCCTAATCTTCAACGGACAGCCTACCGCGCCACAAAACGCCGATTTGTCTAAGGTGACGTTTTGCGACAGTCCTTGGCTTTTAAACAGCGATACCGGAGTGCTGTCACGGCAAGCCATGCGCACTGTGGCCGAACAAACGCCCGAGGTTTACCTGCGTCTGCTACCCATGGGGATTGACGCCTACCAGTTGAGTCAAGAGCTAAATCTTCTAAAAGGCGGCTTGCAAAGCCAATTCCCAGGGGCAACCGGCGTATTGACGCTACGGGGCAATAAGGTAAACCGCCAGCTTCATTGCGCACAGTTCGTAGACAACAGCTTGCAACCGCTAGGCATCGCACCGATACTTCAGCCTAGCACATCATCGCTTGCACCGTGATGCTGTTCCAGAAAGAACCCAGCGCAGCGCACCTGACTGCGGGACAGCGGGCTGAAGATTGGGCCTTGGCTTTTCTCCAAACCCAGGGCCTAGCGCTGGTGGAAAGGAATTATCGCTGCCGGGGTGGTGAAATCGACCTTATCATGCGGGATGGCGGTAAGATCGTCTTCGTAGAAGTGCGTTATCGGGCCAATGATAGCTTCGGCGGGGCACTAGCCAGCGTTGGCACCCGCAAACAGGCACGATTGATCCACGCAGCATCCCATTACCTTGCGACTAAGCACATTGACCGCCCCACACGTTTCGATGTGGCAGCGGTTTCGCCAGACCAAGGCAAGCTTGCGTTACAATGGATCAAAGATGCTTTCCAGACGGGATAAACATAGGGGCGGGTTCCAAACCCGCCCAACATTCATGCAAATTGGTTTGCACCCCAAAAGATGAAAGCGATACCAAGTAGGGTACGCTGTGCGTACCTCCAAGGGCTTGCAGTGGTACGCACAGCGTACCCTATTTGGATAACGTACTTTCATGGCAATCGGCCACGCATCAAGGGCAGCTTTAGAACCCGCCCCTACGAATATTCCACGATTAATTTGAATGACCACTAACCACAATGACACTGCAAGAACGTATCCACCAGCATTTCACTGACAGCCTGCAAACCGGACAGGAAGCACTGGCCAATTTGTCGGAATTGATCGAAATCGCCGCCACCAAAATAGCCCAAGCCCTAATCAACGACGGCAAGATTCTGGTTTGCGGAAACGGTGGCTCAGCAGCGCATGCTCAGCATTTTTCCTCGAAAATGCTCAACCGTTACGAGCGTGAACGGCCTAGTCTGCCTGCCATTTCGCTGACTTGTGATACCTCGACTCTCACCTCTATCACCAACGATTATCAGTACGACGAAGTTTTTGCCAAGCAGATACGTGCCTTGGGGCATGCTGGCGATATTCTGTTAGTGTTCACCACCAGTGGCAACTCGGCTAATATTCTCAGCGCCGTCACGGCTGCCCATGATCGCGATTTGACCGTCATCGCCCTGACTGGCCGTGATGGCGGAGCCGTGGCACCGCTTTTGAATGACAGTGACATCGAGATTCGCATTCCCAGCCCAACCACCGCCAGGGTACAGGAGACCCATCTCATTATCTTGCATTGCTTGTGCGATCTTATCGACCATCAATTATTCGGTGAATAATCAATGGCTCTGACAGACGAGTTCCTCGCCCACCTGCGACAAGCGTTTCCGGTTGGCACGGTCTACAGCGACCCGGCAGACTGCTGGGCCTACGGCTGCGATAACTCCAAAAAACACGCCATGCCCGATGCGGTGGTTTTTCCCGTCAACCATCAAGAAGTTTTAGCGGTGGTGCGTCTGTGCAACGAATACCGTGTCCCGCTGACTCCACGCGGACGCGGCACCGGCACCACCGGGGCGGTCATACCGGTAGAGGGTGGCTTGATGATGTCGCTGGAACGCATGAACCGAATCATCGAACTTGCCCCGGACAATCGATTCGCCGTGGTGGAACCGGGATTGACCAACCAAGCGTTGCAAGATGCGCTTAAACCCTTGGGTTTCTTTTGGCCGCCCGATCCTACCAGTGCCGCCTATTGCAGCATCGGCGGCAATCTCGCCTACAATTCCGCAGGGCCACGCGCGGTAAAATACGGCACGCCTCGTGACAATATATTTGGATTGCGGGCCGTCACAGGCGACGGGCGCGAACTGCGCACCGGGGTCTACACCAGCAAAGGGGTGGTGGGCTTGGACCTGACCCGGCTCATCGTTGGTAGCGAGGGGACATTGGCGATCATCACCGAAGCCACCCTCAAGTTGACCCCGCTCGCCGAGTCTGTGCGCACCATGCGCGCCGTTTACGCCAGTGTCGATGCCGCTACCCGCGCCATCGCCCGCATCATGGCCCGTCCGCCTGCCCCTTGCGCACTGGAATTCATGGATGCCAATGCCATTGAGATGATCCGCCAGTATTCCGATGTCGAATTGCCCACCGGGGCTGGGGCTTTGCTGATGATCGAAGTCGATGGGCCGTTATCTGGGCTAGATGCGGCGGTCGCGGCAATCGAACAATCAGCCAGGGTTGAAGGCCTGTTGGATTTCCGCATCGCCCATAATAAAGACGAGGT
>Ga0208496_1000518_pt1 | contig 14035 bp, 12 predicted proteins | sample CryBogmetaGMA2M_FD_184552 | JGI IMG/M metagenome (GOLD analysis project Ga0208496, IMG submission 184552) | Freshwater microbial communities from Crystal Bog, Wisconsin, USA - MA2M (SPAdes) | ecosystem: Environmental > Aquatic > Freshwater > Lake | place: Crystal Bog, Wisconsin, USA | collected... | reverse complement strand
CACACGTTACTTGTTACGTTATATTTTTCTGCAAGGCCATTCACACAATTGATGGTTTGATTGAGTGTTCTTTACTATTTTTCTTTGTTAAGATAAAAATGAATATCCCAAGAATTAAACAAGATCTAGTTATTGTTGAAGAAGGCCCTACTAGCATGGGTGCTTATGTTCCCGATCTTCCAGGTTGCATAGCTGTAGGTGAATCACGCGAGGAGGCTGTGCAACTTATTCAAGAAGCCATTGAATTTCACCTTGAAGGGATTAAGGAGGAAGGCCCTGCGTTTCCATTCCCTCATTCATCCAGCGAATTCGTGGAGTTTCATCTTTGAACAATACTGACACCCTCAACCAACTCGCGGCGGTGTTGGAAGAACGCAAATCCCAATCTCCGCAACAATCCTATGTCGCTAGCCTGTATGCCAAGGGCTTGGACCACATCTTAAAAAAAATCGGCGAGGAGGCGATCGAAACGGTCATCGCCGCCAAAGATGGCGAACCCGACAAGATCGTCTATGAAATGGCCGATCTGTGGTTTCACTGCATGGTTCTTTTGGCACAGCAGGGTCTAGGGCCGGAAGCGGTTACCGCCGAATTGCAACGCCGCTTTGGGCTATCGGGTTTGGAAGAAAAAGCATCGCGAAAATGATCTATCAAGCTCCCAATTTTCGGCTACCCCCTGCCCCTCTTTTTCAAAGTGGGGTAGACATTTTCGGAAATGCTCTTAAGCTCTCCATTTTCCTGCTCTATATCTACCTGTTCCCGGCAAACACGCTGGCTGAAGGTCCACATCAAGCCGCCGTCGCCAGTGCCAACCCGCTGGCAACGGCTGCGGGGTTTGAAATATTAGACCAAGGAGGCAATGCTTTCGATGCGGCGGTTGCTGTCTCGGCAGCCTTGGCGGTGGTCGAGCCATCCGGTTCAGGGCTTGGCGGCGGGGGATTCTGGCTGCTAAAACGGGCATCCGACGGCAAGGAGATCATCATTGACGGACGTGAAACCGCGCCTTTGGCCTCCCATGATGCTATGTATCTGGATGCACAAGGCAACCCTATCCCCAATCTTTCTTTGGATGGCGCATTAGCGGCGGGCATACCCGGTATGCCCGCCGGTTTGGCGCATCTGGCAACAAAATACGGGCATCTTCCCCTATTGAAATCTTTAGGCCCAGCCATCCGCCATGCCGAATTCGGGGTCGATTTGGGGGAAACCTTTTTGCGGGCGGTGAAAATCAGGGAAGCTACCCTGCAAAGCTTCCAAGCTTCGGCGGATATTTTCCTTGATCATGCAGCTACTCCGAAAATTGGATTTCGCTTAGTGCAAAAAGATTTGGCGGGAAGCCTCAAGCGTTTGGGACGACTGGGCCATGATGGTTTTTATCGGGGCGAAACTGCCAGCAAGTTGGTGGAAGCGGTACGCAAGGCTGGCGGCATTTGGACACACGAAGATTTGGAAAGGTATCGAGTCATCGAACGTCAACCCGTGGTGGCAGAATACCGAGGCATTCGCGTGGTCAGTGCCCCGCCGCCTTCAAGTGGTGGCATCGCCTTGTCGGAAGCCTTGAACATCCTTTCCGCTTACGATCTGGAACACACCGCCCCGATTACCCGTCAACATCTCATAATCGAAGCCGAGCGCAGGGCATACCGCGACCGTGATCACTATTTGGGCGACCCTGACTTCATCAAAATCCCACTAAAGCAACTGACCAGCCCAGACTACGCAGCCGGATTGCGCGTTGCGATCAGGACTGACCGGGCAATGCCCAGTGAAAACCTGAGCGACAATGTGGCCCCAGCCTCGCAAGGCGACAACACCACCCACTTTTCTATTATTGACCGTCAGGGCAACCAAGTTGCGGCTACCCTTAGCCTCAACCAAACCTTGGGTTCGGGCTTCGTCGCCGAAGGTACAGGCGTGTTGTTGAATGATCAAATGGACGATTTTGCCGTCAGCCCCGGTCAGCCGAACTCATACGGACTAGTCGGCGGCAACCCCAATAAAATCGAACCGGGTAAACGGATGTTATCCAGCATGTCGCCGACCTTCTTGCAAACCCGTGACCGTATCGCCATTTTGGGGACACCCGGCGGCAGCCGGATTATCTCCATGGTACTGTTGGCCATCCTTGATTTTGCCGAAGGCCATGGGGTCCGGTCTTGGGTTTCCCTAGGGCGATTCCACCATCAATACCTCCCTGATCTAGTTGATTACGAACCAGGCAGTTTAACCGAGGAACAGATTCAAGCATTGCAAAAGCTTGGCCATAAACTCAAGCCTACCCCGAAGCCTTACGGCAACATGCAAGCCATTTTATGGGACAAGCCCAATAGGCAATTGGAAGCGGCCAGCGACCCGCGTGGTGAAGGCGCAGCTTGGGTGGGCAAGTAAATTGAGCGAGGTCCTTGACAACGGCGTTATAACGAAGTAAGTTTCAACCAAAAAACATGGCGAGAATCTCCCGCTTACCAATCACCCGGACGAGTTCCCGAACAGAGCAATATACAAAGAAAAGTACAACGAGCCACATGTGGATTAACCAAAAATGTGGCCAGACAACCTCCTCCATTAAATGACTATGGGCTTGCGCAAGGCTTTCGGTTTTCATCAGCAGCGGAGCGATATGCTCCACATAGCGAAACAGCATCGTGGCAATAAAATAGATGGATGTTTTCCATGCCACGTTATACATCAGAGGTTTGTCTGGAAAACGGTTGACAAACCGAAGCATATCCGTCAACAAAACGACTTTGCCAACAATTAGCGCACCAATCAAGGCATTGGCCCAGCCAGAAAATGGGACGTTATATTCCTTTAAAATTAATTGCTTGCTTATAGCCATCAGGCAGAATGTGATAAAAAAGAAAATGGTTGGCGGAAGCAGGGATAAAAACTCATGTTTAAGTTTGTTTAGTATATACAAAGCTGGCTTCCCCTCTGTTGTTTAGTTCAAAATTACCCAATATTCTTATTCATGGCAACCTAGCCTACCTCCACAGGCACATCCTCGCGTGCGCCCCATTCCGTCCATGAGCCATCGTACACCGCAACAGACTCATTGCCGAGCAAATATAAACCCAGTGCTAAGATAGATGCAGTGACTCCTGTGCCGCAGGTGGTGACAACGGGCTTGGCGGTGTCTATATCGGCCTGCCGGTACAGCGCTTCAAGTTCCGGCACGGGTTTCAGGCAGAAACTAGTTTCGTCCGATAAGGTTTTGTAAGGCAAATTGCGGCTACCGGGCATATGGCCGCCACGGACACCCGGCCTTGGTTCCGGTTCTGTGCCATGAAAACGGCCAGGACCACGGGCATCTAGGATTTGTGCATTCGGGTGAGCAAGTAGGGTTTTAACTTGTGAGAGATCGTACACCAATTCCCGGCGAAAATCGGCTATGAAGCTTTTTGGCTGAGTTTGTACTGGCTCCGCATCCACAGGTCGATTTTCTCGCCGCCAGCGCGCCAATCCACCGTCCAGCACCACCACTTGGGTATGGCCGAAGACACGGAAAGTCCACCAGACACGGGCCGAAGCCATGAAAAAATTGCTGTCGTAGGCAATCACTAAGGTATCGTTGCCAATACCCATCCTACCTACCGCTTCGGCAAATTCCTCCGGGCTGGGCAGCATGTGGGGCAGGTTCGTGGAATGGTCGGCGACCGCGTCAATGTCAAAGAACAACGCGCCGGGAATATGGCCTTGCCGGTATTCGGCTTTTGCATCGCGGTTTTGGTTGGGCAGGAAAAAACTGGAATCCAGCACTACAATATCGGTTGAGCCTAGATGTTCTGCCAGCCATGAGGCGCTGACTAAAGGATGTGTTTTTTCGGCTGTCATGTATTCTTCGTCCTTTTCAGCTTAGGGTTTGTGGATTGGGTTATGAGTTCATGAATATACTGCTCGTCCAATGTTTGGGTGTTCTATACAAAATACCGCAACAGCAATTCCAATATTTCTAGCGAGGTATCCACACCAGCATATGAAATTTATCTAAATAATCACAGCAGTCCTTGCCGTTGTGCCTCATACCAAACGAACGGCGATGTTTTACGAAGGTGATCTGAGTTAATGTTATTTCGCGCATAGTCCTCAAAATGTCTAGCTCTTATATCTCTATTGACGCTGCTGTCGAGTTTCAACCGTTCGATGGTAAGCTTGGCATCGCAAACAAAGTTGCCTGTTATTTCAGGGTTGACGAAAATTCGACCACTTGCCAGTTCTAACTGGAACATATCCGCTGGCAGAGTAAACGGATCAAGCACATCATCAAATGCTCTCTTTCTTGCATTCATTACCATGCAAGCTAGCCGATAATTACTCCACTCGTAGATCAAGCCTGAATGGGACGACTTGGCAACAAAATGATCCGTAGTTACCGCCCCGGTTGCGCGTTCTATATAGACAGCAAGATAAGCACATATTCCTTTATAACTCTTGTGCAAATCATCTAAGCATTCTCTCCAATACGGATGTGGATTAGTATTACTTGGCAAGGGTACAGTTAGATTGATATTGTTCTTTTTTAGCCAAGCCAGCCCAGGTTGCCGGACTTTTTCATCAAACTTTGCAGGTTGGGGTTGAGGAGTCACAGGAATCATTTCAGCCATCCTTTTTTTTCAGCTATAAAACGCCAGCGGACCCAAAATGGGTCTGTGTCGCCAAGCAGTCCAAGCAGTTTTTTGTGTAGCCCTTTAGCTTGGGCTTTGCTGAAAGATTTATCGCTCATGGCAATGGCCGCCTCTTCCAATGCTTGTTCGGCCATTTTTGAGCGTCCACCACTTTTCATTTGGTCGAAAGTTTCGCTCATTAGCCAAGTGGCAGCATCGCCATAACGGAAAAAATCAAGTTGATTCAACACAACTTCACCCGTAGCGAGCGCGTCTAGATGAAATAACTTATCTTTGTCTGATTCGAATACAGTTTCCGCCGATGCCATGACCAAAGGCGAATGTGTTGATAGAATGTATTGAACATCAGTCGTTTGCTTTAGTGAATTTGACAATATTCCGCCAACTTCCATAAGCGCGGGCAATATTGCCCTTTGCCAAAATGGATGCAAATGGGCTTCAAGTTCGTCAATCATTATGACCATGCGCCTTTGCGGGGTGAGACCTGACATTTCTGATGCTGTCAAATGCTCTTGCCAAGCCCATACAATAAAATAAGCCAAGGTTACGATTCTACGCACTCCTGCCGATGCATAGACTATAGGAACCTCTCCGTAGGGATGGATAATTGTCGGAATATCATAGCTATTGCCTGGTATTCGGGTTGGCTCCCCCGGCTTTAGCTCACCTAAGTCAGAAGGTGAAAAACATTTCAGCACAGCCTTGAATACCTCATAGCAAGCATATCGTTTGGGACTGCTTTGCCAAATCACCCAATCAAGAACTAGACCACGGATACGTCCGGGAGAAGCCCCTCCCCAAAAGACCTCTTCCCTAGTTATTGCGATACTTTTATTGTTTACTTGATTATGGCTTTTTTGTCCAACAGGATCCCAAACTGCGTAAGAGCCATCCACTCGTGCGTAAACGATCAGTCCAGCAATCACTGGTCGCTTATCCAATTGCGGCCACGATAGTGATTTCCAATCGTAAACTATATGTTCTCTGGGAAAAGTTGATTGCTCGCTTGCGATTTCAAAGATAATTTCGACAGGTTGCTTGTTTTGAGTAGGAGCCTGTTCATGGATAATGCTTCGATCCTGCCCCGGATGAAGGGGTTGTTCAGTCCAAGTTCCAGTCAAAGCCCACCAAGCTGTTTCCAGTAAAAATGACTTGCCTAAGCCGTTGTCCCCTGTAATGATATTTAATCTTTTTGCTGGCTCAAATTGGAAGATTTCAGCCGGACCTAGTCTGCGCGTTTCGAGATAGGCTAAAGTACCCCCTTCATCGGGATCAACGTCAGGGGCTTTGGGAAGTCCCAATTCTCGCCAATCTGTTTTACTTGCTTGAAAAATAGCATTATGGTCTATATCTGATTGCAAAGCAATTTCAAATAATGTTGATTGCTCTTCGGAATTTATCTTGAAATCTTCAAAAAATTGGTTGATAACGGCTTGGAAGGTTATATTGTCGGGCCATTCCCTCTCTCGATAAAGCCAAACCGCTAAATCAAAGGTTGGCAATTTTTTTCTGTTAATTTTTTTCTTGAGCTTTTCAATATAATCTAATTCCCAACCCCATTCACGAGACCCTGTTTTATGCAAGAAAACAATTGCGAATGTTTGAATATTGATTGATTGGAGTCCGCTAGCAGGATAGTCAGGTCTCAACCAATGAGCTATTGACTTGAATGGTTGATAAAAATAATTTGAACGCGAATCAATTCGATGATACTCTTGCATAAATTTTTTTGTTTCTGTATCCAATGGAAAAACAATGGTTTTTCCAACTGGCAATTCATGCTTTTTACAGACCAGAAAAGTAATCCCAAAAAAAGGATGCACATGTTTTCTTAACACAGTTATCGAATAAGCTATTTGTCGAGCTGTGAAAAACATAGTTTTATCGCTCGCGCAGTTGATTAACCGAATATAAACAAAACTCTTTGCTTAGTTCAATACCAACTACGGGATGCCCCATTGAAAGAGCTACCCTCGCAGTTGTCCCGCTGCCTAAAAACGGATCGAGTACGGTTCCTCCTGGAAGGCAACCTATCTTCAAACAACGTTCGACTAATGCATCTGGGAAAGGCGCAGTGTCCAGGCTATTCTGGGCTTTTGGTTTCGCAGCAATAGTCCACATATCTTCATCGACCTTTTGTTCTATCAAAGGTTTTTTGTCAAAATAATATTTCCTACTCTTGGCCAGAATGAATACATACTCATAACTCCGCCTAGGGCGATCATTTACATGTTCTGGTAAGCATTTATCACGATGCCAAATAACAGAACTTCGCAGCACCCAACCTCGCGCTGCTAAATCAATGGCTACTCGCCAAGGTACACCAATCAATGATTTTCTTTGCAAGCCAATTCCCAAGCCGCCAGATTTGTCCACTGCCCGCAAACCAAAGCGACGTTTGGCACTTTTCTTATCTTTACCCTGTGATTCGCCTTTTCCAGAATAATAAGTATCCCCAATATTAAGGAAAAGCAAGCCATCGTCGCGCAAAACTCGCATTACATAATCCATCACTTTACCTATGGCTGCAACATAGTCATCTACGGTTTCTTCCAAACCTATTTGGCCCAATACATGGTAATCCCTCGGCCAAAAATAGTGTGGAGAAGTGACTGCGCAATGTATACTTGCATTTGATAGCTTCTGCAAGACAATATCTGCCTGCCCGTGGTAGACGCTCCAAGAAAGACCTGCTCTATTTTCACCATGCCATTCTGTTGGAAGAAGGGTCGATACGACCTCAGGCTATGGAAGACAGTCACCGGTATGAGATGCGAGATCATTGAGTAAATTCATTTTCTTATTCTAAGTTGAAATGCTCAAAAACGATAATTCGGTCCCTTATCATGGATGCAATAGAGTTGAAAAAAAATGAATTATAGCCCAGCAAACTTCAAAAATTGCGGTTCTTTGGGAATTCGCATGGTGACCGGCGACAGCCGCACACATGCCTTTGTCTTCACAGTGGGTAGGAACTTCCCAAGAACCGTTTTCCATGCGAATTCCCAAAGAGCCAAAATTGCTAGAATTATTAGTAGGTAGGAAAAATAACCAAGCAAACATTACCGTCATCACGTCCATGACAACCGCTCATCAACACAGGAAGTGGCTTGCTCCCAGATGGGCTTCATTTATACATAAATCACTCATGCCAACAAATTCACCAACACCTGCCTATAAACCCTGGCGAGGATATCCAAATCTTCCACCGGAACATGCTCGTCGATCTTGTGTATGCTGTCATTCAATGGACCCAATTCGACCACTTGCGCACCGGTCGGGGCGATGAAGCGTCCGTCAGATGTTCCGCCGCCCGTATCGGCAAGGGCGCGCTGGCCGACGACTTCAACCAAGGCATTTTGCACCGCCTCGATTAATTCAGTTTGCGTGGTCAGAAAAGGTGCGCCTGACAAACGCCAAGCCAGTTCGTAGTTCAGCCCATGCTTGTCAAGTATAGCGTGGACTCTGGATTTGAGACCCTCCTCTGTCGAAACAGAGCCAAAGCGGAAATTGAACAGCACTTCCAATTGACCGGGAATGACATTATCCGCGCCAGTCCCCCCATGGATATTGGAGACTTGGAAACTGGTGGGGGGAAAGAATGCGTTGCCTTGGTCCCAAACCTCGGCGGTGAGTTCCGCCAATGCCGGGGCAAAACGGTGAATCGGATTATCCGCTTTGTTCGGGTAAGCGACATGGCCTTGCACACCTAACACACGCAAGATAGCGCATAACGAACCGCGCCGCCCCACACGGATGGCATCACCCAAGCGATCAAAACTGGAAGGCTCGCCGACTAAGCACCAATCAATGACTTCTCCCCGAGACTTGAACACCTCGACCACTCTGGCCACGCCATCCCTGCCGTCGCCTTCCTCGTCGCTGGTGAGTAGCACGGCGATGGAACCCCTGTAGTTCGAATGTTCGGGAAAGAACGATTCCAACGCTGTGACCATGGCAGCGACACCACTTTTCATGTCCGCCGCACCGCGTCCATACAAAACCCCATCACGAATGCTTGGCTCGAACGGCGGTGAACCCCAATCTTCCGCCTGACCGGGCGGGACTACGTCGGTGTGGCCTAAAAACACAAACAACGGCGGGCTGCAACCCCGGCGCAACCAGATGTTTTTGGTTTTGCCAAAGTTGAACCATTCGGTTTTGAAGCCTAAAGGTTCCAGGCGGGCGGCTATCAGATCCATGCAGCCCGCATCGTTCGGAGTCACGGAACGGCAGCGGATCAGTTCCTGTGTCAGTGCCAAGGTTTCGCTCATAGTTCCCTCGAGTATTCTTCAGGAATAAACCCGATCAAGGTTTTAGTCCCTATTTCCAATACAGGTCGCTTGATGAGACTGGGCTGGGCCAACATCAACCCCAAAGCCTTGGCACGGTCAATGCTTTCTCGTTGGCTTTCTTCCAGCCTACGCCAACTCGTCCCGCGCTTGTTCAACAAGGCTTCCCAACCCAACTCGGCCTCCCAGCGTTCCAACCGGCCTAAGTCCAAACCGTCTTTTCGGAAGTCGTGGAAACGGTACTCTATGCCTTGTGCCTCGAGCCATTGCCGGGCTTTTTTAACGGTATCGCAGTTTTTAATGCCGTAAAGGGTGAGCATGCTACAGAGTTTTCAACATCGGATAGTTACTTGATAGGACGCATGGTTGTGCTAGATATTTTTATCAATCAAAGATTGCTTGAATATTCATTTTTAGGTCCATTTTAAAGATGAAAACGCTGTAATACCCGAAGCTGTAGCCTCCATGGGACTACCGACTGCAAAGCTGTCGTTCCGACAGGGCCTGCATTTTTATCTATTGTTAGAGTCAAATGGGAGCAGTATAACCAAACAAGTAATCATTTGAAATTAAAAAACGCTGTAACACTAAAAAAAAGCCCATGCCAAAATCGCATGGGCTTTAAGTAGGGGTTTGGGAAAGTTTAAACTTATTGAACCGTGATCGACTTCAGTTGTTTGGCTTCGGCAGTGACCTTCTTCCGCTCATCTTCAGGCAACGGAATCAGACCTTTATCGGCTAAATAACCTTCTTCACCAAAGGCTTTCTCACTGGTGAACTCGGCAACGTACTCGACGATTCCTGGAATCAAACCGATATGGCCTTTTTTCACATAGAAAAACAATGGACGCGCAATCGGATACTTGCCGCTGGAAATGTTCTCATAATTAGGTTCCACGCCTTCGACTGTGGCTGCCTTGACTTTATCCTTATTTTGCTCCAGATAGCTGTAGCCAAAGATGCCAACAGTGCTTGGGGTCGCACCCAGCTTTTGCAGGATAAGGTTGTCGTTTTCACCCGCCTCAATATAACCGCCATCTTGACGAACCGTCATACAAACGTTCTGGAAGAAATTCTTGTCGGAATCCTTCTTGGCTTTGAGCCATGCAAAACTTTGACAGCCGCCTTCCAAAGCCAATTCCGCCAAGGCATCACGAGTGCCGGAAGTGGGCGGAGGACCTAGCACCTCAATCTTGGTTTTTGGCAATTTAGGATTGATTTCATGCCAAGTCTTATAAGGATTTTCAACCAAGACTTCAGACTCTGGAGCGGCAGGGTCAGGAACCCGCTTGGCCAATGCCAAGTAAATTTCCTTTAGGGTGAGTTCGTATTTAATCTTGGATTTCGTCGAAAAAGCCAGGACGATGCCGTCAAAGCCGATTTTCACTTCGGCAATATCCTTGACGCCAGCCTTCTGACAAGCGTCAAACTCGGATTTCTTTATCGCACGGGAAGCATTGGAGATATCCGGGTGCGCAACCCCAACCCCACCGCAAAACAGCTTGAAACCGCCGCCAGTGCCAGTGGACTCAACTTTGGGGGTTTTGAACTTGCCGGCTTTGCCGAATTGCTCAGCTACCACAGACGAGAACGGATACACAGTGGATGACCCGACGATGCTCAGATAGTCGCGCCCCCCCTCGGCTTGGGCAGGTCCGCCCAAGCTTAAACCCAGCGCAGTCGTGCCGAGGATGATTAATTTCTTGTTCACATGACACCTCATAGTATTTATTTGAGTAGGAACCCAATCACCCAACGCCCGAAGTATTCTCCAGGCGTTGGTGGCAACAGCTTAGTAGTCTAAGCGTACGGCCATTTCCCAAATATCGGGGCTTAAACCGGTAAAGCAACCAATGGAAGCACTGGAACCTTGGGCGGGGAATGCACACTTTCCACCTGCGGCGCGCAAGGAATTATTGTTGTTGACGGCGAACACATGCACCCAGTTTGTCATGAAGCGAATACGCGGAGTAAGGTACCAGTTCACTGCCAAGGTGCCGGTGTTAATGCTACCTCCATTGATATGCAGAGTGTTCATGTCCATCAAATCATAGCGACCTGCGATTTCGAATGCCCCCCAGCCATCACCGCCGACGAAGTTATTTTTCGGTATCAAACGGTCCCAAGCGCCTCTCTTGACATCGTACGGGCGGTTCTCGCCCGTCAGGAACACGCCCCCTTGGACGGAAAAGCCTTGCAAGGTATCGGAGCCGGAATAGCCGTAGCCGGCGATCTGAGCCTGCATGTATTCGGCTGACATGTGTACCGGACCATAGGCACCGGCAAGTTCAGCACCGAACATCGCAATATTATTGACCTGCTTGACCGGCTTATAAGCTGTGCAAGTTCCCTTGATGGTGACCGCGCAGACCCTGGCTGAACTCAAGTTACCGGTGTTGATCCAATTGGTTCGATCCACGTCGGTGTTAGGTGCACTCTGATAAGCCCACCCGCCCGTTCTGAGCGTACCGTCGGCATTGTAATTATTGTTGACACTTCGCCAAGAACCCCACACACCCGTGTGGAGTACGCCGACATCCTTCTGGTAGAAGGGTGCCAACGTGCCTCGACCCACCACTTGATAGCTGGTGTCGCCACTGAAGGCATTGCGGTTGATGTTGGTGCCGTTGGGATTGGTGCCGCCTGCATTGTTTGTCTGACCTTGGGAATTTCCAGAGCTATTGCCGGGTCCGGGTGCGCCGACGGATTCCGTGGTCAAACCACCACGCACGGTGTAAGGCATTGCCCAGTCTTTGTCCAACGCAACCTTATTCCACGTTTCTGCGGTGATACCTAGCTGGTATTTGCTATTCGGACCTGCTTCAATAAAGGCGTTGTTGGGCAGCGAACGTTCGATGAAGGTCAGGTAATTATTGCTCATCACCGACTCCATCGACTTGCCTTCGTTCTGCTGTCCGACGGTGACTGCGAAGTTGGGGATGGCAATCCATTTCAAGTAGGCATCGGTGATGCCTTGCGTACCACCATTGTTGCGAGCCCAGTCGTACTCGAACCGATATTCGTAGTCCCTGAACATGACGCCTTCCGTGTAAATACGCGCGCGGCGGAAACCGACGCCGTTTGCGAGGTCGGTCCCATACGGCCCGTTGCCGTTCCAGTTGATTTGGCTATCCACCTGAATCCGCCCACCGATCTTGAAGCTGAAATCTTTGATGGGTTTGCCGTCTGGGCCTTTCACCTCCTTGTCCATGATTTCTTTACCATCTTTGTCCTTCTCTTTAACATAAGAGGTGATCTCAAGCCCACCATTATGGCCAAAGGTCACATGGGTTCCATCCATTGCGTTAGGCGCTTTTAGAACCGCCACAGGGGCCGCGGCAGGCGCGGCAGCAGTAACAACCGGTGTCGCGGCGAGCGATGGGTCTTTGCTGGTCAGAGTACTATACTGGGACTTGGTAATCGTGCCGTTCTTCGACAGGATTTCTAGCAGTTGGCTGCTGGCAAGACCTTCCTTGCCGAGCATGGATTTGTATTGGGTTTTATTGATTGAACCGTTTTTCAATAGGATATCGAGAAGTTCCTGATCGGCGGTGGAGGCATACGCTCCATTGCCGATCAAGGCCATGGCCAACAGCATGTTGACCTTATTGAATGATTTGCTTTTCACAGGAGCACCCGCAAGTTAATGTTGCAAAATTTTTACGATCTGTTGCTTACGCACAACGCGCACCGGTGCATTTTCTGAAAGTTTTGTTACAGTGTTATGAATTTTTTGAATGACATTAGATTTTTGTTGCCAGAAATATCGGTCTGGCGGTTGATGGGGTATCTGTTTGCGTGACATTTGCTGGAGTGCAAGGCTTGCCTTGCGAAAGCATTGCTGGCAAAAAAGCCCTGCACTTCAGGCTTTAATTCAAATACAGCCTAGATTCTGTGCATCACTTAATCGCAACGATTAAATAGGTTTCTTGTATTGGAAGCCGGAACCTAATCCCCTATACTAATGGCTTAGATTTTTTGCCTAAGCACGAGTAATGTCGGGCTTTTCGGTAACAACCCCAACAGAAACCCTAACACGCCCTTGAACCCGCATCTCGCCAAACTGCAACCCTATCCGTTCGAGAAACTGGCCAGCCTGAAACAAGGCATTACCCCGCCGGCTGACAAGCCGCACATTGCCTTGTCGATAGGCGAGCCGCAACACCCAACGCCAGCCCTGATCTGCAATGCGTTGATTGCCCATTTGCAAGGACTGGGCAAATACCCTGCCACCAAGGGGATTGCGCCCTTGCGTCAAGCCATTGCCGAGTGGCTATGTGTCCGTTTCCATATGCCATCTGGCTCGATCAATGCCGAAGTCAACGTGTTGCCGGTCAACGGAACCCGCGAAGCGCTGTTTTCATTCGCCCAGTGCGTGGTCGATCCCGGCCCCAAACCCTTGGTGGCAATGCCGAACCCGTTCTATCAAATTTACGAGGGCGCGGCACTGTTGGCTGGAGCCGAGCCATATTTTCTAAATACACTGGATGAGAATGGCTTTCTGCCGGATTTTGATGCTGTGTCGGATGAAGTTTGGACACGTTGCCAACTCCTTTATATCTGTTCGCCCGGCAACCCGACAGGCGTGGTGATAAACGAGGCTGGATTGCGCCATTTGATTGAACTAGGCCAAAGGTTTGATTTTGTGATTGCGTCGGACGAATGTTACTCGGAACTCTACGACGACGAAGCCAACCCGCCGTCGGGTTTGCTGCAAGCCGCCTATGCGATGGGCAACACCGGTTTTAAACGCTGCGTGGTGTTTCACAGCTTATCTAAACGTTCCAATGCGCCGGGTTTGCGCTCCGGCTTCGTTGCAGGCGATGCAGCTATTTTGGAAAAATTCCTGCTTTACCGCACCTACCATGGTTGCGCGTTGTCGCTGCCAGTGCAACACGCCAGCTTGGCGGCTTGGCGTGACGAGGCGCATGTGATTGAAAACCGTGCCATGTACCGCGCAAAATTCGCCGCCGTCCATGACATCTTGGGTGATATATTGGATGTGGAGATTCCACCCGCCGGGTTTTACCTATGGCCGAAAGTGCCGGAGGGGGATGGCGAGGCGTTTGCCCGCGAATTGTTCGCCCAACAGAATGTCACTGTGCTGCCGGGCGGGTA
>Ga0208496_1000516_pt1 | contig 14062 bp, 15 predicted proteins | sample CryBogmetaGMA2M_FD_184552 | JGI IMG/M metagenome (GOLD analysis project Ga0208496, IMG submission 184552) | Freshwater microbial communities from Crystal Bog, Wisconsin, USA - MA2M (SPAdes) | ecosystem: Environmental > Aquatic > Freshwater > Lake | place: Crystal Bog, Wisconsin, USA | collected... | reverse complement strand
AGCTTGGGGCTTTAAGATTAAAGGATATCGTTTTGTTCCATGTTTGGGGGTGCGGAAGGCTCGGAAACCCGCGAAAACCAAGGAGGCCGGTTTACGACAAGACAATTTGGCTCATTTTGTCCAGTCGCAGGATCGCAAAATCGCCAGTTCTCAGCCTGTATCTCCCAAGACAGTCTAGCGCGGTGCGGGACGGACTGGAAAACGGAATCCCCTGTCTTTCGACTAGGAGATAGCAACGCAGAGCGAAGAACTTTCATTGAACTTCCCAATAAGGTTCCCCGGCTGCTGTTGTGTGCCTTATCAGTTGTGTGCGTCGTTTTGGAGGGTCATTGTGTAAGAGCAAATCGTGCATGTCATGCAGAATTCCAGCTGCCTCAGAAAAATAACTGTGCCCAAGAACGCCGATATCAATTTTTGTAGCTTCTATAGTATCAATCCCGTCGACTATCGTAATCGGTGGCGTGTAACCAACTCTTGGCTGATCGTTGCGTAGCCAACTTGATGCCTCGACTACTTTATCTTTTGCAGATACATACAACGTTGTTCGTTCTGACATTCTCGGGTAGATACTGGCAAGCTTCTTGAAAAGAACAACGTCAACATCTGGTGCAGCCAAGAATATTTGGCCAAATTTAATCCCCGATACTGCGGCCTTTGCGATAGCTCCATTCATCGCATTCAAGAGCCCTTGGTTACCCATGCTATGCGCGATTATATGAACACGATTGGCTTTAGAGTCATTAGCCATCTTCACAAGAAAATTTGCAAGAGATTCTTCACTTATTTTAATATTATCGGCATCTGCCATGTAATCGTTGAGAGTCCATTTCCCTTGTGATGGCCAACTATAAAAACTTGTAATACCAGGAACTTTTAAATCAAAGCCTATTTGAGCGGCCCGTATGGCGGCCTCTTCGAAGCTAACATTGAACCCATGTATGTAAACAAGAATACTCCTGTCATATAAAGCTTCGTTGGACAGCGTGGCACTAACATCCTTTATAAAATTGTCTTCCGTGAGTGGTATAAATTCCTTAACTGAAAGTCGGTCGTCAGATCCTTTAATCCATCGCCGATACCAAGGAGAGCCAACTGATCCATATGTATGGCTTTTTGGAATGACGACGAGACACTTGCCATAATGGGTCAAAGAATCTGGCTCAGGATTAGATGTATACCCCTTCTTTTCGTCTTGGCGATTTACGGGGACGCGATTGGTGCCGTACCAAACAGGATAAATGTGGCTACCCAGCGGCACATCCACTAGGACGCTCTGACGATTGCCAGATGAGTCAACGAAGGACAACTGCCCCGGTATTTTGCTGCTGTCAGGCTCGTAAATGATGTCGGACATACGGTACACTTCCCACGCCGCGTCGGAAGCGGTCACTTCCACTGTACGGGTCTCGCCCGGGGGTAACGGTGAGTTGTCGCTAACAGTCAGGCCGTCCTCAGCCAGCAGGTCCACTGGATAGTCGGTTGTATCCTTGAACACGCTGGAACCCAGAAAACGAACCGACGCTGCATTGAACTCATCCAAGCGCACCGGATTTTTGCCGTTATTGGTGATGGTCAGCTTCATTTGCATCGCCAGAGCGGGTATTCGATAGCTCGCATCTTCCACCTTCACCACCACCGTCGGCTTATTGTCTCGCGCGATGTCAATCGACCCATTAAATAATTCTGTAATAGAATTATATTCTTTATCATTAGTACAGCATAACCCACCACCAAATACATCCCTGTTTCGATAACACAATTCATTTAAATTAGTGGTTTCACCTTTTTTAAAATAACCAGACTGATACCATGTATGGATCGAATTTTTAGATAACTCAGTAATAAATTTAGACTGACAACCGGTAGAATCAATGACACATTTGCATTCAAATGTTTTATGATTATCTGTATCTGGAGTATAGTTGTCTGCTAAAGCTTCAGAAAAAACAAAACTTGTTGAAAAGGCTAGTATAAAGTAGATAACTGAAATATTCAAAATAATATCCTCAGTAGGTGAAATTTAACAGCCAAAAAACGTCTGAAGTGACATCGTCTTCAAAATTTTAGTTAACGCCGAAATTCTCGCCATACATAATGGAGATAGGGCCAACTATCTCAAGGACAGGTCAAGCTATATTTTTACATGGAAACGAAGTCCGTAACAGTAAATTCGAGAAGACTAGAAAAAATGGGCCGTTTTGTACAGTGTCGGGAAACGCGCCCCTTGATTTTAGCGGCTTTCTGGGGTTTCCACACCCCCCGAACATTGGACAAAATGACGAGGTGAGCGGCAATCGCTGCTTTTCATGGCCATATTTGTCCCTGATTTATGTCACAGGCAAGCCATTGATTTATCTCGGGCGCGAGTTTGTGTCAAAAATCTTGATTTTTTGTTGTGTTGACAAATGCAACACATCAGGTTCATGCTTATAGCAGAGCGTTATTTATCTGGGCTGAACCTATGAAAACAGAACACATTCCCGCCGAAGTGAACATCCACCTACGTGCAAAGGCATACGATAGGATGCTTATTGACCAAGCAGCCGAATTGCTTGGGTCAAACCGTTCACAGTTTATGATGGCATCGGCACTCAAGGAGGCAAAGAATGTCATTCTCGATCAAACCTCCCTGTATGTCGATAATAAGACATTCCAGAAAATCCTAGGCTGGCTAGACACGCCTGCAACACAGGAACAGATTGACGGCATGAACCGATTGCGTAAAACGCAATTTCCATGGTCGCATGACTAAAGATACTAGGGAGTTTTGCTCGCCTGTTCATCTAACCGCACAGCACGACCTGGAGGATTTTCAGTCTGGCGAGGAATCGTTAGATAGTTGGTTGCGTGGGCGGGCAATTGACAATATGGAGATGGGAGCAAGCAGAACCTATGTTATTTGCCCATCTGGTTCGCGCAAGGTTATTGGGTACTACGCCATTTGCATGGGACATATTCTTAATCAGGAAGTCGTCGGCTCTATGCGTCGGAATATGCCACGTCATATTCCTGCGGTCATTCTTGGGCGGTTAGCCATTGATGAAAAATGGCAAGGCAAAGGACTGGGTGGAGCATTGCTTCGGGATGCTGTGGAAAGGTCAGCCCGAGCAACCAAGGAGGTGTCTGCCAGGCTTCTGATTGTCCATGCCATCTCTCCAGAGGCGGAAGCCTTCTATTTGCATCATGGCTTTTCCCGCCTTCCAACAGAAACGCCAACCTATGCCCTCGATCTTATCAAGTTTGCCAGCCCTACAGAATGAAGATAATTTGTTCGTCGTGTGCCAAAAATCTTGATTTTTGGCACAGCCTACAGATACAGAACTAGCTCTCCGTGCTTTTTTGCTTGCTATTGACATGTTACGCTTCTAGTGTTCTATAGAACAGCAACTGGAACGAGGCGCAACACATGAAGCACACGCTTGGAACAGCCGCAAAAGCTTGCGGAGTAGGGCGAACCACCATCTTACGGGCAATCAAGACCGGCAAAATATCGGCCTTAAAGGACGACAATGGAAGCTATGCCATAGACCCTGCCGAACTACATAGGGTTTTTCCGCCTGTTGCGCCGGAACAGATAGAAGAACAGCAAATGGAACGATACGCAACAGGTAATGGAACAGTCGGAACAGCGGTTTTGCTCGCCAAAATCGAAGGGTTGGAAGCTCTCTTGGATAGGGAGCGAGAGACTGTGACCGACTTACGCCGCCGCCTTGATGATGAGGCAGCCGAACGGCGTAGGCTTACTACATTTCTTACCCACCAGCCATCACCAGAGATAACACCAGTCGCAAAACCGCCGACCGAGGCCCTTGCCGCTGTACGCCCGTTTTTTTGGATTGCCATCGGCGCAGCGACCATCGCCGCCGCCGCATCGTCGTGGCAGCTTTGGTGGCCATGGTGGACAGGCGGAAATTGAAGCCTTGCAGAAATATCGAAGGGGATTAAAGAAACAGGCTAATCACGAGAAGTTACACCCAAGCCTTTTTGACGGAGTTCAAGAATCTTGCTGACAACTTGCTTGAACAAGGCAGGAGGCAATAAACCGTAATCATACTGACCAATCTTGCCGGATATTGGCCTCAAATCATATCCAGGCCATAAGAACTGGGTACGTTTAAACAAACGACACTAAAGTCCCATAGAATTTCTTGGAAAGCCACTGCTGGCGTGGCTTTCGGTCAGTTTAGCGTCTCCCAATTCTAGTCATGTCAAACCAGCAGTTTTTTGGGAGGTCTCAGCCAACAGCGCTCATCAGGAGTAATGGTCATTCTGAAGGCATAGAAAAAACGATCGATTTTGAGAAAATGGCGATATTTTGCAGGATGTGAAGCCCGCTGCGAGGCCATAAAGACCTTAACGTACTATTTTTTCCGAATTCTCTTTTCTCCCCTTTTTGGCCTGGCTCGCTCATCGTTGTCCATTGGTCTGTGTGCGGAAGGGGCCGGAGGCCGTGGAAACCAAGATGGCGACTTCCATAATCAGACAAAATGGTTCAAAATGCCCAGTCCCATCAAGCCGCCGTTTCACGCCCAAGACTTTTGTGTGAACATCCAGCTTGATGCTTCCGGGGTGTTGGTTGACGAATAATACGCTTTTTTTGGCGTTATGCGTCATTTTGATGCCTAACACAAAGTTAGACATCATTGCAAATTTCTGGCGTACACGGCACCATTATTGTAATTATATGTTCTACGAAATAGCATCTGCCGCATATTTCATCCCCATCTTTCATAAACGGTTGTGGATGTTCGTGTTCGTATGGGCAATGCGAGTGTGATATTTCTTGTATAGGATTATCGTTTGCCATTTCGTTCTCTGTAGTAAATGTCTAACCCGTCGCTCGACCTGACGCGGGGTTAAGTTTGGGTTTGTTTTCTGCTTGTTTCGTGCGCCCGCGCCGGTCAGCTTAGGCGTTAGGCATTGCTTGACAGGTTAGTAGTGAATGCCGATTACTACAAAAATTTCAGAAAAGTCGATTCATTGCACGTCTACTAAAGTTTGCGAGAGATGGTACTTTGGTAGGGGGTCTTCTGTAGTCTGGTTTAACTAAACAACCGATAGCACACTATATACCACGGATAAGAGGGCTGTGGGCGCAATAGTGTTGCGACGAAATGAGTAAAGAGCAAATGCCATGAACCGCCTGCCAAGTCTCTCTGCCCACCCGCTAACCCGCCGTTCCAGACGACCCGCGCCCATCGCTTCCCATTTTGGGTTCGGGTTCCGTGGGGGCGTGGTCGGCTGAACGGGGTCGTTAGGCGTATCAGGGGCAGATCTGATTTTCATCATCATTAAGGGGGTATTATGCAGCGTTTGAATGGTCTACTTGCAGATCCCAAGCTGAAGACCGATGTAGCCAATCAGATCGGCTCCGTCAGTTTATCTACACGGTTGAATTATAATCCAAGCGAGGTAAGAGATTTTCTCCTCGGATTGGGTATGGATATGGAGATTACTCCTAATCAAAGAGACACGGAAGCTATTGTTCTACTCATAGGCAGGCCGGTACTTCAGGTGATTCACAATACCTATGAGATTCCTCTCTCTGGCGAGTGGAATCAGCGTTTGAGTGCAAACCGCGCTAATATCGAAAAGGCAATCCCCTCTGTTGGCAGAATCGAAGTTAAAAACCATCCAGGCTATGACTGGTTAGGCACAGGATGGCTGGTGGCAAACGACGTGATCGTAACAAACCGGCACGTTGCTAACGAGTTTGCCAAAAAGTCGGGGGCTACTTTAGAGTTCCGGCACAATTTCAGAAATCAGTTGATGAAAGCAAGGATCGATATTCGGGAGGAATTGGGCCAGCCTGAGGAAATTGAGTTTAAAGCCGTGGACGTGCTGTACATCGCTGATGAAGATGGGTTTGATGTCGCTTTTCTCAAGGTTAATGCAAGTTCAGATGACGGAATCCCTTTGCCCTCGCCCATTAAACTAGCGAATTCTGACCCTGTTTCTGGAACTGACGTGGTAGTCATTGGCTATCCAGCGAAAGACAGCCGAAATGACTTCGCAGAGATGGAGCGCATTTTTGGATCAATTTACGATGTTAAGAGACTGGCCCCAGGGAAAATATTCACATCACCCCAATCCGGAATCTTACAGCATGACTGCTCTACTCTGGGTGGCAATTCGGGGTCACTAGTTTTAGACATCACGACTGGCGAAGCAGTGGGGTTGCACTTCGCCGGGAAGTACCTTGAAGGTAACTTCGCGGTTTCGGCAGCCAAGGTAGCGGATATTCTAGCTTCTCTATAGTTAAGCTTAGAGTTTGCGTTTCGGTACTATATTTACTTTTTACCAGTTTGGGAGAAAATCATGGCAGACGATACACAGGTCAATGAATTCGTGGTAATAACGGTAGTTCTGGAAGGCCCAGAGATATCAAAGCTCAACAGCGAGTTTCTAGCCGAGCGAATTCACCAAGCTATCAATGGGGGGGCAACGGCGGCAATCAATGCTCAAGAAGGAGCGGAGTTCCGTACCTGCGATGGTATTAACATTCTTGATAGGATTTGCATCGGGAGATCTGGCTAGGAGTAATTGGCCTAACAAACCGTTCCAGCGCACCCGCGCCACGAAGCGACTTGGTGTTTTCAGGTTTCGTGGGGTGGCGCGGGGCGCTGAACGCTTGCGTTAGTGGGGTGAGTTTGCACAAACGGACGTAAACTCTCATAAGGATTTTGTAAAATTCAGGCTCCATGCGGGTTTGTGCTGAATTTGAACCGTCCGTTTTAAGCCTGTTTCTGTGGCGGTTTTCCTTGGGCCTCCAAGGTTTGGCGGGCTGCTTCTGGTCAGTGGCATGAGTCTATGACTAATGCTCGGCCCCGGACGGGCGCACGGGGCAAGAGAAGCCGCCTTGCCTGGCCTTGCCAGCCCCCGGCGTTTTTCCGGGCGCTACAGCCCAGGGGTGCCAAAAACCCTGTGAGAGTTTACGTCCGTTTGTGCAAACTCACCCCTCGTTCCTGCGGCATCGGGAACGGCCTTGGGGAGTCCCTGACGGGTTTTCTCCCGGTTTCCCCTGGCAGGGGAGGTCTGGAAGCCGCGCCGGGTAAGGGCGGCGGCTGATGCGGATGCCGCGTCTCTTTTTCCGCTGGCGCGAAAGAAAGAGACGCGGCTGGGTGGATGTATAGGCACGCCATGCCCCGAAACAACGGGGATTGGCTCCGGCAGGGGCGACGCTCGGTCCCAACCCTGCCTTGCGGCGTCCGTCACGGACGCGATGCCTGGGGAGCCTTCGACGCGCAGGTTTGCGCGTACCGGCACTCCCAATCGGACAACGGGCCACGGCTGGCCAAAAATGGCCGGTCATGGCGATTGCAAAATGGATGTCTTCCGGGAATCCCCGTCATGCGCAAACGGCAAGGCGTCAGGAACCGGATCGTGGAAAGTCCGAACGGTTTTCAGGCGGTCGGACAATGGCCGTCCAAGCGAAACCCAGCCGAAGTTTGGCTCAAGGTTCTACAGGGGGCTTTGTTTGGGGCGCAACTATCCTGGGATAGCCGCTTTTTGGAATGAACGGCGGAACCGTGTCGTGATGCAACTCACTCGGCAGGGCCGAAAGTGATGCACAGGGCCATGAGGAAAAAGGGTTCCCCCCAGGCCTAAGTCAAAGGGCAGGGGATGCCTGCCAAATGTGGGCTTCATTTCTGAAGCCGTCAGGGGAGACAAACCGGAAAAGCCCGTCATCTCCTGACATTCAAGATGCCTACTGGATTCACAATAATCCGCCGCCGGAAAATGTAGGCACACGGCGGCAAAGGGTGCGGCTGATAACGCAGTCGCCACGTTTTTCAAGCTTGAAATAATCTCATCGAGTAAGCGGCAAGTCAACTTCTTCTCACATATACGCTAGAGATAGCAGACTGATAGATTTCGGCTCGCTGTCTTCTACGAGATAAAAGAACCGGGACAAGATTATTTTCTAAACAAGGCTGATGGTATAAAGATCGAATGAATAACTACTAGTTGTATAACTCATGAGGCGCAATATGTGTAAATCATATTTCACTATAATGGTCAAGTTTTTTGGTATTTATTTTCGAACACTTATATCTATGCTGGATATTGTTGCAAAAACTTTTTGCCATAGCGAAATCCGGTGTTAGCATTTCTACTTCTAGTACGCGCACGCCGCAAAAAATAGAAAACCTGATATTAAAATAGCGGCTGGTTGAAAGGATGTCGGGTTTACCATCTAATGGTTTTTTTGGATAAAAAGCTTTCCAATACTGCATTCATTCGTCTGAAAGCAAGTTGATGATCATAGCCAAGACGAGTATATTCATTCCCCTTTGCGGACGGATTCTCGCAGCAAAATGGACAAGAAGCTTCCTCCACTTTGATAAAGTGAAGGCACGATTTACAAAGCATCAATCGTAATGCCACTGTATTTTTCTACCATGGTTCCTCGACTATACGAAATAGCCCAACACCAAACGACGAAGCTTCAGCCTCATCTACCTTTTCCACACGCTCTCGCAAGCCACGTTTTTTGAGGCTGAGTACGCGGTGATGGCAATATGGGTTATTACCAGGACTACCGAGTAAAGAGTCCGCTGTCCAAGCGCATCCCCCACGGCAAACATCAGAGTAGTAACAGGTGCGACAGAAGCCCCAAAGATGGTCGGTACCTACTTTATTCAAAGTAAACGACTGCTCGTTATCCCAAAGCTCACGCAGACCTCCGTTTCTCACGTTCCCCTCAGCAAAGCGTGAGGTAGCAAGTGAAGGGCAGCCCTTGATAGTTCCGTCAGCCTCGATCCCAATGGCATTCATCCCTGCTTGGCATCCTTCGTAATGGTCAGGTATTCGTGATGGACCTCGCCATAGGTGTTCATAAGGACCAAAGTAACCAATGTTATTACCTGCTTGAAGTTCAATGCCCGATTTTCGACATTGTTCAAACAGACTTGCTATGGATGGAAAAACCTCGTCCAGCATGTATGGTTGAAGCAAGAGAGAATCATTGTCGGCGGCGTTGCCCATCGCAACGGTAAGCTGTATCTGCCAAGCATTTATTCCAGTTGCCGCAAGCACAGCATAAATATCAGCTAGATTTCTCCAGTTGCGACTGTGAATCTGGGTGTTTGCGGTACTAACCATTCCCGCTACTTTGGCTGCTCTAATTGCCGATATTGCAGATATGAACGAACCTTTTACACCTCTGATTTCATCGTGGACAGTTTCCGTGCCATCAACTGAAACACCAACCGCCGCTAAGCCAGCTTCTTTGGCATGGGATGCGAGCTTCTCCGAGAAACCATATCCGCCGGTTTGCAGTACTGGACGTATCCCTTTTTCGGAAACGTGAGAGACTATCTCAAGCCAATCACTTCTCAGATACGCCTCGCCTCCAATGAGAGCTAACTCCCTTACGCCGATATTTGCGAGGTCGTCGACAAGTCGAATTGCCTCTTCATTATTAAGTTCATTTGTACGTCGCTCACCTGCGCGAGAACCACAATGACCACACTTCAAATTACATTTAAGCGTCAACTCCCAAACAGCATAGACGGGATGTCGCTTGGTCTTGTCAACATCCCTAATAAACCTGACTGGATGAGCCTTAGCCAAATCAATCCCACCCAAAGGAAAGTTTGATATACGGACCTTCTACGTCAGAGTCGAGTAAGGTCTTTAATGTGCGTGCAACTGCAATGCTATCAAGAACAACTATACCATCCCGAATAGCAATAATATTCTCGCGAGCAAGTTTAATCGTTTCACGCTCAATAATAGCTGAGGCGAGTTGCTTGTGTGCTTCGCTCCATGTTTTAACTTCGTCTGATTCAAGGTCGCTAGACTGAGTACGAAGTAAATAGGCACTAACAGCCGCCAACTCCCGCATTTCCTCTAAATTTCCTTTCGCAATCGCTTCATTTATTGCTACACCATACATCAACATTGGAATCGCCATATTTCCCCCAAAGGATATTAAGAGAAGCAGATTAGCCCTGCTCCAAGCTGTCCAGCATATGCTGGGTTCTTCGAGTCAACCGAGACCCGAAATTTATTTTTTGCTAATTCCACCACTTCATTACCTGTGAGATTAGGGTTCTTGGACCATATTGAAGCCAAGACTCCTGACGCATGTGGTGCGGCAAATGATGTTCCTGATACATAGTCGAAAACTTCTGGTGATTGAGCAGCAAAGATATCCTCTTCGCCATATGGCGTACCATCTCCTCCCGGCATCGAAAAACTCACTCTTTTGCCATAGTTCGAGTTCTTCGATTTTTCAACATCTCTAGTAATGCCTGCAATCGACAAACAACCATTATAGTCAGATGGAAAATGTGGTAAGTTATTGCTATCATTACCGGCCGAGCATACACATATAGCACCACTTGCAACTAATCTCTCAAATGCGAGCGCGACCGAAGTTAAGTCCTGATTATTTCTGACTTGCCAACTACAGTTGACAATAAGTCTTGGTAAAGGAAGATGGCCAGCGGACTTTGTTAACACATCCCTAGCAAGGAAACTGGAAGCAAGAAAGTTTATTGCGGTTGCCCTTTTGGCGTAGCTTGATGAAGAAGATGTATCAATCGATACAGGAAGTAGTTTTGCGGCAGGGGCAATACCAGTCGATACCCCACCGCCGATTGGTGTTGAGTCAACCAATATGCTGGAAACACTTGTGCCATGAGCCATTGGCACAGGTTGCGTGTCGCCAAAATATAGCTCGTGAGTCTTAATGTAGAGTGAGCTAGAGAACCCGGAATGCGCGAGATTAATGGGTGTATCAACGACAGCAATTACGACTCCTGCCCCGTCGTATACCGTGCCGCCCTTGTCTCGCTTAAGTAGCAAGTGATTCCATAAAGGTCGACTGGGAAGGTTGACACCATCCCCTTCCAAATCGGAAATGGCTGGCAAATCAGCCCCTACAAGGACATTGGGTTCAGCGAAGAGCACACGCTTATCAGTCTGTAGGCGCTCAAATAGCTGTCCTAGCGGAACTGAGTTGAGTAAAAATAGCCCAAACCTCCCTCGTCGGTCAAACCAGACAATTCGAAGCCCATAATCGAGACACACTTTCGCTACATCAGTAGCAGATTGCTGTGTGAACCCAATGATTGCTTCATTTTCTCGAAAAAAAACCTCACTGCCAATTGAATCCGCGAATACCCTGACATTGGATTTTGATGTTGTTGTTCCTATTTCCTCATATTTTTTAATTAACGCAGCATTTCTGAACACATCCAGCACAGGGTTTTCTTCGTAATCGCTTTGGGATAACAAGCTAAACGTCTTTGTATTTTCACGGAAAGATGTTTTAGCAACAGAAAACTCAAGTGCGGTAGCTGGTCCTTGATCTTCAAAGGTTAACTCCTTGATACGAGAACGCCCAGTTTTGTCTACCGCAGTAAGTAATGCCATGGTATTACCCTAAATATCTCGTTGGGTCGTTACGGACACGCAAAAAAAACACGCCTGTACGCCTTCTTGTTGATACCATCTGCAATCAACTCGTATGCCACACTCTGGAGGCTTTGTTGTGTGCATAGGAGTTGGAGTTAGGTGCTTCACTTGGTCGGGGACACCACAGCTTTGACCGTTCCAGTTAGCGCATGCCCCGCCTTTACACGGCGACGCGAACCGGAATCGTTTTTCAGGAGACCGATGCTTTACAGCCTCAGCGACAAACGTGGATGAGACAGGAATAGGCTGGCTCAGCAACACGACCTTATCAGTTTGAAGGGCACGACCTATTAACAAAGCACCTTCTTCACAAGGGGCACTTGGGCACAGTGCCATTGTAATTAGAACTGATTGGCCATGAAGCCAGCGATTCCTCCGCCTAGCGGTCCGCCGCGCAAACCCAAACCTTCAGTGTCATCTAGCTTGGCGAGTTCAGACTGAACTGTCGCTTGAAGGGCATTGTCAATCACATGCAGTTGAGACTGAGATAATTTTAAATCTTTTATGTCTATGATAAATAGACCATTTAATGTTTTTTCTTCGTGTTTTTTAGTCATTGAAGCGTTCCTAGTGTCTTTTTTTGGAAGACGTAAATGAGCCTAGCTTATCAACCACTCTGGGTTGATATTTTGTTAATTATTGAAACAAAAATAAACCTTGTAAAGGGGGAACGTAGAAATTTTTATTTTTGGCACAGATTACAGAGACAGAACTAGTTTTCTGTGTTTTTTTGCTTGCTATTAACGTGTTACGCTTCTAGTGTTCTATAGAACAGCATTTGGAACGAGACGCAACATATGAAGCACACGCTTGGAACAGCCGCAAAAGCTTGCGGAGTGGGGCGAACTACCATCTTGCGGGCAATCAAGACCGGCAGAATATCGGCCTTAAAGGACGATAAGGGAAGCTATGCCATAGACCCTGCCGAACTACATAGGGTTTTTCCGCCTGTTGCGTCGGAACAGACCAAAGAACATCAAATGGAACGAGACGCAACAGGCAACGGAACAGGTGGAACAGCGGTTTTGCTCGCCAAAATCGAAGGGTTGGAAGCTCTCTTGGATAGGGAGCGAGAGACTGTGACCGACCTACGCCGCCGTCTTGATGACGAAGCAGCCGAACGGCGTAGGCTTACCGCACTCCTCACCCACCAGCACGAGCCGAAGTCGGAAGCCGCATCAGTCCCCCCACAGCCGCTAGAACCAGAAGCGCCCGCCAACAAGGGCAAGCTATGGCAAAAGCTCTTTGGAAGAGTGAAGTCATGATAATATTTCAGGCACGAAAAAGGGCGCTGCCCCGCCAAGAGTTGCGCCCTTTTCCGTTTCCTATCAACCAGCCCCTAGAAGAGGAGACTAGCTTATGCCTAATACTACACCAGAAAACGACTCGCACTGCAATGGTCTTGTGATCTTGCCAGAGTCCGCGCCGTCCACGGCGGAAGACATCAGCCGCCAACAGGCCGGAGAAGAAGCCGACCGCCAGCAAACAAACCCCATCGAGTACCAGCACAGCCTACTTTGCACCCTCACACTTCCGCGCAGTCGCCAGCCGACCCGTGAATATCGCCGCGACTACCAAGGGCGTAGCCTGATCCTTGAAGCGGGGAGGCTTTGGAACGGGCAAGACTGGATTCCACAGCCATTGCCCTATGGCCCGAAGGCCCGCCTTGCTTTCATGCACATATGCAGCGAAGCCATACGGACTCGCAGCCCCTACATTGAGACCGAGCGAAGTGTACGGGCTTTTATGCAAAAGATAGGGATTGATACAGACGACGGCAGAGCATATGGCCTTTTCCGTCAACAGATGAACGCCCTAGCCGCTTGCCGTTTTATACTTGGATTCACTCAGGCAGATGGGAAGGTATGTACACTCGAAACAAAACCAATAACGAAATTTGAAGCATGGGTTACCAATGATGACGGTCAGCCAGGTTTATGGGCTTCTCTGCTTCAACTATCAGCCGATTTTTACGAAGACTTGATAAAACACGCAGTGCCGCTTTCTGGTAACGCGATTCGAGGGCTTTCACATTCTGCTTTTGCGCTTGATGTTTACAGCCTTTTTGCCTATCGACTGCATACTCTTGAAAAACCCGTTTTTGTGTCCTTTGAGCAATTTAAAGACCAGATAGGGCAGGAATATAAAAACCTAAAAGACTTCAAAAAAGAGTTATTGCCTGCTGTCAAAGCAGCACTTGAAGTTTACCCTTCCGCCAAGGTGGAACTAGCTAAGGGTGGACTGATCCTCAAGCCTTCCCCGGCCCCCATTGTGCGGCAATCTGTGGGCGTGTCGCGTGGGCTGGCCGACAAGGTGAAGGCCAGCTTGCCGCCCCCAGAGCAGGAAGTGCCGCTTTCCCTTCACCATCTGCACCCGCGCACCATCGAAACTTTCCGCAAGCTTTACCCGCGGCTTGACCCCTACGCTTGCGACATGGACTTTAGGCACTTCCTGAACACCAATGCGACGGAACAGCCCCACAATTACGATGCCGCCTTTATGGGGTTTGCCAAGAAATGGGCTAAAAATAACTGCTAGGTTCCGCCCACGGAGACAGAAAAGCCCCGCCTTGTGCTGGGCTTTTTTTGTTTACAGCTTCCCTAAAGTTCGTATCATCGCCCCCCTAAAGTTATCC
>Ga0208496_1000515_pt1 | contig 14064 bp, 16 predicted proteins | sample CryBogmetaGMA2M_FD_184552 | JGI IMG/M metagenome (GOLD analysis project Ga0208496, IMG submission 184552) | Freshwater microbial communities from Crystal Bog, Wisconsin, USA - MA2M (SPAdes) | ecosystem: Environmental > Aquatic > Freshwater > Lake | place: Crystal Bog, Wisconsin, USA | collected... | reverse complement strand
TCCAAAACCAATAAGATGACAGCCCCACCGAAAGAAGCAGTGCTAAGATTAAGAGAATTATAGGATTTAAAAGACGTGCGATCATAATTAAGTTAAGTGCTAAAGGCCCTGTAACCAGCGATTTCGTCGAGTACGTTTTGCTCTTCACGATGCGAACATACAGTATAAGCGGTAAATGCTTTTTCTTTTAACTGAGTAACTACTTTCAATTCACGGTTGGTCTCAACTAGTAATTCTCGTTTTTTAGCCACCTCATTCTTAGCTAATACAATTTGTCTTTCAATGAGCACTTCATCGCCGCGTGCAGTCTGATAAGCCTTAAGTGCAGAAGTTACAGTTACTGCTTTATAGCTCGATTCTCTTGTTTGCATCATCCGTTTTGCTTGTTCAGCAGAAAACTCTTTAGCGCGTTCAAGACGAATTTCGAGATCTAGTTGAGCTTTCAATGCCCTACCCAATTGCTCTTGTGCAAGAAAATCTTTATGCGCTCTAATAATCTGAACTGCCTTAAGAGGGAATTTAAATGCTTTCATTATAGGATCTCCTTTAAGCGTTTAAATGCATCAACTCGGTTCGTTTTTTCTTCAACACCCTGACAAAGAAACTTCTTAAGTGGATCCTGCAGTGCAATCGCCCTGTCTATCGATGGGTTACTTCCTTTAGGATAAGCGCCGATCGAAATTAAGTCTTCATTCTTCTTATACAAAGCAAGATGCTCACGTGTTTTAGCAGCAAGCTGCAATTCATCTTCACTGCAGATATCACGATTTAGACGGCTAACACTATCTAAGATATCGATAGCTGGGTAGTGATTAAAATTAGCTAAATTTCGTGATAAAACAATATGCCCGTCCAAAATACCACGAACTGCGTCAGTAATGGGCTCATTTAAATCATCACCTTCAACTAAAACAGTGTACAGGGCTGTAATTGTTCCTCCTTCACCAGAACCTGATCTTTCGAGTAAACGAGGAAGCATCGCAAACACACTAGGAGTGTAGCCCCGTGTTGTTGGTGGCTCACCCACAGCTAATCCAATTTCTCTTTGAGCCATAGCAAACCGAGTTACAGAATCGATTAAAAGAAGAACATTTTTGCCCTGATCTCTGAAACCTTCGGCAATCGAAGTTGCTGTATAGGCCGCCCTTAAGCGAAGCGGTGCAGGTTGGTCTGAAGTTGCAACTACAACGACCGTCTTCTTAAGCCCTTCTGTACCTAAATCTTTTTCGATAAATTCTCTTACTTCACGACCACGCTCACCTACAAGTCCAACTACGATAACATCGGCACAAGAACCACGCGCCATCATGCCTAATAATGTAGATTTACCCACACCTGAACCTGCGAATAATCCTAATCTCTGTCCGCGTCCAACTGGAATCAGTGAATCTATTGCTCTGACACCTGTTGAAAATGAACTAGTGATTCGTGTACGCTTAAGCGGATGTGGAATTGTAGTACTCTTACTCGATTTACGATTAAGCGGCAAATAGCCTAATTCATCATAAGGTTTACCCATTGCATCAAGGACACGACCTAAAAGTTCAGGTCCTATGTGAGGAAGTAAAACGCTATCTACAGCAACTACTTCACAGCCCACATGTAGTCCCTGAGTATCACCTAATGCCATCAGTAAAATGCGATTATCTTTAAAACCAACAACCTCGGCTGTGACATTAAAATCAGTTCTTGCTGATCTAATTGTGCATAATTCTCCAAGTCCTAAATTAGGACCTTCAGCCTCTATCATCAGTCCAGAAACAGAAGCCACCTGACCAATACGCTGTACTGCAGGCAAGTGTCTTACCTGACTACGTAAAATATCAACAAATGGTGCAACAGAGGAAGTCATTATACAGTTAAGGTGTTAGCTAACGCCTTAAGTTTCGATGCCACGCGAGCATCGGTTACACCAAATCGACTACGCACGACACAATCACCAGAGCTAAGATTTTCGTCGGCTATAATTGTGAGTTTTGTATAGCGTGCTTTCCAATCAGGATTGGCAGTCTCAAGCAGTTTAGCATCACGTGGACATAAATATAGCTCTAAACTTTCTTTTTCTGGATATAACTGACTAAGCGTTTCCTGAGCAATCGCTTCAATAACTTCTGCAGATGGGGTATATCCAGCAAGCAACCTCTTAGAAATATCTATTGCCAAATCAGGCAAAGCAGCACGCAGTTGAGCAATTAATTGAGTCTCAGATTGAGCTAATTTTTGCAGCACTTCATCACTTAAGCGCTGCATATCTGCTCTTAATTCAACAATTTGAACATTAGCCTCAGTTCTCGCAGCACTATAGCCTTCCTCGTAAGATACCTTCAGCCTTGAATCTAGGTCTAAAGTAGTTACGTAAGCACCTAAACCCGACTTAATCTTGGCGCTAAGAAGCGGCTGATTAAAGGTGATGAGTTTGGTGATTGCCATAATCAATTAAGTTTATGCTACCAAGGATGCTGAATCATTATCCATCGAGACTTCACCAGCCTCGTCTAGGTTGCGTACGGTTTCAATAATAGCGTCTTGAGCTGCTTCGATGTCCTTTAATTTAGCTGGTCCAAGCAGTTCAATTTCTTCTTTTAAGCCCTCTGCAGCGCGCTTTGACATCGCACTGTAAATCTTGTCTCGTAACATTGGACTTGCGCTCTTCATTGCTAGAGGCATTTGAGCCATGTCAACATCACGCATAATGCGCTGCATGTCTTTTGGCTGAAGTTTGAGAAGATCCTCAAATCCAAACATCTTCTTTCTTACAGCGTCAACAAACGGTTTATTACGCTCTTCGATCTTAGTAAGAAATGTTTTAGCATTTTCTTTACCAACAAGCTTAAGGAGTGAAGCAACAGAAGGCACACCACCTGATGTATTCAATTTTGCTTTCGCCTTTGATGAACTATGAGCGCCTAAAAGTCTGAGCATTTGCTCTAAATAATCTAAATTAGTAGGGTCTATTGTACCCATACGCTCAAGCACTTCATCCTGCAATTCAGGTGCAATCATTGGGAAAACTGATGCACATTTTTTCGCTTCAAGATAAGATAATACAAAGGCTATAGTCTGAGCTCCCTCAGCCTTAATCAGATTATAAATCTGGGTAGTATCCATTAACCCGATCTGTTTTATAACATCTGTATTACCACCTTCTGATTCTAGGCCTATACCTTCTAGAATAGCATTAACACGGCTTTCACCTTTTGCGGAAGCTGCCACTCGCCTAGCAAATGAAATTCCACCAAACGCTGACGTTCTAGATTGAGCAATAACCCCTGAAAACTCCTGAAAAACTTGAGACAAAATATGTTCAGGAACAAAATCGAAATTAGTCATTTCGCCACACAACCTTGCTACCTCTTCCTCAGTAAACTGCTTAAGGATTTGAGAAGCAGATTCAGGCCCTACACTAATTAAGAAAAGCGCCAGTTTTTGGCGGCGATTTAGGCTATTATAATCTATGTCAGCCATAAATTAGGTGTTTGGAGTATTACCAGCAGCAACCCAGCCACGAAGAGTGGTGCTAACTTCACCTGGTTTTTGACGAATTAATTCATTAACCATCTCAGGTGTAATGGCAGCCGATGAGGCTCCATTTGCTGCTGCTTTTTCTTCAGGTAATGCGAGTAACTCTAAAGGTATAACTTCTGCTTTTTGACTTGAAAGTAAGCGCCAGAAAATAACCAGCATTACTAAGGCTCCAGCTACTGCACCCCATTTGCTTGCAGCCTCTAGCCATAGTGGCCATTTGCTTTGTGCCTGCATTGCCTGGATCTGCTCAACAGCAGGAGGAGTTGCAAAGGTCATTTCTTCTAACGTCACTAAGCTGTCTAAACTCTGGCCAGCAGGAGCCTTAAGTCCAAGCGCATCAATAACCATCATCTTTAAATTTTTAAGATCTGCCTCTGAACGTTTTGGCACAACGCCGTCTTTACCTGCGGGGTTAGGTGCAATAAAAACTGAGGCTGTTAGACCGACGATAGTACCGGGAGTGCGAGTTGTGGTAGTAACAGTACGGCCAATTTCATAGGTAATACTCGAATTTTTCTTACCCATGTTCGACTCAGATGTAGGACGTGGAGTACTCGTGCCAGTTTTATCAGGTACATTTGCAGTAACTCCTACATTACCACCCGCAGTTTTAGATTCAGTAGTCTTCGTAGTTTCATCCGTTGATGTTTGCGTACGTGCAACTTGACCGTTCGGATCATATTTTTCGTCAGTAACATTAGTCGATTGCGTATCGATATCAGCAGAGACGCGCACAACGGCATTACCTGGTCCAATGACCTGCGATAGCATACTCTCTACTTTTTTAGCGAAATAATCTTCAACTTGTTGGCGGTAGCGCATTTGAGAGGAAGCAGTTCCAAGTGATGGATCCTGTCTTAATTCCTCAGATAATGTGCGGCCATGATTATCAACAACTGCAACTTCATCAGGTTGTAATCCTTGAACAGCGTTAGCTACCAAATGTCTAATCGCATTGACTTGATCTGGATCAAGGCGAGAACCTCCAATATCAACAAATACAGATGCAGTAGGTTTAATCGTTTGATCTGTGAGAAGTAGGCGATTTTCTGGCTGAACAATCATGACTCTTGCACCACGAACACCCTGCAATTGAGTGATTGTGCGTGCGAGCTCACCTTGTAAAGCGCGCATATAATTAGTGCGCTGAACGAAATCACTGAGTCCGAATTGTCCTTTATCGAAAATTTCAAATCCAACGCCGTCTCCTCCAGGAAGTCCCTTACCTGCTAAATCCATACGCAGTTTGTAGACTTGATTACTAGGTACCTCAACGGCAGTTCCTCCTGCAGTAATCTGATGCGGAATACTTTGCGTTTCTAAATAGCTAATAATCGCAGCTGCATCTTTATCTCCTAAATGACCATAAAGAAGTTGGTAATCTGGTCTATGCGACCAAACAGATAGCCCTGTGAGGCCGCCCACAACCGCAATAAACGCAACAATAAGAGAAACTCGCTGGTTAAGTCCCAGCTGTTTCCATAAATCCATAAATGACTGAGCAAAGTTCTTCATATGTCTATTACACGCTTATAACTCATACCGACATGCGCATAAGTTCTTGATAGGACTCAACAAGCTTATTGCGCACCTGTACCATTAAAGAAAGAGAGACAGAAGCCTCCTGCATCGCGATTACACTTTGATGCAGTTGCGAGGATTGCCCAAGAATTACATTATTAGTCAATGCTTCAGCTTGTGCTTCTTTACCTGAAACATCCGATATTAAATTCTGTATCGTTGTACTAAAAGAGGCTCCTTTAACACTAGAGGTACTGCTTGGGTTATTCCCAATTTGGAGTGGCGAGCCACCAACGCCATTTAGGCCGAGTGCATTCATTGAGGAGGAAACTGTACTTATTGGAGACATAGTAATGCTAACTGATTATTATTTACCGATATCAAGTGTTTTCTGAGCTAACGTACGTGCGTTCTTAACAAAAGATAAGTTGGCCTCGTAAGCTCGTGACGCCGTAATCATATCCACCATTTCATAGGCAACATTTACATTGGGCATAGCTACCATGCCATTTGCTCCAGCATCAGGATGCTGCGGATTGTAAACCATGTCCCCTGGAGTTGGATCTGGTGAAATTGACCCTACCTTAACTGATTGCAGACTTGAACCATTTGTCTGCTTAAGAAGTTCGGTTTCAAAGGAGACTACCTGTCTCTTGTAAGGTCCACCATCAGGAGTGCGTGTAGTTTGAGCATTTGCTATATTTTGAGCAACAATATCTAACCGTGTCTTCTGAGCCGACAAGGCGTCTGTTGTTACATCAATTCCTGATAAAAGATTCATGGCTTAAAGTTATCGTTATCCGTTACCTGATATAGCTAACTTAAGTTGCTTAATGTTGTGTGTAACAACATCTGAAAGATAATTGTAATTCGTGGTATTCTTATCCATGGCTAAAAGCTCTTTATCTACGTCCACATTATTGCCATCTGGACGAATAGAACGGGCTAATGGATCTTGCTCCAGTGAGGGTGAAATAACTGAATTAGCAGCAGTATCAAGCTGACCTGAATCAAAGGATGCCTTCAGCTGAGCTTCAAAGTTTGAAGATACATCTATACGGTGATATCCTGGTGTTTCAAGATTAGCCAAATTGGATGCAATCGCATTCTGTCGTAGTGCAGCTGCGTCAAGAAACCTTTGCGCAAGCTGCATCGAGCTGGAATTGAAGATCGGGTCTGTCATTTGGCACTCATAAGCAGACCTCTTGCCAATGTGAGATAAGCTATTGTAAATAATTCATATACAATTAATTACAAATGCATTTAGGAGTTCTATAATAAGGATTTAAAGAATCAGGATTCCATTAGCATAGGGGCAAAAATTGCCTGCCCTAACAGCACCGATTTTAAGCCTTCATTGAGAGACCAAAATGCCGTAGTTAATACTAATAATGTGGGATCCCACTTGCTGAATTACTATAATTTAAACTCAAGTCAGTCATCGTCATTGCTAGTCTACTCTCTACATGCAAATAGATAACCAAACAGTCTGGATACTGATCGTAGAAGATGAACCGCTTGTTTCGGAAGTATTAGAGCAAGTTCTCAGGCGGGAAAAATACAATGTTGTAGCAGTTGCGAGTCCCTTGGAAGCACTTGGCTTGGTCGCAAACCGTGAATTTGCAGTAATTATTTCAGACCAGCGTATGCCTCAGATGCATGGGTTAGATTTTTTGATCGAAACAAGAAAAATCAGCCCTCTAAGCACCAGGATTTTAATTTCTGGAGTCCATGATTTAAAATCCATGATTGGCTCTATCAATCGTGGCGAAATTTACCGTTTCATAACTAAGCCTTGGCTTCATGAAGAGCTCATTGCTACTGTATCTAACGCGATACAAAAACAACAAGATGCTAAGGAGTATTCGCAATTAAAAAAAAGCTATAGCGAACTAAGCTCTCGCCTAGAAACAAGCGAACTCACTGTAAAGACTGCGACAGAAGGTTTAAGACAAAAAGCCGAGTATCTTGAAAAGCTGCAACTAGAAGTACTTAAACGAAGCCAAAACCCATATGAGCTATGTTTTAGGCTGCTAACCACCTATGATCCCATTTTAGGTAATAATACAAAGTCTATCGTTAAGATAGCTGAGGCTATGGGAAGAACGACTAAGTTATCCCCGGATGAAAGTCGGGCGCTGGTTACCTCGGCATGGCTTTGTGATTTAGGTCTAATAGGTATACCGCTTGAGAATTTAAGAGCCTACCGCAGAAATCAAAAAGAACTACTCTGCCAGCAAGAGATCAATTTAATTGAGAATCACCCGCTGTATAGCCAGACAATTGCTTCCTTAATTGATACAAGCCAATTAGTTCAAACAACGATTCGCGCGCACCATGAGGCCTACGATGGATTGGGCTTCCCCGATGGCCAAGCAGGTGAATGGATTCCTTGGACTGCGAGGCTTCTTGCGGTAGCAGTAGGTTACATTGAATCAGGACTGCCTCATGCTGAAGCCTTGAATCAGATCGAGGAACTCTCAGAAAAAAAATATGATCCAGATGCTATCGCGTTATTTAAGGAAATCATTGCAGAGCTTATTCTGCCTGCACAAATTAAGGAAGTCCTTATAGAGGAGTTAGCTCCGCAGATGGTGCTTTTTAGTGATATCCATACAGCGCACGGCCTATTACTGGTCAAAAAAGACGAAGTCCTAGATGAGCTACTTGTAAGTAAAATTAACGAACACAATTCAGAAGATAAAATAAAACAGCGCTTTCTAATTTATAGCTAAAAAAGGAGGACTTAGTCCTCTTTAGCGTCAGCAATTGGATCACCCGCTTGCTTATATTCTAGAAGTTTATTCCTTAACGTTCGTATTGAAATTTCTAGAAACTTTGCAGCTTCAGTACGATTTCCTTTTGTCTGAATAAGTGCAGCCTTAATTGCTTCTTTTTCTAAAACAGCAATTGATTTTACCTTACCGTGACCGTTTGTGACCGATACAGATAATTGATCCTCAGTATTGCTACTTGGAGTCTGCGCATTTGCCGTATCACTGCTTAGATTTGGTTCAACGTGCTTGGGTGTATCAAATGATAAACCTTCGTCTTCAGAGGGTAAAATAAATGAGGTTTGACCTAATGCTGTAGGAATTCCTAGTGACCATGCAGTAAGTTCCTGTCCTGAACCTGTTAGAATAACGGCGCGCTCGATCACGTTTTGCAATTCACGTACATTACCAGGCCAGTGGTACTGAATTAAGGACTTACGAGCACCATCTGCAATGCCTGTAACGCGGATACCATGCTTACGAGAGAAACGCTTTAAGAAATGTTCAGCGATTACAATAATATCATCTGCTCTCTCACGCAGGGGTGGCACAATAACTGGAAATACATTTAATCTATAAAAAAGATCTGCCCTAAATAATCCCATTTCTACGTTACGCATCAAATCACGATTGGACGTAGCAATGATTCTTACATTGACCTTTATTGTTCGATTCCCTCCCACTCGCTCGAACTCTCTTTCCTGTAGTACACGTAAGAGTTTGGCCTGCAGTCCAGATGAAATTTCGCTAACTTCATCAAGCAGTAGCGTGCCATTATTCGCTAGTTCAAAACGTCCCTCACGTCTCTCTGAAGCTCCTGTAAAGGCACCCCTTTCATGTCCAAAAAATTCACTCTCAATTAAAGACTCTGCAATAGCTGCACAATTGACCTTAATAAAAGGCTCTTTCTTGCGAGAGCTTTGGCGATAAATTTCCCTCGCTATCATTTCCTTACCAGTGCCGCTTTCTCCGCCAATAAATACCGTCGCATCTGTGGGTGCCACACGGTCAATTAATTGCCTAAGCCGGTTAATTGTAGCACTTTTACCGATAAGAAGTCCCTCTTCGTCACCAGCAGAATCAATTAAAAGCCTGTTAACATGGATAAGCTGCTGATGCTGCTCTGCTTTCTTTAAAATCAAATCGAGTTGGCTAATTGAGAACGGCTTTACCACATAGTCAAAAGCTCCCCCCTTAATGCACGATACTGCAGATTCTACCGTTGCATTTCCCGTAATCACAATAACCAGAGGCTTATTTGCTAAGGCTGAAAGAAAATCTAAAAATACCTGCCCATTACCATCAGGCAATTTGATATCTAACATCACTAAATCAAAGGAATCCCGGGAGATTGCGAGTTCTGCCTCTGCCAAATTAGCTGCTTCAATACACACATAGTTCCTTCGCGCAAAGGTCTGCGTGAGCAGATTGCGGATTAATTCATCATCTTCTACGATGAGTACTTTTTCGAAAGCCATGATTCAATATACCTGTATGACTAATGCGCTAATATGCTTAGATTGAGGTTAATAAATAGTGATGGGTGATCAGTACAGGAGTTCTACGAATATTCGAAGCTAAGGACACTAAGCTTAGTCTTTAAACAAAGCATCCTTTATTTTGTTTAATTTTACGTGAAAACTGCCGTTGTGTAAAATACGTGCGTCTAATCACAACCATAGCCTTAATCGAAAAAGCAATTGAAGAGAAAAGCCCATCTTCAAATGTAACATCTTGGAATAAAGTACGTTCCATCAATTATCATGAGGGTGTAGCACGACTATCATTTGTTAGTCAGGAAAGCGGTAAAGAAACGCAAACCGTTGGCTCTATTATACTTAAATCATACGAACTAGCTGGTAATAATACATGCCTTAAAGCTCATTTAAATTGGGCTAATAAGCCAGAAGGTCAGGTCATTACCCTATATCCTAAGGATCAGCCTAAACTACATGAAGGAACGAGAGAAATCGCAGAAGCATGGTTAGGTGGCACATCCAATATGAATTAGTGGCTAGATTGGCATTCATCATTAAATGCCTGTATAAAAGCAGCACAGGGTTTTGTAGGCCAAAGAGGTCCTTAACAGCTATTTTTTATTAAACTGCACTTCACTTAACTTAGAAAGTGCCTGTTTTATAAGATCGAGTTCGTCGGAAGCTTTTAGCTTCAAACTATCAAGTGTGCTCATATTATCTCTAATCTTAGTTTCGATATCAGAAAATCGCACTTGGTAATCTGAATTCCACAGATTAGGAGAAGTCTCTTTAGAGATTAAAAGCTCCCTTATTATTGCAATTGCCCTATCTTGCAAATCTAGTGCGACTGGCAAGGCACCCTCTTTTATAGCAATTAACTCCTCTTCAACTAATATATTAAGTTGTTCTATGAGGAGCAGATTGCCGTTCATATTAGGCACACGGTTCTAAAACTAAAGTAGACTCTCTCTCGGATGCATATTTTTTAAGCATCTCTTCCCAAGCATCACGGATTTCTGTGAGTAAGTTTTCAACTTCTGCAATGATCGATTGATCTTTTTTCATGTCAGCTTCAAGTAACCGACGATAAAAATAGTTATAAAGATTCCGCATCGAAATGCCAAACTCACCTGGTTGAGATAGATCTAAAGATCCATTCAATTCATCAATGATAAGTCGAGTTTTGGTTAACTCTTTATTGCAAATTGCAATCCGTTCTAGATCTCTCTGAGGTCTATCTAAAGCCTCCTTAGCAATGCGCATTGATTTTAGCGCTGCATCAAAAAGAATTAAGACAAGTTTACCAGGCTCTGCGGTCAGAATCGAATTAGACTTATAAACCTTAGTATAATCATACATGATTTATAAAAAGTAGTTAACCTAAGCTTTCAGCTAAATCGGGTGAGTTGAGTAGCTTACCAGCGATCTGTGCTACAATAAGTGAACTAGGATAATTTGGATCCGCTAAGAGCATTAATCCCTGTTTGACTGCATCAGGACGAGCTGCAGGCAAGTTTGAAAGTGATTCAAGAAGTTGCTGAGCTTTACTTATAGAAAGTGAATCTGTTGTAGATCCGTCTGTGCGCTGCCTATTTGATTTAGCTACAGGCACAGATATAGGAACAATTGTCTCTGAATTTATAGCTGATGATGTAGGATCAATCATGTGAAAAATCTTCTTTTTGAAAAATGTATAACTGGAAATCGGATTTTATTTAGTAATCTTTAGAGAAAACATGAATAATTATATTATTTTATTATTTCTTTCCGATAGACGACGATTGGTACCTGAAAGGTAGTGTACTAAACATGGTGTACGAAGCATACCCAGCTAATCTACTAGGACTTTGTAAGGCATCTAACGACATATCCAGTGGATTAGCACCTTGACCAGAAGTAACAAAGAATGCCCTTAACCCAGTGATAACCTCAGGATTGCCTGTTGAGAATACTTCGTCAAAATTCCAAATGAAATGTGCATCTGCACATGAAACAAGTTTGCCCCTAAGGCCTATGCTAATTGGTGAATAAGGCGTGTAAGAAGTAACATCAACAAACATGACAGCTTGAGCGCCAAATCTATCAGCAAGCGTGTGAAGGAAGTCGTTTGGAAGTGCGCCTGTTGAGGATAAATCTAAGGTGCCAAAGGCTTTTTCGCATTGTTCGCGAGAAAGTGTCACAACCTCAAATCTTAATTGGCGAACCAATGACTCGACAACGACAGGATCGAGACTTTCGGCTGTTTGTTGCGTGAGTACATCACCTGTATAAAGAGGAAGAATCACGACTCGGTGAATACTTGGACTTAACCCTGGATCCGAGCGGTAATTATGCGGTTTATATACCGCTTTAGCTTCCGTAGGATGATTCGAATTCGTTGTGCTGCATCCAAATTGCATGAATGCGACTAAAAAGCCCAATGATAACTTTAAAATAGAGTTCATTTTTCTTAGGCCGTTTTGGTTGACGAAGTCGAACTACTTGAACTTGAAGAGCTGCTACTTGAAGTACTCGAACTAGATGAACCCGCTGGTTTACCATTAACTGAAACGTTTGAGGAATTAAGCGAACTAGACGAGGTACTAGATCCCGAAGAGCCAGATAGACTATTGATTGCAGAAAGTTCTGTTTGGTACTTTGAGTAAGCCGACTCCATTGCATTAAACTGTTTCTCAAGCTGAGCTTGTTGCGTCGTAAGTTGTGCTTGAAGCAGCGTTATCTGATTACCAATACTTGTAGACTGGGTACTTAGAGAATTATGCTCTGTGCTAGCAGAAGTCATAGTGCTAATAACCACGTTATTGACTGCACCAAATCCTATGGTGCCATTTTCGAAAAACGCAGCTACATCAGACGATTTCTGCGAAAGCGCTTGGTTTAATTTGGACTGATCTACAATTGAAAGCTGACGACTAGTTCCAGTAAAACCAATACCCATGTTAGCAAGGCTCTTGATAGTACCCGAAAGCCCACTTCCCGCATTAAAAACTGTGTTTTCTATATTTCTACCCCAATTGTACACTTCGTAATTAGAAGACAGAAGAGCAGGCGTAGCAACCCCATTGGCATCTTTCGTTACCAGAGTATCCGTTTCAATATCCGTTTGTAATTTATTATATGCTGTAATGAGTGTATTAATTGCTGTGAGAATATTGGTCGGATTTGTCGCAGCTTGGATCGTTTGAGTACCTAGTGAATTTACTGTTAAACTCATACCTGCAGCACCAAATGTGGAGCCATCAAGTGTATTACTCGCACTTGAAATTGTAGAGCCGCCATTTACATTAAATAGGGCGTTCTTACCGAGACTTAGTGAAGAACTTGTCGAGGTTAAATTAAGTTTCGACATCAAGTCTCCGGTTACATCACTCACGCTAATCCCGGTATTACCAGTCAAATTATTGGCAAGTACGATGCGATTACCAACAGTATCATAACTAGCTGTAACACCAGCTGTAGAATTGTTTATCTTACCAAGAATTGTTTTTAAAGTATCAGTGCTAGCGTCATAGTTTAGTGTAACGCCATTGACAGTGAATGCACCTGTAGTGGAGGTAATATTGGACGCAACAAGTGTATTGGATGGTACAATAGCACCAACTTTAGATGAAGATTTAACCGCATACTGCGAAGCCCCAGAGAGATGCATCTGACTAAGGAATGTGCCGGTATCAGATCCCAAATTTATACTTCCACCCGAAGCAGCAGTGAGCGTTAAAGATAACGCCCCTGTTGTGCCACTTAATGTCCCCACTACTTGTCCTTGAGTTGCTGTAGAAATAGAATTAACAATATCAGTAAGCGATTCGCCTGATGAAATTGCTACTGTCGCTCCATTAATAGTGAATGAAGAAGCTGCTGTAGAAACACTGTAACCACCTGCTGTAGAAGAATTTAGTACTGGCGAGGCATTAGTGAGCTTAAATACAGATAAGATATTACTCGTGTCATTAGTAGCACCCAAAATAATAGGACTTACTGAACTCGATGTACTACTGGTTGTAGTAAGACTTATTACATCGTTAGCACTATCATAAGCAGCAACAACACCGGTAGAAGAAGAGGAGCTATTTATACTATTCAATACAGACTGTAGAGTTACCGAAGTACTTGTGATACTAAATTGCTTACCATCAATCGTAAATGTACCAGCAGTAATAGGACTATAGGTATTAAGTGCAGACAACGCGCTGGAAGTACTAAGATTTGAATTAGTAAGAGTAGCTCCATTTAAAATACTTGAAGTTGCTAATTGGCTTACGCTCACAGAATAATTACCTGTCGGAGTTCCGTTTGAAGCAGTCCCTGTCCAGGTAGAAGTTGGATCGCTAGATGTAACCTGCACTCCCGCGTATAGCGAAGTGTTCTCCATATCAAAAACGGAATGGCTAAGGTTCGTAAGATCAGTACTAAGCGCAGAAATAGCCGTTGCTTGATTATCTACGGTAGTCTTCCTAGCAGTGACATTGTTTATGTTAGCACTATTGGCTGCCACTATATCGTTGATGATAAGTTGCCAATTAAGCCCCGTGGAAAGTCCTGCTATTTGTACGCCAGCCATAGTTATAGTATAATTTCAGAAATATTAACGGCCCAAAAAGGCCAAAACTTAACTTAAATATACACTATACATAGGTCTTTATTTTTTAGCATAAATATTTATAAAACGTTGCTAGATAGTTGTTAATGTTATTTTAACGATAGTAAGCACACTAATGCATCAGCACTATGCAGTAAAGGTGACTTTAATAGTAAGAGATTAAAAA
>Ga0208496_1000514_pt1 | contig 14081 bp, 12 predicted proteins | sample CryBogmetaGMA2M_FD_184552 | JGI IMG/M metagenome (GOLD analysis project Ga0208496, IMG submission 184552) | Freshwater microbial communities from Crystal Bog, Wisconsin, USA - MA2M (SPAdes) | ecosystem: Environmental > Aquatic > Freshwater > Lake | place: Crystal Bog, Wisconsin, USA | collected... | reverse complement strand
GCTGCCGTGATGGGATTCCTCTTCATCAACTGGCCCTTGGGCAAGTTGTTTCTGGGCGATGGTGGTGCGTATGCGGTGGGCTTTGCCTTGGCCTGGATTGCGGTGCTGATCCTCGCGCGTCATCCAGAGGTTTCCGCCTGGGCGCCACTGCTGGTATGCGGGTATCCGATATTGGAGGTCGTCTTTAGCGTTGTGCGCCGTCACAAACGGGGCTTAAGCCCGAGTGGCCCTGATCGATTGCATTTGCACAGCCTGGTCAAGAGGCGCGTGGTGCGACGCATGTTCCCTGGCACAAGCAAAATTACTCACAACTCGATCACGGGTGCTTTTATGTGGGCGGCACCCTTGACGTCGGTCGTCATTGCCGTCAACCGGTATGGCGATAGTACGGAGCTGGCACTTGGATTATTGTTTTGTGCCATTGCTTACTTGGCGATTTATGCCAGGCTGACTCAATTTCGGTGGTGCTTTAGGGCTGCAACGCTTTCCACAATGTTGAACGCATGAACTCCCATGCTTACCGCGCATCAAGGCTAGACCAGTGACACTTCCGATGAATGACTCCATGACCCCAGCTATTGAAGCTGAAGAAGACGAAATCAGTTTGCTGGACTTGTTGCAGGTGGTTGCAGACAACTTGCGCCTATTGGTGCTTGGTCCGGTGCTCGCCGGGCTGATTGCTTTGGGCTACGCATTCACACTTGCTCCTGCCTTTACAGCGACGGCCAAGTTCATTCCGCCGCAGCAACAGCAAAGCGGTGCGGCTTCGTTGCTGGCTGGTCTGGGGTCTTTGGGTAGTCTGGCGGGTGCGGCCGGTGCTATCAAAAATCCTGCCGACCAATACGTCAGTTTTATCAAAAGCCGCAGCGTGCAAGACGCCTTGGTCGACCGCTTTAAAATGATGGAGCAACTTCACACCACATCGCGCGAGGCTGCCCGCAATGCAATCGATGGCAGAGTCCAAGTTGTCATCGGAAAAGACGGGCTCATGACCATCGATGTCACCGACAAAGATCCCGTCTTTGCGGCCCAATTGGCAAATGCTCATATTGAGGAGCTCGGCAAGTTGATGGGCCGACTGGCCGTTACGGAGGCTCAGCAGCGGCGGGTGTTTTTCGAGAAGCAATTAACCAGCGCCAAAGACAATCTGATCAAGTCCGAGCAGGCGTTGAAGTCGAGCGGTGTGAACAGCAATGCGCTCAAAGTAAGCCCTGGTGCCGCTGTGGAGGCGATAGCCAAACTAAAAGCGAACATTACCGCCCAAGAGATGAAGCTGGCCAGCATGCGCGGCTATCTCACCGAAAACGCCCCAGAATTCAGACAAGCTCAGACCGAACTGCTTGCCATGCGCGCCCAAATGGACCGGGCCGAAAAGGACGAGCCAGCTGCAAGTGGCGACAGTGACCACGACTTCATCGCCAGATTTCGCGAATTCAAATACCACGAAACCCTGTTTGAACTGTTTACCAAGCAATATGAGATGGCACGCATAGATGAGAGCCGCGAAGGTTCCCTGGTCCAGGTGGTAGATGCAGCGGTGCCGCCCGAGCATAAAAATAATCCGCAAAGAAGGCGGTTGGCCGTGACTTGGGCCCTGGGTACGGGTTTCGCACTGCTGCTGTTTGTCTTTCTCCGCTTGGCCCTGCGTCGTGCGGCACAGGCGCCGGAGTCTGCTGAAAAACTGGGCCGTTTGCGCCTGGCCTGTGTCAAGGCCTTGGGCAGAGCATGATTTCCCGCGTGATCACATACAAATCAATAATATTGTAAAGATATAGACAAAATGATTCTTCAAGACATCAAACTGGCCATCATTGGCCTGGGCTACGTCGGCCTGCCTCTCGCTGTTGAATTTGGAAAAAAACGCTCCGTAGTAGGTTTTGACATCAACCAAAAGCGCATTGATCAACTCAAGGGCGGGCACGACTTCACCCTGGAAACCGAGACCGAAGAACTCCAGGCGGCCAAGCACTTGCAATTCAGCACCAGTCTGGAAGACCTGCGCAACTGCAACGTGTTTATCGTCACGGTGCCCACTCCCATAGATGAACACAAGCGTCCGGACCTCACGCCGCTGATCAAGGCCAGCGAAACCGTGGGCAAGGTGCTTAAACGCGGCGATATCGTCATTTACGAATCCACGGTCTACCCCGGTTGTACCGAAGAAGACTGCGTGCCGGTGCTAGAAAAGTTCAGCGGTCTCAGCTTCAACCAAGACTTTTATTGCGGCTACAGTCCCGAGCGCATCAACCCTGGCGACAAGGAACACAGGGTCACCACGATCAAAAAAGTGACCTCCGGCTCCACTCCCGAAATTGCTGAGCTGGTCGATGCGCTTTACAACCAGATCATCATTGCCGGCACCCACAAGGCCAGCAGCATCAAGGTGGCAGAGGCCGCCAAGGTGATTGAAAACACCCAGCGCGATGTCAATATTGCCCTGATCAACGAGCTGGCACTCATCTTTAACAAGATGGACATTGACACCGAGGCCGTGTTGCAGGCCGCTGGCAGCAAGTGGAACTTTTTACCTTTTAGGCCCGGTTTGGTTGGCGGCCACTGCATAGGCGTGGACCCTTATTATCTGACCCACAAGGCTGAGTCCATTGGCTACCATCCCGAGATCATTTTGGCAGGCCGCCGCCTGAACGACAGCATGGGCGCCTACGTGGTCACCCAGCTTGTCAAGGCCATGACCAAACGCCGCTTGCCGGTGCAGGGCGCTCGCATTCTGGTGATGGGCCTGAGCTTTAAAGAAAACTGCCCCGACCTGCGCAACACCCGCGTGGTGGACATCGTCAAGGAGCTGGCCGACTACGATGTGCAGGCCGACGTATTCGACCCCTGGGCCGACGTAGCCGAGGCTCAGCACGAATATGGCATCACTCCGGTGCAGCAGCCCGAGCCGGGTGCTTATGACGCCATCATCATCGCCGTGGCCCACCACCAGTTCAAAACCATGGGCGCCGCTGCTATCCGCGCCCTGGGCAAACCCGACCATGTGCTCTACGACCTGAAATACCTGTTGCCTGTGTCTGACAGCGATCTGCGTTTGTAGTCAACAAGCGCAAGCAATACAAATCACCATGACCGCATTCACCCAACTCCAAACCCGCCTACAAGGAGAGCCACAAACCTGGCTCATCACCGGCGTGGCCGGCTTCATAGGCAGCAACCTGCTCGAAGCACTGCTCAAACTTAACCAGCGCGTGGTCGGGCTTGACAACTTTGCCACCGGTCACCAGCGCAATCTGGACGAGGTGCAAGGCCTGGTGACTCCGGCGCAATGGGCCAACTTCAAGTTTATCAACGGCGACATTTGCAACTTAGGCGACTGCCAAAGGGCAAGCCAGGGCGTCGACTACGTTTTGCACGAGGCAGCTTTGGGCAGCGTGCCCCGCAGCGTGGCAGACCCCATCACCACCAATGCCACCAACATCAGCGGCTTTCTGAACATGCTGGTGGCTGCACGCGATGCCTCGGTAAAACGCTTTGTGTATGCCGCCAGCAGCAGCACCTATGGCGACCACCCCGCACTGCCCAAGGTCGAAGACATCATTGGCAAGCCGCTGAGCCCCTACGCAGTCACCAAATACGTCAACGAGCTGTACGCCGACGTATTTGGCAAGACCTACGGCCTGCAAAGCATGGGCCTGCGTTACTTCAACGTATTTGGTCCACGCCAAGATCCTAATGGCGCCTACGCCGCAGTCATACCCAAATGGATCAGCAGCCTGATCAAGAACGAGCCCATCTACATCAACGGCGACGGCGAAACCAGCCGCGACTTTTGCTTTATTGCCAACGTGGTCCAAGCCAACCTGCTGGCTGCCACCACGACCAGCCCCGATGCAGTGAACCAGGTTTACAACGTGGCAGTGGGCGACCGTACCACGCTGAATGAACTCTACGCCCAACTTCACAAAAACCTGCTGCCGCTGTATCCCCATCTGCAAAACGCGAAACCTGTGTACCGCGACTTTCGGGCGGGTGATGTGCGGCATAGTTTGGCCGACATCAGCAAGGCAGCTACTCAGCTGGGCTACGCGCCTACACAACGCATTGCCCAGGGGTTGGAGCTGGCCATGCCATGGTATGTCACCCAAAGTAATACATAAAACCAACGTCCAAACTCCATCTACATTGCGTAAATAGTTACCAAAAATATTGCAGTTCAAGCATGAGGACCAATTTTATCCACACCCTGTCCGACGTCCAAACTTCAGTCATCGGTGTAAATACACGAATTTGGCAGTTCGTTGTTATCTTAGCTGGTGCCCAAATTGGAAAGGACTGCAATATTTGTTCACACTGCTTGATTGAAAATGATGTCATCATAGGTGACCGAGTAACTGTGAAAAGTGGAGTCCAATTATGGGATGGATTGCGGGTTGGAGATGATGTGTTTATTGGTCCTAACGTCACATTTACCAATGATAAATATCCAAAAAGTGGAAATACTAACTTTAAAAAGTTATTTACACGTATCGAGGCAGGAGCAACCATAGGTGGCGGTGCAACACTGCTACCTGGTGTACATATTGGCGCAGATGCCATAGTAGGTGCGGGTGCTGTCGTTACAAGTAACGTACTACCTGGCACTACGGTTGTAGGCAACCCAGCCAGATTAATTAATGCAATAATTGAATAAAGCTTCAAATGAAATTTAGTATTGATGTCTGCAAAATAATAGATCTTCCAAAGATAACTGATCCAAGAGGTAATCTGACCTTTGTTGAAGGTGGAAACCAAATCCCCTTCGATATCCAGCGTGTTTATTATCTTTACGATGTACCCGGTGGCGCGGAGAGAGGTGGGCATGCGCACAAAGACTTGCACCAGCTCATCATTGCCATGTCAGGGAGTTTTGACGTAGTTCTAGATGACGGTAAAAACAAGAAACGCGTTCACCTCAGCCGTTCGTACAGCGGCTTGTATGTCTGCCCCATGATCTGGCGCGAGCTTGATAACTTTTCATCCGGCTCCGTCTGCATGGTGTTGGCATCCAATAAATATGATGAAGAAGATTATTATAGAGATAATGCAGATTTTATGCGCGCACGGTGGCAAGTATGAAAATTCCATTTTTAGATTTGGGGGCGGCCTACCGCGAATTGCAAACAGACATTGATGCGGCAGTTGCCCGCTTATTAGCTTCTGGTTATTACATTGGTGGACCAGAAGTTGAAGCCTTTGAATCCGAATTTGCCGCCTACTGCGGCGCCACCCATGCGGTAGGCGTTGCCAATGGTCTTGATGCCCTACATCTCGCTTTGCGCGCCATGGATGTTGGCCCTGGCGATGAGGTCATTGTGCCCAGCAACACCTATATTGCGACCTGGTTGGCGGTCAGCCAGTGCGGAGCTACGCCGGTGCCCGTGGAGCCAGACGCGCGAACGTACAACATTGATCCATCGCTTATTGAGGCGGCTATCACGCCACGCACCAAAGTTATTTTGCCGGTGCACTTGTACGGCCAACCGGCCGACCTAGACCCTATTTTGGCCGTCGCACGCAAGCACGGCTTGCGAGTTCTCGAAGACGGCGCGCAGGCACACGGTGCGCGCTACAAAGGCAAGCGCTTGGGCGCACATGGCGATGCAGTGGCTTGGAGCTTTTACCCAGGCAAGAACTTAGGTGCCATGGGGGACGGTGGCGCTGTAACCACCAATGACGCACAACTGGCTGACCGCATTCAAGTACTACGCAACTACGGGTCCCGCGTGAAATATGTGAATGAGGTGCAAGGTTACAACAGTCGGCTTGACCCATTACAAGCGGCTATTCTACGCGTCAAACTGACCCACTTGGACGCGTGGAACTCCCGCCGTAGAGTAATTGCGGAGAGCTATCAATTAGGCCTAATGGGTTGCGGCATGACCTTGCCCCATGTGCCGGCCTGGGCTGAACCAGTTTGGCACTTGTTTGTAGTTCTGCACCCGCAACGTGATGCCTTTTTAGGGTATTTGGCCGAGGCTGGCATTTGCGGATTGATTCACTACCCTATTCCCCCACATTTGCAGCAAGCGTATGCATCGGCGGGGTGTACTTCAGGAAAATATCCGTTAACGGAGCAGATTTCCAACCAATGCTTTAGCTTGCCGATTGGACCGCATACCAATCTTGTACAGATTGAAGAAGTAACAAAGGCCTTAAAGGCAATTATTGTACGTTATGACTGCACCGACGCATGATTAAGCAAATAATACCAGTCTCAGTGATCGTTCCCAGTTACAACTCGAGAAATTATTTGGAGGATTGCATTAATTCTATTAATTCAGGGCAATGGCCAGCTGAAATTCTGATTATCGATGACTGTTCAACAGATAGTTCTCTGGCACTTGCGATTAAACTACAATCTCAGTTTTATAATGTTCGTGTATTTGAGCGTGAGATAAATAGGGGCGCTGCTGAGTCAAGAAAATTTGGCATCTCTGCATCCTCTCAAGACTGGATTGCATTTGTGGATGCAGATGATCTTTTGGAAACTGATGCCTTGTCGGTTGCATATCAAACCGCAATTGCGTCATGTGCGGATATTTGTATTTGGGATCTCTGGCGATTTGAAAATGAAAAAAAATGGAGAAGCGGTGCAAACCCTCAATACCTTCCAAAAACCGGTCGCGATTCAGTTCTGCGTACGCTTGGTGGATGGGGAATTCATCCTTTAGGAGTGTCAAAAAAAATTATTTATGAAAAGGCTTATAAGGGATTTTCTGAGACATCAATAAATGCGGATGAGTTACTCACTAGAATTGTTTTTAGCCATGCAACCTTAGTCGTTGGCTGTGAGAAACGATATTTATATAGATCAAATCCTGAGTCAACGACACGAGTTTTTAATGCCCGTAGACTGAGTTCATTGGATTCGCACTTGTGGTTGTTAAGGTTTGCGCATCAGTTTCCTGAAGCTCCGATTTGTAAGATGACATTAGATGCTATATGGGATGCATGGTTTTTCTGGACCAAAAGGGAGCAAATTGGAGTTTCTTTGACATTAATTAAATTAAAGAAATTTTTGCCCATATTATTTTATGTCTCAAAATCTGGTACTTGGCTTTGGCGATATCCAAAATATTTTGCTGTATTCTTATATTTGATAATTCGGACTAATGCGGTAATTATTCGTTCAAGTATAAAATGAATCAAAGTTCAGTGAAAAGCGTTAGCAGTCATCGTGAGATCTTGCGCTCATCTTCAATTATTGGTGGCTCATCATTTCTGAATATCTTGGTGAGTCTCGTTCGAACTAAGGTGTTAGCCGTGCTGCTCGGCCCGTCCGGGGTAGGACAGGTGGGACTTTTACTAACCCTGATGACTACTATATCCAGTGTCGCAGCCATGGGGTTGGGTACTGCCGGTACGCGTCAGCTGGCAGAAGCGGCTGGGGGCAATGATGCAGATAAATTGACTACCGTCAGGCGTGCGTTGTTTTGGGCGACATTAATTCTTTCTATGTTTGGAGCGGTGGCGACGTGGCTCTTACGTGAATTTTTGGCTGAAACCGTTTTGACAAATAAAGGCTTAGCGAATGAGATTGGGTGGCTTAGTCTTGGAGTCGCGTTAACTGTTGCTGCTGGTTCACAGGGCGCAATACTCAATGGTGTTCGTCGCATTGAAGATATGGCCCGTCTATCTATTCTTTCTGGACTAATGTCCACTGTGCTGGGTCTTTCGTCACTTTGGCTTTGGGGTGTAAATGGTTTAATAGTTTTTATATTGGCGGCACCGGTTTCAAGTTTCGTTATTGGATACTATTTCGTTTTACGACTTCCAAAAACTGATTCAATAGTCCCACAGCTTCCAGTTATCATAGATCAGTTACGCACACTGTTCCGATTGGGTGCGGCATTTATGTTGACCGGTCTTATCTGGAATGTTGGTCATTTAATTATACGAACGTTGGTTCAACGCGAGCTCGGTGCGAGTGAGTTAGGTCACTTTCAGGCTGCATGGGCAATCTCGATGACTTATATGGGTTTCGTCCTGCAGGCTATGGGAGCCGACTATTATCCACGTCTATCTAGCAGCATGCATGACCACTTAGCAGCTAAAACAATGGTAAATGAACAGACTGAAGTGGCCTTGTTGATGGCGGGCCCTGTTGTTTTTGCGATGTTAGGACTTGCGCCGTGGATTGTCGGGTTGCTGTACACAAGTGAATTTGCTGAAGCTGTATCAATCCTTCGTTGGCAAATTTTGGGCGATATTTTGCGCGTGGCCGCTTGGCCACTAAGTTATGTTATTTTGGCCTCTGGTGACGGTCGAAAGTATCTAATAATGGAGTCATTCGCTGTATTTATATTGGTTGGTGGTATTTGGTTGGGTTTGCCTAGTCTCAGGCTGGCATCTACTGGCATTGCTTTTCTTTTAATGTATTGTGCTTATTTACCATTCGTTTATTTTTTGGCAAAAATTCAAATAGGTTTGAAGTGGAGTTCCAGGATTTTTTGGTTGTTGAGTTTGCTTATGGTGGTGGGTGTTATGATAATAAGTATTGCATATATTGATGCTAGATTTGGAGCGTTGTTCGGTCTTGTTGCATCATTTTTATTTGGATTTTATGCTTTGGCTCGACTTTCTCATGTTGCCAATTTAACAGGTCCTGTTGCGCGTCTTGCAATTGGATACAGTCGATTTTTTACAATCAATGGTTGGCGTCGTGGATAATAAAAATTATCCGCTGGTTACTTTTGCACTCATTGCGTATAATCAGGAAAAATACGTTGCCGATGCGATAGCAGCTGCCTTTTCACAAACTTATTCTCATTTGGAAATTATTCTTTCTGACGACTGCTCCAGCGACGGTACGTTTGAAGTGATGCGGCATGCGGTTGAAGAATACAGAGGGCCACATCGTGTTGTTCTTAATAGGAATCCGATTAATTTAAATATCGGTGGACACGTTAATGTCATCGCTGATTTGGCTACGGCTGAATTCATCGTGTTGGCTGCCGGTGATGATGTTTCCATACCTTTTCGGACGGAAAAATTAGTACAACAATGGAATGCTCTTGGCCGTCCACCAGCTGTACTTTTTTCGGATTTTGAACCCATTGATGGTGAATCCAAAGTAGTCACTTTAAATGGTGAAAAATTATACCGTGGACCTTTCTTATTGGATAATATGGCACGCGGTGAAATACGAGTTTTGGGTGCGACAACTGCTATAACAAAAAATGTATTTTCATTGTTTCCACCTTTGAATTCTGATGTCAGGTATGAAGACAAAATTTTACCTTTCAGAGCTTTGCTTTTGGGTGGAGTTGTGGTCCTAATTGAAGAAAAGCTGGTGAAGTATCGAATCGATGGCGGTATTTCTCGAGTGCATCTCAAGTCTGGTCGAGATTATTTATATCGAATAATACCAAATTTTTTAGAACGAACGCTGCCAGATGCAGTTCAACGATTGATGGATTTGATTTTTATTTCGCCAGAAAATTTTAAGTTAAATAAAGAATGTGAGCGAACAATTTTCAATCTTAAAGCCCTCATTGCACTTATAGGTGTAAAAGGTTGGTTTGGTTTAGAGATATGCCTTTTGGAATGGATGTTATCTGGAGCTCGGCCCTTTGCTCTGATTAAACTATATTTGAAACTGAGATTTGTAATTATTTATGATTTATATTTTAAATTTTTAATAAAAAATAAAAAATAAAAAATAAAAGATAGGTTTTAAAAGTAATTCCTATTAAGTTTGGTAAATTAACTATTCCTGCGGAATTTTTGTTAAATTTTTTATATTTTCATTTATGTAGAATTCGATCACATAAACTGCCAATCATAAGTCACCAAGTATATCAAAGGAGGACCTTGATGGAAATGACAGAATGCCTAAGTTATGCGAAGTTGGGCTGCAGCTCACAGATAGTGAATATGTACAAAAATAGAAGAAAAGTGTTGTGTTATCAATTGAGTACTCATCTCAGAGAAGTCTTTCTAAGGCTGGTTGAGTCCAAGTAGAGTCGAATCTAGGAGGGGTATTTGATTGCCGATCATGCGACCATGATGGTCATGATCCCGCCGAAATATGTTGTGTTCAATGCAGTGGATTCCATCAAAGGGATAAGCGCGATGCACCTGGCTCGATTTTTTGGTGGGTGCAAATGGAGCTATACGAGGAAAATTTGCTGGACGGAAGGCTACTTTGTTCTGACCGAAGGTCGAGATGAGAAAGTAATTTGGAATTAGATTCTCAATCAGAAGCGAGAAGATGATCGTCTGGAGCAGCTTGGACTGCTGAGATAGATTGCCACCGAATTGATGATGCTAAGGGTTGGGGCAGCGTTAGAGTCCCAGTTTAGCCGCTTTGTGCGGCTCTTAATTTTGAATACCTCCGGTCCAACTGGGGGTGGGTAATTAGATATTTATGCAGCTACCAAACCGTCCGTACTCTTTATCGTCACAGTTGTCAGTTTTATGCATCATTGACACGCTCGGCCGCGGTGGTGGTGCGGAGCAACTAGTTGCTAGCCTGGCCCTTCCCTTGCGTCAACGAGGGGTGGAAGTTGAGTTTGTCGATCTGTTTTCTTGGCATGATGACTTGGGGATTGAATTACAGCGACAAGGCTTCGTGGTGCATAGACTCGAACTGCGAAGCCGCTGGAACCTTGTTCAAGGTATTCGACAACTGCGGATGGTTGTGGGAGTACGTAAGGATATGATATTTTGGGGCCATCTTTATTTTGGAAATTTATATGCGTCACTATTTGGATTATTTTTTCCCGGGTTAACGAGTGTTATCACACTTCACTCCAGTGGGTTGGCACAGATAGTTCCACATGGAATAAAAGGTCGACTATCTAATGCGCTTGAACGTTGGGTTAACTGTCGTTCACATTTCAAAATAGCCGTATCCGGTGCAGTTCGTGCCGTGTATTCAAGCGTACGTGGTTGGAACACTATGCGAGTTATTCACAATGGGGTGAACGTGGATGCCATACCAACGGGAGTATCGGCAGAGAAACGTGTGTTCGTTCGTAACCGCTTTGCAGTAGGTGATAAAGATTTCCTCATTGCAGTTCCTGCGAGGTTTGTTCCGGAGAAGGGACATACCGTACTTCTTGATGCTGTGAAGCACTTAGCATGCCAACATTCGCTACATCCCATGTTCTTGCTGATAGGTCAGCACACGCCTTTGGTTGATACATTGCAAAAAAAAGCAAAGGATATCGGTATACCGAATGGACAAATGCACTATCTTCCTACTATTCCGCAAGATGATCTATATGACCTGTTGTGTTGTGCGGATGCTGTTGTGTTGCCCTCGGTTCAAGAAGCCTTTGGTATTGCTGCTGTTGAGGCAATGGCGACGGAAAGACCAGTGATTCTTAGTCGTGTCGGTGGTATGGCTGAATTAGACCCGAATGGTGAATGCGTAATTTATGTGCCTCCTGGTGATGCACGCGAACTCGGAAATGCTATAGCAGCGTTGATGGAAGATCCGACCGGACTGAATATACGTGGTCGCTGCGGACGTCGTCTTGCCAGTGTCCAGTTTAGTTTAGATAGCTGTGCAATTAAGTGGCATCAGCTGTTTGTAGAAATTCATTTACGTCCTAAATTTCGCTCATGAATAGTTTCATGAACCCCAAGCATCAGATCAAGCTAGTCGTGGACAATGCGTCATGTTAATTTCTTCAATTATTTTGCATCCGGACTGGATAATGCGACGCTATGCAGGTTGGAAAACTGTTTACGAGGATGAAAACTGTCTTGTCTTAGGGAAAGGGCACTTCCCATTGCGCCGTATTTGTGTTCTTAGTTCTGTATCATCTTCAAATCTCTTTGCGCGAATAAAGCTTGCGCGGTTTCGCAGTTGGACGACTATTTTTAGTCTAAAGTTCATCCCGTCAGACGATGCAGCGATATCCCCGGCACGATCGCAAGGTTTGACCTTAACGCCAGATTCTCAGCGCATGTTTCACAAGTTCACCTTCATCATTGACCTAACATCGACGATTGATCAGTTGTGGATGGCAATGCGTCCAACTAATCGAAACTTATGCAATAAGGCAAATCAGTCAGGAGTACAAGTGCGCGTAGAAAATGCACCTAGTGCATTTGATGTTGACCAATTTATAAGTTTATATAGTGAGATGGCTCGCACTCGAGGATTGGCCATTCCTCAGCGTTCTGTGTTGATGAAAATGTTTGCCGATGGACGATTAATTTTAGGTTGTGCCGAACGCGATGGAGTAGTGCTTTCAATGGCACTTTGCTACCTCGCTGGCGAGACTGCAATGTACTTATATGGTGTGTCATCAAGCCGCAGTGTCGACGGTGCAGGGCAGCTCCTGCAGTGGGAAATGATGCAAGCCCTTAAGGCGCACGGGACTACTAAATACGACTTAGGGGGGGTTCCACGTGTTGAAGAATCGGATGGGATTTTTAAATTCAAAAAGGGTTTTGGTGGACTTGGTATCGAGCTAGGGCCTGAGTTTTATTGGTTGCCTGTCTGGGTTCAAATTTTTAGGAGACTCCGGCAATGGTTGCAGCGTCGCAATTCCCCAGTCTGATAAAGGCAGTATTTTTTTTAGTTCTTGAATATAGCCAAATCAATCGTCTTTTTAGACACATTAATCGTGGCAAGGTTAAAGTACTGATGTACCACAGTATTTCGCCTCACGGCATGTTCTTCGAGAACAGCGTTTCTCCTTCGGATTTTCTGTTGCAAGTGAAGTATTTGCGTGAAAATTATAATGTCGTATCTGCGGATGCTCTTGATGATTCGAATTCTTACAGTGCTGATCAAATAAATTTGATTATCACATTTGATGACGGATTTAAAGACAACCGCATTGTTGCGACAGAAATTCTTCGAAATGAGGGTTTGTCCGCGATTTTCTTCGTCATCGGGGATTGCTTGGAACTGGGCTCCGTGCCTGGGTTCGTACGACGAAAACTCGGGGATGATGCATCTGCTCCCCCATATCATACGATTGATCTAAGCGACGCTGGTAGCATGCTTGAGTGTGGCATGGTGATCGGTGCACACAGCGTGCGGCATGATGATTACCAGTTGCTGGGCTATAAGGATGGGGTCGTTGACGCAGCTAGTGTCCAGCTTCAGTTGCAGAACCTCCTTTCCGTGCCGGTGGAAAACTTTGCTTTTCCGTGGGGAAGATTCCGCAAAGGCCAGGAAAATGAACTGCTGCGCACCTACCGAAGGGTATTTCTCACGGATCATGGTTTCAATGCTCCAGGTGATCAGGTGATGTTCAGAAACGAAGTGTTTAGTACACTGCAGCTTCGAGCAGCTGCTTCTGGGTCCCTGGATTACTTTCGTGGTTTTTTGCGTGCATGCAAATGATGATGGGAATTCTCTATATTTCCTATGACGGCATGTTAGAGCCGTTGGGTCAATCCCAGGTGCTTGCTTACTTGAAGCGTCTTGCTTTTGGTGGATGTATCCATCTCATCAGTTTCGAGAAGCCCGGTGATTGGGTGAATGAAATTGAGCGTGAGCGGATTGCTCAAGACATCGCAGCTGCAGGTATCGTTTGGCATCCATTGCGCTATCACAAACGGCCGACGGCCTTGGCAACTGCATGGGATATTGCTTGCGGTGCTTTGCTGGGCGTGTGGTTGGTACTGCGCTACCGACTGAGCATCGTGCATGCGCGTAGCTATGTGTCGTCCGTTATGGCGCTGATGATCAAGCGCATTACGGGTGTAAAGTATGTATTTGACATGCGCGGCTTTTGGGCAGACGAACGGGTGGATGGCGGTTTGTGGCCGCGTAGCGGGCGCATGTATCGCGTGGCCAAGGGATTCGAGCGGCGCTTTTTGTTGGCTGCGGATCATGTTGTATCGCTCACACATGCTGCAGTCAATGAAATGCAGCTTTTTGAGTACCTGCAGGGACACATGCCGCCATTCACAGTCATTCCGACCTGTGCGGATCTGACACGCTTTATGCCCATACCGGCTAAACGTGATGCTGCTGGATTTGTATTGGGCTATGTGGGTTCTGCTGGTACATGGTATTTGTTTGATGAGGTGGCAACCTGTTTTTCACATTTACTACGTCTGCTCCCAGATGCTAGGTTCTTGGTTGTAAACCGTGGCGAGCACTCCTACAT
>Ga0208496_1000513_pt1 | contig 14090 bp, 11 predicted proteins | sample CryBogmetaGMA2M_FD_184552 | JGI IMG/M metagenome (GOLD analysis project Ga0208496, IMG submission 184552) | Freshwater microbial communities from Crystal Bog, Wisconsin, USA - MA2M (SPAdes) | ecosystem: Environmental > Aquatic > Freshwater > Lake | place: Crystal Bog, Wisconsin, USA | collected... | reverse complement strand
CCTAGTGGGCGTTTCCGCATGGGCAGCAATGAATATGACGATGAAAAACCTGTCCATAAGGTGGCAATTTCCGCGTTCCAATGCTTGCGCACCCCGGTCACGCGGCAACTGTATCAACAGGTCATGGGGCAAGACCCCGGCTGGCCGGAGGGCGAGGCGGACGATGCCGGACGGGATTTGTAATCCCGTCCGAAACGTTTTGTGCCAAGTCGGATGCTGTGGCTTCACACATAACGTTAGCGGCGGGGTTGCAAACACCGCCGCGCCCAGTTGCCAACCCCGCCGCGCCCAGTTATCCCGAATCCATCCTCGATGCCGGACGGGATTTGTAACCCCGTCCGAAACGTTTTGTGCCAAGTTGATGCTGTGGCTTCGCACATAACGTTAGCGGCGGGGTTGCAAACACCGCCGCGCCCAGTTCCATCCCCGATGCCGGACGGGATTTGTAATCCCGTCCGAAACGTTTTGTGCCAAGTTGGATGCTTTGGCTTCGCACATAACGTTTCATGGCGTTTTTTTTTGGCTATGGTTTGGCTAAAAGTGTCCCCCGATTTTCTTCAGTGTGACCCCAATAAAAAAGGCTTGCCGTTGATTGACAGCAAGCCTTTGTTTTTTATGGTGGGCCCTCAGGGATTTGAACCCCGGACCAAGGGATTATGAGTCCCCTGCTCTAACCGCTGAGCTAAGGGCCCTTGAATTTATTTATCAGCTTCAAGGAAGCTGCGGAGCTGCTCCGAACGGGAGGGATGCCGCAGTTTGCGTAACGCTTTGGCCTCGATTTGGCGAATGCGTTCGCGGGTAACGTCAAATTGTTTGCCAACCTCTTCCAAGGTGTGGTCGTTGCTCATATCAATGCCGAAGCGCATTTTCAACACTTTCGCCTCACGCTCCGTAAGCCCCTCCAAAACTTGCCGGGTGGTTTCACGAAGCCCGGAGGCAGTGGCCGATTCCACTGGCGATAGGATATTAGAGTCTTCAATGAAGTCTCCCAAATGGGATTCTTCGTCGTCACCAATGGGGTTATCCATTGAAATAGGCTCTTTGGCTATTCTCAACACTTTGCGCACTTTTTCTTCGGACATTTCCATTTTTTCAGCCAACTCCTCCGCTGAGGGTTCCCGTCCCATCTCTTGCAACATCTGCCGTGTTATCCGGTTCAGCTTGTTGATCGATTCGATCATGTGCACAGGAATGCGAATGGTTCGTGCCTGATCAGCAATGGATCGGGTTATTGCTTGCCGTATCCACCAAGTGGCATAAGTCGAAAATTTATAGCCGCGCCGATAATCGAACTTATCCACCGCTTTCATTAGCCCGATGTTACCTTCCTGAATCAGGTCGAGGAACTGCATACCCCTATTAGTATATTTCTTTGCGATGGAAATTACCAATCTAAGATTGGCTTCGATCATCTCACGCTTGGCTAGACGGGCCTGAGTCTCGCCAATGGACACTCGACGATAGATTTCCTTGGTCTCGAATATGCTTATGCCATTTGCCTTCTCAATCTGGAAAAGCTCGCTTTGTGCCTGTTTTATCTCATTCTTATGCTGGGCCAAAGGCTCGACATAGTATTTGCCGGAGGACAAATGATTGGTCAGCCAAACCGGGTTGCTTTCGTTGCCAACGAAGGTTTTTAGGAAATCAGTCCTGTGCATTTTAGCTTTGTTGACAGCCAAATCAAAGATGAGTTTTTCCTGTATGCGGATTTTGCCGACCTCAGAGTGCAAAATATCGAATAACTCTTTGAAGAATTGGGGCGTTTTTTTGAACTCAAGGAAACTGTTGGCTAATGATTCAAATGCTTGCTGGGTTTTTTCGTGACGAGGGCCGTATTTGCACTGTGTCTTGACGGCGGTCTTTAGTTGTTTGCTGAATGCATCTAGCTTTTCCTTGACTAATGTGGGGTCGGGCCCGGTTTCTGTTTCCTCGATAATGTCTACTTCTTCATCAATCAAAAGTTCTTGAGGCTGGCTAGGGTCATAGAAATCGGAGATCAAATCGGTCAGGCGAGCTTCTCCCGCTTCGACTCGATCAAATGCTTTGATAAAGTGTTCCATGGCAGCGACGAAACGAACCAGTTCCCATGCCGCTTGGCTGGCACCTTCTTCAATACGTTTGGCGATGCCTAACTCGCCCTCGCGATTGAGGAGTTCAATTGTACCCATCTCGCGCATATACATGCGCACCGTGTCAGTGGTGCGGCCAGTTGTAGTATCCACCGATGAAGCCAATGTAGCCGCTATTTCGTCTACATCGTCGTCGCTTTCAATTACATTGGAGCTATCGGCAAGCAACTCGACTTCATCCGGCAGGACTTCAAGTACTTCGATCCCCATTTCATTGATCATGGCGATCACTTCTTCCATTTGTTCCGGTTCGACTAAACCGTCAGGCAAGTGGTCGTTTATTTCGGAATAAGTAAGGAACCCTTGCATCTTGCCCTTGGCAATGAGTTCCTTGAGTTGCGCTTGCTGCTGTTCTTGTTTCATGAACTCACTCGCCCGATGGAATTTTCCTGAAATTAGAAATTATATTTTAGCTTGCTATTGTGAATTGGCAAATTCAAACTATTTTATTAACTGATGCTACGCACAATGCCGCTTAGAACAGCCCGGATGAAGCCGCTTGTCAAGCGAAAAACCGGGTTTGTGTCCACGTTCTCCCGGATTACGCCGTAGGGGCGACCGCCCGGTCGCCCCAACAATAGTTTATGTTTTCCTAGCCAAACGGCGATATTCTTCGCGCTCAGTTTCATCCAGCCCCGCAAAGCCAATCCGATCAGCTTTATTTTCCAGCCATTTCAAGCGTTGCGCAATTAGCATCTCTTTTTGCTGCGAAACAAATTTTTCGAGCGTGGCATCGAATTCAGTTCGTGCATCGGTATCCGACAGGGGGATTTCCAACACGCTGAGCTTCAACACCAGCCCATATTCCGCCTCGCCTCGGAAATGCTCAGGTATGCCGCCACAGTGAATATCCGGCCTTTCTTGAAGGATGGAGAATAGTTTTGCCGCAAACGAGCCGGCTTTGTCGTCTCGCTCCAACTCAAACCGCGCTTCGGCATCGACTAGGGAATAAAACTCGGGGTTTTGTATTAACAAAGCCAGAATAATGCGCAACGGGGAAGGTTTGGCTTTTTCCGTGGTAGCCCTTTGGATCGATTGGGTATGCGGATGCGATTTGTTTCGGCTGGAAGTCGCTTTCCCGTGCCCGGTGATTTTAGCCAGACGGGCATGCATCATTTCCCTGAACACCCCCGCAGGAAATTTGTCCAGCAATGGACTGGCTTTTTGGAATAGGCCCGAACGGCCCTCGATAGAATCCAAGTCCAAATTTTCCGACAAATGGTTGAAAAAGTATTCGGACAACTGCTGGGCCCCGGACAACCGGATTGCGAAACTTTCCCTGCCTTCTTCACGAACTAGGCTGTCCGGATCATGCCTTTCAGGCAGCATCAAAAACCGCATGGACCTTCCATCGCGCAAGGCGGGTATGCATGCTTCCAGTGCCTTCCAAGCGGCGTTGCGTCCGGCGTTGTCGCCGTCGAAGCAAAAAACCAACTCCGGCGCATAGCGAAACAGCAGGTCGGCATGGTCGGACGAGGTGGCGGTGCCTAGCGTGGCGACGGCGTTGGTGACCCCGTGCTGAGCCAAGGCAATGACATCCATGTAGCCCTCCACCACCACGATGCGCTCGGGCTTTATGCGGGTGGCGAGCAACTCGAAGAGTCCATAGACTTCCCTGTGCTTTTTGAAGGTCGGGGTTTCCGGCGAGTTGAGGTATTTTGGTGTTTCATCCCCCATGACACGTCCGCCAAAGCCGACCACCCTGCCCCGCCGGTCGCGGATGGGAAACATGATGCGGTCGCGGAAACGGTCATAGAAACTACCTGCCTCCTTGCTGATAGTCAGCCCGGCAGCCAGCAGACGGTCGGCTGGCAGGGTGTCGGGCAGACTTCGCCAACCCGGCGGGGCATAGCCAATTTTGAAGTGTTGGATTATGTCGTCGCTTAACCCGCGCCGTTGCAAATAGTCCCTAGCCTTGGCAGCTTCGGGGTGTACACGCAATTGGCAGGCGTAAAATTCCGCCGCCTGTTCCTGCACTTGGTAAAGTGGTAGAACGTTGTCCTGTTCACGCTTTTCGGCATGATAGGACTCCCGGGGAATTTCCACCCCTAAGGACTCCGCCAGGGTTTCCACCGCTTCGACAAAAGTTTGCCGCTCGTAATCCATTAAAAAGCTGATGACATTGCCGCTGGCACCGCAACCGAAGCAGTGGTAGAACTGCTTTTCCCTATTGACGCTGAAACTTGGGGATTTCTCGTTATGGAAAGGGCAGCGGGCTTGGTAGTTTTTGCCAGCCTGTTTGAGCGGGACACGCGCGTCGATAAGGTCTACAATATCGACGCGGGCGATCAGGTTGTCGATGAATTCGCGGGGTATCTTGCCTTTCATGCCTTATCACCTATCGGTTCGCCGCACTTACATGTAGGAGATGGCTTTAGCCTGCGAAAAATCGCGGCCTAAAGACCGCTCCTACAAACACTTTGCAGCTATTTTTCACAACTGATTAGGTGGTGATCTTTTCGTAAGAGCGTTCACCCTCCCTTGGAGCGCGGACATCTCGCCAACTGAAATGGCGGCCAAGATGGCCGCGCTCCCAGGAAAAGGCAGGGGGCAGCTTTAGCTGTCTATGGGCGAATGAATTTGCCCCTACAATAATGCTCAATGTAGAAATTAAATCAGCCGTACCACATGCGGGGCATAACCGTTACTGGCCAAATCTAGCCTAACCTAGCTTTAATTCGGGCACTGACCGCACCCATGTCGGCCCGGCCTTGCATCTGCGGTTTGAGCAAGGCCATGACCTTGCCCATGCCGGCGACAGAGGATGCGCCCGTTTCGGCAATGGCTTGTCCAATAAAGGCTTCTATTTCCACATCGGTCAGGGCTTGCGGCAAATATCCTTGGATAATGGCGACTTCGGCTCTTTCCACATCCGCCAAATCAGTGCGCGCCGCCGCTGTGTATTGGGCGATTGAGTCGCGGCGCTGCTTAAGCATTTTGTCCAGCACTGATATAATTTGTGCATCATCAAGCACGATACGCTCGTCTACCTCAACTTGCTTTATTGCGGACAAAATCAGGCGGATTGCGCCCAAACGCTCCTTTTCACCCGCCTTCATGGCGGATTTCATGTCTTCTTGAATGCGCTGTTTCAGCAATACCGTACTCATTGGCTCGGCTTAACCTATGGAAAAATCAGACTTGGGGACGGCCTTTGCGGAGGTTCTGCAAGGCGAAACGCTCGCGGGAAAGCTTCTTCAGATGGCGCTTGACGGCAGCGGCAGCTTTCCGCTTACGCTCTTCGGTGGGCTTTTCGTAAAATTCGCGGCGGCGCACTTCTGAAAGGACTCCGGCTTTTTCGCACGCACGCTTGAAGCGGCGGATGGCGATTTCGAAAGGTTCGTTCTCTCTAAGTCTGATTGAAGGCATGTAGTATCCTGTGTATTGTTACAAAATGAGATTGACGCCCGACTGGGGGCTAGCCTAGTAAGTAAAAAGCGGATTATACTCGCCTATTTGCACAAATCCAAAGCCTTTCAATCCATGAACGTACTAGGCATCGAAACCTCCTGCGACGAAACCGGCGTGGCGGTCTATGACTCGCAACGCGGACTGCTCGCGCACGCCTTGTTCAGCCAAGTGAAAATCCATGCCGAATATGGCGGGGTGGTGCCTGAACTGGCTTCCCGTGACCATGTGCGCAAGCTCATCCCATTGATCCGACAGGTAATGGGCGATGCGGGAACAGCCCCAGGCGATATTGGGGGCATTGCTTACACCGCCGGTCCCGGCCTGATTGGCGCATTGTTGGTGGGTGCCTCCGTTGCCAATAGCCTAGCTTGGGCCTGGGGCATCCCCATTGTGGCGGTGCATCATATGGAGGGGCATTTGCTTGCCCCTATGCTTGAACCCGATCCGCCTGATTATCCATTCGTTGCCCTGTTAGTTTCCGGTGGCCACACACAATTGGTGCGCGTGGAGGGCATTGGACGGTATCAAACTTTGGGCGAATCCTTGGACGATGCAGCCGGTGAGGCTTTCGACAAGACGGCAAAAATGCTTGGCTTGGGCTATCCGGGTGGGCCTGCGCTGGCAAAATTAGCCGAACAGGGGGTGCCAGGGCGCTTTAAATTACCACGGCCAATGACCGACCGCCCGGGTTTGGATTTTAGCTTCAGTGGCTTGAAGACCCAAACCCTTACCACACTGGCCGCGACACATGGAAGTTTGCAGGACAAGGCTGATTTGGCATGTGCCTTCCAAGAGGCAATCGTGGGGACGCTCGTCATCAAATGCCGCCGTGCGTTACTGCAATGCGGATTGAAACGGCTGGTTGTGGCGGGCGGTGTCAGTGCCAACCGGTTGATGCGAGCTGAGTTGGACCAATTGGCGAGGAAAGAGGGCTTTCAGGTTTTCTTTCCGCGTTTGGAGTTTTGCACCGATAATGGTGCGATGATTGCCTACGCCGGCTGCCAGCGTCTGCTCAAAGGCCGGTTAGTGCCTCCCGAAATCCAGTCCCGTCCTCGTTGGCCTCTGGACGAATTGAAACCAGCTTAAGCATGAAATTGCAGGCCATTTCAACTAAAGCACCGCCAGGTTCACTGGAGTTACTCACGGCCCTAGGGGAGGAGGGTGAGAACGGGTTCGGCGGCACACCGGTAGGCAGCGATCCGGGAAAGCTAGACGACTGGTTGGATTATTGCGTTCACATTGCCACGTCCCCACCACTTTCGGACGATTTCGTCCGGCAGACAAATTATTGGATGACCGACAACATGGGCTTTGCGGTCGGCTTGGTGCGGATTTTTCCCCGCATTAACAAAACCCTTCTCAATAAAGGCGGTCACTTTGGCTACTACGTCGCCCCTGCCCATAGACGCAAGGGTTACGGAAAAGCGGCCATTAGGCTGGCCTTGGACAAGTTGCGCGCCAAGGGGGTAAAGCATGCTTTGGTGACGGTTGATTCTCATAATACCGTCTCATTGTCACTCGTTAAGGCCTTGGGTGGGGTCAAGGAAGACGAACGCATTGATGATGAAACGGGGCAAGCGTTTTGTCGGTTCTGGTTGGGGACGGATTACCGCACCAAGACCGGGAGTTAGGCCACATTATCGCGCTAACTTTATCCATTTAACTTGGAATAAGCCGTCGGGGCGGGCTTATTCCGGCCTACGGTGCGTATCATCAGTGAATTCTTTTGGTATTGGCATAATACATGCTAATATAAAACCGAGGTTGCTACTCGGTTAATTAGTCTGTCAGACCTATCTACTCAAAGAGGTATTTGTCATGCCAAAGATTGAAGAAATGACCGTTGAGAAATTGAAAGATATTAAAGAAGCTTGGTTGCACGCTTGGTGCGTCGCAGTCCAGTCGCATTCCATAAGAGATTCCGATTATGCAGCCATCTGGGCGGATGCCTCTGTGGAAACCTATGCGAGGAATAACCAACATTTAAAGTATTAATTCTTTGCTAATTCGAATTTTGGCCTCCTCAATCCCTTCGAGGGTGGTTTCCAAGCCACCCTCCGGTATTGAGTCAAACGGTTCAAAACCATACGGCATAGGCAATTCTCCGCCTAGCCTCAAATCCATTAGTAGATTGTCATTAGCCAACAATTCAACCAAAGCGAGCAATTCATGCCGCAGGTTGCAAGCGGCTGTTAATGTTTCAACATAATCCTCGGCTTTCTTGAAAGCGACGTTTAAGTTATAGTCGGTAACCTGCCGGTTTAGCTCTTCCGTCAGAACCTGTACTTTGTCCTGCAATTCTTCAATATTGGCATTTAGCTTCATCCGTTCGACCGTGTTAGCCGGGGACTTGGGCTGGCGGTTGCTTGCGCCACTTAACTCGGCAATTTGTTTATCCACGGCTTGCAAATCTTGAGCGGTATATTCTGTGCTATCCGCAACGATTGCCATCTGGATCGCCAGCCTTTTCAACTTCAGTTCATTCAAATTGGCTTTGCCAGTTCCAGGCAAATCCGCTGGTTCAACGATGGCCTTGATTTTCATCAATCGGTCAAGTTGTTGTTGGGCTTGGTCGATTTCTGCGCGTTTATCGGCGAGAACCGTTTTTGCGTAGGCCAAATTGCTGGACGAATTCGGATTTTCCTCGGTGGGCAAAGCGGTTGAATTGGGGATTGAATGTAGGCCGGAATAAGGTCGTGCAACGACCGTTTCCGGCATTAGGCCCGTCAGTTCGCCAGAAACGTCCGCTGGTGCGGACTTATTCCGGCCTACCGCCGTTGCTAGTTCAACAGCATTGCCCTCGGGTGGGTTTGCTGTAAACTCAATAGCTTGGGGAAGGGTAAGTTCAACTGTGTCGGGCTGTCCTTGGTCGGCGGAATCGGACTCAGCCTTAGGTTCGTTAATTGCGAAAGCAGAAAAGGGGTACGCAGCTAGCTGCTCCGCCGGTCCGGCCTTTTGCCTTTTGGCCGCCTCGTCAAGGACGGATTGCAGAAAAAGGGGATTCAGCGTCGATAGTTTGGTTTCAGGTTCGTCGGTTGGCACGAGGCGGCTCATTGTGGTGGTTGGCTTATCATCATACAGCGTTTTCTACATCTACTTTCATTCTTGGCGTTGCGCCCGACATTTTCCAGTAACGATGGTAAAACCCGTATCCCACGGAATATTTCCACTCGGGCGGACTTGTGTATAACGTCGAGAGATGGAGCTTGGGAACGAGCAGAAGCAAATCAGTCAGATGCTTTTTTATTTTTGGGTTAGCTTCCTTAATGCAAAGCGGATTTTAAGGTAAAAATTCTTAATGACAGCCCATGTAGAATTAGCGTGGGCCAGCCGACCATAAGCTAACTCCAAATCCCGTTGCCAACCTGCATTGCTGGGGTCTAGTTCCGCCAGCCTACGGCTGATCGCAAGGCATTGCTCGAATTCCGCTTGTGCCGCCTCCAGTTTGCCTTTGGCCTGCAACACATCGCCCACCTTCGCGTGGGCCACCCCCAGTTCCCGCTGCCAACTGGCGTTGCCGATATCTTGTTCCGCCAGCCTACGGATGATGGCAAGCCATTGCTCGAATTTCTCCAGCGCCTCCTCCAGCTTGCCTTGCGCCTGTAGCACGTCTCCAACCATGGCGTTGACCACTCCCAGCCCCCGTTGCCAATCGGCGTTGCTTGGGTCTAATTCCGCCAGTCTACAGCTGATGGAAAGGCGTTGCTCGAATTCCGCTAGTGCCGCCTCCAGCTTGCCCTGCGCCTGTAACACGTCGCCTAATTTGCCGTAGGCCACCCCAAGCTCCCGTTGCCAACCGGTGTTGCTGGGGTCGTGTTTCGCCAGCTTACTGAAGATGGCAAGGTATTGCTCGAATTCCGCCTGCGCAGCCTCCAGCTTGCCCTGCGCCTCTAGCACGTCGCCCACCCGGCTGTGGGCCACCCCAAGTTCCCGTTGCCAATCAGAGTTGCTTGGGTCTTGTTCCGCAAGCCTAAGGGAAATGGCAAAGTATCGCTCAAATTCCGCCAGTGCCGCCTCCGGCTTGCCTTGAGCCTGCAACACATCACCCACCTTGCTGTGGGACACCCCAAGCTCCCGTTGCCAACCAGCATTGCTTGGGTCTTGTTTCGCCAGACTACGGCTGTTGACAAGGCATTGCTCGCATTCCGCTAGTGCCGCCTCCAGCTTGCCTTGTGCCTGCAACACGTCGCCCACTTTGGCGTGGGTCACTCCCAACCCCTGCTGCCAATTGGCGTTGCTGGGGTCTTGTTCCGCCAGCTTATGGATGATGGCAAGGCATTGCTCGAATTCCGCTAGTGCCGCATCCAGCTTGCCTTGCGCCTGCAACACGTCGCCCACAAGGGTGTGGGCTAAACTAAGGTTCCGTTGCCAACCGGCGTTGCCGGGGTCTTGCTCCGTCAGCCTACGAAAGATGCCTAGAGATTGCTCGAATTCCGCTAGTGCCGCCTCCAGCTTGCCTTGCGCCTGCAACACGTCGCCCACTTTGCTATAAGCTAAACCAAGTTCCTGTTGCCAACCGGCGTTGCTTGGGTCTTGTTCCGCCAACCTACGGAAGATGGCAACGGATTGCTCGAATTCCGCCAGTGCGGCATCCAGCTTGCCTTGGGCCTGTAGCACATAGCCTAGCAGGGCATGCGCTTCACCCTCGGCTGCCAGGTCTTGGGTTTGTTGCGCCAGCAAAAGTATCTGATTTGCCATATCCGCCAGTTGCGCATCTTCACCGCGCAACCATCGAGACCACGCGATCACTATCAACATCCATGCCCTAGCTGGGTTTCCTACAAGTTGTGAATTTTCCAGTTCCATCATGGCCAGCGCGAGCGCGTAGACATCTTCCGGGTGCGCTGAGCCGGTCCAGGCTCGATCCAATTTCTCCAACTCTGTCGCGCCCCGCTCAGGTTCTGCGCACAGCAAATGGTAAATCCACTCGATACGCCCGGAAGGCGTGAAGTCTACCGCGAAGCATGAAGCCGCCCACCCACTCAGCCTACGGAAGGTGGCTTGATCTTCCTTAAACAACCGTTGGCGCAACGCCAAACGGCTGGTTTCGTGGACATTGACAGCAGACTGTCCGCGGGCCGGGAAAGCCTCCACCACATTCAGCCCACGCAACCGATGGAGCCGGGTTGCGCTTTCCTCTAGGGGGATTTTGAGCAAGGCCGTGAGGATGGCTTCATCACACCAATGCGGGATGGCGGCGGCTTGCAAGGCTTCCTTAAGCGCCGCTTTTTCGGTGTCAGGCAATTCAGAGTACGCGAGTTCCACCGTGACCAGCGCCAACCTGGCCGGGTCGCCTTGGGCTTGCTTGAGGACTAAGAGTTGGTCGGCGAAATCCATATTATTTCTTTTTTGGGCCGAAGAGTTGGGCTAGGATGGGTGCTTTGTCGGTTAATCGGCAGACCGTTTCCACCTCTTCCATCGTGAGGCTAGGACTGTGTTGCCTGCCGTAGTCGAACCATTCCTTGGGGGGTGGAAGTTCTAGCGTAATGATAGTGGAAGCCGCATCTTCCCAAATGGCACCGATACTGTCAGGCACTTTCTGGCCGCAAATGACGACGCGCAGCCAAGTGGCGCGAATCAGGCTAGGCAATAGCTGCTTCTCTACCCAGTCTTGGGCATCGCCGACGACTTCATAGGTGTCGAACACCAACAACGCGGGGCGTCCGCGTTGCTTGAGCGCGTCGAGTATGTGACCAAACCGTTCATTGAGCCGTAGACTGGAACTTGGCGGGGATATGCCGAGTTCTTGCACAAATGCCCGCACCTCGGCATCCATGTCGGTGGTGCCTTTGAAGTCGAAACGCCCACAGGCAAGGCCGGGCACATGGAGGGCATTGCTGAGCATTTGCCGCGTGATGTGGCTTTTGCCGGTCTCTGACGGGCCTTGTATGGGCAAAAACCGCCACGGCGCTTTGCGTGTCAATAGACGCTCGAAGGCGGCGCGGGCCTGACTGTGATCTGCCATGGGCCAAATGAGTGGCGGCGGGTTTTCGGGCCAGTCCGTTGCATCGTCCTGTTCTTTGCCCAAGTCAGGAAGGATGAGGTAAAGCCGATCTAGGATGAGTTTTGCTACCTCGGCCACAGTCCTTGATCGAATGTCAGGAGCAATCGTGTTGAATGAGATGCCTTTGACATCACCCTCCCCGACACGGACCGGCAGAATGCCTAATCGGTCGATTTTGTTTGTAGATGCTCGCGCCTTCATCTGCCGCGCACGGATGGCTTCATGTTCGGCAAGAGTCCATGGCTTTCCACCGTAGCGTTCAGAGACACAAACCACCGCCAACGCACAGCGTTCACCGTAAATTTCTTGCAGTTTTAAATCGGCATCCGTCCCGGCGATATAGTGTTCAAACCATTCATCGAAGAAGACATTTGGCGAACCGAGTTCATGGTTCACCGCCTCGGCGACCGAGCGCACCAATTCGCGCTGTTCTCCGGCGAAAGAGAACGCTACAAGAAATTTTTCAGGAATTTGCCGATTGTCCATGGTATATAAATTTCGTTTGCTTTTGACCCAGCCGTCAAATATGAGAATTGCTGCCTACCAACGTGCGTAACCATTCAATCTCAGCATTGTAACATTGTAGCCCGGATGGGCATAAGCAAGAGGTTGTGGGTATATCATGGGCAAAGACTAGTGTTTCTACTGCATTCACAATTTGTCTAACCCCCAAACCAAAAATCATGAAGCGAATGAAGCATCAGGCAAATTGATGTATTGCTCTTAACGTTGCGTCGTTGCGCCGTTGCGTGAGTCAAAAAAATCTTTGCTCAACGGCACGGTCAAACAGTATGGCGAGGAAGCAAAAAGAAAGTTTCACGCAACGGCGCAACGACGCAACGTAAAAGACTCAATCCCCCAACTAAGACAAACATTCAACGGCTAAGCGTCGGCAGACTTCGATTTTTCAACGCACATACGGAGAGGCTTGGGGCTAGGGGGATTTCTGGCAGCAATTCTCACAAGTCTAAAACGTAGTCATTCCGGCCGGGATGCCTCAGTGAAATTGTTCATTGCTATTTTTCCGCCAAGTGATTTAATGATGCCCAGGTAATTGGATTCCTTTAGTTTTAAGAGTTTACGCTATGAACGCCAAACACACCCTTTCAATTTTGCTATTGCTAACCGCCATGCCACTCAACGCGGAACCCGCACTGACCGTTTACAACCAGAACTTTGCCGTGGTGCGGGAAACTGTGCCGCTTGAATTGAAGGCTGGGGTGTCGGAGTCGCGCTTTAGCGACATGGTCTCGCAATTGGAACCCGACTCGGTCATATTGCGTGACCCCTCGGGCAAGGCCAAGTTCCAGATTCTCGAACAAAACTACCGCAACGATCCGGTGACGCAAGCCTTGCTGCTTTCGCTGTTCGAGGGGAAGTCCATCGACTTTTTCATCAAGGAGCCGAACAAGCCCGATGCGACCGTTCAAGGTAAAATCATCCGTAGCGGATATAAGACGAACACCCAGCCGGTGATTGAGGTCAACGGCAAATTGCAATTCAGCCTGCCGGGCCAGCCGATTTTCCCTTCCTTAGGTGATGACACCGTACTGAATCCGACATTGACCTGGAAGATTGAGTCTCCTGCGGCGGCGAAGTTCGATGCCGAACTGGCCTATGTGACGGGCGGTTTCACTTGGGAGGCGGATTACAACATCGTCTCGCCGGAGAAGGGCAATGTGGTCGATCTTGTCGGTTGGATAACCATCAAAAACCAATCCGGCAAGACTTTCAAGGATGCACGGGTAAAACTGATGGCGGGGGAAGTGAACAAGATAGAGCCACCAGAGCCTCAGAGGCTGCGGGGCTTTGCCATGAAAGCGATGGCTGCTCCGGCCGACATGGCTGCGCCAGTCAGTGAGAAAGCATTCGACGAGTTCCACCTGTATAGCCTTGCCAACAAGACTACGCTACGCGACCAGGAAACCAAGCAAGTCGAATTTGTCAGGGCAACGGCGGTGAAAATGGAGCGTGTCTATGTCTACGATGGCGCACAGCTAGGCGGTTGGCGGGTCGGCATGGCCTACGGCGGCGACCCTGGCTATGGTGTCGAATCAAACAAAAAAGTGTCCGTTTACCGCGAATTCAAGAATTCCCAAGAGAATAACCTAGGGGTTCCGCTGCCGAAGGGGCGTGTACGCTTTTACACCCAAGACAATGCGGACCAGTCGTTACAATTTGTTGGTGAAAACAGCATCGACCACACGCCCAAGGACGAACTGGTCCGGCTATACACCGGCGATTCCTTCGACCTCGTTGGGGAGCGCAAACGCACTGATTTTAAAGTCAACGAATCCAATCATTCGGCAAGCGAGTCTTTTGAGATCAAACTGCGCAACCGCAAAAAAGAAGCCGTGGAGATTCGCGTCGTCGAACATTTGTTCCGCTGGGCGAATTGGGTAATTAAGGAAAAGTCGCATCCGTTTGAGAAGAAAGATGCCCAAACCATTGAATTTATTATCCCTCTGAAACCTGACCAAGAGCAAACTGTCACCTACACGGTAAATTATTCGTGGTAAGTTGAAACTCCATCGCCCTATCAATAC
>Ga0208496_1000512_pt1 | contig 14105 bp, 10 predicted proteins | sample CryBogmetaGMA2M_FD_184552 | JGI IMG/M metagenome (GOLD analysis project Ga0208496, IMG submission 184552) | Freshwater microbial communities from Crystal Bog, Wisconsin, USA - MA2M (SPAdes) | ecosystem: Environmental > Aquatic > Freshwater > Lake | place: Crystal Bog, Wisconsin, USA | collected... | reverse complement strand
GCTAAAGAGGCCAGCAAGGTAGAGCGGATATCATAAAGATTACCGCCTTCGGGCACTAAATCACGATAGAGACTATCAAATGCACCAGCACGCATCAGCGCCTCAATGGCACGGCGATTGACTTGCCTGCGATCGACGCGCGCACAAAAATCAAATAAATCCTTGAATGGCCCACCAATCTCACGCGCCTTCACAATCGCGTCAATCGCAGCCTCACCTGTACCTCTAACAGCTCCTAAGCCGTAGCGAATGTGGCTAATAGGGCTATCTGGCGAAGCATCAGGAGCACGCAAGGGTGTGAAGTCATAAACACCGGTATTGATATCAGGCGAGAACACTCGAATCTGATTTGCCAAGCAATCGTCATACAGAATCTTCACCTTATCGGTGTCATCCATCGCGAGCGATAAGTTAGCTGCCATAAATTCTGCTGGGTAGTAAGCTTTGAGCCAGGCTGTTTGATAAGCTAAAAGCGCATAAGCGGCAGCATGGGATTTATTAAATCCATAACCAGCAAAACGCTCCATCAAGTCATAGATCTCGTTTGCTTTGCCTTCACTAATGCCACCCGCTTTTGCACCATCACTAAAAATCTTACGATGCTGTGCCATCTCTTCTGGCTTTTTCTTACCCATTGCACGACGCAACATATCAGCACCACCCAATGAGTAGCCACCAATCATCTGCGCCATCTGCATCACCTGCTCTTGATAGACCATGATGCCGTAGGTCTCGCGAAGAACTGATTCAATCCGCGGATCTGGATACTCTACTTTTTGGCGACCATGCTTACGCTCAATAAAGTCCGGAATCAGATCCATTGGGCCTGGTCGATATAAAGCGACGAGCGCAATGATGTCTTCAAAGCGATCAGGCTTTGCTTCACGTAGCATACCTTGCATGCCGCGGCTCTCTAACTGGAACACCGCAACGGTATTGGCTTTCTTGAGAACGTCAAATGCTTTTTCATCATCAAGCAACATATCGCCAATGGTCCAATCTTTGCGATCGGCATGAAGTCCTTTAATCCAGCGCTCAGCTGCAGCCAAGATGGTTAGCGTAGTCAAACCTAAGAAGTCGAACTTCACCAAGCCAATCGCCTCTACGTCATCTTTATCAAACTGACTAATAACGGAGCTACTATCTTGATCCTTAGTCTCTTGCGTATAGAGTGGACAAAAATCAGTCAGGCGCCCAGGCGCAATTAATACGCCACCAGCATGCATACCCACGTTACGAGTCATGCCCTCTAGTTGCTGGGCAAGAGAGAGGAGTTGGCGTACCTCGTCTTCATTTTTCTCACGTTCAGCTAATTGCTTCTCTTCTTTCTTAGCCATTTCAATCGTCATATATTGACCTGGCTTATTCGGCACTAATTTAGCAATACCGTCTACGAAGTTATAACCCTGCTCTAGCACACGACCCACATCCCGAATCGCTGCTCGGGCTGCCATCGTTCCAAAGGTTGCAATCTGACTGACCGCATCCTTACCGTACTTATCTTTCACATACTGAATCACACGATCACGGCCGTGCTGGCAAAAGTCGATATCAAAGTCGGGCATGGATACCCGCTCTGGATTTAAGAAGCGCTCAAAGAGCAAGTTGTAGCGTAGTGGGTCAAGATCGGTAATACCCAGGGAATATGCCACCAAGGAACCTGCACCAGATCCACGACCAGGGCCTACTGGCACGCCATTATTTTTAGCCCAGTTAATAAAGTCTGCCACGATTAAGAAGTAGCCTGGGAATCCCATTTGAGAAATCGTCTTGACTTCAAACACCAAACGTTCGTGATAGCGTGGCATCTCCTTGGCGCGCTCTTCTGCGTCAGGAAAATTGCGCTCCATATGACGCTCAAGCCCAACCTCTGATTGAGCTAGCAAGTATTCATCCAGAGTAATACCTGGAGGCGTTGGAAAGTCTGGCAGGCGCGGTTGTCCCAATACAAGCGATAAGTTACAACGCTTCGCAATTTCAACAGAGTTTGCTAATGCCGCTGGTAAATCCGCAAAACGCTGCTCCATTTCTGCTTGCGTTAAAAAGTATTGCTCATCGTTAAATTTCTTAGCGCGTCGTGGGTTACCTAATAACTCGCCCTCAGCAATACAGACCCTGGCCTCATGGGCTATGAAATCACTCTTCTTCATAAACTGCACTGGGTGAGTTGCCACTACTGGGAGCTTGAGCTCAGCAGCTAAATGACAGGCTAGCTGAAGCTGCTTCTCATCTTGCTGATGTCCCCCACGTTGAACCTCAATGTAAAAAGACTTAGGGAAGAGTTTTTCATAGCGTTTAGCAGCAATTTTGGCTTGATCTTCTTGGCCCGCTAATAAAGCACTGCCGATCTCACCTTGGCGCGCGCCTGACAAGGCAATTAATCCATAGGCTAAGGTTTTTTTAGCCTTCTTATCTTGCGCAAGAGCTGCAGGCTCACTAAACCATGCAGAGTCAACTTCAGCACGACCACGCGCTTGATTCTCTAAAGAAGCCTTGCTGAGTAACTGACATAGATTGAGATAGCCAGAATGGTTTTGCACCAGGAGTAATAAACGATGTGGCTGATCTGGATCCTGAGGATTGCTCACCCAAACATCAGCGCCAGTAATGGGTTTAATACCAGCAGAACGTGCTGCAGTATAAAAACGCACTAATCCAAATAAATTACTAAGGTCAGTGAGAGCTAGGGCGCCCATTTCATCTTTGACGGCTGCAGCGACTGCATCGTCAATACGAACGACTCCGTCCGTTATCGAAAACTCGGAATGAAGGCGAAGATGTACAAAACGGGGTGAAGCCATGAGATGATTTTAGCTGTGTCCATATTGAAAAACCCTTCATCCCCAGCCGACGGCTATCGGGGGCGATTTGCACCCTCTCCCACTGGTCCGCTCCATGCCGGATCACTGGTTGCCGCCCTAGGGAGCTGGTTAGATGCCCGTAAAAATGGAGGCAAATGGCTGCTCCGAATCGAGGATTTAGATACCCCCAGATGCATCCCTGGGGCAGACCAGCAAATTAAGGCCCAACTCCTTGCCTGCGGCCTTGCTTGGGATGAAGAGCCTAGCTATCAATCTCAGCGCCAGGAGCTCTACCAGGAGGCTTTAGAGCGACTAAACCAGCTCAAATTACTCTATCCCTGCTCCTGCTCTCGGCAGACCATTGCCAGCACTCTGGCTGCCCTGGAAATTGAAACCCCTCGCAACCAAGAAATGATTTACCCAGGAACTTGCAGACCAAATCAGTTGGAAACTAATTCACCAGAATTATTAAAAATAAGCAAAGTTGCCTGGCGACTTGCTCTTTCCCAGTATTGCCATATTGAGTTTGAGGATTTGGTGCTAGGTCATCAAAACCAAAACCTCAATGCAGAGGTGGGTGATTTTGTTCTGCGCAGAAACGATGGTCTATTTACCTATCAACTTGCAGTAGTAGTCGATGATGCACAGCAAGGTATTACGCATATTGTGCGTGGGTCTGACTTGCTCAGCAATACTGCAAGGCAAATTCATTTGCAAAAGGTATTGGGTTATCACACCCCACAATATCTGCACCTACCTTTAGTACTCGATGAGCATGGTGAGAAATTAAGTAAACAAACCTTAGCAACCCAAATTAATACTCAAGATGCGAGGCACTCACTTGCAGAGTTATGCAAAGCAGCTCAGCATTTGGGGTTAACCGATTTACCTCATGGTGGAAACACCACCATTGCAGAGTGGCTCTTAGCAGCTACTCGTGCATGGAGAGGCTAATGAACAACTTTATTTCTTTTTAAAACCGCCCAGCAAAGCCCCTACTGTAGGCTTAGCTGGCACGATACCCGCTTTTTTCTCTGCTGGCTTTGTACCCTCTGCTGATTGTGGCGCAGCATTTGGTTCATACGGCTGATAGAAAAATGGGTCTGCTATTTTTGCTGGTGTACCAAAAGAGGCTCTACTTGATGGCACGCTGCTAGCAGGACTCCTGCTTGCTGAAGGAGATCCTTCGGGTAAGGGTTTAATCTCTAATTTACGTTTCATCAATTTTTCAATGTCATCAAGTAGGCGCTTCTCACTAGCGTCTACCAATGCAATCGCATCACCGGTACTTCCGGCGCGGCCAGTACGGCCAATGCGGTGAATAAAATCTTCAGCACTGAAGGGTAATTCATGATTAATCACACAAGGCATATCCGGAATATCCAAACCACGGGCCGCAACATCAGTTGCAACTAGCGCTTCGATAGCACCAGATTTAAATGCATCTAATGTAAGAGTACGTTCACCTTGGCTCTTATCACCATGAATTGCACCCGCTTTAATACCATCGCGCTCCAGTGCACGAGATAACCTCGCGCATCCAAGTCGACTGTTCGTAAAAATAATGCATTGGCGAGATAAACCCAGACGTGTACGCTCTTCTAGTACCTTGACAATAGCACGTTGCTTATCAGCTGAGGCCACCATATGGACTACTTGTTTAACAGTATCTGCAGCAGCATTCTGACGCGCTACCTCAACCGTAACCGGAGTACGCAAATAGCTTTGTGCGAGTTTTTTAATTTCTGGCGAGAAGGTTGCAGAGAACAATAGAGTCTGTCTTTGTGCCGGAATTAAATTAATGATGCGCTGAAGATCAGGCAAGAAACCCATATCGAGCATTCGGTCAGCTTCATCGAGAACCAGAATTTCTACTTGGGATAGGTTTGCTACTTTTGAACCAATATGATCTAACAAGCGGCCAGGTGTCGCAATCAAGATCTCAACACCGTTTCGTAAAATCCCAACTTGCTCTTTCATATCAACACCGCCATAGACTACAGCAGCGCGCAGATCTGTATGTTTGGAATAGCTTGCAGCATTCTCAGCAACTTGCACAGCCAACTCTCTAGTCGGCGTAAGCACTAATGCGCGAATCGGATGGCGCGCAGGTGATGCGCTATTACTTGCGTGACGCAAAATCTGTTGAATGATTGGCAGCACAAAGGCAGCTGTTTTACCCGTACCAGTTTGAGCAGCGCCCATCAAGTCTCGACCTGCCAAAACATGCGGAATAGATTGCGCCTGAATCGGCGTAGGGATGGTATAGCCCTGCTCGGATACCGCCTTCTGAATCTGTGGATCTAAACCAAAATCAGCAAATGTAATTGTTGCCGGAGCGGTTGCAGGAGTGTCGACTGCGTCGTCAGCTCCTATGGAAGAATTTATTTCAGTATCAGTATTGATCAAGGTAGCTTACAGAATGGCGGCAATGCCGGCCTTAGCGGTTGCAGCATCCTCTGCCGATTTAACGCCGGAAACGCCGACTGCGCCGATGGTATGCCCATCTATCTCAATATTGACACCGCCTTCTAACATGCCAGATACGTGTGGGGCAGATAAAAAAGCATGGCGACCATCATTAATAATTTCTTCGTAAATACGAGTTTCGCGCTTACCCATTGCGGCTGTTCGCGCTTTCTCTTCTGCAATATAAGCTGATAGAGGAGCACAATGATCGCGACGAATTAAACCTAAAAGATGACCGCCGTCATCACAAACGGCAATCGTCACTGCTAAATTATTTTTAGCAGCGTATGCATCAGCTGCATTCAAAATCTTTTGAACATCAGCTTGGGTTAGGTAATGTTTAGTAGCTGGCATGTATCTCTTTCTGTCTCGAATATGGCGTATCTAATCAATGCACTTCTATATAAGTACTTGAATTATAAGGGGTGTAGCCAGATAAGCCCCCTATTTAAGGAACTCCTGGGCTGCAACTACCCCGCTTGCCTTCGGTTTATAGCCCATAGAACCCAAACTCATCTCTACGCCGCTTAAGGCAGCCATGAGGTTTAGCTCATTACAGTCACCTAAATGACCAATACGGAACGCCTTACCTTTAATCTTGCCAAGGCCTGTACCCAAAGAGAGATTGAACTTTTCTAAAGCATGCTTGCGCAATACATCTGCATCCATGCCCTCAGGTGTCGCAATACAAGTGAGCACTGGTGAATAGCAATCTTTGTCCTGACACTGGATCTCTAAACCCCAAGCTTTTACTGCTTCACGACACGCTGCAGCTAAACGTTGATGCCGAGCAAAAATAGTATCCAGACCTTCAGCCATCATCATATCCATTGCCTCATGTAATCCATACATCAGATTAGTACTTGGTGTTGTCGGCCAATAACCATTTTTATTCGATTCAATGATTTCATCCCAAGCCCAATAGGCTTTCAGCATTTTGTTGTGCTTACTCGCCTCAATCGCTTTTGGTGATAAAGCATTAAAACCAATACCAGGTGGTAGCATCAAGCCCTTTTGTGACCCAGAAATAGTGACGTCAGCGCCCCACTTATCATGTTCGTAGTCTGCAGAACCTAAGCCAGATACGCTGTCAACTAATAACAACGCCGGATGCTTTAATGAATCAATTGCCTTACGAACTGCAGCAATATTTGAAGTAACGCCTGTAGAAGTTTCGTTATGCACAACACAAACTGCTTTGATTTCATGTCCAGTGTCTTTGCGTAAACGCTCTTCAATCACCGAAGCATCGACACCCCAGCGCCAAGAATCTTGTCCGGCTTTACCGACTACTTCAACATCTAGACCAAGACGCTTACCAAGCGCACGCCATAAATTTGCAAACTGGCCAGTTTCATAAAAGAGTACTTTGTCACCAGGATTGAGCACATTTACTAAAGCGCCTTCCCAAGCGCCGGTTCCAGAAGCGGAATAAATAATGACGGGTTGATTGGTCTTGAAAATCTTTTTAATCCCGTCCAAAACCTTTAAACCAAAAGCACCAAACTCAGGGCCACGATGATCAATGGTTTGATAGCTAATTGCACGCAAGACACGTGGAGGAACAGGGCTAGGACCGGGAATATGTAAAAAATGGCGTCCAGACAGGTGGTTATCGAGCTTGAGCATGTTGTGTCTCACTGGGTTTGGGTTGAATAATCCCCCTAGTGTAAGACATTTTTTTGCCAAATTTCTATTTTGTATACAAATTTTTTATAGAAAACCTTAAAATAAACCCTTTATTTAGCCTTTAAAGCAGATATTTATGCTTTATGATGGCTTATAGATATTTTTGTATACAAATTTAGGGCTAGTGAACAACAATATGGCGATGATAGAACAGCCTAATTCTCAGAACTTACATGAAGCCATTTTCCAAAAGCTCAGGCTGCTTTTGGTTGAAGGCAAGATTGCCCCTGGCAGCAAACTCAATGAACGAGAATTGGCTGAGAGCTTAAATGTCTCGCGCACTCCAATTCGGGAAGCAATTCGTCGCTTAGCGGCCGATGGCTTAGTTGAGCTGATTGCTAATCGTGGAGCGATTGCTGTGCAACTCAGCCTTGAGGATGTGATTCATACCTTTGATGTGATTGCAGACTTGGAAGGTTTTTCAGGAGAGTTAGCTGCCAACAATATTAGTGATGCCATCCTCTCTGAACTAGAAGCCCTCCAATATGAAATGATGGCTTCATATGCCCGTCGTGATTTGTCTTCTTATTACAAGCTGAACTTACGGATTCATCATCTCATTAATCAGGCAGCCAATAATCCGGTGCTTACTAAACTCTTCTCCCAAGTCAACGCCCGAATTGAAGCCTTGCGCTTTAGATCCAATCAAGATGGCGTGAAATGGGAAAAAGCTGTTGAAGAGCATCAAGAAATGCTCGATGCTCTCAAAGCAAAAGATAGTATCCGTATGCGTAGAATCATGATCCAACACGTGCAGAACAAACGTGATGTCGTTGTGCAGTTACTCAAAACTGAAGCTAAGCTGGTAGAGCCAGTTAGATGAATAAGCCTCTCGATCTCAAAGAGCTGATGGTGGATCAAGCCCAACTTGCTAAACGCTTACGTCAGGAGACCTCTGGTGAAGTGATGCTAGACGCGGCTAGTCGTGGTCGTTACGCTACTGATGCTTCTATTTATCAAGCCATGCCAGTGGCCGTATTTGTTCCTAAGACTGCGCAAGATATTGCCAGTAGCATTCAGATTGCAGCAGAGTTAGGTGTTCCAGTCCTTCCTCGTGGAGGAGGTACTAGTCAGTGCGGTCAAACTACTGGCGCAGCATTAGTCATTGATAACTCTAAATACTTCAGAAATATTCTTGATTTTAATCTTGACAAGGGCCATGTGGAAGTTGAGCCCGGCATAGTGCTCGATCATCTCAATGGCTCACTTAAACAACACGGCCTTTGGTATCCAGTAGACGTTTCTACTGGTGGGCAGGCAACCATTGGCGGCATGGCTGGCAATAACTCCTGTGGAAGCCGCTCGATTGCCTACGGCAATATGGTGCATAACGTTTTAGGAATTGATGCTTGGCTAGCAGACGGCAGGCTTGGTCAATTTGGAAATTATGCAAACAGCGCTGGGGTTGCTAAAGAGTTAGGTGATTTCGTTAGAGGCTTAGCCAAAACCTTACAACCAGAGATTGAAGCCCACTTTCCAAAGGTATTACGACGGGTTGCAGGTTACAACCTCGATATCTTCCATCCCCAAAGCGAATTACCTTACACCCAAGATGGCACCGTGAACCTTTCACACCTGCTCGTAGGTAGTGAAGGTACTCTAGCCTACTTCAAATCCCTCAAGCTCAAATTAGCACCACTACCGCAACACAAAGTGCTGGGTGTTGTGAACTTTGCAAGCTTTTATAAGGCCATGGATAGCGCCCAACATATTGTGAAACTGGGACCTACTGCAGTTGAGCTAGTCGATCGCACTATGATTGATTTGGCACGCGGTAATCCCAGCTTTCAGAAGACGATTGAAACTGCTCTCATCGATCACAATGCACAAACACCAGAAGCAATTCTATTGGTGGAGTTCTCCGGCGAGGCACATGCTCCTTTATTAGAGAAACTTCAAGCTCTGCAAGAACTCATGAGTGACTTAGGTTTACCGGGCTCTGTTGTAGCAATGCCTGATGCCTCACTGCAAAAGAATCTCTGGGAAGTGCGCAAAGCTGGTTTAAATATCATGATGAGCCTTAAGGGTGACGGCAAGCCTGTGAGCTTTATCGAAGATTGCGCTGTACCACTAGAGAGTCTGGCTGATTACACTCAGGCATTAACTGATGTTTTTGCTAAATATGGTTCGCGGGGTACATGGTATGCGCACGCCTCGGTTGGTACATTGCATGTGCGCCCTATTTTGGATATGCGTAGAGATGGCGCCCAAAAGATGCGTGCCGTTGCAGAAGAAGCTTCAGAGTTAGTACGTAAGTACAAAGGCGCTTATAGCGGTGAACATGGTGATGGACTATGTCGTGGTGAGTGGATCTCTTGGCAATTTGGGCCCAAGATCACCGAAGCTCTCTCAGAAATCAAGTACGCATTTGATCCCAAGGGATTATTTAATCCTGGCAAGATTGTCAATCCACCCAAGATGGATGATGCAAGTAACTTTAGATTTGCACCGAATTACAAAGTTATTCCATTGCAACCAGCGCTAGATTGGTCTGCTTGGAATGTCCAGAACAACCCGGTTACAGAAGAAACGAGTGCACCTGGCACTGGTGGCGATCCAGCAATGGGCTTAGCCAAAGCTGTGGATATGTGCAATAACAATGGTCACTGCCGCAAGTTTGATGCCGAAGTGATGTGCCCAAGCTACCGCGTGACACGGGATGAGAAACATCTCACCAGAGGGAGAGCCAATACCTTACGCTTGGCACTATCGAATCAACTGGATCTCAAAAGCGAGGCAAGTACTAACTCCTCCCCTCTGGCTAGCGATGCCATTAAAGAAGTGATGGAGCTTTGCGTCAGCTGTAAGGCCTGTCGTCGTGAGTGCCCTACTGGCGTGGATATGGCAAAAATGAAGATTGAGTTTTTAGCAGCTTATAAGAAACGAGTTGGCCATTCTTTGCGAGATCTAGCGGTAGCTTACCTACCTAAATATGGAGCCACTATTAGTAATACTCCTTTTCTGCCAGCCTTACTGAACCTACGTAATCACATTGCCCCAGTAGCAAAACTACAAGAATGGATTATGGGTATCTCTGCGCAAAGAAGCCTACCTATTTGGAAGAGTAAAACTTTCTGGAATCAAAAAGTAGCGCAAAACGATCAGTTCACACCAGAGGAATTGTCACAAAATGCCAATGGTAAGGGTGTGGTCTTGCTAGCCGATACTTTCAATGCCTATTTTGAGGATGAGAATCTGATTGCTGCACTGAAAGTTCTCAAGGCCGCAGGCTATCGTGTGCATATTCCAAATAAGAACAGTAGCAAAGCTAAGGTGACAGAAAATACCTGCACAAAAGAGTTTTGCTGTGGCAGAACCTATCTTGCAGCGGGCATGGTAGATAAGGCTAAAGAAGCGCTTGGTGAGCTCGTGGATCACTTGGCACCTTATGCAGCTAAGAACATTCCGATTATTGGTTTAGAGCCATCGTGCCTCTTCACTTTGAAGGATGAGGCATTGGTCATGGGTTTTGGTGACAAAGCCATCAGCGTTTCTAAGCAGGCGCAGCTCTTAGAAGAGTTCTTAGCGAGCGAAGTCAAAGCGGGAACACTCAAGCTCAATCTCAAAGAAGCCAGTAAACCAGTACTCTTTCATGGTCACTGTCATCAGAAGGCTTTTGCTGCAGTAACACCTGCAATGGAACTCCTTAAGCTGATTCCCAAAGCAGAGCCTAAGCTAATTGAGTCTTCTTGCTGCGGTATGGCAGGAAGTTTTGGTTACGAGGCAGAGCATATTGAAGTATCCAAACAAATGGCTGAGCTCAGTCTATTACCAAGCATTCGTAAATCACCTGAGAGTTGGGTAGTGGCCGATGGCACTAGCTGTCGTCATCAAATTGCCGATGGCACGCAAAGAAAAGCGGTACATATCGCCAGAATTCTGGCAGCGCATCTCTAACGTATAACGCCGTAACCTACCATGAGTAAGGTTCCTGTTAATAAGGCTGGGACTAATCGCTTAGTAGGTTTTGAAATCATGACGCCAATAGCTAAGGCGCAAATCAGAATTCTTATCCATAAGGGTACTGTTGCCATTAAGCCTAATGGCATGACAATGAGGCGCACGGTTAATGCAGCAACCATTGCATAAGTGACAGCAGCTAACCAGCGGAAGATTTCGCTTTCTTGATTAATACTATTGGAGAGTAGCACGCCAATCGCACGGCAAAAGTAAGTACCAAGACAGGCACCCACCAGAGCGATCCATAACCCCCAACCGGAGAGCGCATCAGCCATGGTGTTCATCATCCTATCACTCCGGCTCTTTTGCGCAAAAACTTACGATCAATCAAGTAAGCCATTGTTCCAGCCACAAGACCTGATGTGAGTAGGCTAGTATCGCGATCAACAATGAAGAAAATCGGACCAAAGATACAACCCAACATTAGTGCGATACGATTAATCCAAGGCTTTACTTCTGTAAAGGTTAACAGGAAGAATAGTGGATTAATAAAAACGAGGCCTAAGGTTACGGCTGGTGGCACCATGCCTGCTAAGTAAAAGCCCAAGATCGTTCCAGGAATCGAAATCAGCCAACACAGCAAACCCAAACCAACAAAATAGGCCAAGCGGTGCTTAGTCTCGATCGCATGAAACTCCTTCATCGAGATTGCCCATGCAGTCATTGCCAACAAATGGACTGAGGCGTACAAGCTACGATTACGATCTTTTTGATGAAACTGTGGAAAGAGCGTCACCGTCATGGTGATAAAGCGAGTAGAAGTTAAAGTTACTGCCAATGCAATCGCTACGACCGAGGAACCGGTAATCGCCATCTCTAGCAAGACTACCTGCCCCGGCAACGCGAACATGAAAAAGGAAGTAAAGGTAGTGAACCAAACATCAAAGCCATTGGTCTTACCCATTGCTCCAAAACCTACCATACCCGCAAAGAGCACCATGGCTGGGGCGCCAGCTGCATCTCGTATCCCAGCCCAAAAGGCATTGTTAGGACTTTTGAAGCGCTCAGCAGCGCAACCCTCTAGCGCGATTTCGCTAGGATCAATATAGGGCTGGTCTGTTGATGACATAAGTCAATTGTAAGCCTTTAGTAAATCCTCAAGGCCCATTCAATATGCTCGGCAACTAAATCATCAGCAGTGGGTAAACTTTCGCTCAAGGCCTTCTGAATTAAATTCTTATCAGCAGCATCAACTTTGGAACTCGCTAGTGCGTTGCCCATTGCCACTGCCAGATTACGACGCCAACGGCTATAACCAATACGACGAATTGCACTACCTTCATGGCGCTCCTCAAACTCTGCTTCAGTCCAAGACCAAAGCTGTAAGAGACTAGCTTGACCTAATCCATGACGCTGTGCAAAGTCTGGCAAGGTAGTGCGCTTAGCAAACTTATTCCAAGGACAAATCAATTGACAGTCGTCGCAACCATATACCCGATTACCCATCGCACTTCGAAATTCGACTGGTATCGCTTCGGGATTTTCAATCGTGAGATAGGAGATGCAACGACGGGCATCTAATTGATAAGGTGCGGTAATGGCCTGGGTAGGACAAATATCAATACAGGACTGGCAAGTACCGCAACGCTCTTCCTGCTCTTCGTCAATTGGCAATGGCACATCGATTAAGATCTCACCCAAGAAAAAAGTGGATCCAGATTCTCGATTGAGTAAGAGGGTATGTTTACCCCGCCAACCTAAACCTGCTTTACGCGCAAGCTCTACTTCCATCAAGGGGGCTGAATCTGTAAAGACCCGGTAACCAAAAGCGCCAATTTTTTCTTCAATGGCCTTAGCAAATTCTTGTAAACGATTACGCAGCACTTTGTGATAGTCGCGTCCTCGCGCATAGATGGAGACAACTGCCTGCGCAGGATCTTCCAATCTCTTCCATTCGGCATCAAAATCACTTTCAGGAGAAAGGTAGTTCATCGAGACGCAAATGACTCTGACGGTGCCTGGCACTAATAGCTGAGGATTGGAGCGTAAGTCAGTGTGGCGCTGCATATACTCCATATGGCCATGGCGCCCTTCGGCAAGCCATTCTTGTAAGCGCTCACTGGCAAGTCCTAGATGGGTATCAGTAATCTGTAAGCCATCAAAACCCAAGATCTCAGCCTGCTGCCCCAGCCAAGCTCGCAGCTGAGGCTGGTCTAGTGAATCAGCGCTATTAGGTGAAGAGGTAGATAAAGACATAGGCAATACAGAATGTAGCGCAATAATTGAATAAACTAGGGTAATGACCGGAAATCAGACGCCTCAGGCAACTCCCAAAGCATCGCTTAAGCAATATTGTAGGCAGGAAGCAGTAACTGCATCCCTAGCCCAACGTCTTGCCACCTCAATTCAAGAGTTTATGAAGCATTCCCCCAAATCTCACCTCAATATTGCTCTAGAGGGCGACCTAGGGGCAGGTAAAACCACTTTTGCGAGACATTTGATCCAAGGCTTGGGCTATGAAGGAAAAGTAAAGAGTCCTACCTATACCTTGTGTGAGCCCTACGAACTCCACAGCAATCAACAAACTTTTAAGGCCCATCACTTTGATCTTTATAGAATGCGTGATCCCTTGGAGTGGCAAGAAGCAGGATTTGCAGAATACTTCGATGTGCCCGGTTTCTGTTTAATCGAGTGGCCAGAAAAAGCCAAAGGTACTCTGCCCAGATTTGATATTCAGATTGAGCTAAGGGCTGGCGCTGATGAAAACGAACGTGTCATTGAACTAAATGCACTAACTGAGCAAGGTAAAAAAGTACTTGAGCATATTCAAAAAACGCAAGCAGCATCCAACTAAATAGATGAGCAGTAAAAAAGTTAATCTCATTAGACGCCAGCACCTCAAGACTTCAGCGAAGTTCTTGAGTTTTGTGCTCTTGCTCACTGAGATGGATATTGTCTGGGGAGCAAAGATATTAGGGGTGCGCATTTGGCCATCGGAGGATTACACCCGCATTACTTTGGAGTCTGATACGGCACTGCCTATTACGCAACAGATCCTCACCAATCCAGATCGCTTGGTAGTGGATGTGCAAGGCCTAGAACTGAATCCAACCCTGAAAGACTTGGTTGCTAAAGTAAAGCCAAACGATCCTTATGTATCGCAAATTCGGGTGGGGCAATTTCAGCCAGGCATTGTGCGTTTGGTATTTGACTTAAAAGAACCGATCAAACCACAACTCTTTACGC
>Ga0208496_1000508_pt1 | contig 14155 bp, 9 predicted proteins | sample CryBogmetaGMA2M_FD_184552 | JGI IMG/M metagenome (GOLD analysis project Ga0208496, IMG submission 184552) | Freshwater microbial communities from Crystal Bog, Wisconsin, USA - MA2M (SPAdes) | ecosystem: Environmental > Aquatic > Freshwater > Lake | place: Crystal Bog, Wisconsin, USA | collected... | reverse complement strand
GCTTCTTCCTCCATTAACCGAAGGGTTTCCATATCCATCCCCATCTCTTCGACGGCTTGGTTGAATTCGTCGTAAAACCCCATATTAAGCAAACTGTTGCGCAAAGTCCTTCCAATCAGAAATTCCATTGATAGATAGTACACGCGCTTGACGTTACCTAGGTAATAGCCACGCATAGTCTCCATCCAACGTAGCGTCATACGATCACGCAAAACTTGGGCAAGGGCCAGAAACCAATCGCGGCTGGTCGTTTCCACTGGAAAGGTTTCCACAGGGTCTTTGCCGATGGAATAAATTAAACGGTTGACTAATGCTTGCTTGAGAACTTCAACATCCGAGGAATCGACCTCATTCAAGAAGTCGCGTTGGGAAGACATAGGTAAACTCCTAAATTTGTTGGTTAGCCACCGCTTTCATCAAACGGTAACTTTTTCAGTTGAGAATAACACTCGGTTGGAAGAAGCAATCTCTTCATCTCCATTATGGAAATTATACTGCATAACAAGAACAGGCATGGTCTAATGGCTAATACTTCACTAAATCAGCATATTTCGCGGAAATTTGACCAGGAACTGGTCAATATCCGTTGCAATACACTGCGTTTGGGCGGTTTGGCAGAAGACCAGACTGTTTTGGCTATCAAAGCACTTGAATCCAACGATATTGGTTTGGCCGAGCGTGTCATTGCCGATGACCATAAACTCAACGAATTAGAAGTCCTGGTAAATGAGCAATGCCTACAAATTTTGGCACGGCGGCAACCGACTGCCTGTGATTTAAGGCTAGTCATGGCAGTCATCAAAGTCATTAATGATCTGGAGCGAGTAGGCGATGATGCCAAGCGAATTGCTCGAATAACGTTAGGGATGGCAGCAAACCCTCCGCAAAAGTCGAAAGTTTTACCCCTCGTCGAGTTTGGGGGAAGTGTGATTAAGCTGCTTCACGACACATTGGATGCCTTTGCCCGCATTGATGTCGAGGCAGCCTTGGAGATCAAACAAAGGGACCGACTGCTTGACCTACAATACGGCAGTATTATGCAGGAGCAAATCAATGCCATGTCAGCCGACCCACGCACTATCCCTATCGCTTTAAACCTAATGTGGGCCGCACGCAAATTGGAACGGATTGGCGACCGGTCCTGTAATATCTCCGAACACACTCTCTATTACGCCATGGGGAAGGAATCCAAGTAGGTGCGGGCTCCAAACCCGTCCAAGTGTGCTCAAAACCCATCCGGGCGGTTTTGGAGCCCACCCCTACGAAATACACGAAGCAGGTAATTCCCCTCACGCCCTAGACCTGCGCTTAGTGTTGCAGCGGACACAATAGGGTGAATTCCGCGCCATGGTCTACGTTGCGAACGCTGATGGTTCCGTGCATGCTATTTTCGACAATCATTTTCGACATGTATAGGCCGATGCCGGTCCCCATCTCTCGGGTGGAAAAATAGGGATCGAAAATTTTCTCGATAACCGGGGAGGGGATGCCTCCGCCGTTGTCGGTCACTATAACTATTGCATTTGAGCCATCGGAACGCAGCCGAATGGTTAGCATGCCATCGTGTGGCAAACCGGATAGGAGGATGGCATCTTTGGCGTTGCTCAATAGGTTTAACAGCACCTGTGAAAATTCATTGGCAAACCCGATAATTTGGACATCGTCATCCATATCCCGGCACATTTTGATGTTGTTGTGGGCAAAACTGGAAGAGACGAGGGACAAGGCTTCCTCAATCGCGGTGGTTACGCTGAATAACTCCGGTTGTTTTTGGGGGCGGAAAAAATGCCTGAAATCGTCGATGGTGGAAGACATCTTCTGGATCAGGCGTTCGCCGTCCCTAACCAAACTTTCCAGATACTCGGGCGTCAGTTCCTTATAGTCGGCTGCATCCTTAATGTTGGCCAAGACCAGCCCCAGCGCATTGAGGGGTTGTCGCCACTGATGGGCGATATTGCCGATCATTTCACCCATGGCAGCCGAGCGGGATTGTCGGATAAGGAGATGATCTTTTTGGCGGTTCTTCTCGGCCTCCTCAATGACGCGTTTTTCCAAGGTTTCATTGAGTTGTTGCATCGCTTCCTCTGCCCGCTTGTAATCGGTGATGTCCTCGTAGATACCCAGCAGACCGAACACTTCATCGTCCTTGTTTCTGAGGGGAACCTTTGACGTGCGCAACCAAATTGTTTGTCCGTCCGGAGTCATCTGGGGTTCATCATAGGAAAGTTTGGCGATGCCAGACTCCATCACCGTCAGGTCATCGGCACGATACAACTCTGCTCCGGTAGCCCATCCCATCTGATAGTCGTCTTTGCCGATCAAATCGTCGGGGTGCGCCATCCCTGCATCCTTGGCAAAAGCCATATTGCACCCGAGATAGCACAAGTGCCTGTCTTTCCAAAAAACCCGCATCGGTGCGGTGTTGATTACCAACGTCAGCAAATTTCTCGATTCGGCAAGCGCCGTTTCATACGACTTGCGGTCGGTGATGTCTCGGGCGATGGCAAAGACACCGACCACCTTCCCTGATTCGTCCCGATACACAGCGGCATTAAACATAACCGGTGTCAGATGGCCGTTCCGATGGCGAATTTCCAACTCATAATCGCTGACCGATCCTTTTTGGAAAGCCCCGTTAAAACCAGCCAAAGCCGTCTTAGGCTCGGTAAAATAGTTGGCAAAGTCGGTGCCTATGAGCATTTCCCTAGGCCATCCTGTCACCGCCTCAGTTGCCACATTGGCATCGGAGATTTTGCCATCGGGGCTAATGGTGACCATCGGGTCCAGACTGGTTTCAATCAGTCTGCGTGTGTAGAGGCTAGACACTCGCGATGCTTCCGCTTCAACCAGCAACTTTTCCATGTACCTGCGCTCGGTAATGTCGCGAACCACCCCGACCATACGCAGGGCTTGCCCGTTTGGGTCAAAGGCGAACTCACCTAGGCCGGCGACCCAATGTAGACTGCCGTCCGGCCAGACCACCCTATATTCCCAGTTAAACCTGTCATGGGCGGCAATGCACCGTGAGACTTCCTCGTTGACCCTTGGAAGGTCATCGGGATGCACTCGGCTTTCAAAGTCTGCGTAATGCCCGCTGAACTCAGACGGCCCAAAACCCCACAACTCCGAGTGACGCTGCGACCAGATGATCTGATTGCCGGGAATATCCCAATCGAAAGTACCCAATTGGGCGGCATCCAAGGCCAACATCAGCCGTTCCTCGCTCGCCTTCAAGGCCCGTTCCGCCTGTTTGATTGCGGTAATATCGGTTGAGACACCGCCTAACCCAATAGTCTGGCCTTTATTGTCACGCAAAGGAAATTTTGTCGACACCACGGTAATGATGGTACCGTTTGGGAGCTGGAGTTCTTGCTCATGTTGCAGGATTCGGCCTGTCACCATGATTTCTTCATTGTCTGCCCACAGCCGCTCCGATGTATCCCATGAAAAGGCATCCCGCTCGGTATACCCAAATAACCGATCTTCGGTGATATCCATGCTTTTAAAGTAAGCTTGATTGGCCTGGATAAAGTGATGTTTCCGATCCAACGCGAATATCAGGGAGGGCGAACTGTTGATGATGTTATGCAGCAACTCGTTGCTTGCGTGAAGCTCAACCTCTGTCTTCCTCAGAATTTGTTCCTGCTCGCGCAATGCCGACTCCGTCCGCTTGCGCTCGGCGATTTCAGCCGATAGCAGGGCATGGTATTGTTCGGCTTGGGTGCGGGCCTGCTCGGCTTCCTGTATCCGGTTCAGTGTCGCCACTTCGCCGGCGCGGATGACACGCAGCAGTTCCACGGCCTCCACCAGGCGAGCTTTTAAAACTTGGTTTTCGGCGCGTAAAGCCGCCAGTTTGTCGGTTTCGGTTGTAGTCATTTAGTCACCGCGTTTTCAATGTCACACGTTACTTAAAAATGACCCAGCACATGGCATTGGAAGAAGTCTTCGGACGACAGGGGCTGACCATACAGGTAACCCTGCATGGTTTCGCACCCCAATGATTTTAGAACCTCCAACTGTTCCGATGTTTCCACCCCTTCCGCCACAGTGGACAGTTGCAGATTCTTCGCAATCCCGATAATCGCCCCGCAAATCGCCTTGTCCTGTGCCGAATGGCAGATATCCCGGACAAACGATTGATCGATTTTGAGCCTATCAATTGGAAATCGCTTCAAGTAATTTAGACTCGAATAGCCCGTGCCGAAATCGTCTATCCCGATACAGACACCCATTTTATTCAATTCATGGAGTGTGGCTATCACATTTTCGGCATCCTTCATGATCGTATTCTCAGTGACCTCCAATTCCAGATAGCGGCCTTCAAGGCTGCTTTCGATAAGAGTATTCCGCACTATGTTTACAAGGTTTTTATCGTTGAACTGGCGTGCCGAGAGATTAACCGCCATAGGAACCCTCAAACCGCTTGCCAGTTGCCACACACTAAGCTGACGGCAAGCCTCCCGCAACACCCATTGGCCGATCCGTTCAATTAAGCCTACTTGTTCCGCAAAACCAATGAAATGCATGGGATAGACCAGTCCTCTGACCGGATGAAACCAGCGTATGAGTGCTTCAATGCCCACGAGGGTTCCTGTTTTGCCATCCATCTGGGGCTGATAGTGAAGGACAAACTCTCCTTGATCCAGGGCTTTGCGCAACTCTTGGATCAGCATCAAGGAATCCTGCATTTTCATGTTCATGTCGGGTGCAAAGAAATGAATATTGTTGCGGCCTGATTCCTTGGTGAAATACATCGCCGATTCGGCATTCCGCAATAAAGTATCGGTATCTTGGCCATCTTCGGGAAAAACACTGATGCCGATGCTGAGCGTGATGGCAAAGGATTGTTTATCCAGAATGAACGGTTCGCTCAATGTCTGCAACAGAGCGGAGGCGAACTGGCCGATCTCGGATGGCGTGGAAATCCCGTCTAGGATAACGACAAACTCGTCGCCGCCAAGTCGGCCTATCGTATCCACGTCGTTAGCACTGGTTTTCAGCCGTTGCGCCACTTCCTGCAATACTCGATCACCGGTCGCATGGCTCAAGGAGTCATTGATATATTTGAAATGGTCGATATCGACTAGCAGCACGGCAACCTTAGTACCGTCACGACGCGCTGATGCAATGTCTTGGTCTATTCGGTCACGCAGCAATCCCCGGTTTGGCAGTTGGGTAAGGACATCATAATTGACCAGATGTTGAATTCTTTCATTGGCGAGTTTTTGCTCGGTAATGTCATTAAACATGCCGATATAAAGAAAACGGACCACCTGTTGCTTCCGATTTCGAATGGACTTGGCCTTAATCGACGCGAAATAGGATTCCCCCGTTTTACGGGTACACTCACCGATGCCTGACCAAACCTGTCGTTGCCTAAGCAGTTCCCATACGGAATCTCCTTTGGGTTCTTCGAAGGCTTTACACTTGAATTGCTCCAACGGCTGACCCACTATCTCTGTGCGGGAAAAACCGCTCATTTCGCAAAATGCGGGGTTTACGGCAACCACCTTCATCTGAGAGTCGGCAACTAAGATGCCATTCTGGGACGTGTCGAAGACGACTTGCGATATCTGTAATTCGGTGTCAGCCTGAAGCCAATACCCAATTTCCATGAGCGCCTGTTCCAATTTGGCTATCCTGATGGGTTTCATCAAGTACTTGGTTACGCCCAGTTCAATCGCCTTCAGCAGATAGTCAGTCTCGTTGAAAGCGGTGGTAATCAAGATGGGGACGTGCGGATCGATCTGGCATATCGCCTCGATCATGGCCAAACCGTCCATCTCCGGCATCAAAATATCGGTAATGACCAAGTCGGGGCGGTGCTCGCGAAACATGTCGAGTCCCTCCCGACCATTGCTTGCGGTCAGCAGCTTTCCCACCCGACGCTCGATAAGCTTGCTAAACAGTACCCGAACTTCTTCCTCGTCCTCGACATAAAGCAAGCTGAAATTTTTTAAATACGGACCACGCTGTTCACTAGGAGGAGCTGTTATGTACATGTGAGTGTTCTGGATGGATTACGTTGTCGGATGGTAAGGACAGGGTGAACTCTGTGCCGCCGTCAACATTGCGGACACTAAGAGTGCCTCGCATGCTTTTTTCGATTATCATTTTTGACATATACAGGCCGATGCCGGTCCCCATTTTCTTGGTGGAAAAATAAGGCTCGAACATCTTTTCCATCACCGCCGGAGGAATTCCTCCGCCGTTGTCGGTCACTGTCACAACGGCTCGTAACGCATCGCGGCAAAGCCGAACGGTCACACTGCCATTTGGCGAGTGCCGGGACAGGATGGCATCCTGGGCGTTGTTCAAGAGATTGATCAAAACCTGGGAAAATTCATTGGCAAAGCCGACGATCAGAATATCTTCTTCCAATTCCAATTTAAACTCTATGTTGTTGTTGCGAAATCTGGCATCCACCAGCGATAGGGCTTCTTTGATGGCAGAGCCAAGATTGAACGGCTCTTGCCGCTTTTGGGGACGGAAAAAATTCCTGAAATCGTCAATGGTGGTGGACATCTTCTGGATCAGACGTTCGCCATCGCGAACCAAACTTTCCAGATACTCGGGGGTAAGTTCTTTGTAATAGGCGGCATCCTTAATATTAGCCAAGATCAGCCCCAGCGCATTGAGGGGTTGTCGCCACTGGTGGGCGATATTGCCGATCATTTCCCCCATTGCGGCCAAGCGGGATTGCTGGATTAAAATGGCATCTTTCTGGCGGTTCTTCTCCGTTTCTTCCCAAACCCGATGTTCCAAGGCTTCGTTGAGATTCTTCAGTGCAGCCTCGATCTGTTTGGACGTGGTGATATCACGCATGATAGTGGAAAGAAATTCTGGATTGCCTGAGGCATCTCGATGGACCAGCAGCAATTGGGAGACGGGAATTTCGTGGCCGTCTCTGTTCAGCAGTGCATTTTCACCCTGCCAGTAACCTTGGCTCAGCACGGTGGGGATGCCTTCTTCCATAACCTTCCGGGTACCCCATACTGGATGCATGTCCTTAATTTCCAAGCCAGACAAACCTGCCTTTTCAGGAAGGCCCACCAGCTTAGCACCGGCAAGGTTGAGAAACTTGAGATGGGCCTGCATATCCGCCGTCGCAATAAAATCCGGTGCGTCCTCAATAATGCTTAATAAGCGGTCATGTTCTTTTTCGGCCAGAATGCGTTCGGTAATATCCCAATTCACGCCCACAATACGAGTAACTTTTCCCTGCCCGTCACGAAAGACTTGGCCTTTGGCTTTGATATGACGGATGTCGCCGTTTGCTAGTGACACTCGAAATTCGGTATTAAAAGGCCGTATTCCCAGCAGCGCATCTTGTACCTCTTGGCTCCCCCGGCTGCGATCCTCGGGATGAACAAGAGCCTGCCAAGCTGCATAAGTACAGGTAAAATCCTTCCGTTCTATTCCATAAAGGGCGAACATGGAATCATCCCAAATTAGAACATCGTTCACTAGGTCATGATCCCAAATGCCAATACCGCCGGCCTGTGTTGCCAATTGCAAGCGTTCCTCGCTTCTGCGCAATGACTCTTTGCTTTCATTGAGTGCTGCTGTACTTTCAGCGATTTTGGCTTCAAGACCGATTTTGCTCTCGTCAAGGTGGCGGATATGTTCGCGTGTTTCAAGCGTTGCCACAAGCGCGTTGGCGATGTTCTGAACAAAAGCCAAATAGGGTGAAAAAGCTTCTTTGTCATAAAGACAAAGGACCAATTTGCCGTACTTTTGGCAGGCAGATTGCAAGGGGATGGTGACGATATGGGAATTATCCCCACCTCGCCCGATATTTTCACTTGAGGTGTCCCCGGCGGTTTTCGATTCGGTGCAGATTTCTTCCAATGTTTGGGATGATGGAAATACAACCCCCTCCACATAAAGATGCATGTGGAGCACCCCAGGGATTTCGCCCAGTGCGCGTTGCAGGAAATCCGCGATTGTCGAGTAATCAGGCAGGACACCCAAGGTTTCGTGGATCAGCAAAAGCTTGCCCAGGACGTCTGCCCTGATTGTGCTGTCCATCAATCATCAAGACCAAAAACGGGGGGCCACATAGTTTGCGAGAAATTTTTCCGATACCACATAATACGGGTTGCGAACCACCTGTCCGCGAATAATCATCATTGGGTGTACATTGAGGACATCGAATAGGGTGGAACCATTGAAACGGCGAGCATCATATTGGCAGATGGCTGTCACGGGGTAGTCCAGCAACACGGTGTTGACCAATGACTCATATTCCATCAGCCGGTCAGTACCCTCCACCCCTTCCCTCAGTACCCAGGACATCTCGCCGCTGATGCGGGTACCCGAGTAACCTTCGTCAATGCTAAGCGCGTACATCGAACGCAACTTTTGCAGCGTGTCCTCCGGCACGAACTTGGAACCGGTGCAGTATACCTCCAAAGCGCGACTGATCGAGAAATCGTGTGCATCCATTTCCACTGGCAAATTCAGCCCCAACTCCTTCAATTGTGCGCGCATCTCCTCGGGAGAAATCACATCAACAAAGTAGTTGACCTTCTCATGCCCTTGCAGACCAAGCCAAAGGTACTTTGCAATGAACTCCTTGCGCTCTTGATCATCTTTATAGATGTAGCACATGTGGGTTCCAGCGGGGAACTGTTCATCGGTAATACCCATTGAGACAAAACGTTCTGTGTGAGTCATTTTGGTTTTTCCTCATAGTGTGGCAACCATAAATTTCAATCTAGAAACCGAACACTTTCTGTGATTTAAGGCTGATGATAGCAGACATCATAAGCGTTCACTTCCCCCTGCCTTTTTCTGGGATCGCGGCCATCATGGCCGCCCTCAGCGGGCGAGACGCCCGCGCTCCCAGGGGGGATTGAACGCTTACCAGTCATCAAAATCATTATTGACTGAAGTTACACGCGTTGGTGGGCTGCAATTCCCACTAGGCGTAAACCCTAGGGATAAGGATACTCCGAATACATCCCGCTTCCAAACCACTTGGAGCTTGTCGAAGGGGATGGCAGGCTTTAGTTTACCTGATTCTGCTTTGCTCTTAACGTTGCGCCGTTGCGCCGTTGCGTGAGACAAAAAATCTTCGCCCATTAGATGACATGCCGCGCGGAGCGTAACATCAGTAACATAATCACTATCCACTGCCTACAGCCTTTCCCCAAAAATGGCCGTCCCGACGCGGACTAGCGTAGCCCCTTCCATCACAGCGGCCTCCAAATCGTCCGACATGCCCATGGATAAAGTGTCCAAACCTTCAAGGTTCAATTCTTCGAGTGCCTTGCGCAGGATACGGAAGGCCCCTCGCTGTTCATCAAAATCATCGCGAGGCGCAGGGATGGCCATCAAGCCCCTGAGTTTTATCCTAGGCAAGCGAATGATGGATTCGGCCAAGACCCTCAATTCATCAAGCCCAACCCCGGCCTTGCTGGGTTCATTGCTGACATTGACCTGAATGCATAGGTTAATCGGCGGCAAATCGACCGGTCGCTGCACACTCAGACGCTCGGCAACTTTCAATCGGTCAACGCCATGAACCCAGTCGAACCGTTCAGCCAAATGGCGCGTCTTATTGGATTGTATCGGGCCTATGAAATGCCAGATGATATCAAGCCCCTTTAGTTGATCCTGTTTGGCGAGTGCCTCTTGCAGGTAGTTTTCACCGAAATCACGAATCCCAAGACGGTAAGCCTCCGCCAAAACCGCCGCAGGCCAAGTCTTGCCGACGGCAATCAATCCCGTCGAACCTTCCGGCCTACCGGCAAGCCTCTCCGCCTCAAGCAGCCTACGCCGGACCTGAGCCAAATTTTGTGTGATTTCGTTCATTAATTACTCCGACTTTGTTTATACTATTCATAAATCCACCTGATTAACAAAATTGATCAATCCTACAGAGAAATGAACTTGTGGACATAACCGAACTGCTCAAATTCTCCGTCAAGAACAAAGCTTCAGACCTTCACCTTTCCGCCGGTCTGCCACCCATGATACGAGTGGATGGCGACATACGCCGTATCAACGTGCCTCCCTTGGAACACAAAGAGGTCCACGCCCTGATCTACGACATCATGAACGACAAACAGCGCCGCGACTACGAGGAATTCTTTGAAACTGACTTTTCCTTTGAACTGCCTAGCGTAGCCCGTTTTAGAGTCAATGTCTTCATACAAGACCGGGGCGCAGCGGCAGTGTTGCGGACAATTCCCTCCAAAGTGTTGACTTTGGAAGAATTGGGATGCCCGCCTTTTTTCCAGGAAATCACCAAAAAACCGCGTGGCTTGATCCTAGTCACTGGACCTACCGGGTCAGGCAAGTCCACAACCTTGGCGGCGATGATCGACTTCATCAACAATAATGATTATTCTCATATCCTTACCGTCGAGGATCCTATCGAGTTCGTCCACCAAAGCAAGAAATCGCTTATCAACCAACGCGAGGTTCACCGCGACACACTGGGATTCAACGAGGCCTTGCGTTCGGCACTACGCGAAGACCCAGACATCATCCTAGTGGGTGAAATGCGCGACTTGGAAACCATCCGCCTTGCACTGACAGCGGCGGAGACCGGCCATTTGGTATTCGGAACCCTGCACACCAGTTCGGCTGCCAAGACCATCGACCGCATCATTGATGTGTTCCCGGCAGCAGAGAAAGAAATGATCCGATCCATGCTGTCTGAATCGCTGCAAGCGGTAATTTCCCAAGCCCTATTGAAGAAAACCGGCGGAGGACGGACGGCAGCATGGGAAATCATGGTGGGAACGCCGGCTATCCGCAACCTTATCCGCGAGGCAAAAGTCGCCCAAATGTATTCGGCCATTCAGACCGGGCGCAAAGAAGGAATGCAAACCCTAGATCAACATTTAGAAGATTTAGTCACTAGGGGTGTTATCACCCGACAGATTGCCCGCGTTAAAGCGGTCAACAAAGCAGCTTTTTAACGGGTGCGATTAAAAGTGATGCTGGAGTGCAAGACTTGCCTTGCGATGGGGGTGTGCTGGCAAGGCAAGCCTTGCACTCCAGGCGAACTCAAATTCTGCCCAGTTCGTGTGCATCACTTTTAATCGCATACGCTTTTTAACCAAAAATTCTTTTTAACGAATCATCCCAATGGAAATCAATCAGTTACTCATGCTAATGGTAACAAAAAATGCATCCGACTTGTTTATCGTTGCAGGAAAGGAGCCTTGCATAAAAGTGGATGGCATTGTTGAACCCATGTCCAAGGTAAAGTTGTCCACCCAACAGACCATGGAAATGGTCACCAGCATCATGTCACCCCAGCAGCGTGAAACATTTTTCCAAACCAAAGAATGCAACTTTGCCATACACGACGGTGATTTGGGTCGTTTTCGCGTCAGTGCCTATATACAAAAAGATTCAGCCGGCATGGTCTTGCGCCATATCAGCTATAAAGTACCGACCGTGGCAGAGTTGAACTTGCCCAATTGCCTTAATGATTTTTCCATGATTAAGCGAGGACTGATCTTGCTTGTGGGTGCCACAGGCACAGGCAAGTCAAGCTCTTTAGCCGCGATGGTCAAGTACCGCAATGAGAATTCAAAAGGCCACATCATAACCATCGAAGACCCGATGGAATACCTACATCCCCATGCCGGGTGCATAATCAGCCAACGCGAGGTCGGCATTGATACCGAATCCTACGATGTCGCACTGAAAAACACATTAAGGCAGGCGCCGGATGTCATCCTCATTGGTGAAATCCGTACCCGTGAAACCATGCAACACGCCATCACGTTCGCCGAAACCGGACACCTCTGCTTGAGCACATTGCATGCTAACAACGCCAACCAAGCACTTGAGCGCATAATGCATTTCTTCCCGGAAGAAACTCATTCCCAGATGCTCATGGACCTCTCTTTGAATCTGCGCTGCATCATTGCCCAGCAACTCATCCAGAGGTCGGATGGCAAGGGCCGTTACCCCGCAGTGGAAATCCTCGTCTCTACGCCCCTAATCGCCGACCTGATTCGCAAGGGCGAAATTCACAAGCTCAAGGAAGTGATGAAAAACTCCCGTGAGCAAGGCATGCAGACCTTCGACCAAGCATTATACGACTTGTACACGACTGGCAAAATCACTTACGAAGATGCCCTGCATTCCGCTGACTCGAAAAACGAAGTCCGTCTAATGATCAAACTAGGCGGTGGCCGGGAGTATCAGGCAAACCCAAGCTTGGCATTGGACGGAGAAGAACCCAGCTTGCTTGATGAATAGATGACAAGAAACCGCACCACCCAATTTGAAATACCGGTTGAATTGCTAACACCTTCTCAAGCGGAGGCTGAACTGGCGGAACTGGCAGAGATGCTCAGTTGGCATGACAAGCTATACCACGGCCAAGACCAACCTGAAATTTCCGATGCTGAGTACGACTTGCTGGTACGCCGTAACAATGCCATTGAGTCCCGTTTTTCCGAACTTATACGCAGTGACAGCCCTTCGCGCCGGGTCGGTACCGCCCCGACGACAGGCTTTCGCAAGATCAGGCATAACGTGGCGATGCTTTCTTTGAGTAACGCTTTCAGCCAGCAGGATATGCGGGACTTTATCGATAGCCTGCGCAACTTTATGCGCGAACTCAACGACCCGTCCACCAGCATAGAACTGGTGTGCGAACCCAAAATAGACGGGCTGTCGTTAAGCATTCGCTATGAGCACGGTCGGCTGGTCTCCGCCGCCACACGGGGCAATGGCATCGAAGGCGAGGACGTGACCGCCAACGTCAGGACTATCGCTGAAATACCCAAGACGCTGGTGGGCCGGATTTGGCCTGAAACGCTGGAAGTAAGAGGCGAAGTCTACATGAGCGACGAAGACTTCCTCAGCCTCAACGCCCGTCAGGCAGAGGCTCAGGAAACCCTCTTCGCCAACCCCCGCAACGCCGCCGCCGGAAGCCTGCGCCAACTGGACGCTTCAATCACCGCGCAACGGCCCTTGCGATTTTTTGCCTATGCCTGGGGGAGAGTTATCCGAACCCTTGGCTGAAACTCAGTGGGATGCGAGGCAAAGACTAAAGACCCTGGGGTTCCGCCTGAACGAACCGGCCCGGTTGGCCAGAGTGACCAGAGAAGACTTCGACGACCTATTCTCACTATATGACGATATTCAAAATCAAAGGGCTTCCCTAGGATTTTCCATCGACGGCGTGGTGGCAAAGGTCAACCGGCTGGATTGGCAAGCCCGCCTGGGTTTTGTAAGCCGCTCTCCGCGCTGGGCCATCGCTTGGAAATTCCCGCCGGAACAAGCACGGACTGTAATCCGCACGATCTCCGTGCAAGTTGGGCGAACCGGTAAAATCACCCCAGTGGCGAATCTGACCCCAGTCAACGTGGGCGGTGTGCTTGTTTCCCGTGCGACCTTGCACAACCAAGACGAGATCCGGCGTAAAGATATCCGCGAAGGCGACACGGTCATCATCCAACGCGCCGGCGACGTGATCCCCCAAGTTGTCTGCGTTGTGCCGGAAAAACGCCCGTCAGGAACCGAGCCCTTCCGCTTCCCGGCGACGTGCCCGGATTGCTTGGAGCCGCTGGTGCGCAAACCCGATGAAGCCGACACCTTCTGTGTCAACGGATTGAACTGTCCAGCCCAAGCCGTCGAGCGACTGATCCACTTCTCCTCCCGCGATGCCTTCGACATTGAAGGTTTAGGGATCAAGAACATCGAATCTTTCTATTCCAAGCGGCTGATTCGCAGCCCTGTGGATATATTCACATTGGAAGCGCGGGACGGCAGCCCTGTGGCACCCCATGCAAAGTTAGCGGAAGAAACGGTCACACAGCCCCTGCGCGAATGGGAAGGCTGGGGCGAGGTGTCGGAACGCAAGCTTTACGATGCCATCCAGCGGGTGCGCACCATAGAGTTAGACCGCTTTATCTACGCCTTGGGCATTCCTCAGGTCGGTCAAAGCACCGCCAGACTGCTGGCCCGGCATTACCTCACCCTCTGGCACTGGCGAGAATGCATGGAGCAAGCGTTTGATAAAGAAACTGAAGCCTACGGGCAATTGCTCGCAATTAATGGCATAGGCCAAAACATGGCTGAAGACATCCTTAATTTTTTCCACGAGCCACAAAACCGTGACGTTTTAGACAAGCTTACCCTCCCCCAAAATGGGCAACCCCCGCTATTGACCATC
>Ga0208496_1000507_pt1 | contig 14159 bp, 11 predicted proteins | sample CryBogmetaGMA2M_FD_184552 | JGI IMG/M metagenome (GOLD analysis project Ga0208496, IMG submission 184552) | Freshwater microbial communities from Crystal Bog, Wisconsin, USA - MA2M (SPAdes) | ecosystem: Environmental > Aquatic > Freshwater > Lake | place: Crystal Bog, Wisconsin, USA | collected... | reverse complement strand
ACCAGGGGCGGCGGCGGAAGCATTCATGGCGGATCACGGCACCTGAGTTGCGGGTCTTATGGCGGTAGAAACACCAGGAAGACCGCGCCGCACACGTGAAGATTACATGACGGACCTCTGGCCGGAACCGTCATCCAATCGACCGCGCAGCTTCATCAAACTGTCGCAGGCCAAGGTTATAATCTTTGGTTGTGATTGTAGGTTTTATTGAAAAAAATGCAGGAAGTTCAACGCTTCTTTTCCGAAAAAAGCAGCGAAAGACGTCCAGCGATAGGCTGTGGAGCGTATCCCAACGGCCAGGAATTGATCAATTTTCCCGGTTCCTTTTGGTCGCAAAAAGAACACCTTCCCGTCCCCTTTCATCCCATCGGTCGCAACATGCTCATCATCTTCAACCCTGCCGCCGGCCGCCAACGCGTAACGCGGTTTTGGCGCGTGCTGGACGTGATGTCGGCCAATGGGGTGCAGTTGGAGATTGTGGAAACCCGTTATCCCGGCCACGCAACCGAGTTGGCCCGCCGTGCGGCCGCCGATGGCGGGGCGCGGCTGGTGGTGGCGGCGGGGGGCGATGGCACCATTGCCGAGGTTGCCAACGGGCTGGCGGGAAGCGCCTGCGTGCTGGGCATTATTCCGCTCGGCACCGCAAATGTTTTGGCGCATGAGCTTGGGTTGAGCTTTTCCCCCGCGGCGGTGGCGGCAGCCCTGGCGTTTGGCCGCACCCGGACGATGTGGCCCGGGATTGCCACCGGGCCGGGCGGCACGCGGTTATTCGTGCAAATGCTGGGCGCCGGGTTTGATGCCCAGGTGGTCGGCAATTTATCGTTGCGGTTGAAGCGGGCGTTGGGGCGGACATCGTATGTGCTGCAATCGCTGCGCGAGTTGGTGCGCTATGGCTTCCCGCCGATCGGCATCCGGCTGGACGGGCAGGCCAGCGAGGCCGGCAGCGTGATTGTGAGCAAGGGGCGGCTCTATGCCGGGCGCTATCTGGTGGCACCCGGCGGCAACCCGACCCGGCGCGGCTTCAGCGTGGTGTTGTTCGAGCGGCCGGACCGTTGGCAGGGCGCCTGGCAGGCGGCGTTGTGTGGTACGGCGTTACCGCTGAACCTGCTGTCACGCATGCCCGGTGTGCGGGTGGTTCGCGCCAGCACGGTCGAGTTGGATTGTCAGAGCGTGCCGGCCCAGGCGGATGGCGACCCAACCGCCGGCGGGCGGTTGCTGATCACCGATGCGCCGGGACCGATTGAGGTGGTGATCGGCTAATCCGGCTTGGTGGGTGCCGGCTCCAGCACCGGATTATCAAAGCGCGGATTGCGCCAGCGGTAGAGCGCCGCATCGAGCGCCTGCGCCAGATCGCGCTTTTCGGCGTCCCCCAAAGCGGCGCCGATTTCCGTGTGCCGGGTGCCCGCTTGCACCACCAGCGCCGGGGTGCGGCCGGGCCGTTCGATCAGGCGCACCCGCAGCCAGCTCGGCTCCAGCCGGATTTCACGCCGTCGGCCAATCGCGGTGGTACGGATGATGCGCAGGCCGGAGGGGCTGAGCAGCACCAGTTCGCTCGATCGGCCGTCGCGCAGATGCAGCCGGAACAGCCAGGCGGCCAGCAGTAGTTCCAACCCGGTGAAGCCGCCAACCGGCCAGGCGCCGAGGCGGACGAACAGGCTGGCGGAGGCGATGCAGAGGACGCAGATCGCCGCCAGCAACACCCGCATCGCCCGCAGCGACAGGCTGCGACGCGGGGTGATGACGGCTTCAAAGGTGATGGCATCGTCGATGGGTTTGTGCTCCCGGGTGGCTTGCTCGCAGGCGGCAGGCCGGCGAGACTGCCGCGCATGAAGACGCCCGGCAAGCCGAAACCCCGCAAAACCCCGCCGATGACACGTGAGCAGGTACGGCAATTTCTGCAAGTGCTGGCGGACGCCAATCCGGCGCCGCGCAGCGAATTGGATTATCGCGACCCGTATACGCTGCTGGTCGCCGTCGCACTGTCGGCACAGGCGACCGATGTTTCGGTGAACAAGGCCACCGCCGGATTGTTTGCCGATGCCGCCACCCCGGCGGCGATGGTGACGCTGGGGGTGGAGGGCGTGGCGCGCCATATCCGCACCATTGGGCTGTGGCAGGGTAAGGCGAAGAACGTGGTGGCACTGTCCCAGCAATTGCTGGACCGGCATGGCGGGGTGGTGCCGCAAGACCGGGCGGCGCTGGAAGCCCTGCCCGGCGTGGGCCGCAAAACCGCCAACGTGGTGCTGAACGTCGCCTTCGGCCAGCCGACCATGGCGGTCGATACGCATATTTTCCGGCTCGGCAATCGCACCGGCATCGCACCGGGCGCCAATGAACGGGCGGTGGAGGACGCGCTGGTGAAGCGCATCCCGCCCGATCTGATCGGCCCGGCGCATCATTGGCTCATCTTGCATGGCCGCTACATCTGCAAAGCCCGCCGGCCGGAATGCTGGCGCTGCCCCGTGACCGCCTTCTGCCGCTACCCCGATAAGGAAACCGCCGCATGACCCTGTTGCGTATCGCCGTGCTGCAATTCAGCCACGAAACCGTGACTTTCCTGCCGAATGACACCACGCGGGAGGATTTTATCTATCCCGGATCGCCAGCCGCCGGGGAGGCGCTGCTGAGCAGCGCGCCGAAATCCTACATGGGCGGATTTGTGAAGGTGGCGCGCGAATTTCCAGGCGTGGAACTGGTTGGGATTGAATCGCCGCTATGGCCGAAGACCGGCACCGGCTCGGGCTGGATCACCAACGACGCCTTTACCTACTTCCTCGGCCGGATGCTGGACGGGCTGCGGGCGCAGGGGCCGTTCGCGGGGGTGTATCTCTGCCTGCACGGCGCGGCGGCGGTGCGCGGGGTGGCACGGCCGGAAGCCGAGATCGCCCGGCTGGTGCGCGAAGTGGTTGGGCCGGACTGCAAAATTGCCGGCACCTTCGATCCGCATGGCAATGAGGACGAGCAGTTTTTCCAAGCGGCCGATTTCGCCTTCACCGCCAAATACTTTCCCCATTACGACGAATATCTGCAAGGCGAGCGCGCCGCCCGCATGCTGATCCGCGCCATCCGTGGCGACTACCGCCCGGCTCATGCGACGGTAAAGGTGCCGATCCTGACGCCGACGGTGCTGCAATGGACCGGCGCCTCGCCGTGGATGGATCTGGTGCAGCGCGCGTTGACGTGGGAGGCGCGGGAGCCGGACGTGTTCGTCAACTTTTTCTTCGGCTTCCCCTGGGCCGATACCGCCGATGCCGGCATGACCATGCAGGCCACCACAAATGGCAATCCCGCGTTGGCGCAACGGGTGGCGGACGACATGGCGCAGGCCGCCTGGCGGGCGCGGGAGGCGTTGATCGGCAACACAAAAATCTACGGCATGGCCGAAGGCGTGGCGCAGGCGAAAACCGCCCCGGCCAAGATTGTACTGGCCGATTATTCCGACCGGTCCGGCGCGGCGACCTGGCTGCTACGGGAGATTATCGCCCAGGACCTGCCAAACGTGCTGGTGGCGACGATTAAGGACGATGGCTTACTCGCCCGGCTGAATGCGGCCGGCGCCAAGCCGGGGGATGCGTTTGCCGGGCCGGTGGGCGGGCAGGCCGATGTGTCCGCCGGCGAGGCGGTGCAGGTGGTGGGCCAGATCCGTGGCGTGGCGCCGAATTGGGCCACGATCAGCTTCGGGCGTGGCTGCGTGCTGGTGGTGACGCCATTCCTGACCCAGATTATCGAGCCGGCCACCTTGCGGAATTATGCGGTTGATCCGGATACGTTCGACACCTTCGCCATCAAGTCCCGCGCGCATTTCCGCCGAGGCTTTGACGACAGCGGCTTTGCCAAAACCATCCTGCTGGTGGAACCGCCGGAGCCATTTATGGGTACAGTCGGGCTAGAGGCGTTGCCGTATGAGCATTTGGTGCTGAGCCATTACTTCCCCTATGGCCGGCCGAATTTTGGCTGAAGCAGATCGTCGGGCGGGTTGCGGCGGTGGGGATGCACCCCATCTCCGCTTGACCCCGCCGGCCCGGAATGACAACACTCCGCCGACGCGCCGGGGCAGTCCAACGGCGATGCGCAACCACGACAGAGACGGGAGAAAACGATGCCTCAGGTGACGCTGACGGTGAACGGCAAAAGTTCATCGGTTGAGGTGGAAGCGCGTACGCTTCTGGTGGAATTGCTCCGCGACAAGCTCGGCCTGACCGGCACCCATGTGGGCTGCGACACCAGCCAGTGCGGCGCCTGCGTGGTGCATGTCGATGGCAATTCGGTGAAATCCTGCACCATGCTGGCCGTCCAGGCCGATGGCGCCAAGGTCACCACCATTGAAGGCCTCGCCGCCGCCGATGGCACGCTGCACCCGATGCAGGAAATGTTCCGCGAACATCACGCCTTGCAGTGCGGCTTCTGTACTCCCGGCATGGTGATGAGTGCCGTTGACCTGGTGCAGAAGAACCCGCAGGGCCTGAGCCAGGACGAAATCCGCCACGGGCTGGAAGGCAATTTGTGCCGCTGCACCGGCTATCACAACATCGTGAAAGCCATTGATGCAGCCCAGGGGCTGATGCACGCGAAAGCCGCCGAATAAGGTTTACCGCAACGTCCAGGACGCGCGGACAACGCGCGCACACGAGGGGTCTGACATGAACGCTCCTTTCGAAGGCATTGGCGCATCGGTGCGCCGTACCGAAGACCTTCGCTTCATCAGCGGCAAGGGTAACTATACCGACGATATCAACCGGCCGAACCAGGTTTACGCGGTGTTCAAGCGCAGCGACCGGCCGCATGCCAAGATCGTCTCGATCGATACCGCCGCCGCGCTGGCGATGCCGGGCGTGGTGGCGGTCTACACCGCCGCCGACCTCGCCGCGATTGGCGGCCTGCCCTGCGGCTGGGGAATCAACAACAAAGACGGCTCGCCGATGAACGAGCCGAAGCACCCGGTGCTGGCCGAAGGCAAGGTGCGCCATGTCGGCGACCCGATTGCCATGGTGATCGCCGACACCAAGGCGCAGGCCAAGGATGCGGCCGAGGCGCTGGTGATCGAGCTTGAGGACCTGCCCGCCGCCGCCACAGTGCGCGATGCGCTGGCCGCCGGTGCGGCGCAGATCCACGACAATGCGCCGGGCAATGTCTGCTACGACTGGCACATTGGCGACAAGGACGCGACCGATGCCGCGTTTGCCAAGGCGCATAAGGTGGTCACGCTCGACCTGCTGAACAATCGGCTGGTGCCGAATGCCATGGAACCACGGGTGGCGATCGGCGATTTCGACCGCACGACCGGGCTGCATACGTTGTTTACCACCAGCCAGAATCCGCATGTGATCCGGTTGCTGATGGGCGCTTTCGTGCTCGGCATTCCCGAGCACAAGCTGCGCGTGGTCGCACCCGATGTAGGCGGCGGCTTCGGCAGCAAAATCTACCATTACGCCGAGGAAGCCGGCTGCACCTGGGCGGCGGCCAAGCTGAACCGGCCGGTGAAGTGGACGGCGGAGCGCACGGAAAGCTTTATGTCCGACGCGCATGGCCGCGACCATGACAGCACCGCGTCTATGGCGTTGGACGACAACGGCAACTTCCTCGGGCTGCGGGTGTCTACCCTGGCCAATCTGGGGGCTTATCTGTCCACCTTCGGGCCGGCGGTGCCGACGTATCTCTATGCCACGCTGCTGGCTGGCACCTACAAAACCCCGGCGATTTATGCCGAGGTGAAGGCGGTGTTTACCAACACCGTGCCGGTGGATGCTTATCGCGGCGCCGGGCGGCCGGAGGCGACCTTCCTGCTGGAACGGCTGGTGGATACGATCTGCCATGATACGGGGTTCGACCGGGTGGCGATCCGGCGGCAGAACTTTATCCCGCGCGACGCCTTCCCGTATCAAACCCCGGTGGCGCTGGAATATGACAGCGGCGACTACTTCGCCACCATGGACACCGCGATGAAGCAAGCCGATTACGCCGGCTTCCCTGCCCGCAAGGCGGCGGCGGCGGCCAAGGGCAAGTTGCGTGGCATTGGCATCTCCACCTACCTGGAAGCCTGCGGCATTGCGCCCTCGGCGGTGGCCGGCGCGCTTGGGGCGCGGGCGGGGCTGTATGAGGTGGCGAATGTGCGGGTGCACCCAACCGGGTCGGTGACGGTGTTTACCGGCACCCACAGCCACGGCCAGGGGCATGAAACCACGCTGGCGCAGCTGGTGGTGGAGCAGCTCGGGGTGCCGCACGCGCAGGTGGAAATCGTGCACGGCGATACCGACCGTATTCCGTTCGGCATGGGCACCTATGGTAGCCGCAGCCTCGCGGTGGGTGGCTCGGCCATGGTGAAGGCGATGGATAAGATCATCACCAAGGGCAAGAAAATCGCCGCCCACCTGCTGGAAGCCTCGGTGGAAGACATCGAGTTTGCCAATGGTAAGTTCTCGGTCGCCGGCACCGACCGGGCCAAGACGTTCGGCGAAATCGCGCTGACCGCCTATGTGCCGCATAACTACCCGATCACTGAGATCGAGCCTGGCCTGGACGAAACCGCCTTCTACGATCCGGCCAACTTCACCTATCCCGGCGGATGCCATGTCTGCGAAGTAGAAATCGATCCGGAAACCGGCGTGACCTCGGTGATCCAGTTCGTCGCGGTGGACGATGTGGGCCGGGTGATCAACCCGATGATCGTCGAAGGCCAGGTGCAAGGCGGCGTGGCGCAGGGCATCGGCCAGGCGCTGCTGGAAAACGCGCTGTATGACGATCAGGCGCAACTCGTATCTGGCTCGTTCATGGACTATACCATGCCGCGGGCCGATAATCTGGTGAATATCAGCGTCGGCACCGAGAACACGCTGTGCACCCATAACCCGCTCGGGGTGAAGGGCTGCGGTGAGGTGGGGGCCATCGGGTCTCCGCCGGCCGTGATGAACGCGGTGGTCGATGCGCTGAGTGCCTATGGCGTGCGCCACATGAATATGCCGGCCAGCCCGGAAAAGGTCTGGAACATCATCCACGGCGGCCTACGCGCGGCTGCCGAGTAAGCGAGGGACAGCACATGTACAACTTCGAATATCAGAAACCCGCCGCCCTCGCGGACGCCGTTGCGGCGCTCGGCCAGGACGACGCCAAGGCGCTGGCCGGCGGCATGACGCTGATCCCGGTGCTCAAGCAGCGCCTGAACCAGCCGTCCGTCGTGGTCGATCTCGGCAAGCTCGGCCTTTCCGGCATTACCGTGACCGGGGAAACGGTGACGATTGGGGCGATGACCACCCATGCCACCGTGGCGCGCTCGACCGAGATCCTGCGGGCGATCCCGGCGCTGGCGGCGCTGGCCGGCGGCATTGGCGACAACCAGGTGCGGGCGCGTGGCACGATTGGCGGTTCGCTGGCTAACAACGATCCCTCGGCCTGCTATCCGAGCGCGGCGCTGGCGTTGGGTGCCACCATCACCACCAACAAACGCGCCATCCCGGCAGACCAGTATTTCACCGGCATGTTCTCCACCGCGCTCGACGAGGGCGAGGTGATCACCTCCGTCAGCTTCCCGATCCCGGCGAAGGCGGCTTATGTGAAGTTCAAGCAGCCGGCCTCGCGTTATGCGATGGTGGGCGTATTCGTGGCCAAGGGCCCGGCGGGCGTGCGGGTGGCGGTGACCGGATCGGGGCAAGGCGGTGTGTTCCGCTTTACCGCCGCCGAACAGGCGCTGGCGGCCAACTGGTCGGCGGATGCGCTGGCCGGCGCGAGCGTTTCGGCGGACGATATGATGAGCGACATCCACGGCAGCGCGGTGTATCGGGCACATCTGGTGAGTGTGGTGACCAAGCGGGCGGTGCTCGCGGCGGGCTAACCTATCAACCTACGGCGTAATCTCACCCAAGAGACTACGCCGTAGGCCAGGTATCGACACAACGTTTCTTGGTTCTTTTGGTTCGCAAAAAGAGCCGCTTAACCGGACTTAGCCATCCGGGGCGCGACCTCAACCCGCAACCAGTTAGCAAACTCGCGCCGGTGCCGGTTGGGCTCCAGGATGTCCGCGCCGATGCCGTAGCGCCAGGCCAGATCGCGCCGGCTGGGGTCGTCGTGCAGGGTGAGCAGGTCGGTGGCGAAGGTGTCCGCTTCGGCCTGGGTTTTGAACAGGCCGCGATCGGTCATGCGTTTGGCACTGCGTTTGAACATCGCACCCATTTGCAGCAGATCGTATTCCGGGTGGTATTGCACGCCCCAGTACGACCGATCACCGTCATGCACGCTGACGGCCTGCACGTCGCTAACGCTGTTGCCAGCGAGCAGCACCGCGCCATCCGGCAGATCGCAGACTTCGTCCTGATGCACGCAAAGCGCGTCGAACACGTGCGGCTTGCCCTCGTACATCGGATGCGCCCGCCCAGCCTCGGTGAGCACGATGGAGCGGGCGACGCCCATTTCCGCCCCTTTCGGGTTCAGCCGTACTTTGCCGCCGAGGGCGACCATCATCACCTGCAGGCCCCAACAACTACCGAAGCACGGCACGCCGGACTGGAAGGCGGCGCGGGCGAAATCAACCTGGCGCTTGACCTGCGGCGTGTCGTGATAGGCGTTCAGCGGTGAGCCGGTCCAGGCGATGCCATCAAAGTCGCTGAGTTGCATGCCTTGCGGCAGGTCCGCGCCATCGGCAGCGGCCAGCACGAACACCTCAATACCGCGCAAATTCTCCGCGATTTGCGATTGCAGTGCCGCGGCATAGTTCGGCCCGTGCCGCCGGCCGCCATTGGCTACCAGCAGGTCTTGCGATTCAGAAGGCGCACCATCGACGATAAGGATGTTAGCGGTCACGGCTATGTCCTGAGAATGAGCGAGCAAACTACACTTTTAAACTGTGGCAATTCTATTGCGAAGTCATGCCCCCCTTGCATCCATGCGCAACCGGGTGTGAGCTAGCGGCAACCCGAACGCTGGATGGAGCCGCGCATGACCTTTCCCCTGAAGCCGCATGTTACCGAGCATTGGGTGCAAACCAAACCTTCGGCCAGCGGCAAGCGTGGCATGGTGGTGTCCCAAAGCCGGGACGCGGCGGAGGCTGGGATCGCGATTTTGGATGCCGGCGGCAATGCGATGGATGCGGCGGTGGCCACAGCCTTTGCGCTGGCAACGGCGGAGCCCTGGAATTCCGGCATTGGCGGCATCGGCTTCGCGCTGGTGCATCGTGCCGGGCAGAAAACCGCCGAGGTGGTGAATTTTGGCCCCGTGGCCTCGCGCAACCTGCATCAGGAGCAGTTTCCGCTCACCGGCCGGATGACGGAGGATTTGTTCCGCTGGCCTGAAGTGCAGGACGACCGCAACATCCACGGCCCGTTATCGGCGGCGGTGCCGAGCTCGGTGGCAGGCTATGAAACGGTGCACTCCACCTGGGGCCGGCTGCCGTTGCGGGAGGTGATGGCGCCCGCGGTGGCGCTGGCCAAGCGCGGGCTGCCGGTGGATTGGTTCTCCACCCTGAAAATCGCCTACTCCGCCAGCGTATTGGCGCGTTATCCGGCCTCGGCCAACGTGTATCTGCGCAACGGCCTGCCGCCGCTGCCACCGTATCAGGGCGCGCCGGTATTTCTGCGCCAGGGCAATCTGCCGGATGCGCTGGAACGGCTGCAACAGGCCGGGTTGCGGGATTTTTATACCGGGGATCTAGCTGCCACCATCGTGCAGGACATGCAGGCCGTCGGTGGGGTGATTGATGCCGCCGACCTGGCCAACACCCGCGCGCTGATCGTGCCGGCGACCGAGGTGCCCTGGCGCAACGGCAAAACGCTGCAACTGGCCACCGGGCTGACGGCGGCGCCAACCCTGACCCAGGTGCTGAAGCATATGCGCACGGTGGACTATGGCGCGCAGCCGGATGCGGCCTGGTTCACCACCTTGGCCAGCAGCCTGATGCAAGCCTATGCCGACCGGCTGGCCGGTCTGGGCGAGGCGGACAAGGATGCCGCCGAAACCTGCACCACCCATCTGACGGTGGCGGATGCGGAGGGCAATGTGGTCGCCATGACCACGACGCTGATGTCCTCCTTCGGCAGCCGGGTGGTGCTGCCGAAATCCGGCGTACTGCTCAACAACGGGGTCATGTGGTTCGACCCGCGCCCCGGCCAGGCCAACTCAATCGCGCCGGGCCGGCGGCCGCTGACCAATATGTGCCCGATTATCATGAAGGACGGAGACCGCCCGGTGCTGGCGGGCGGCGCCTCTGGCGGCCGGCGCATTATGGCCGCGGTGTTCCAGTTGATGACCTATCTGGCCGATTTTGGCATGGACATCGACACCGCCGCGCATTTCCCGCGCATTGATGTGTCCGGCGCCGAGGAAATCACTGCCGACCGCCGCCTGCCCGCCGATGTGCTGGCGGCGCTGGCGGCGACCGCGCCGACCGAGATTGTCGAGCACGGGGTGATGCCGATTAACTTCGCCTGCCCAAATGTGATTGTGATGGACGCCGATGGCAGCAAGCGCGGAGTGAGCGATGCGGTTTCGCCGTGGTCGGCAGCATTGGCCCAATAAGGCGAGACGGCGGCGTTGCCGTGCCATGCACGGCAACGCCAAAAGGCTAGTTCGGTTCTGACAGCCCGAGCGAGCGGGCGGTGGCGACGATGCTGTTCCAGGTATCCAACTGCAACGGCACGCCGTTCTTGATCCGATCGGTTCGGGTGCGTGCTTCCGGCTCGCCCGGCACCAGCACTTCATCGGTGCCTTCGGCCAGCCGGGAGGCTTTGACGTAGTTGGCATATTCCCGCGCTTCGGCGACGAAATTCTGGGTGCCGAAATGGTTGGGGTCCAAATAGATCGACAGCATGCCGTTGGTGATGCGGCGGCGGCCTTCCTCAACCGGGCCGGAGGTCGGGCCGCCGGTCAGCACGCCAGCCAGAATTTCGCACATGAAGGCGATGCCGGAGCCTTTGTGTTCGCCAAAGGCGCGGATCGCCCCCTCACCATTGCCGGCGCCGCGCGGGCCGCCGGGGGTGAGCGGGCCGTAGAGCACCGCCGGATCGGTGGAGAGTTTGCCATCCGGGGAAATCAGCGCCCCCTCCGGCAGCGGCTTGCCGCCGTTGGAGGCGACCAGCACTTTGCCTTCCGCCACCACCGAGGTGGCGAAATCCAGCAGCAAGGGCGGCTTGCCCGGTTCCATCGGGATGCAGATGCAGACCGGGTTGGTGGAAAAGCGGCGATCCACCCCGCCGAACGGCGCCACCAGCTGGCCGCCGGCGACGTTGACGAAATGGAGCGAAATCAGCCCGGCGCGGGCGGCGCGTTCACCCCAATCACCAATGCGGCCGATATGGCCGGAATGCCGCAAGGCGATGATCGCCATGCCCTCGCCGCGCGCTTTGGCGATGCCGAAATCCACCGCCAGCGGTCCGATGGTCTGGCCGAAGCCGTAATTTCCATCCAGCACCGCATGGGTGGGGCCTTCGGTGACCACGGTCAGCCCTTGGCTGGCCTTCACGTCGCCATCCTGCAGATTCTGCACATAGCGCGGCACGCGGATCACGCCGTGGCTGTCATGCCCGGTCAGGTTGGCGCCGATCAGGTGATGGGCGATGCGGTCGCCCTCCTCGCGGCTGGTGCCGGCAGCGGTGAAGATGTCACCAATGAACTTGGCAAGCTTATCGGCGGCGATGACATGCGTCGGCAAGTCGGCCATTGCGGGTTTCCTGGGGTTTGCTTGGTGGAACGGACGGGCAGGCGGCGGGGGTTAAACCACCTTGCCGCTGTCGTTTTCGATCAGGTGCATATTGTTCATATCCGCCGCCAGCGGCAGGATTTCGCGCGGGGCGGCCGGCGTGTTCGGGTCGATGCGGGCGCAAACCGGCTGACCATCGATGAAGAAATGCACCATGGTTTCCATGCCCATCGGCTCCAGCACATCCACGGTCGCGTCGAAGCGGACCACATTCGGCTTTTCGTGGTCCTTAATCTCGGTCAGATGCTCCGGCCGCAGCCCGAGCGTCATCTCCTTACCGGTGAACGGGGCGTAGCGCTCCACTCTCTGCGGCGGCACGGCGAGGCGGACACCGTTGGCCAGTTGCACCGCCAGACCGCCCTCGTTCACCACCCGCACCGGCAGGAAGTTCATCGCCGGAGAGCCGATGAAGCCGGCGACAAAGCGGGTTTTCGGGTGGTGGTACAATTCCTGCGGCGGGCCGACCTGCTCGATCACGCCGTGGTTCATCACCACCACGCGGTCGGCCAGCGTCATCGCCTCCACCTGGTCGTGCGTGACGTAGACGGTGGTGGTGGGCACGAGCTGGTGCACTTTTTTGATTTCGGTGCGCATCTGCACCCGCAGCTTGGCATCGAGGTTCGACAGCGGTTCGTCGAACAAAAACACCTTCGGGTTGCGCACGATGGCGCGGCCCATGGCAACACGCTGGCGTTGGCCGCCGGAGAGCGCCTTCGGCTTGCGGTCCAGCAGCATGGCGATGTCCAGCATTTTAGCCGCTTCATCCACTCGACGCTTGATCTCGTCCTTGGGGAATTTGCGCAGCTTCAGGCCGAAGGCCATGTTTTCGAACACCGACATATGCGGATAGAGCGCATAGTTCTGGAACACCATCGCGATATCGCGGTCGCGCGGCGGCACGTCGTTAACAACATCGCCGCCGATCCAGATTTCGCCGCCGCTGATTTCCTCCAGCCCGGCGACCATACGCAAGGTGGTGGATTTGCCGCAGCCGGACGGGCCGACCAGCACGACGAATTCATGATCGGCGATTTCGAGGTCGATGCCTTTTACGGCCTGCACGCCGCCTTCGTATTCCTTGACGACCTTGCGAATTGAGACCTGCGCCATTCCACCCACCCTGTTGTTTCGCCACCCTTAGTCGGCAGAAGCCTAGTCCATCAACCCGCCGTGCGCTACCACCGCCGCCAGCACAGCATCGATGAAAGTTTCACTGCTGCCGAGATATGAGGCCGGGTCGCACAAGGCGGCGATGGCGGGCGCATCCAGTCGGGCGGTGACGGCTGCCTCCTGCGCCAACGCCTCGGCCAACGTGATGCTTTCGGCCAACGCCCGGTCGCACGCATGTTTGACGACATGATGCGCCTCTTCCCGCCCAAGGCTCGGGGCGAGCCCCATCATGACCGCTTCAGCCACGATCAGCCCGCCGGTCAGATCGAGGTTGCGGCGCATGCGGGCGGCATCGACCACCATGCCCTCGGCGATGGCGCGGGCGTGCAGCAGCGCGCCATGGGTGAGCACGAAGGCTTGCGGCAACGCCAACAGTTCCGCCTGCCACGGGCCGGTGGCGCGCTCGTGGTCCTGCGCCATCGCGCCTTGCATCACCGGCACCAACGCCTGCACCTGCCGGGCGCTCGCCAGGATATACTCGCTCGCGATCGGGTTACGCTTTTGCGGCATGGTGCTGGACTGGCCTCGCCCGGTGACATAAGGCTCCGACAGCTCCGCCACCTCGTTCTGCGCCATCAGGATCACATCGGTGGCTATTTTGGCCAAGCTGCCGCAGACCAGGCCAAGCACGCCGACAGTTTCCGCCACCCCATCGCGGGCGACGTGCCAGGGAGCGAGCGGAGCGGCCAGGCCCAGTTCCGCCGCCAGCCCGGCGATCACCGCCGGACCGTCCGCGCCGAGCGAAGCCAGCGTGCCGGCGGCGCCACCGAACTGCACCCGCTGCACCCGCGGGCGCAATTGGGCGATGCGGTCGAGATGGTCGAGCAGCGGCATCAGCCAGATCGCGCATTTCAGGCCGAAGGTAACCGGCAAAGCGTGCTGCAAATGCGTCCGCCCGGCCATCACCGTGCGCCGATGCGCCTGTGCTTGCCCGGCCAACGCCCGCACGATGGCGGCCAAATCGCCGGCAATCAGATCCAGCCCGGCGCGGATTTGCAGCACGGTGGCGGAATCCATGATGTCCTGTGTCGTCGCGCCCCAATGCGTCCACGCCCCGGCCGCCCCGGCGGCGCGCGACAGGCCTTTGACCAGGCCGACGACGGGGTAGCCGACATTTCGGACGCTGGCGGCGAGTTCCCCGCGGTCCAGATTTTCCACCCGCGCGGCGGCGGTGATGACCACCGCCGCCTCCGGGGGGATCATCCCCAACCCGGCTTGCACCCGGGCCAAGGCGGCCTCAACGTCCAGCATGGCTTGGAACCAGGCGTTTTCATCAAACACCAACCGCATGGGGTCGGAGCCGTACAGG
>Ga0208496_1000506_pt1 | contig 14166 bp, 15 predicted proteins | sample CryBogmetaGMA2M_FD_184552 | JGI IMG/M metagenome (GOLD analysis project Ga0208496, IMG submission 184552) | Freshwater microbial communities from Crystal Bog, Wisconsin, USA - MA2M (SPAdes) | ecosystem: Environmental > Aquatic > Freshwater > Lake | place: Crystal Bog, Wisconsin, USA | collected... | reverse complement strand
GCAGATAGGTGACCAAATTTTAGCCAGTTGCCCAATCCCCGTTTGTCCATTGTAGGGCATCATCGCCGCCTCGGAAATAACCTCAACCACTGCCTTTCATGAATAGTGCCGACGACCGAGCCAATCCCCTTGAACGCCTTGGCGGCTCGGTGGAACGGGTGACTTTCCATAGCGAGGCAAGCGGGTTCTGTGTTTTGCGGGTCAAGGTGCGTGGCCAGCGCGACCTGTCCACGGTCATCGGCTCTGCCGCGTCGGTGATAGCGGGCGAGTATGTGGAGTGCCTTGGCAACTGGGTCAACGACCGCGCCCACGGGTTGCGTCAAGGCATCCCAACTCAAGGTCGTGCAGCCATCGACCCTTGAAGGCATTGAGAAATATCTCGGTTCCGGCATGGTCAAGGGCATCGGGCCGCATTTCGCCAAGAAGCTGGTACGGGCCTTTGGCGTTAACGAGTTCACGGCATCGGCTTCAAAACGGCGGACGCATTGGCGCAACGCTTGGGCATAACCGCCGATTCGCTGATCCGGGCGCAGGCCGGTCTTCGCCACACGCTGCAACAATGGTCGGAACAGGGCCATTGCGCGGCCTATCGCGACAAGTTGATGGACATGGCCGTGCAACTGCTGGAAATCCCAGAGTCTACTATCCTGCAAGCCGTCGAAGCCGAACTGGACGAAGGGAATTTGACCTCCGATCTGATCGAAGGCAAGGAATCCGTCTACTTGTCGGCGCTGTACCGCTCGGAAACCGGTTGCGCCAAACACCTGCTGCGGCTGCTCGAAGGCTCGCTACCGTGGGGGACGATTGATGCCGACAAGTCGGTCCCATGGGTCGAAACAAAAACCGGCCTTACGCTGTCCGGCTCGCAGCGCGAAGCCATACGCCTAGTCCTGAGCAGCAAAGTGGCTGTCATCACGGGCGGGCCCGGCGTCGGCAAGACCACGCTGGTCAACAGCATCCTCAAAATCCTTCGCGCCAAACAAGTCAACGTCCTGCTGTGCGCCCCGACCGGACGCGCAGCCAAGCGCCTATCTGAATCCACCGGGCTTGAGGCGAAGACAATTCACCGCCAGTTGGAGTTTGACCCCAAAATCTTTGCCTAAGCGCAACGATGAAAACCCCTTGGATGCCGACTTGGTGGTAATCGACGAGTCGTCGATGATGGTCACTGTGCTAATGAACCAGTTGCTCAAGGCCATCCCGAGTTACGCAGGGTTGCTTATCGTCGGCGACGTGGACCAGTTGCCCTCGGTCGGACCCGGCGCGGTGCTGTCCGACATCATCGCCTCGGGTAGGATTCCAGTCGTGCGTTTGACCGAAATCTTCCGTCTGGCACAAACTTCGCAGATAATCGTCAACGCCCATCGCATCAACCAAGGCCAGCTTCCGGTCAAGACACCCAACGGGGAGTCCACCGGCTTCTTTTACATCGCCGCAGAAACCCCGGAGGACACTTTGCCAAGCTGATCCAAGTCGTCACCGAGCGCATCCCGCAAAATTTCGGCTTGCACCCCATCGACGACATCCAAGTCCTGTCCCCGATGAACCGAGGCGGATTAGGTGTTCATGCGTTGAACGCCGAATTGCAGCAACGCCTGAACGGAAAAAGCGAGCCTAAAATCAACCGCTTCGGCTCCAGCTTCGCACCGGGCGACAAGGTGATCCAGCGGGTCAACAACTACGACAAGGATGTCTTCAATGGCGACATCGGCAGGATAACCAAAGTTGATATGGAGGAAAGCCAAGTCACCGTCGATTACGACGGCAAACCGGTCATTTATGAATTCGCCGAATTGGATGAGCTGTCTTTGGCGTATTCAACCAGCATCCACAAGTCGCAAGGTTCCGAGTACCCAGTGGTGGTGATACCGCTGACCACGCAACACTACATGATGTTGGAGCGGAACTTGATATACACTGGGGTCACACGGGGCAAGAAGCTGGTGGTCGTGATCGCCAAACCCAAAGCCCTTGCCATGGCGGTGAAAAACCAGAAGTCCAACCGCAGGCTGACGACAAGACGGCAAGGCTGCAACAAGGGACAGGTTTAGGATGAAGACTATCGCTCAGTCAACGACCGGCAGAGCCAATCATGCTGGCAAACCCTTGTCAGCACGGGGGATTGATGTTGCTTTCGCTTTTGCCAATCTGGCGTTTAATCGCCATTCACCAACGAGAATCAGTACGTCAGGACGTTGGCAAGAATGGCTGGCACTGCGTCATTTCTCAGCACACACGACTTTAGGCTAATTTGGTATACTCTGGGTTCACTACAGGTGCGGTTTTGATGACCGATCTGTTTGGGTATTACATTCCTAAAGACAAACAAAAAAGACGCCTGATCGAAGGTTGACGGAACAAACGGCTGCGACCGAAAAGAGATAAGGCCACCTAGGACGAACAAACCGGAATTTGCCAGAACCATGAACGCCCCGGAGGTTTTCCGCCCAAGATGCCTTTGCCTTGACATCGAAACCTCGGTCGGCCCTAACCTTCGCATCAACAAAATCGGGGGCTGGAGAGCGGACTCCGGCGAATCCGTGCACTTCCAAGGCCGGTTTGTCGAAGCCGAGGCCCGTGAACGGCTGGACTGGCTCGCGGCAGGCGCTGCATTTGTGTTAGGCCACAACATCGCCGGACACGACCTGCCGCTACTGGAAAAGCTGTATCCGGGATTGGGCTTGCTTAGCCTCCCAGTCATTGACACGCTGTGGCTGTCGCCCTTGGCGTTCCCGCAAAACCCCTATCATAGCCTGATCAAAGACTACAAGCTGGTGAAGGATTCGCGCAACGACCCGTTGCAGGATGCCCGCCTGAGCTTCCGGCTGTTTTCCGATGAAATGGCGGCCTTCCGGCAACTGCACCAAGACAGCCCGAACGAAGTTGCCTGTTACCATTACCTGCTGGGCGGCAACCCAAAGGCTGGTTACGACAAGGTGTTCTCCGTCATCCGCCACGCCATGAGGCCCCGCGCACAAGAGGTTGGCGCTCACTTTCTGGCATTGACCGCCGAAAAGGTCTGTACCACCCATCTGCATAGGCTGCTAACCAACGACATTCACGATTTGGGCAACCAACTGCCACTGGCCTACGTGCTGGCCTGGCTGCGGGTTTCGGGGGGCAATTCGGTGTTGCCGCCTTGGGTATCCAACCAATTCCCGCAAACCCGCCAGTTTATCCGCGACTTGCGCGACACCGCATGCGGCAACCCCGAATGTTCCTATTGCAGCCAATACCACAACCCCAAGGCCGAATTGGAACGCTGCTTCAACTTCAAGACATTCCGAGCCGAACCCGTTAATGCTGAAGGCGGATCATTACAGGAGGACATCGTGGCAGTGGGCATGGCGCGTGAACACCTGTTGGCGATCCTGCCAACCGGCGGGGGCAAGTCGCTGTGCTACCAACTGCCCGCAATTTCCCGCTACTGGCGCAACGGCAGCCTGACCGTCATCGTCTCACCGTTGCAGTCGCTGATGAAAGACCAAGTGGACGGCCTGATCCGGCAGGGCATCTTTTGCGGGGCAGCCTTGAACGGGCTGCTGTCCATGCCGGAACGGAAGGACGTGCTGGACAAGATACGCCTTGGCGACATCGGCATTTTGCTGGTTTCGCCAGAACAGTTTCGTAACCGCAGTTTTGTTGAGGCGATCAAAAAACGGGAAATCGGCGGATGGGTGTTCGACGAGGCCCATTGCCTGTCCAAGTGGGGGCATGACTTCCGCACCGACTACTACTATGTCTCCCGCTTCATCCGTGAACGGTACATCGACAACCTGCCGCCCATAGGCTGCTTCACTGCGACCGCCAAGCTGGAAGTTGTCGAAGACCTCTGCACCCACTTTGCCGAAGCACTGGGCATCGCACTGATGCAGTTCGGTGGCGGACACGAGCGGCCCAACTTGCATTTCGAGGTGATGGCGATCAGCAAGGCTGAAAAACTCCCGCTGATCCACCAACTCTTGGAAAAGGAACTCAAATCTTCGCAAGGCGGCGCGGTGGTGTTTGCCGCCCGCCGCAAAAGCACCGAGGAGGTCGCCGCCTTTCTCCGCGACATGGGCTGGGAATGTGCCCATTTCCACTCCCAACTCAACCCCGGCATCAAAAAGCACGTGCAAAAAGCCTTCATCGACGGTTCGCTCAAAGTCATCGTGGCGACCAACGCCTTCGGGATGGGGGTGGACAAGCCCGATGTGCGGATCGTGATCCACGCCGAAATCCCCGGCTCGCTGGAAAACTACCTGCAAGAGGCAGGGCGAGCGGGCCGCGACCTGCAAGAATCCCGCTGTGTCCTGCTTTACGACGAAAGCGACGTGGAGACCCAGTTTTCGCTTGCCGCCTGTTCCCGGCTTGGCCGCAAGGACATTGCCGAGATTCTCAGGGCATTGCGCCGACGTGCGGCGCGGACCCGCTCGCAGGAGGTCGTGGTCACGTCGGGGGAAATCCTCGCCGAAGAAGACCTTGCCACTCAAATCGAGGCGGAAAGCCCCGATGCCGACACCAAAGTGAAAACCGCTGTCGCATGGTTGGAGCGGCGGCGTTTCCTGCTTCGAGATGAAAACCACACCCGCGTGTTCCCGGCCAGCCTCAAAGTCCCCAGTTTGGCCGATGCCGAAAAGCGTTTGCGCAAGGCCAACTTTTCCGTAGACATGTTGAAAAAGTATCTTGGCCTAGTCGAGGCCATCCTGAACGCCGACGAGGACGAGGGCATCAGCACCGACATGCTGATGCTGGATTGCGGACTGTCCAGCGAGGAAATCTTCCGCATTCTGCACCAGTTGGAGCAATTGGGAGTGCTGTCCAACGACATCGCGCTGACCGTGTTGCTGCGCCGGGGTGTCAAGGACGCATCCCAAGACCGGCTTGAACGTGTAGCGAAACTGGAAACGGCCTTGCTCGGCCTGTTGCCCGAACTCGCCCCGGATGCTGGCCAGGAGGATTGGCAGGAAATGCACCTGCGGCCCCTGTGCCAAGAATTGAAACTCCGCACCGGAAACGATGTGCTGCCGGACGAAGTGCTGAGGCAGCTTTGCACGATGGCCCGCCCGTTTGGCGAATCAGAGGCAATGCGGGCCATGTTCGAGGTCAGGAAAGTCAAGCAGGACTATCTGCGGGTCAGGCTCAGGCGGGAATGGGTAAATATTCTAGCGATTGCCGAAAAGCGCAGGGCCATCGCGCAATGCCTGCTGCATTATTTTTTGTCGCAGCTGGCCCCCGGCGTCAACGGCGTGGATTTGCGGATTGAATGCAAGATGGGGGACTTGACACGGGTGTTGAAGGAGGACACGGCACTGGCGGGAACACTGAAAGACGTTGCTGCGGCGCTGGAACAAGGGCTGCTGTATCTGCACGACAGCCAAGTGTTGATCGTTGACAAGGGCAAGACGGTCTTCCGTTCGGCGATGACGATCCGCCTGGTCCCGGAGGAGGCCAAGCGGCGCTTCGTGCAAAGCGACTTCGAACCCCTTTACGAATATTACCAAGAGAAGAATTTCCAAGTCCATGTGATTCAGGAATATGCCCGCCTTGGCTTAGACAAACTAGGCGACGCGTTGGCCTTCGTGGCGGCCTATTTCAGTTGGCCCAAGCAAAAGTTTGTCCGCGACTACTTTGCCAACCGGCGATCACTGTTGGATTTGGCGACGACGGAGGAATCCTACCGGCGCATCGTGTCCGAACTCAACCATCCCGTGCAGGAGCGGCTGGTGGCAGAGAAGACCGACTTGAACCGCCTTATCCTGGCCGGACCCGGCTCGGGCAAGACCCGCGTCGTCGTCCATCGCGTGGCCTACCTGTTGCGGGTGTTGCGGGTAAATGCCGACGGCATCATCGTGCTGGCATTCAACCGATCCGCTGCCTACGAGATTCGGCGCAGGCTGTTTGCATTAGTCGGTGAGGAATCCTATGGCATTGCGGTGATGACCTACCATGCCCTTGCCCTGCGGCTGACCGGCACCAGCCTGTCGGTGTTGGCGGACAAGGGCCAGGACATCGACTTCGACGCAATCTTGCGCAAGGCAACTGACCTTCTGGATGGCAGGGCCGACATCGGTAACGACCCGGACGAAATGCGGGAACGGCTGCTAAGGGGCTATCAGTATGTCTTTGTTGACGAGTACCAGGACATCGACGAAACCCAATACCGGCTGATCAGCGCCCTGACCGGCAGGGCCAAGCTGGACAAGGACGCGAAGCTGTCCATCTTTGCCGTGGGCGACGACGACCAGAACATCTATGCCTTCCGCCACACTACGGTCGAGTTTATCCGCCGCTTCGCCCAAGACTACGAGGCCAAGACCGAATACCTGATCGAGAACTACCGGTCCACTCAGCACATCATTGCCGCCTCCAACGACATCATCCAGACCGGCCCGGACAGACTGAAGACCGACTACCCAATCCGCATCAACCATGCCCGTCATGACCATCCGGCAGGCGGGCGTTGGAAACGGCTGGACCCCCTGATCAAAGGCCATGTCCACATCTTGCAGTCGCCCCCGGACGGCAACCGCCAAACCCAATTGGCGATGGCGGAGTTTGAACGCCTGAAGGCATTGGATGAAAAAGCCGACTGGTCGGACTTTGCCGTCCTCGCACGGACCCATGCCATGCTGGAACCGGTCAGGGCTTGGTGCGAGTTTAAGAAGGTTCCTTATCTGATGGCCGAAAGTGGCAAAGGCCAGCCAGAATTGCACAAGACCCGCGAGGGCCGCAGCCTAATCTCACTGTTGCAAACCAAACAGCGCAAATTGCTACGCCACGGGGTTCTAAAACGCTGGCTGCGAAAAAGCTTCGTCCCCAACCCGGACAACCCTTGGTTGGAACTGCTGGGCCAGTGCATTACCGAAGTCGAGGACGCTTGGGGCGGGATGCCCATCCCCACTGGACAGGCATTGGAGTGGGTTTACGAATTCGGCAGCGAATCCCGCAACCGCGTAGCGGGACACATCACGCTATCCACCGTCCATGCCGCCAAGGGGCGCGAGTTCAAACACGTGATGATACTTGACGGGGGCGATTGGAAAAACGATAAGCATGGAGATGAACGGCGGCTGTTCTATGTGGCGATGACGCGGGCAATGGAGACGCTGACGCTGTGCGAGGCCATAAGCAGGCCACACCCGTTCATCGGCGAAATGGAGGACGGGGAAAACTTCATGCGAACCCCGTTGGCATCAATCCCCAACCCACTATGCGAATTGGACAAGAAATACGCCCTTTTGGGTCTGGCAGACGTTGACCTTGGCTTTGCCGGTAGAAAACCGGCAAACGACCCGGTTCACCGGGCGATCAAGGCATTGCAAGTTGGCGATCCGCTGTTTGTGGTCGATGCTGGGGGCAGGCTGGAAATGCGCAACGGACAGGGGATCACAGTTGGGCGGCTGGCGCAGAAATTCAAGCTTCCAATTGGGACCATAGAGTCGGTTACGGTCAGCGCGATTGTGCATCGCAGTAAACGGCAAGTGCAAGATGCCGAATGGGCAAAGACTTGCAAGGTGGATGGGTGGGAAGTGGTATTGTGTTCGATCTGCCTAGCCGGGTCAGTGATAGACTGACAGAAGGAACTGGGCCGTCATGGGCTTTTCCTCTGCACACTCACCACGTTTACGGTGAGGGGAGGAAGCTGGCAAAACCCGGAAACTGACGAGGGGCGGCAATATTGCAACAATGGGGGGGATGATCCTGTTGACAGCCACTTTCAACCATGAAAAAGCCAAGTGCTTTGTCCGGGACACACTGGGATGCCAGTGTCCAGACAGCGCATTCGACCGGATAGACTATCAAGAAAATTCTGACATTCTGGGCAATGATGCAATTGCAAAGAGACTGCTCGTCGGCAACAGACTGCTGATCTATGCCTTGGAGCTTGACGGCGGAAAAAACTTTCCAGCACTTGTGCCTGTTCTGGTCAGAAATGCCAAGTCCGAGCGCGACAGCCAAGGCTAAAACCGGTTGCGGATGGTCATTGCCGCCGAAAATGCCGATATAATCCTTCCTGTGGCGGAGAGTTTGTTCGCCGAAATCGAAGACATCGACCCTAAAGTGCATTTGCATGTACTTGGCAAATAAGAAATAGATTCCGTCTTTTGAATCAACATAACCAACTTGACTGTTGGCAGCTTAAGGAGTCATCATGAAACCAATGGCAATGTTGCTCGGCATTCTGTTTGCCCAAACAGCTTTGGCGCAACCCATCAATCCCGATGCGCTGCCGCCAGACAAATCGTTTAAAATTTCGGGCAAGGTGGGATATGGTTGCGGACCAACCCATGGATCGGGCTGACTTCTGGTCACGACAAAGGAAAACAAGACTTATGCAATTGGCGGTTATTTTCCCGATTTGCCGGATGGGGCGAGTGAATTCCTAAACCAAGCCAAGGACGGCAACCGTCAAGTCACCGTCACCGGGCATCTCAAACGGGGGAAGTTCAACGGTTACAGGGTGTTTGACCTCAATTACGCCATAGAACTGAAATGAGTGCATTTTTTCAAAGTCATGCTTGCGAACGCAAAATGAATTTACAAACTGGCTTATCAGTTCACGATTGCAAAATGAGATTGCTCGCCTCGGTGGATGTCGAAAGGCTTTCATTGTCCATGAGCGGCTATGCAGGTTCAAAGGACATGCTTGGCAAGATTCAAGGGAACAAGTTCCGCCTTCAGAAAAGGCGCAATTACAGGAATTCCTTCGCACCATTTTTCTACGGCCAACTTACAAATGACGGTGCGGACACGCTGATTGAGGGGGAGTTCAGAATGCACCCGGCAGCCAAGGCATTCATGGCCGTTTGGTTCGCATTCCTGTTGATATTTTCTCTCATGGCAGCTATTTTGCCGCCGCAAGGTCAGTTCGATGCGGGCCGCGTTCCGTTGCTTGCCGCCTCAGTCGGTATGATGGTCTTTGGAGTAGCTTTGGTCATGTTCTCGCGCTGGCTGGCACACGGTGAACAAAAAGCCATTTTGGATTTTCTCAAGGTCAAGCTTGAAGCGCGGGAAGCCAACTAAAACCCACCATGAAGGGGTTTCCAATAAAGTCTATTGTTAATTGAAATTGCCGGCCATAAACTGTGGGTTGGCGTAAATCTGCTTAAAAACCGATGAGATACCAAATTAAATATCCCAAAGCCCGCCTGCCCCCCGCCAAGGACGAGCTTGTTGTCGTCGAGTTTGCCCGTCGCCACATTGAAAGCGGCGATGTCGGTGAGATACTCAAGGCGCTCTCGCCGATGTCAGCAACTCGCGAAAATGCCCAATTATTGGAGGGCCGGGTGACATTCTACTTTTCCGGCTGGGACGAAGTCCCCCGCGAGACATCTGCCATCCCCGAAATCCGTGCGTGGTTTTCCAAGCTGACCGGTGAGTTTCCTTATTGGCTGCACTTTCTGGAAAAGCAGGGGGGATTCAATTCTCCACACCATGCGCTTGTTATGCAAAGGCCATTATGAAAGGGGCCGGTCAAAGGCATGGTAGGGTGGTCATTCGACCATTTAAGGGAATTTGAAACCAAGATACTGACCCTATTCGGTTACATGAACGATATGTACGACAGGCTGGGTTTGCCCGAAGGTCCGAACGAGCGGGTCAGTGAAGAATTGTCACAATTGATCGCGTGTTCGTTTGAGTAAGGTTATTCTGGATAAACCCAGCGAAAATAGGCAAAAACCCATGTCCAAACCCAAAGTCATAGTCACCCGCCGTTGGCCTGAAGCTGCGGAGTCGCGCTTGCGCGAACTGTTCGAGGCCAGCCTGAATGAAAGCGACACACCGTTTTCCCCCGCACAATTGCAAGATGCGCTATGCCAATACGACGCGGTGCTGCCAACGGTAACCGATGCCATCACCGCACAGATGCTAGGCGCCGAACCCCTGCGGGCCAAGGTGTTGGGCAATTTTGGCGTGGGTTTCAACCATATTGACCTGAAAGCAGCCAAGGCGCGGGGCATCACCGTCACCAACACGCCAGACGTGCTGACTGACTGCACAGCCGACATCGCCATGTCCTTGCTGTTGGCGGTAGCCCGGAGAACCGGCGAAGGCGAGCGCATGGTCCGCGCCGGACACTGGGCCGGATGGCGGCCCGGTCAATTGCTGGGAACCAAAGTCACCGGCAAGGTACTGGGGCTGATTGGCTTTGGCCGAATCGGACAGGCCGTGGCGAAAAGGGCGCATTACGGATTCGACATGCCGGTCATCTTTTTTACACCGCACCCGCCGGCCATAGCACTCTGCAACAGCTTGGGCGCGACACCAAAGCCCTGCATTGAGGACGTGTTGCGCGAGGCGGATTTTGTCTCCCTGCATTGCCCCGGCAACCCGGCCAACCGACACCTCATCAACGCGGAAAGGCTGGCTTTGATGAAGCCCGGTGCATTTCTCATCAACACTGCGCGTGGCGATGTTGTGGACAGCGAAGTCCTGATCCATGCCTTGCGGAATGGGGTGATTGCCGGTGCGGGATTGGATGTGTTCGAAGGCGAACCGAATCTGAACCCGGCTTTCTTGGAACTGGAAAATGCCGTGTTGTTGCCGCACATCGGCAGTGCCACGACGGAAACCCGTGTGGCGATGGGGATGCGCGTAATCGACAACCTCGTCGCCTTTTTCGACGGGAAACCGCCGCCGGACAAGGTGATTTAAGCAGGGACGTGTCCGGCAATTTTAATTCCTCATGGATTATAATCCATGTCCAAATTCAACTATGAGCGAAATCATGCCGACTATCCCATCCTGCCCCCAGTGCGCCTTGGAGAACACCTATCCTGACGGCGACCACTATGTTTGTGCCGACTGCGGCCACGAATGGCAACAAAATGAGGCAGCAAGTGCCGAGAATTTTGCAGATGCCGAGGTGATGGACGCTTACGGCAATAAGCTGTCCAACGGGGACTCGGTAGTGCTGATCAAAGACCTGAAGGTCAAAGGCTCGTCAACCACGCTGAAAATGGGAACCAAGGTCAAGGGTATCCGAATAGCTGGTGGCGACCACGAGGTGGACTGCAAGATGGAGGCTGGCAGTTTCATGCTGAAGTCCATTTACTTGAAGAAAGTATGACCCTTTATCATTCTCCTAGGAGGATCATTCCATGAGCGCAAGCGTAATAGAGTCTGATTTCGTCGTTCTTTTGCAATCCCAACTGACTGCATTGCAGGCGGGAAACCGGGAAGCACTCGATTTGCCCCTGCTCGCCAGTGAATTCGAATCGGTATTAGGCGGCTACCGCAATGAAATTCAGGAACGAGCAGAAATCATCATCGGGATATTGATGCGAACCCACTGGGTTTACGGCGATTGGACCGAATTGAAACTGCATCGGGACTTGCTGCTGGGGGCTATGGACGACAGCCCGTCCCTGATGGGGTCGGCGGACATGCAAGTGGTCGCCGCGTATGAGCATGTGCGCGGCATCGCAGTCCTACACGGACTGCATTACTGGGCCGAAACTACCCCTTGGCCGACTCTGCAAATGTTGCTGGATACTGCGGCTGAAGCCGACTGCCGCTATCTTGCCTTAGAACAGGCGCATGACACCCGTTTCGCCCGGCTTGAACCCATTCCAAAAAATGAAGAAGAGAGTCAATTGTTGGTCTGATGCGTGGTGACTAGCTTCGTTCGCACACTGCATTGAAAACTCATGTGAAAAAATGGTGCCAGTTTGCCTTGGTTAATGACTAATCAGCGGAATTTGACAGGCGGCTGGCGACCCTTATGTAAAGCTTTACATAAGGGTCGTTAGCTGTTGATGTGCCGAGCAAGTCTTTCCTAGGCATCTACTTACTGGCTTTGGACGATGAATGACTGTTAGGTGCAATCTAGTCAAATCAGCCTTCAACCAGGTTGCTCCCACCCGTAAGGCTTGCGCGAAAAGTCAGTTGGGCGAATGCCATGCACAAAAACTGGTCGCGTTAGGTGAATGCAAGCACCGGACTGTCACAGGGATGCTTCGCCACTCAGCAGCGGATTCGTCAGGACAGATTCAGCCATCCGTTGCGCTATTATCGGCTTTTTCGAATTCTTTGACCCGCCACTCATTTATAGCCAGCAGCCTTTTGAAAGTTCCACTCGTTGACAATTTGAGATTCAAATTCTTTGCCACGCTTTAAATTGCTTGATACGCTTTATCACACAGTCAGATGGTGAATGCATGGTGAGGAAAGAGAAGATGATTTTCGGGGAGACCCCTTATAATTCAGGTACTTTGCGCCCGGAGGCAACCGATATAGATGCGATGCAATTTTGCTGGGTGCCCTCGGGGGGGGGTTCTGATGGGCAGTGGCGACCATGATGTCCTGGCCTACAACGACGAGAAGCCGCAATGCAAAACGCACATCACCTATGGATACTGGCTGGCACGTTTTCCGGTCACCGTCGCGCAATTCAGCCGCTTTGTGTTCGATGTGGGATTCCCTGCTGGTTTCATGCATTGCCTTGCAGGCCCGCCCGACCACCTGGTGGTGCGGGTCAGTTGGTTAGAGGCGTTCGCCTTCTGCCAATGGCTGACCCTGCGCTGGCAAGCCTTGGGCTTGCTGGCGGATGGAATGGTCGTGAGCCTGCCCAATGAGACCGAATGGGAAAAAGCCGCCAGGGGGGGTATGGAGGTTCCCCAAGCTGCTGTGATCATGTCGCCGCCATTTACGTTAGTGGATTTGGAGTTGAAACCAAATTCGCATCCCGGCCGAGTCTACCCATGGGGGCCTGAAGCAAACGCCTGGACCGGGGGCTTCGACGAAAACGGCATCGCGCAAACCGTCGCCGTGGGCAGTTTCCCCGAGGGGGCTTCGCCTTATGGGGTCGAGGACATGTGCGGCAACCTATGGGAATGGACCCGGAGCATCCTTTGCGACTATCCCTACCCTGAGGACGGCACCGGCTGCCATCAACGGGAAGCCCTTGAGGCCGAAGGTTTCAGGGTGTTGCGTGGCGGGGCGTTTGAAGGCGGGCCGGACAGTGTGCGCTGCTGCTGGCGCAACAGCCTCGCCCCCGGCTTTCGGGTATGACGGGGGCAGTTTGCAATCGTCCGCCACCAGGTAGGCTGAGAAGCACTTGGCTCAGCGGTGCATCAGCGCCGACCTGGCCCGCAAATCCCGCGCAATGACCCAGGCATTCGTCATATCGGCGGGCCGCTTCCTGTCCACATGGGCGGTCAATGAATCAAATAGGTCCCAAGCCTCGACGACCGCATGGATGTCGATTTCTTGCAGTACCTTCTCCCCGCCGATCCGCCCGTATATCGCAGCGAACAGTGACATATAGATTTGGCTGCTGCGGTTTGGCAGCAGCGTGGACATCGACGGCAGCAGGCCGGAACTCGGCGACCGGCCATGCATTTCGCGGTGCTAGTCACGGATGTCCGCCAGCGGCAGCCGGGTATGGAGATGGACAATGGGAGTCCGCAGTTCAATTCGTACAGATCAAAATCAACAACACCCATCAGGCACCTTTTAGTATTACCTCATTCAGTTAAAATTTCACCTAAGATTTGATAGGACACCTTCAATCCTCGCCGTGAACATGGCTTTCGCCGGGAGACAGGGATCCCGCGTTTAACATGGGATTAATTGAAAATCCGTTGGCCCTTGGCGTAGCGCCCTGCATCCTTCCGGGTCTAGCCTGGAACTTGTCAAACTTGTCCCCAATGGCTTTACCTGGAAGGAAGCGGTTGGCTCCGCTCTTCGCCTTCCCTGCTTGCCTTGAAGCTTGCATTCATGAAGTGACGGTTGCGCCACGGCGCGGCAACCTCGGGTTTGAAACCGAACGCTCAAAGCGATTGCCGGAGACGCCTTGAGACGGCCAGCACCCGCCGCCCGTAGCGGTAAGCCCTGGCATCATTGTGGAAGCCCGCGTGGTAACGGCCTATTCCCAAGATGAGGTTGCCGGGTGCCGAACCGATGGACTCGGCCAGCACGTCAGCCCCGACCCGCAAGTTGGTCTCCGGGTCCAGCAGGTCTTCTGGCTGTCTTACCCGGTGGCCCTGCCAGTGGATATTCACCTGCATCAGCCCGACATCAATGTTGCGAATCCCCTTTGCCAATGCCCCACCCAGAATGTCCTTGGCCTCCGCCAGCGAGGAGGGAATGAACGGGCGGCCTTGGCGGTTCAGCGCCCAAGGCCATGGTTTGGCAATTCGCTTCGAGACTTTGGCAGATTCGACCAAGGCCACCGCATAA
>Ga0208496_1000502_pt1 | contig 14183 bp, 13 predicted proteins | sample CryBogmetaGMA2M_FD_184552 | JGI IMG/M metagenome (GOLD analysis project Ga0208496, IMG submission 184552) | Freshwater microbial communities from Crystal Bog, Wisconsin, USA - MA2M (SPAdes) | ecosystem: Environmental > Aquatic > Freshwater > Lake | place: Crystal Bog, Wisconsin, USA | collected... | reverse complement strand
TTACAAATGAAGAAGTCACTCGTATTCGTTGCAATGTTAGCTATCGCCTTAGCCGCTTGCGGTAAAAAAGAAGAAGCCAAACCAGCTGAAGCTCCTGCTGCTGCTCCTGCTGCACCTGCTGCTGACGCTCCTGCTGCTGCACCTGCTGCACCTGCTGCTCCTGCTGCTGACGCTAAGAAGTAATCTTCTTCTTAACGAAAAAAAGCCGCTATCAAGCGGCTTTTTTTATTACTTCAATGTTTTTATTTTGCTAGCTGATCATTTAGCAAGGTCAACAGCTGAATACCGGCTGGGGTATTTTCCGGCTTACCATCCGCATCTTGAACATAGACATTTGCTGAATTTTCGCCAGTGCTCTTGACTATCACTTGATATTTCTTGGCCTGTAATTTCGAGTCATCTTTGCTACTAAAGAGTTTTGTGAAGAATCCTTTGCTATCACCCACATCTTTAGCATTCACGTAACGAACATAATAGATGCCATTAGAACGGTTACGATCTTCCACGGTGAAATTAGAGCGATCCAATGCCAAACCGACATCACGCCATGAACGATCAAAGCCAGAACTTAACTCGATATAACCCTGATTATTGGCATCCTGTACGAATTTTGCTTTTGCAGCTTTAGGCCCGAGAGGAGCAGACACCATTGCCTTAGCCTGTTCTTGAGTCATACCAAGACGCTCCATCAAGCGCGCCAAAAATATAGCCTCTAAGTCAGGATCATTTGGACGGCTCGTCCAAATAGTATAGAGACAAGAACCAGTTGTATCTGTCACGCACTTTTCAAGGGCGCCTTTTTGTGTAATGTAAATCTCAGTTTCATCAGATTTAGGTGCCTCTAAACGTGTTTTATATTTATCACGCTCACCAGTGTCATATATAGAATCTAACGCGCCACCTATTGTTGATCGAATAAAGTCCTGTGGAATTTTGCCGCGGTTTTCTGCCCAATCTGTTTCCATGATGCCAGTCGATGGAGAATCAACGACCAACAAGAAACCGTTTTCTTGCCAAAAATCTTTCACTTGTGGGTATAGCTCGGTAGCTGGTTTTTCCACCACTAACCAACGACGCTCGCCATCACGCGCAATGCGCATACCTGGAATACCAGTCATGACATTATTACGCATCTGTAATGATTTTTTCATCGCAGCGTTGTATTCGGACATGGTTGCAGTTCCGTCTTGAACAATATAGCGACGATCTGCCTGTGCGGTAATTAAATCGGGTGGATAAGACAAATTAGGGCCGCGCACTGCTCCAGTAGCTTTGTAATCTACGGTATCGTTACTCGTTACCGATTTACATCCCGTCAAGGCCATAACAGTCATGATCGCAAAACCAACTGCTGCTATTTTGCAATGCTTTTGAAACAAATTCATCATATCAAGTCAGCCTGTTTTAATGCTGCCTTCAAGGGTTCGCGTAAGGAAGCGCTTAAAGGGGTTAACGGCAAGCGGATGCCGGCAGTGATCATACCCATTTCATGTAGGGCCCATTTCACTGGGATTGGATTTGCTTCTGTAAACATTGCTTTGTGTACTGCTAGCAATTTGTACTGAATCTCACGGGTTTTTTTCACATCATCAGACATAGCAGCGATACATAGTTCATGCATCAAGCGCGGCGCGACATTAGCTGTTACTGAAATATTGCCCTTGCCACCCATGAGCATCAACATTGCAGCAGTTAAGTCATCACCAGAAAATACTGAAAAATCACTATGCCCTGCACGCTTTAAGTCTGCCAGTAACAAGGTGCCACGCTCTAGATTGCCGGTTGCATCCTTGATTGCAATGATCCCTGGAACACCTGCCAAACGAACAACTGTATCACCAGCTAGATCGGCAACGGTCCGACCAGGTACGTTATATAAAATTACTGGTAAATCGACAGACTCTGCAATGGTTTTGAAGTGGGCATACATGCCCTCTTGGGTTGGCTTGTTGTAATAAGGAACCACCTGCAAACTCGCATCAGCACCCACTTTTTTAGCAAACTTGGTTAATTCAATAGCCTCAATAGTAGAGTTACCACCAGTACCTGCAATCACAGGAATACGGCCAGCTACCTGCTCTACCGTCACTCGAATTAATTCACAATGCTCTTCGACGGAAACCGTTGGAGACTCACCACTAGTACCAACAATGACGATCCCATCAGATCCTTCAGCCACATGCCAATCAAGTAAAGATCGCAAACTGGCGTAATCCAAACTACCATCTTCGTGCATCGGCGTAACGATCGCTGGCATGCTGCCAGAAATGCACTGTTTGCTGCTTTTAGATTGAACTGTGTTTGTCACCGAATATGCACCGATATGGACTGTCTTAACCTTGAAATTGTAACGGAATGCGGTCTTTTAACTCACCTTTTACAGCACAAAGCCGCTGAACCATGGCTGATTTGGGGTCATCCAGATAAATATCCTCATATGCTAGGACTTTTAAGCCATGACGGGATGCAAAAGACAATAATTCTCCGGTATTTAAGAGGAAATTAGGGTTAGATGGCTTACCAAATTCCTCATTCCCCTGGGCAAATGTTTCGTAGATCAAAATACCACCGCCTGTTATCAATTCAGGCAAACGATCAAGATGAGGGCGATATAGATAGTTGGTCACCACGATGCCACTAAACTGAAGCCCAACCAGGGGCCAGGTTTCTTGCTCAAGATTTAAGCATTTTGCAGTAATGGCCGAAGAATTTAAGGCCTCGATCGCAGATACATCCTGATCAACAGCCAAGACCGAATATCCGAAATCAGCCAATAACTGTGAATGACGCCCCGAACCGCAGGCAAGATCTAGTACCAGTCCACCCTTGGGAATGAGTGGCGCAAAACGCTTCACCCATGAGGATGGCTTCTCAATCACACCGTGCGCATTAGGCAAACCGGAAACCTTAATCGTAGTCCAGGCCCATTGCTTCGCGGACCTCACGCATCGTTTCTTGGGCGACTTTACGAGCCTTATCGCATCCATCAGCAATGATGGAGCGCAAAAGACTCGGATCATCCAAATACTTCTGGGCGCGCTCAAACATGGGCTGCTGTTCAGTAAGAATGGCATCGATCACTGGCTGCTTACACTCAAGGCAACCTATGCTTGCAGATTTGCAACCCATTTGAACCCACTGCTTCGTTTCTTCATTCGAGTAGACAGTATGCAATTGCCATACTGGGCAACGCGCAGGATCACCAACATCTGTTCTCCGAACCCGGGCTGGGTCTGTTGGCATAGTACGAATTTTTTTAATAACCTCTTCAGGCTCTTCACGAATGCTAATAGTGTTGCCATAAGACTTAGACATCTTTTGGCCATCAATGCCAGGCATACGCGATGCTGCCGTTAACAAGGCCTGTGGCTCAGGGAGAATAATTTTGCGTGAACCCTCTAAGAAACCAAATAATCTCTCACGATCAGCCATTGATAAACTTTGCGCTTCTTGTAGTAACGCTTTTGCTTGCTCTAATGCTTCATCATCGCCGCGCTCCTGAAATGCTACGCGTAATTCTAAATACATCTTGGCACGCTTACTGCCAAGCTTCTTTGCTGCCTCTAAAGCCTTTTCTTCAAAGCCTGGTTCACGACCGTATAAATAATTAAAACGGCGGGCTACCTCACGTGTCATTTCCACATGGGGCACTTGATCTTCGCCAACCGGTACATGTTGAGCGCGATAAATCAAAATATCAGCAGCTTGTAGCAATGGGTAGCCCAAAAAGCCATAGGTTTGTAGATCTTTTTCTTTCAATTTCTCAATCTGGTCTTTATAGGTCGGCACCCGCTCAAGCCAGCCCAATGGGGTCCCCATCGAAAGCAGTAAAAAGAGTTCGGCATGTTCTGGCACCTTGCTCTGAATAAATAACGTTGCCTGGTTTGGATCTACGCCGGCCGCCAACCAATCAATCACCATATCCCAAACAGATTGTTCAATCACGTCTGGAGTTTCATAGTGAGTAGTTAAAGCATGCCAATCTGCCACGAAGAAAAAACAGGGGTACTCAGATTGCAAGCGCACCCAATTCTTGAGCACACCATGATAGTGGCCAAGATGCAAATTACCCGTAGGTCGCATACCAGAGAGAACACGTTCAGCAAACATCTTTATTCTTTATCTTTGTTGTTAATCAATTAATGAAATGCAGACCATACCGGCTTGAGATGATCTGGCAATAGTGGCAAATTACCTAAATCAATATGACTTTCATTCGGATCATGGAAATCGGATCCTCGGGAAGCCAAGAAACCATATTGTTGGGCAATCTTGCCAAACGTTTGGTACTGATCTGGACTATGGCTGCCAGTAATAACCTCAATTGCTAAGCCGCCAATATCTTTAAAGTGCTTATAGAGTTCATCCATCTGCATCGCATTAAGCCTGCTATAGCGTCCCGGATGAGCAATCACCGCCACACCGCCAGATGCTTTAATCCAGGCAACTGCGTCATCGAGCGTTGCCCACATATGCGGAACATAACCTGGTTTATCTTCAATCAAATAGTTTTTAAATACGTGTTCAGTATCTTTGCAAATACCCTGCTCCACTAAAAACCGCGCGAAGTGTGTGCGAGAAATTAGTTGATGATTGCCAGCAAAATGGAGTGCGCCTTCATAGGCACCTGGAATGCCGACTTTAGCCAATTGTTCGGCCATCAGTTGCGCGCGGTCTCCACGACCCTCACGCGTGCGACGCAAACCTTCTAAAATTCCAAGATGATCTGCATCAATACCAAGCCCAACAATATGAATAGTTTGCCCCATCCAGGTGACTGAAATTTCGACACCAGCGAGATAGTCCAGATTTAAAGCACTAGCTGCATCTCTTGCGCGCTGTTGGCCGCCTAACTCATCATGATCAGTAAGCGCCCATAATTGCACGCCATTTGCTTTGGCACGCTCAGCGAGCTGTTCAGGCGATAAAGTGCCATCAGAAACTACTGAGTGGCAATGTAAATCGGCATTAATAGGGGAAAAGCTGCTCATGACCCTATTTTAGGTCAAGCTGGTATCAATTACCCGGCGCGGCGCATCTAGGTAGTCGCGGGACTGCATCTCAATGAGACGAGACACCGTTCTGGAGAATTCTGCGGTAATTTGGCCCTCGGTATATAGATCTGGGGCTGGGACATCAGCAGAGATGATTAATTTGATCTTATGGTCATATAAGACATCGATGAGCCAGATAAAGCGACGTGCTTCATTGGTCATTCTCGGGGGCATATAAGGCACCCCAGAGACAATCACAGTATGAAACTGCTTGGCGATCTCAAGATAGTCATTTTGGGAGCGTGGACCGCAGCACAGCGTTTGAAAATCAAACCAAACTACTCCATTAGCCATATGCAAGGGCCGAAGCTCGCGAGACTCAATATTTAAGACTGGCATCGCAACCTCTTTGCGGTTACCAATCAGTGTTTGAAACATCTGCCCTAACTTGACCTGGGTTTCTGCATTAGCTGGGGCGAGGTATGCCTCAACTTGCGCCATCTGCACACGACGATAATCGTTGCCAGCATCAAGATTAAGAATATCTAATCTCTCTTCGAGTAATTGAATAGCCGGTAGCAAACGATCACGATGCAAGCCATTAGGATAGAGCTGGTCTGGGCGATAGTTTGATGTCATTACAAATTGCACACGATCTTCAAATAGCGCACTTAAGAGGCGATATAAAATCATTGCATCTGCAATATCATTGATATGAAACTCATCAAAGCAAATCAAGCGAAAGCGCTGCGATATTCTCTTGGCAAGCTCATCTAAGGGATCTGCCATGCCTGATAGTTCGTGTAATTCTCGATGAACTTCACGCATGAACTCATGGAAATGAATACGAATCTTTTTTTCTACTGGGGAGGCTGCATAAAAGCAATCCATCACAAAGGATTTGCCACGCCCAACGCCACCCCATATATATAAACCACGCGGTAAAACTGGTTTGAAGAGTGCTTTCTTGAGATTGTTACTACGAATCTCTTTGTAAGCGATCCACTCATCCTCACACTGCTGTAGACGCTCTACAGCGCGGAGCTGCGCGGGATCGGTATGATACCCGCGCGCCTTTAACTCTTGTTGGTAGTACTCAATGGTTTTCAATTACATATTTAATGCGCGTTGATCAGTCGCTAATGCAGCTTCGCGCATCACTTCTGACAGACTTGGATGCGGATGACAGATGCGGGCAATATCCTCGGCCGCTGCTTTAAATTCCATTGCTACAGCAGCTTCAGCAATTAAATCAGAAGCATTGGCTCCAATAATATGAACACCGAGAATTTCATCGGTCTTAGCATCGGCCAAGATTTTGACGAAGCCATCAGAGCGACCCATACCCAATGCGCGACCATTAGCCCCAAAAGGAAATTGACCGACCTTATAAGCGATGCCGGCCTCTTTCAAGGCCTGCTCAGTCTTACCAACCCAAGCGATTTCAGGGTCGGTGTAAATCACCCAAGGAATACAGTTGTAATCAATATGCGGCTTTTGGCCAGCAATGACTTCCGCAACCAATACGCCCTCATCTTCTGCTTTATGCGCCAACATTGGTCCGCGCACTACATCACCGACAGCGTATACGCCCGGTGCAGCGGTAGCACAAGTATGATCATCAATTGGAATAAAACCGCGCTCATCCACTTTAAGACCAATCTTATCTAGACCTAATTTATCGGTATTGGGTACGCGACCAACGGAAACGATTAAGCGATCGCACTCTAACTTCGCAGCCTTACCAGCATTGTCGGTGTACTGAACAACAATACCCTTCTTGTCAGCCTTCACATCGCCAATTTTTACGCCCATATTGATGTTTAAGCCCTGCTTAATAAATAACTTTTGGGCTTCTTTAGCAATGCCCGTATCACATGCGGCTAGGAAAGATGGCAATGCTTCGAGTACAGTCACCTCAGATCCCAGACGACGCCAAACAGAGCCAAGCTCTAAACCAATCACGCCTGCGCCAATGACACCCAACTTCTTAGGTACTGAATCAAATTTAAGCGCACCTTCGTTATCGCAGATCAAGACATTGTCTACCGGCAAACCTGGCAAATGACGTGCTTTTGAGCCAGTTGCAATGATGACATTCTTAGCAGTAACAGTTTCTTTATCTTTGCCTTCAATTTTGATTTGATAACCATCAGCACCCTTAGCTTCGAAAGAAGCATGGCCTTTGAGCAAAGTAATTTTGTTCTTTCGGAAGAGATATTGAATGCCGCCTGTCATCTTGGTAACAATGTCATCTTTACGAGCGACCATCTTTTTAGAATCAATGCTGACAGAGCCAACCTTGATGCCATGATCAGCAGCATGGTGGCCAATCTTCTCAAACTCCTCAGAGGACGCTAATAAAGCCTTAGAGGGTATACAGCCAACGTTTAAGCAAGTGCCGCCTAAGCGAGGCTCACCTTTAGGGTCGTCATAAGAGCTTGATTCTGCGCAGGCAACCTTAAAACCCAGTTGAGCCGCACGAATGGCAGCAATGTAACCACCAGGGCCACCACCGATTACAACAACATCAAAAGCCTGACTCATGATCTCCCCTTCTTACAAATCAAGAAGAAGACGTGAGGGATCTTCTAGAGCATCCTTCATGGCAACCAAACCAAGCACAGCCTCGCGACCATCAATGATGCGATGATCATATGACAAAGCAAGGTAGTTAATTGGACGCACTACAACTTGACCATTTTCAACAACAGCGCGATCCTTGGTAGCGTGGATGCCCAAAATAGCAGATTGTGGTGGGTTGATGATTGGCGTAGAAAGCATAGAGCCAAACACACCACCGTTAGAGATGGAGAATGTACCGCCAGTCAACTCTTCAATCGATAACTTACCTTCGCGAGCTTTTTGGCCGAACTCTGCAATCTTCTTCTCAATATCAGCCAAGTTCATTTGATCTACATCACGCAAAATAGGAACTACCAAGCCCCGTGGTGAGCTGACAGCGATACCAATATCAAAGTAACCGTGATAAACGATGTCATTACCATCTACAGAGGCATTGAGTAATGGGAATTTCTTCAGCGCATGGGTTGCAGCCTTAACAAAGAAAGACATGAAGCCCAACTTCACACCATGTACTTTTTCAAATTGGTCTTTATATTTATTACGTAAAGCAATGACTGGACCCATATTGACTTCATTAAATGTAGTCAAAATTGCGTTATTTGCTTGTGACTCCAGTAGGCGCTCAGCAATGCGAGCACGTAAGCGGCTCATTGGAACGCGCTCTTCTGGACGATCACCCATCGGTATTGATGCGCTTGGAATAGCAGCAGACTTAGTGCCACCAGTAGTAGCATTGAGCGCATCCCCCTTGGTGATACGACCATCACGACCAGATCCAGCAACTTGAGCAGCACTGAGATTATTTTCAGCCAAAATTTTTGCAGCAGAGGGAGCTGCGGCTACGCTAGAAGCTTTAGCAGCGGGAGTAGCTTTTGCAGGAGCTGCGGCCGGAGCTGATACAGGGGTAGCTTTAGAAGCTATTGCACTGCTATCAATCTTAGCAATCAATTGCTCAGCAACTACAGTGTCTCCATCGGCAACGACGATTTCAGTAAGAACCCCAGCGGATGGTGCTGGTACTTCGAGAACTACTTTGTCAGTTTCAATTTCAATCAAGATTTCGTCTTGACCAACTGCATCGCCAACTTTCTTTTTCCATTGCAATAAAGTTGCTTCAGCAACTGATTCAGAGAGTTGTGGAACTTTAACTTCAAAAATAGCCATGATTCATCCTAGTTATATTTATGTTGAGTAATGAAAACGATTATTTCGTGATCACGTAACCTTTTAGGTTGGCAAATGCCGCATTCAATAAAGACTTCTGCTGTTCTTGATGGAGGTGAGCATATCCGCAGGCAGGCGAAGCAGATGCAGGACGTCCCGCATAAGCTAACTTCATACCATCAGACATATTTTCCAAGATATTGTGTTGCACAAAGAACCAAGCGCCTTGATTCTGCGGCTCATCTTGGCACCATACAACCTCTTCAACTTTGGGGTACTTTTTTAACTCAGCAGCAAGCGCTTTGTGAGGGAATGGATATAGCTGTTCTAAGCGAATAATGGCAACGTCAGTAATCTTCTTCTCTGCGCGTTGTTTCACGAGGTCGTAATACACCTTACCTGAACACATCACCAAGCGGCTTACCTGCTTGGCATCGATAGACTCATCGCGTTCAGGCAATACTGTATAGAATTTGCCTTTGGTAAATTCTGACAAAGGAGATGCTGCCTCTTTATTGCGGAGTAATGATTTTGGAGTCATCAAGATCAGCGGTTTGCGGAACTGACGAATCATCTGACGGCGTAATACATGGAATATTTGTGATGCAGTAGTTGGCTGAATCACTTGCATATTAGTATCAGCACATAACTGCATGAAACGCTCAAGACGAGCAGATGAATGCTCTGGGCCTTGACCTTCGTATCCATGTGGCAACATCATGACCAAGCCATTGGCGCGACCCCACTTCACCTCACCCGAAGCGATAAACTGATCAATCACTACTTGAGCGCCATTAGCGAAGTCGCCAAATTGTGCTTCCCAGATGGTTAAGGTATTGGGTTCAGCTGAAGCATAGCCGTACTCAAATCCCAGCACAGCCTCTTCCGACAAAATCGAGTCGATCACCAAAAATGGCGCTTGATCTTTGGCAATATGGCGCAATGGAATGTAAACACCGGTATCCCATTTCTCGCGATTTTGATTATGTAAAACTGCATGCCGATGGGTAAAGGTTCCGCGACCACTGTCTTCACCTGATAAGCGGACTGGATATCCACTTGCGACTAAGGATGCGAATGCCATATGCTCGCCCATACCCCAGTCAATATTGGTTTCGCCTCGTCCCATTGCTGCGCGATCATTCAACACCTTTTCAACCAAGGGGTGCACCTTAAAGCCTTCGCGCGCAGTAGAAACACGCTCAGCCAAGCGCTTCCATTCTGTTAAGGGAATAGCGGTATCAGCTTCATCAGTCCATTTCTTATTCAAAAATGGTGTCCAATCAACAGCAAACTTACCCTTGTAATTACTAAGAACTGGATCAGAGGTCTGAATACCAGCATCCATTGCAGCTCTGAAGTCCTTAACCATCTGGTCTCCAGTGCCAGCAGGCAATGTACCCTCTGCCTCAAGCTTATCTGCATAAAGCTTACGTGTACCTGGATGTGCAGCAATAATTTTGTACATTAGAGGCTGGGTCATTGATGGAGTGTCTTGCTCGTTATGACCTAACTTTCTAAAGCAAACAATGTCGATAGCCACATCTTTATGGAACTGTGTGCGAAACTCTATGGCCAGTTGCGTCGCCAATACAACTGCTTCTGGATCATCGCCATTCACATGCAATACAGGTGCATCAATAATCTTCATGATGTCTGTACAGTAAAGACTCGAACGCAAATCCCGCGGGTCTGAAGTTGTGAACCCAATTTGGTTATTAATCACAATATGAACAGTACCGCCAGTAGAGTAGCCACGTACCTCAGCCATAGACAAGGTCTCTTGCATCACACCTTGGCCCGCGATGGCAGCATCGCCGTGAACTAGCACCGGCAGTACCTGCTGCCCTAAAAGGTCGCCACGACGATCCATACGTGCGCGGGCTGAACCCTCCACTACTGGATTCACAATCTCTAAATGGGAGGGATTAAATGCTAATGAAACGTGCACTGGACCAGTTGGTGTAGAGATGTCACTAGAAAAACCTTGGTGATACTTCACATCACCGGCTGGTAAGGTTTCAGGACCTTTATGCTCAAACTCTGCAAACAAATCTTTTGGCATCTTGCCTAGAGTATTTACAAGCACATTGAGGCGACCACGGTGGGCCATGCCAATCACAATCTCTTGGACTCCTTTGGCGCCTGCTTCATGAATCAATTCATCCATACAAGGAATAAAACTATCACCGCCCTCAAGGGAGAAGCGTTTCTGACCAACATATTTAGCCTGAAGATAGCGCTCTAAGCCCTCTGCCGCAGTGACACGATCAAGAATATGACGCTTTTTCTCGACATCAAATGAAGGTCTTGAGCGTATAGATTCCAACTTTTCTTGCCACCACTTCTTGATCTTTTGGTCTGCAATAAACATATATTCAGCACCAATCGTGCCGCAGTATGTTTCACGCAATGCTTGCAGCAAATCGCGCAAGCTCATTTCATTGCGACCGAAGAATGTATTACTAATATTGAAGACGATATCCATATCGCCATCATTAAATCCGTAGAAGGCTGGATCCAGCTCGGGAATATCCTGGCGCTCAGTGCGCTTTAAGGGATCAATGTCAGCCCAACGATTACCAACGTTACGATACGCTGCAATCAACTGCTGTACTGCAACTCGTTTACGCCCCATTTCGGAGCTTGCCGAATCAGAAATTGTTCTGATGGGGCCCTGCTTAGCGCGCTCAGCAAAAGACGCCACAATGGGTCCATGAGCAATATCGGTTCGAGATGAACCATCGACTGCTGGGACTTGTTTCACATTATCAAAATAAGTACGCCAATGGTCAGCAACAGAAGCTGGATCGTGCAAATAGGATTCGTAGAGATCCTCTACATAGGGTGCGTTACCGCCAAAGAGATAAGAGTTATCTCTTGATTCCTGCATCATGATGCTCACCTTTCATCGGGTTTCCCGACTAAAACTGTGGTTATAACCATCCGTTACGCGGCTTCACCGTTTCACGAATTGATCTATGCAAATACTGCTAGTACGTACCTAATTTAACACGATTGACCATTTTTACAAAAGGACTTTAATGATTTGTTGTGATTTGTGGCATTAATCGATCAGGATGGAATTAATAAGAACTTTCCTACCTGGCTTTAAAGATCTCCCGACAGATTCACTTGGATTTGATTTTTATTCTCTAAATCTTCAAATAAATTAACGAAATTAAGGGAAATATGAAAACCATCACCCCAGATATGGAGTATCTCAGCACCAGGCAAAGCGCCAAGATTTTGCAGGTGTCTCTTGGAACGGTCCAAAAAATGGTGGAATTAGGCGAATTAATCGCCTGGAAAACCCGCGGAGGCCACAGGCGAATATTGGCTAGCTCTTTAGAGCAACAGCTCCAACGAAGAAAAAGGGCTATGCGGCAAAAATCAAGCCAGAACTGTATTGCCATGGGTATCTTTCGCCGGGCTGAAAATAGCGAAGATCTCCTAGATTCAATTCAAGAATGGCAATTAAAGGTAGAAATGGAGGTAGCCGTTGATAGCCTGGAAGGCCTAATGAAAGCGGTATCTATTGCCCCTGATTTAATCTTTTTAGATGCCCTCATACCGCCAGTAGAACAAGTTCACTTAATTCATTATTTGAGTAAAAACAAGGACACACAGAGGATTCCTATACTAGTAGATGAAGGTTTTATCAAACTTCACCCTGGTGTTGTAGCGCTAGCCGATGAAAACAATGGCCATAGACCCCAATTTACAGAAAACATCCGAGAAGAGCTAGAAAATGGCCTGATTGAGCATAATCCACTCATTATTGGATACCCAGCAACTGATATTGAGGCTGATCAATCATGGCCTCAAGGAAGTCGACATGAACTATTAGAGCCCATCTTTATAGAAGCTCTAGGGAAGAAATGTGCTTAAAGCAAGCTTAGTAGTAAAAAAGGCCGCATCTGCGGCCTTTTTTTGATTCATGGAATGGTCTTTAGATTAAGTAATTACCGCGATCTTTGCCATCAATCCACTTTGGAGCCTTGCCACGGCCTGTCCAGGTGTCCCCTGTAGAAGGATTGCGGTATTTGGGGGCTACCTTCCCACTGCCGCTTTTAACGCCTGCCTTGCGACTGAATAAGTCTGAGGCACTCAAGCCATATTGATCAATAATGACTTTGGCCTTAGCAATGCCATCAGCCTTTTCACGTGCAATAGCCTCTTTAATCTGCTTATCCAAGTGCTCGCGCTGGGCTAAAAGGTCTTTATAAGAAGACATGTATATTTTTCTCCGAATAATAGGTTATTTGAAATAGAGAAATTAACCACAATTAAACTATTTAAGACTTGATTATATATAAATTAATTCAGGAGTAATATTGAGATTATTAACCTTCTATTTATATAGGTTTTTATTGCTCAATATACATATTTATTGAGATAATCATTATAAATATTATGATCGATTATAGTGAATTTATAGTAATTATTATTTACGAAGAGTAAATGTACCGCTTGCTTTCGCAGTGATCTCGCCGGCTTCATTTAATACCACCGCCTCACAGTAATTGATCGTTCTTCCAAGCTTAAGGACGCTACCCTCAACCACGATTTTGCCGATACTGGGGCGCAAGAAACTGGTGGTCATATCAATCGTAATAACCCCTAAAGGATGGTTGTGGGCACTTCTGGTTGCGCTAGCCATCGCAAAATCTAGCAAAGTCATAATCACGCCACCTTGGGCAACGTGAAAGCTATTAGTAAATTCAGGTTTGAGCTCAAGACTAACTCGCGACTTACCATCCCGCGCATATTCTGGGACAACACCGAGGTGATGCAAAAAAGGAATATCCAGACCAAAAAAGCTGGTTCGCTCTTGATCATTAGGCTTGGCATTTGGTGAACTCATATGGCGATCAATTAAAACACTAAAGATTGATGGTCGGGGCGAGAGGATTTGAACCTCCGACCACATGCACCCCATGCATGTACGCTACCAGGCTGCGCTACGCCCCGACGAGAAATAAAATTGTATCAGTAACTATTGAGACAGAATTTGCAGAACGGCTTGCAATTCATCACGCAGACGCAGTTCACCGCGCACTTCATCAAGACGATTTCTAGCGCCACTGATGGTAAAGCCCTCTTCATAAAGAAGTGCTCTGATTTTACGAATCAACACTACTTCATGGTGTTGATAGTAGCGGCGATTACCACGCCGTTTCTGAGGGCTCAGCTGTGAAAACTCCTGCTCCCAATAACGCAATACGTGAGAACGTACGCCACATAATTCTGCTACTTCCCCAATCGTGAAATAGCGTTTAGATGGTATCGGGGGAAGTTGAGCGCTCGGCAGTACCGAGCTAGCATCAAACTCGGTTTTCTCGAGCATGTGACTCCACTACATCTTTAAGCTTTTGACTTGCATGAAACGTCACTACACGTCTTGCTGCTATTGGAATCATTTGGCCTGTTTTTGGG
>Ga0208496_1000498_pt1 | contig 14231 bp, 13 predicted proteins | sample CryBogmetaGMA2M_FD_184552 | JGI IMG/M metagenome (GOLD analysis project Ga0208496, IMG submission 184552) | Freshwater microbial communities from Crystal Bog, Wisconsin, USA - MA2M (SPAdes) | ecosystem: Environmental > Aquatic > Freshwater > Lake | place: Crystal Bog, Wisconsin, USA | collected... | reverse complement strand
GTCGGTCCGGTAATTTCTCGTGCACATTTAGCACCCTTTCTGCCCAACCATCCGATCGATGCAACTGCCGGACCTGCTACTGGTCCGGGGCCAATCAGTGCAGCACCATTTGGTTCAGCGAGTATTTTGCCGATCTCATGGGCTTATATACGCATGATGGGTGGGCAAGGTTTAGAGTTAGCTACATCAGTTGCAATTTTGTCGGCGAATTACATGGCCGCAAAACTCAATCCAATGTTTCCGGTTCTATACACCGGCGAGCATGGCCGTGTAGCTCACGAATGTATTTTGGATTTGCGCGAAATTACTAAAATCAGCGGCGTAACTGTTGATGACATCGCTAAACGATTAATGGATTATGGTTTTCACGCACCAACAATGAGTTTTCCAGTAGCCGGAACGCTAATGATCGAACCTACCGAAAGTGAAGATATTTCAGAGATCGATAGATTTATCGCGGCGATGACGGCTATTCATGCCGAAATCCAAGAGATCATCGATGGCACAATAAGTGTGGAGGAGTCGGCGTTACGCCATGCTCCGCACACGATTGAAAGCGTTTTAAGCGCCGATTGGGAGCGTTCGTATTCACGCGAAGTTGGCGGGTTACCAAGCAACCGGAACGGTCTTGTGAGCGGTGAAATCATTGGGATGCAGGGCAAGTACTGGCCAACGGTAGGGCGTATCGATGGGGCCTACGGGGATAGGAACTTGATTTGCTCGTGTGCGCCCATATCTGAATTTGCTTAACTTTACATAATGTAACTTATCGGCGATACATACCAGCTCGTCGAGCCACCCAGAGCAGCCATATTCCAATGGCTACCAGCGCCCAATTGCCTACCCGATCCCTTGGCGATCTCTGTTCGATGAGTCCAACTTCGGCATATATGTAGTGCGCTCGGTCGATCGGTGTTTTTTGAATAACTCTGCCTTCATAGTTAATTTCGGCTGAATATCCCGTTGTCGATACGCTCACAATATTTCTACTGTGTTCGATAGCTCGAATTCGCGTTATCGATAATTGTTGGGCGGATTCCGGGGAAATACCAAAGGTTGCACTATTTGTTTGAACCGCGAAAATATTTGCCTCTTTAGCGGCCTGGGAAAGAATTCGATCATCTAATAACTCGTAGCAAATTATTGGTGCGATTTTCGCTGACTTAACGTTAAAAATCGTACTGTGCGTTCCTGCACTAAATCCGCTGACTTGGTTTACGAGTGCAGAGATTTTCGACGCTACAGTGCGCAATGGTATGTACTCACCGAACGGCGTCAAATGTTGTTTGTCGTAGACAAATACATGCTCTTTTGTCCACAATAACGATGAGTTAAAGATTTTGCTCCCACGTTGCGTTATGGCACCCACTAGTAAAGGTTGCGAAAAGGCATTGAGAGTTTTTGATACCTCTACATTAGTAAATGGATCAACATCAACTGCATTTTCCGGCCACACTAATAAATCGACATTTGGGTAATGCCGCAAAGCTACTGCACTCTCACGTACATGATTTTGGAAAACTTGCGTAGCGCGCGCATTAAAATCTAAACCTAATTGTGGAACATTGCCTTGTATTGCTAAAACCTTAATCGGTGTTACTGGAGTTATATTGACCGGCAATAACAGAAATAACACCGGCGCAAGAATTACCAAGTTTCTAGGTGCATTCAATCCGGCGTACATACACAATGCAATGAGTAAAACTAGTGCCGAGAGTCCACTTGCTCCCCCGAATCTTGCAAATTGCGAATACGGGGCATCGGCCTGCGAATAAGCAATGCGTCCCCAACCAAAACCACCAAAAGGAAAACGATTTCGCAGTTCTTCTAAAGCAATAAAGATCAGCGGATAAGCACCAATCCCCCATCTACTTACTAGAGCTAACGGTAAGTAAAGAATCGCTAAACCAAGTGCAAGAATTATCCAGGGTGTTGAGCCCACATAGATGCTGGTCCAGTGCAAAAGGATTAAATTAAACGTGAGTGCAAAAACGAAGGCACTCAGCAAGCGATGCCGGGTCCTTTGCATGACATATATGTGCAGCGCCAGAGCGATCGGGGCTAACCACCATGTATGAACAGGCGCGAACGAACACGATAAAAGGAAACCGCTGAAGGCTGACAGAAAGAGATTTACCAACCTAATGCACTGATCAAACGATCAACGCTGGCACCTAATCCGTAGCGTTCCTTGAATTGATAGATGGCCGATAAATCTTTGGGGGCCACCGGCATCCGCAGGTCAACGGTTGGTAATGGCGCGTTTCTGGCAACTTGTACAACCGTTGGTGCAATCGCCAAATAATCACTACCAGCAATTATTTTTTTAGCTAGGGCGGGTGGTAAACCTTCATGCCCAGCGTGAGCTGCGGCTAATGCACCTTCGACATCAGAGAACAAATTTGCGATTACTGCTGCCCCTTTTTCACCAATGCCGCGTACACCTGGCAAACCATCGGATGGGTCTCCCCGAAACATTGCGAATAGCGCGTATCTATCTCCTGGAATCGAATATCTATTCTCGACATACTTACTGTCAACTAAATCATGTGCCGAAATCCCTTTAGCTAAATACACTACTTTGATATCGCGTTTGTCATCCACCATTTGAAATAAATCGCGATCACCAGTAACAATCCTTATTGGACCCTTTTCAATTTCGGCATATGTAGCCATAACATCGTCGGCCTCGTAGTCATCAACACCAACAACGGGAATTCCAAATAGATCCAACAAATCCAAAAGGATAGGAATCTGAGGGGTCAAAGTTTCTGGTTCCTCTTCTTCATCCCCTTCTTCTTCTAATCGATTTGCTTTGTAATCCGGAAATAGTTCTACACGCCAACTAGGTCGCCAATCACCATCTAGACAAGCAACTAATCGATCAGGTTTATACACCGAAATCAATCGCGCAGCCATATCAATGTATCCACGAATCGCATTCACAGGTGTTCCATCAGGGGCAACTAAAGTATCGGGCATTCCGTAATAAGCGCGATACCACAGCGATGCGCTGTCTAGAAGCATTAATGTCATACATCCCCCATAAGGAAAGCGACTACTCCCCTATCAATTCTCTTTACAGCATCTTTGCACACTGGACGTAGCTTTTCACTTGCACCTGCAATTTGATTGAGTAAATCGATGAGTTGCTTTGTGGAGCGTACGAAATCACCTACAGACATATCAGTTCCTTTAAGAACGCTTTGCAATGATTGACCGTTAGCCCATTTAAATGAAACCCAGCAAAACCCGGCATCTGGTTCGCGTTGGGTCTTGACTCCGTACTCTGTCTCTATCTCTTCAAGTTCGGCCCACAACGAAATGACATCAGCTAGAGCGCTAGAAACTCGCGGACTAGGCATTTTTGGTGCCGCGTTATCAGCATTTCTAGATTCAAAAATCATCGTTGAGACCACAGAAAGAAGTTCCGGAGAATTCAAATCATCTAGAACTCCACGTCGAATTGCTTCAGTTAAGAGTAAATCTGATTCAGCATAGATCTTGGTTAAAATCTTTCCTTGGGTTGTTGGTTTTTCACCTTCGATGTATTTAAGGTGCGTTAATACCTGACATATCTGATCGAAAGTTTTTGCAATCACGTGAGTACGACTTTGTACTCGTGTTCTTAGGCCCTCATTTTCGCGATTGAGTCGCCCAGCTCGCTCAGCTAAACGTGCATGATCCTCACGGTCATTACAACCGTGAGAACTATGATTACGAAGCGACTTGCGCAGATCCGATAGTTCGCCTTCCAGATGTGCCCGTTGTCGATTATCAAAAGTTCGTTTTTGATCACGTTTTGAAAGAAGCACTTCAACTTCTTTTATCTCGCGACGTATCCGTGCATATTCAATGAAATCACCGAGATGGCAGTGGGCTTGAGCCAACAGCTCTTCTATCGCACTTTCATTTTTATGAATCTGTCGTGATAGGCCTACGACAGCGCGATCAGCCTGAAATTGAGCGAACGATGATTCAAGTGAGCGACGGGCTCGTTCGCGACCGAAGCGTGCAATGAGATTGATTGACATGTTGTAAGTCGGCGCAAATGAAGAGCGCAAAGGATAAGTACGAGTGGATGCTAAACCTGCAGCTGCAGCTGAATCGACAGTCGGAGACCATTGAATAACTGCATTACCTTCAATATCGATTCCGCGTCTGCCTGCACGTCCAGTCAGTTGTGTGTATTCACCCGGAGTAATGGGGACGTGAGACTCACCGTTATATTTAATGAGTTTTTCTAGCACCACGGTTCGAGCCGGCATATTGATACCCAAAGCCAAAGTTTCCGTAGCGAATACCGCTTTGACTAAACCACGTTGAAATAGATCTTCTACAGCGGCTTTAAAACTCGGTAGTAAACCTGCATGGTGCGCTGCTACTCCGCGTTCCAAGGCCGTGAGCCAATCAGTAAAACCCAGGACTTCCAAATCTTCTTCTGCGATGTTTTGAGTATATTTAAGTGCGGTCGCCCGAATTTCCATTCTCTCCTCAGTGGAAGTTAAGCGAAGCCCAGCGTGCAAGCATTGTTTAACTGCGGCATCACAGCCGATGCGAGAGAAAATAAAAGTAATTGCCGGTAGCAGATTCTGCCGTTGAAGTTTTTCGATTATGTCAGCACGTGTCAATCGATCGTGAGGTTCGTTGAACCGCCCACGACGATGCCTACTGATAGAGGCTTTACGAACAGCTTCGCGCTCTCGCTGGAGAATCTCAGGGTTTATTTGTCCAGGTTTTTCAAATAAATCCAGGAGTCGATTACCAATTAAGACATGTTGATAGAGCGGAATTGGGCGAATTTCGCTAACAATAACTTGAGTATTGCCACGAACTTCAGCTAACCACTCCCCAAATTCTTCGGCGTTAGATACTGTGGCCGAGAGCGAGATGACTTGAACGCTTTCCATGAGATGTATGAGAACTTCTTCCCACACTGCGCCTCGAAACTTATCGGCGAGGTAGTGGACTTCATCCATCACAACGAAACCCAAATTTGTTAAAGTGTTGGAGCCTGCATATAACATGTTTCGTAAAACTTCAGTCGTCATTACCAAAATATCTGCTTCACCATTGATACTCGTGTCACCAGTAAGTAGACCCACGCGATCTTCGCCAAATTTTTCCGCAAACTCGGAATATTTTTGATTTGATAAAGCTTTAATGGGCGTTGTGTAAAAACATTTTTTCCCCAGTTTTAAAGCTAAGTGGGCCGCAAATTCTCCAACAACTGTTTTACCAGCGCCGGTGGGTGCGGCTACAAGTACGCCACTCCCCTCTTCAACGGCATGGCAAGCGGCTATTTGAAAAGGGTCGAATTCAAAATCGAAACTCTGCACAAAGGCCGTTGTTTCCTTGAAGTGCTGACGTAATTTAGAGGCTGCAAATTTTTCGGCTGGAGTTGTCATGGTGTCCATGTAGCAAGTGCACCAGGAATACATTCAGCTGTGATTGGCAACTGGCCAACCCGTTCCCCATCGGCATATGCCACGGCTTTAGCGGTAATGGTGACTCGTTTACTCCGAACGATTTCTACAGCGGGATGCGTAATGTGAGTCCCCTTGAAAACTCTTGGAAATACTTTGGTGAACTCCAATTTAGATATTGGGTGTAGAACCATCACATCGAAAAGCCCATCGGTGATGTCAGCGTTCGGGCACACTAACATCCCGCCACCATATGAACGGCCATTAGAGACCGCAATCAGCATTGCCTCGGTGGAAATTGTGCGATTATCGAGCGTGATTTCATAATGTCGTGGTTTAAAACGAGGGAGCTCCATAGCTATCGCAACGTTGTATTTCATTGGGCCCTTTGGCCAGGACATTGCATTAGCTCTTTCATTAACAATTGAATCGAAACCTGTAGAAAGAATTGCACCAAACCATTCGCCATCGACTAGGCCTAAATCAACTCTTCGCGCTTTCTTAGTTAGTACCGTGTCGAGTAACGCATCAATGCTTTCGATAGGCCACCCTAAAGTTCTTGCAAAATCATTTCCAGTTCCAGCGGGAATAACCCCTAAAGGAATTTGCGCAGGTGTGATTTTTTGCAGAACTAGATGGAAAAGTCCATCGCCTCCAACGGCCAGCACACCGTCACACTGTGGATACTTGTCGATAAATCGTTGGAGTGCATCAGATTGCTCGATGGCGTTTTTGCCAACGATAATTTCGTAATTGATTTTTCGAGAATTCAAATATCCGGCAACATAAGTACCAAGGGTGGCACCTTTACCTTGGCCTGAGACTGGATTGATAACTAGGGCCCACATGCGCCGACCCTATCTAACTATTCAGTTATCGGCGTAGGAGCTTGAATTGTTGTGTCGGTTTCAACTTTAGCGGCGCGGCCGTCACGGCGTTTATCAACCAGTAGAGCAATTCCCCCGGCCATGAAATACAGCGCGATAAGCGGCAAGGCCAACAACATCATCGTGAGTGGATCACCAGTGGGTGTAAATGCCGCAGTGAAAAGCGTGATGGCAAAGATCCAAATGCGCCAAGGTTTTAAAATAGTTTGACCTCGTAGGAATCCGATCAAGTTGAAAGTAACGAGAAAAATTGGAAGTTCGAAAGCTAAACCGAAAAGCAAAATTACGCGCATAACAAATGCCAGGTAATCATCAAACTTAACTAGGTTTGAAAGTGAATTTGGTGTGAAGCCAAATAGCACCTTGATCGCAACAGGCAGAATTAAGTATCCCAAAGTGGCGCCTATCGCAAAGAAAGGTGTTGCTGATGCTATGAATAGAACTGAGTAACGTTTCTCTTTCTTGTGCAGACCGGGTGCAATGAATGCCCACAGCTGGTAGAGCCAGAAAGGCGCCGAAAGAATTACCCCGGTTAGTAGTGCAACATATATTTGCAGATTGAGTGGGCCAAGAACACCATTGATGTACAAGGAGCCGCAATGAGTTGCGCCAGCTTTCTGAGCGGCGGAAAGATCGCACACGGGTTTAGCTAGTTTGGTGATTATTGGATTATAGAAATACCACCCAAAGCCTGAAGCTAAGAGGATCGCGACAGATGCGCGAACCACTCTCTTACGAAGTTCTCGTAGGTGATCGAGTATCGGCATCCGTGCGTCTTGGTTAGACGCCATTACGAATTACTTTTCTGGAGGTGTTTCGCCGTCAGCCTTTTTTTCTTCGGCTGTCATTTCTTTCATCTCACTTTTGAAAATTCGCATTGAACGTCCAAGGGAGCGAGCTGAGTCTGGAAGACGCTTGGCACCGAAGAGAACAAGCACAACGATAAGAAGAATCAAAATATGGCTAGGTTCGCGTAAGAACATTGCTAAAACTCCCTGCAGTTGGAAATATCTAAGGCCTAAGGTTACCTCAGAGGAGGATGAAAACGCTAGGCGTGCTCAGGCTGCATATAACGATCAAGTATCAGTTGGGCTTTCAAGGCGATTTGCGCTCTCAAAGGCGTCGGCGATACTAATTCGCAACTTCCAGCACTGGCGAAGATGCTTCTTACTACCCACTGGTGTGAATAAGTTCGCATCTTTTGCGGAGCTGAAAGAACTGGGTTTTCCAAGGAAAATCTTTCACTCATTAAACGTAATCGTGAAGTAATGCGTATCTCGCATTCATGTGGATCATCAGATTTCACAGTGGGATTCTTCATATGAGATTCACTCACTTGCCTTGGTGTCGCTTCAGAGACTCTGTCTAGTCGAAAAACTCTGAAAGCATCAGCAGTGTGACAGTACGCGAAGAGATATTCGATTCCACCATCTAGACGAATCTCAAGTGGAGTGATTGTGCGCTGTGTAAATTCATCGCTGTAGAGCGAATGATAATCGATGACCAAATCCAACTTTGACGTTAATGCAGATTCTATAGTTGCGCGTAAACCGGCAGAGACTGGATTTGTTGCACGTAGTGCAGTGGTGAGCCCTGATTTTTCCGCGAGTCTTTTGACAAGGGCATCTACTGTTGGGTGAAGTTCCGATTTCTCAGAAAGTGCACTTTTCACTAAATCCAAACCGAATAACAGCGCGATACATTCATCGAAATTCAGTGCACGCGGAACTTGCAAAGTTTCCGCATTTCTTATTGTGACGTACCCAGAGTCAAATGAGAGATCCATTAATTCCAACGCTGTGTACCCAGGTAAGCCGCACATCCAAAGTGTTGTTAAATCTGCGTTCATTTGGTTCGGTGTAACGCTAAAAGTTAAGGCTAAATCTTTGATACTGATTCCCTGATGTGCGCTAATAAAAGGTACGAGCGCTAATAAACGCTCAACATCTAAAATCGGGGCTGGCTTGGCTTTAACCATGAGTTTGCACCAACATTTGTAAAGTTCTGACAATACTTTCACGCATGGACTGTGGTTCAACGACGAAGGCATCGTCTAAGTGCCACAAAATCGAATCAACAAACAATGTTGCGTCTCCATAATTAATCCAAATCCGCTCCCACTCCCCCGCATCCTCAATCTTGTGCGCCAATTTGCGTAGTGCGTGAGCCCTACCTTTACGAATTTCCACGACTGCAACGGAAGTGTTCAGTTCGACGTCTAAAGTGGACAGTAAATCGAAACCTGTTGGAATCTCATAGGCTCCCGACTTACCTACTGTATGTATTTCTTCACTGATTCGATCAAAGCGAAAAGTGCGCAGTGCATCTTTTGCCGTATCTAATCCCGATAAATACCAATGACCATCGCGAGATGCAACTGCATAAGCGCAGACTTGACGCGATTGTTTTACTAAGTCGCTAGAAAGATAATCAAAACTTATCATCGTGCGCGAAGCAATCGCGTTGAGTACCGCAGTTAGTTCGTGATGAGAGGATGCCATTCGGGGTGCAAGCGTTGGAATAGCATCCAAATCAGAGTCAATACCCATCGATTGTAATTTCACCAACGCTGAATGCGCAGGCTCATTAAGTGCCTCACCATTCCAAGCTTGGGCAGCCAGTGATAACAATGCGATGTCGATCCCAGAGATTTCTCCTAAATCAAGTTTGAAATCCTCGGGCTTGATCCGGTATCCGGCCTCATCATTAAACAGTGGATCAAGACCACCAACTTCGATTTCGATTCCCAAAGAGCGCAAATCATCTTTGTCGCGTTCAAACATTCGCTCTTTTGCATCATCGGTACCTTCGTAACCTTCAACACTTCTAAATATTTCATTTTTAGTCAGATAACGTTTAGTGGCTAACAGCGCAATCGTCAGGTTTACTAAACGCTCACTCTTCCGTGACACCGTATGCACCTTTTGAAGGTCTACGGCGTCGAGCTAGAACTTCAACGCCAGGAGCCATTCTTCGACTTTGGATTAAAAATCCAGTGTGACCGATCATTCGTTGTTGCGGGCGAACTGCTAAACCTTCATGGTGCCAACCACGCACTAACGTCTCACTACTTTCGGGTTCGGTAAAGCGTCCATCCGATTTTATAGCTTCAGCTGTTGCAGAGAGTTGTGTTGTCGTAGCGACGTAAGACATGAAAACACCACCCGGACGTAGCGCACGGGCAGCGATGTCCACACACTCCCAAGGTGCCAACATGTCTAAAATTACGCGATCGAATTCGGAATCAAAATTTTGATCCTGCAAATCCCCGACTGTCAGTTTCCAATTCGGCAATGAACTTTCAAAATAATTATCAACATTTGACTTCGCGTTGTCGGCAAAATCAGCACGTCGCTCCACAGAATGGACCGAGCCATCGTTTCCTACGGCGCGAAGAAGGGAAATAGTCAGTGCACCACTGCCCACTCCTGCTTCTAGAACTCGGGCACCAGGATAAATATCAGCTAAACCAATTATCATCGCAGCATCTTTGGGGTAAACGATTGTGGCTCCGCGCGGCATAGTGAGAACATAGTCAGCTAATAAGGGTTTGAAAGCGGTGAATTTTAAACCGGCGGTCGTGCTGATCACAGATCCTTCGGGCAAACCGATAACTTCAGAATGCGTTATCCAGCCCTTATGTGTGTGCCATTCTTTTCCAGCAACAAGAGTAAAACTGTATAACTTGCCTTTTGGGTCGGTCAGTTGCACCCGATCCCCCTCGGCGAAAATCCCTGGATTCGACACGGGAGCATCTTAGGTCAAATTATCAATGCAAGTACGAGTATGTTGCCGTACGTGAATAGTGAACGTTTGCGCTTATCCCCCAGTCGTGTGAGCGAATTTGAAAATTGCCCGCAGCTCTACAAGTACCGAGTGATTGATCAGTTGCCACAACCACCATCCCTCGATGCCGAACGTGGAACTCTGGTTCATACGGTTTTGCATGATCTATTTGAAAGTCCGGCTGCCGAACGAACTCCACAAACTGCGCTGGACTTACTTCCTTCGCGATGGAAAGCTCAAATGGAAAAAAAGCCGGAATTACTAGAGATGGTCACGAATGAAAAAGAGTGGTTAGACCGAGCTAGCGCACTGCTCCAGACATATTTCACTTTGGAAGATCCGCAAAAATTTGAAGCAACTCATCGAGAGCTGCACCTTGAAAATGATTTTTCCGAAAAGATCTACTTACACGGGTATGTGGATCGATTAGATGTAGCCCCTACAGGTGAAGTTCGAATTATCGACTACAAGACTGGCAAAGCACCTAAACCCGGGTGGGAGGAAAAATCACTTTTTCAACTGCGGGTGTATGCATTGCTATATTTTAAGATGAACAACGTACTGCCTAGGATTTTACAATTGATCTATCTTGGTGATGCTAAAGTTATAAAAAGCACGCCAACATTGAGTGATTTAGCCGCAACAGAGAAAACTTTAGAGCGCGTTGCTAAAGATATTTTTGCCTCAATAGATAAAGATTATTGGCCACCTAAGCCCAGTCGTTTATGTGATTGGTGTTTTTTTAAAGCGATTTGTCCCGCGCACAACGGCTAAATCTTTATTGTGTAATCTGCGTGTAATTGACTGAGCTTTTGATATGAAACCTGCTCAAGAGTGCGTATAACTCGCGTGCGCTCATTTTCCTCCACGTGCACAAGGTGGGGCACGGCAATCAACCAAGCGCCCGAGCTTTGAGCAGCCTTGACCCCAGTGAGCGAATCCTCAAAAATCAGAGAGTTCGAAATATTAACTTCAGCGATATCTGCCGCTTTTAAATAGGCATCCGGAAATGGCTTGGTTCGTAGTACATCATCACTTGAAATCGAAAAAGGGAAAAGATCTATACCAATGTTTTCCAGAACTGCATCAACAATGATTCGTGGACTAGCTGAAACCAAAGCGGTCTTAACGCCTTTACTTTGCAGTTCTTTGACTAATTCAAAGGCTCCTGGCATGAGTTGGGTATCGCCCTGCATTTTTGCCGCCTGAACTGAAATCAATGATTGCGTGAAAAAACCTGGGTCTTCTTGAAAATTGCATTTCTCATGCATGTACTGACCTACTCGACTCAATGGTCCGCCTAAGCATGCAACTTGATCTGCTGCTGTCCAGTTATACCCAAATTTCGCGGTAATCTCGATTTCGGATAGTAACCATTGCGGCTCAGAATCGACCATCAAGCCATCCATGTCGAAGAAGATCGCGTCAAAGAAATTCGTCAAGAGTCTCCATTTTTTGTATGGGATAGCGGTTTTCGGCAAGATTACCCTAAGGTTAAACCCTATGGAGATTCATCAAATTCCAGCGTTGCGTAACCCAGTGATGGTGGTTGCATTCTCTGGTTGGAGCGATGCTGGTGAAGCCGCAACTGGCGCAGTAGAGCATCTTTTGTCGGCATGGCAAAACGAGCCCAACGATGTAGTGCCTGAATTAGTCGCCGATATTGATAATGAAGATTATTATGATTTCCAAGTTAATCGTCCACATATTTTCGTAGATGATTCGCAAATTCGTAATATCTCTTGGCCTACTACTGAGATATATGCCTTAGTGCTACCAAATTATGAACGCGATTTAGTTGTTGTTAAAGGGACGGAACCATCATTGCGATGGAAAAGTTTTTCGCGTGAGTTATTGGATTTAGCCGATGATCTTGAAACCTCACTCGTAATTACTTTAGGAGCTTTACTGGCAGATGTCCCGCACACCAGACCTATCGGGGTAAGTGGTAGCGGTGCTCATCCAGATATTGCGGCTCGATTGGGCGTTGAAACTTCACGTTATGAAGGTCCCACTGGAATTCTCGGCGTTCTCGGCGATGGGTGTCTACGTCGCGGTATTGATGCGATTTCATTGTGGGCGGCCATTCCCCACTATGCATCAGGATCTCCTTCACCTAAAGCCACACTCTCATTGATAAATGCCCTAGAAGATTTCCTCGAGATAACTATTCCTTCGGCTGATTTGCCTGAAGCGGCGGAGGAATGGGAAAAAGATGTCAATGACATGGCTAAAGAAGATACGGATGTTGCCGAATATGTAAAAGCTTTGGAAGACTCCAAAGATGCAGCAGAACTTCCTGAAGTTTCAGGTGACTCGATAGCTAAAGAGTTTGAAAGATATTTAAGACGTCGAACACAGGATTAAAGCGCGAGACCTAACAATGCATCCAGCACGGTTTTCAACGCATCTTTAGATCCACCTTTTTCACCTCGTAGCGTGCGTTCAACCCAATCGTCTAAGGTTATAAATACGTGTGGCGTATCTAGATCGTGACTCAATGCCTGGCAAATTTCTTCGATGACACCTTCGGTAGCCGCAACTTCTTGTGATTGGAAAGCTTTACGCAAATTTAGTAAACGTAGTTTTCCTTCATCAAAAAGTTCAGATGTCCACATACGATCTTGACGGTAATGCTGCGACAAGAGCGCTAAACGAATTGCCATAGGATCTTCACCATTTCGAACTAACGTCGAAACGAAAACTAGATTGCCTTTACTTTTGCTCATTTTTTCGCCATCTAACCCAATCATGGCACTGTGCACATATGTTGCGGCTAATTCTTTGCCAGTCAAAACATAGGCTTGCGAAGCGCACATTTCGTGATGAGGGAAAACTAAATCGCTACCGCCACCTTGAATATCAATGCAGTATGCATCCGACTTATCAGGTTGCAAATATTGCAGAGCTATAGCGGTACATTCGATATGCCAACCAGGCCGACCAGTGCCATGTACAGATTCCCAACCCGGTTCACCTTCACGTTTAGCCATCCACACTAAGCAATCCAGTGGAGACTCTTTGCCGAGCAAATTGGGGTCTCCCCCGCGCTGTGAAAAGATGTGAGACATTTCTGCCTCACTCAAATGGGAAAGGGAACCAAATCCGGGCGAAGAGTAATTTCTGAAATAGAGATCTTTGTCGATGGAGTAAATAGAACCTTTTGAATCCAAATCCGTAACTGATTGTGAAACTAAATCGATCGCTTCGACTGCCCCGATGTAGTGGTCAGGTGGCAAAACCCGTAAATTCACCATGTCTGAGCGGAAGAGATCTATTTGTGAAGTTGCCAGTTCTTCCCAATCCACATTGTCCCTTTTAGCCCGCTCTAGGAGTGGGTCGTCGATATCAGTTATGTTTTGAACATATTTAACTTGTGCGCCGCTTGCGGTTAAGTAACGGTTTATAAGGTCGAAAGTTAAATACGTTGCAGCATGACCCAAATGGGTTGCATCGTAAGGAGTAATTCCACACACGTACATTCGATACATCTTTTTTATTGCTACTTGTTCGACTTCATTAGTTTTCGAATTCGTGAGACTCAGCTGCGGCAGTTTTCCAATATTTTCTAGAGAGGGATTCTTTGCTGCTGGCCAAGAGATCATGGCTCAATGATAGTTACTTTTTTCTTAGAACGCAGGCCAAGGTATAGCGGGCCAATCAAGATTGGGCATTGGCATACAACCTTGGGTAAGGAGTTGATGAATGCGAATCTGTAAAGCCTCAATCTCTTCAAGGGTTAAGTGTGGTGACAAATCCAATTCGCTGCCCAGGCCACGTGATATTTTCTCAAGTAGCGCGATTTCAGATGGATGGAATGGATCTCCGGCCCATTGCCAAAGGACGGTACGCAATTTATTTTCTGAATGGAAAGTCACGCCGTGATCACAACCGAAGAGTTTTCCGTCGGGAGTTGGAAGTAGATGACCTATCTTGCGATCGGTGTTATTTATGATTGCATCGAAAAGCGCCATTGTCCGTAACTCGGCGTGATCTTGCGAAAAGAAGTTGGCTAAGTCGATTGACTCATCAATGTCAATCCATTCCTGCACCATTCCTTTTCCATAGGGACCTTCGCGCAACAGCGTCAAAGGGACTAAATCAAGCTCTAAAAAATCGCTCACAAGAAAGG